>Ga0209099_1000497_pt1 | contig 46683 bp, 48 predicted proteins | sample AD_JPNHW2_MetaG_FD_184430 | JGI IMG/M metagenome (GOLD analysis project Ga0209099, IMG submission 184430) | Active sludge microbial communities of municipal wastewater-treating anaerobic digesters from Japan - AD_JPNHW2_MetaG (SPAdes) (version 2) | ecosystem: Engineered > Bioreactor > Anaerobic...
ACTCGCTGTTACTGCGGGTGCTGCCAGTAATAAAAGTGCAAATACATTGCATATTATTAAAAGGTGCCGGAAAGTCCCGCCACCTGTAAAAGTCCAAATCTTCATTTCGATATCTGATTGTGAACGTTTCATCATAAAATCCCCAAATCTACTTGGTTATAGGGCTGAACCAATGAGTTGAAATATTGACGCCTCACAATAACTTGCATAAATGTAATCTGTTATTGTAAAGCATTTAATGCTTCGCTTCAATGGATTACATTAAACTAAATCATAAGTAGAATCCATAAATAATAGATATTAATAAAATGAAATCTGGATAACAGGGGTGTGCCGGGGATATATGGAAGATCAGGACGAAGAACTTTTAAGGATTCGCACAATACTAAAAGAAAATCCCAAAGGATTGACAATTGAAGAGATTGCCAAAAAACTGCCATTGAACAGGACTTCCACTGCGAAATATCTTAACACTCTCCTGATATCCGGTCAGGCAGAGATGCGTACGTTTGGCCGCGCGAAGGTCTTCACGATCTCCCAAAGAGTCCCGTTTTCCCAGATGCTGAACCTTTCATCCGATCTTCTTATGGTACTGGATCACGATCTTACAATCAATCAGGTAAACGAATCATTGCTAAAAACGCTCAATCTCAGAAAAGAATCCCTGGTTGGCATGAAGATCACCGGTTCACCGATAGCATCATTTCTTACCGGGAAAAATCTCGACATAGTAAGAGAGTCATCACAGGGAAAAGAGATAACCAAGCTTGACCGCGTCGAAATAAATGGAAAAGAGTATTTCTTCCGGATAAAAATGATCCCGGTCGTATTTGACCAGGGCGGGCAGGGGCTCGCAATTGTCCTTGAAGATATTACGGAACTGAAACAATACCAGCAACATCTGGAACAACTTGTTGAAGAAAGAACGCGGGAAGTGAGCGCAACCAATGCGCGGCTTCTCGAAGAAATAAAAGAACGGAAACGATCCCAGGCTGCACTTGAGCACAGTGAGCGAAAATACCGGGAACTTGTAGAAAATGCCAACAGCATCATCCTCCGCCTTGATAAAGCGGGTACGATCACGTTCTTCAATGAATTTGCCCAGCATTTTTTTGGAATACCTGAGCCTGAAATCCTGGGAAAAAACATTACGGACATAATCTGCCCGATCCATGAATTATCCGGGGATCTCCGCCAGGAAGCCCTGACAAGATTTCTCAAGCCAACGGAAAACCTGACCTTCAATGAAGCTGAATGTTTCCGGAAAGAGGGGGAACCGGTCTGGGTTGCATGGACCAGCAAAAGAATTTTGGATCCAAATGGAGAATTCAGTGAATATCTCCTTGTCGGGATGGATATAACCGAACGCAAACAGGTTGAAAATGCACTTCATCAGGTGAACGCAAAGCTCAACCTTGTCAGCAGCATCGCACGGCACGATATCCTTAACAGGCTTACGATTGTACACGGCAACCTTGATCTTCTAAAAATTCAGCTTACGGATCCTCTGCAGATTGAATTGGTCGTCTCTGCTGAAAAAGCGCTGTCTGCAATCCAGCGCCAGATAGAATTCACGCGTGATTATAAAGATATGGGGGTGAAAAAAGCATACTGGCAGCCAGTGACGGCCACAATCCACCAGGTGATTGCAGATAAAAATGTAAACGGGATTTCAATTGCTATCCCGCCGGAGGGACCTGAAATTTTTGCAGATCCCGGGTTAAACAGGGCCATTGCCAATGTGATCGATTATATCTTGTGCCATGGGGAACCAGCTTCAAAAATTAATATCCAGTACCAGGAGTCGGCCAAGGGATTGGATCTGATCTTCGAAGATGACGGAGCAGGAATTCCGGGCACGGAAAAAGAAAAGATTTTTGAACGGGGGTATGGGAAAGACAATGGATATGGCCTGTTTCTTGCCAGAGAGATCCTTGCTATTACCGGGCTTTCAATACAAGAGAGAGGTGAATTCGGGAAAGGATCGAAGTTCATAATTCAGGTGCCAAAAAGGGCGTACCGGTTCAAATAACCATGAAGTGCCCAGTTTAGATGAGAAACAGACACCTGAAAATAGTAGGAGTTATAAATTAAATAGTTTGATGGCCCTTCTTTTAATCATCATAACGATGTGTGCCTCATCAGGTTACTCATTGGTTTGATAACTTTTTTGTATCCCGTTTCCATTAATCCCGTAAAAAAAGGAGCTTTTTTAACAGCATAGTGAATTTTCAGGGAGGGATCGAACTTCGATGCATAATACGAATGAAGCCGTTTATTTCCAGCAGCTCCCATGGTTACATAATACCGGAATCCATGTTCGCAGGCATAGCGGACAGATTCACCAATCACAAGATCATTCGGAGACGGGGAAATATTTATTTTCGGTTTGGGGGTTCCGATCCAGCTATAATGCGTATCTTTATACTGAAAATCAACGGATCCTGTAATAATTTCCTGGTTAACCTTCGCAACAAAAACTTTCATAATATTCTCGTATGTTTCATAGATCTCCAGAAGATACTTTCGGGATGTCGTGATAACTTTTCCCTGTTGTGCATACCTGAAATCCATCAGATCAAGAATTTGTTCCAACTCTTCTTTTCCACCAAGCTCAACGGTGATCCCCCGCTTTCTTGCACGGCTCATATTCTGACGTTGCCCTTTTTCAAGGCTCTGATACAGGAAATCCCACCCCCGGCTAAGATCGACAACGTATTCATAATGAAGTTCTACCGTGTACCCCTGCCATAAAAAGGGACGAGGATCATTAAAAGTCGGGGGGAATGTAATACTGATATATTGTGCTTTTAAATCATTATTTATAAAATTGTCAATTGACTCCTGAAATTCGCCATAAATTTTTTCCCGCTTGTCCTGGATCAACTGGTCATATCCGACCAGAACCGGCCCAAGATAGAAAAGAACTGCATTCGGCGGTGGAGAGAAGACCATTCTTACCGGTCCTCTCTTCTGGAAAAATAATGGGAAAACACCAACAGGAACGCCTTTTCTCATCGCAATGATCGGATAAAGCTTTGATTTTGTATGCTTCTCTGCGATCTGTAGCCACTTCCAGGTATGAAAAATAGTACTATGGGGAGATTTCGAAATAATCGAATCCCACTCTTCAGCATCATTGTCATCAGCTATTCGAATCTCAACAGTCATGTAATTCCTACAATGATCTCACAATTACCCTGAAGATTGTATGTTGTTATGTATACACAATTCTTCTCCCTGCATATAATTCTCGCATTATTGGAGATTACCGTGATATATGCACCGGGGGGGTGAACAATAGTAAAGAAAAGAACAGACTCTGGACTATGAGGAGTTATGACGCACGTTTTTCCATCATGGCGGTAAGTAAATGATATCCGGTTCCGCAGAGCGATCCATTCCGTAATGTCGCTCGCGCGAGCGATCCATGCATTTTTTTCTTTGCAGTACCGGATAATTCTGATATATAAATCGCGGGCATCGGGATACTCCAGTATATTGAATATCGGAGGATGCCACAGGAGAGTCAATACTCCATGGCATCCTTCAACGATATCTGCAAGGCAAAGGCACTCCCGCTCTTTGTCCGGACATGATTCGAGACAGATGTCCATGATAGTAAGGGGGATCTCAAGAAGCGGAAGTGTTTCTTTTCCATTGTTTGGGGAGAACGGGAACGATGTTCCCCATCGAAACCCGATCCTGTCTTTGAATCCAAGAGAGGTATCATAGATTAACCCGGCCTTGACATGGTACTCCCACGTTCTTGGGATGTCGATATTGAGATTATGCTGTCGGTTTCCGGCAATACGTTGTCCTGTCACCTCTTCCAGTTCACGTTTTTCCTCATTTAACAAAGCAGGATTTGTATATGAAAAATATGAACCATGAACGCCAATCTCATCACCATTGGCAATTAATCTCCGGATTAGAGCCTGAATTTCAGGACCCTTCAGGCTGCGGTTCCTTCCATAAAGATACCATGTTTTTTTTGAACGGACATTAAACGTGCCCGTTTCTTTAAGGATAAAATAGGTGGATTTTACACCGAGACTCTCTTCAATGGTAAGGATATCATCATACATGTAATACGGTTCATGCCCCTTAATTTTCTGTATAAAAGAGAGGGCCTGACCTTTGAAACCGGCAAAATCCCCCCGTGCAAGAAAACGAAGCGGCCTGCTCACCCACTGATAGGTTTTTTTAATCTCATCGATGTCGTGTGTGAGGCATACTGCAAACGGTTTTCCATCGGGCCAGAATGATTTATGAACAAGCGGAACCGATTGGTTTCGACAACCTGTAAGGACAGCATCGAACAGGATGTTTTCGAGAAGGTCAACAATTGGTTTTACTGCCAGATCATTTTTCTGCTGATTACCAAGGGTGGGCCATATTGTATCCAGATGGCCGGATAAAAGATACCCGGTTTCCCTGAAGATATCAGCTCCGATTGAGATGCCTCTCTCAGTTCTTGTCACACATGGATGCCGGGTCCTGCCATTATCGAAATATGCAAGCACATCACCGCAACCAGACCCTTGATCATGGGGGATTTCGCAAACAGGTATTTTTTCAGTTTTCCATGATATGCTGCCACAGAGTGAATTCTGGATTTCATTTTCTTTAACCGTAATAACAAAATCCCCATCCGCTTCTGAGCCATATTCAATAACAATACCGGATTGTGACGGGGCGTTTCTCTCAACCGCAATACCGAATCTTTCAATGAAATGGTCAATGCCGTAATTACTGAAGCAATCCCCGTTTGAAGAATAAAGAGATATCATGAGGATATCCTTTTCTCGTTTTGATACCGTTGAAAGCTCTCAGGATAATTTTCGATAAAATCCGTCATCCATGCCGTAACATCGATCTTCTCTCTCAGAAGGTTCTCACGTTTATGCTGCCAGTCAGGCTTGGAATTTTTATTATCCAGTATTTCAGATGCCTTGGCGAATGCATCATTCTGGTCGGCAAAATAGTAGAGCAGGCCAAACCTGTCACGGAGTTCCCTGAAATTACCGCTTGAGTTACCTGTAGCATTTCCTTTAGCATCTGACTCAACATGGATTGCCGGGGTTCCAAGAATTGCTGCCTCCGCAGCCATGGTTCCGCCTTCACCCATGTAGAGCCCGGCATAATACATAAGAGAATGAATTTTTTCCGGGGGTGTTTTGAGACGATACTTTTCAAGTGCGGGATCGAGAGGTCGTTCTGATGAGATAAAGACATGTCCCCGTTCTTCAAATGACCGGATTATTGAACTGACGGAGTCTGCACGCATTCCGGATAAGCCGATATCGTGAGATGCCGCCCAGGAAATGAACCTCAGTAAAATATAATTTTCTCCTTTCGAGATCCCGAGTTGATTCAGTACAGTTTCATCAGGGGTGAAATAATTGGGATGAAGGTATGCAAGTTCATGATAACCGGGATATCGCACCTGCTTCACACCGAGATCTTTTAAAAAACAAGAGGGGGTACAGATAGTCGTTGCAAAGGGAAATGTTGCAATATTCCCCAATGGTGCTTCTTCTGTATCAGTAAAGATTATCGATGGGATTCCGGTAATTGCGCCAATATGGGCAGAAGTATAATTATTTATCCCGAGTAAAATATCGGGTCTGAATTTTTTTACAGCCTTGTAAAAAATGTGATCGTTCTGGGGAATTTCAAGCAGTTTTGCAAGCATTTTCTGTCTGTGCCCGCCAAACAACTCGTAATTAAGCGAATATTTTTCCAGAAGGTTGCGGGTTACTTCCTTATCCCGGGCAACTATCATTACTTCATGCCCTTTCTTCTGGAAAATCTCAATAAAATTTCTGAAAAAATGGACATGAGCAGGGTGACCGATCCCGATTACTATTTTCATTCAATCCACCTCTTATTTTTTAACAGATTGTTGTGGAATTTTTTTTAATTCTTTAGCAGGCACCCCTCCAACAACTGTGTAGGGGGGGACATTTTTGGTAACAACAGATCCTGCAGCTACCAGAGCATATTCACCAATAGTAATTCCTGGGAGAATAATAACTCCGGCACAAATTATTGCACCTTCTTTTATGTGGATTTTTAAATTTTGTTCCGGATAGAGCGTCATCAATGGCGATGGCCAGAAATCCTGATGGAGTAATAATGTGACTCTTGGGCCAATTCCGGCATTCCGTTCAATTGTTAAAAGGTCCGTTCTTCCAGCGTCATTTATCAACAGATCCTGACTGATAAAAATATCTCCGGTAATCCTGGCACCGAGTAATTTCAATATCCTCACCCGGATAGTATTTCCAGGCATAAGCCTCAAGATTACATGGAGTAACTTATGTAAAGGTTTAAACATCATCTCACCCTCCGTCTATGGAATATATTTTCTTAGCGCCGGGCCCAATTTTAAACCAACCGATTTCGGGAGATGCCTCCATATACCTGAAAAAATCTTTCTTTTCGGATTGTTTTTTTTCGTGTTCACACTTCTTTGAGGACAATAGAAGTAATAAAGCTGGCGGGGTTCTGCCCCCCAGCCGGTCTTGAATAAATATGTTCCTTCATTAAGCATGCTCCTGCCGAAGTCAAACGATCTTAAATGACGCGAACCTCCATCAAGGATTACATCCCAAAAAAGCGAATAATTCGGATATAACATAGTATATCTTTCGTCCGAGGCCCCCCAGCCATAAATCATCGTTCCGTTAAACTCTAAAAGAAAGATCGCTGCAATACATTCTCCTTCATATTCAACTTCAGCAATACGGGTACTGTCGGGGAATTCCTGAAGGAGCATATTAAAAAAGCGGTTGCTATGAGCGGGCGTCCCAAAATCACGCATTGCCTGAGAATAGAGGTTGTAAAATCCGGTAATATTGTGGGAATTAAGATTGACCTCAAACTTTACAGATTGTGCCTTTTTTACATATCTGCGCATACTCTTACGCAACCCGGACCATTGATCTTCGAAATTATTCCGTAGTGGTAAAACCATAGAATAATAAGAGGTATCGATTGAACCTGCATCCGGAAACTCGTACAAGCTCCTCACTTCCAATGAGCGATAATTATTTTGTCTGAGGTGATTTTTAGCAGCGTCTAAAAGTTGTCTCCCGGTTTGTTCATCATCGGCACAGACTCCACCAAACGGGGCATAGGGAAGCGATACCAGAATATTTCCAAAAATGGGATATTTTATCTTAAAAAGGGGGAAAATTCCCGAGATTTTATCATCGTTTTTCGCAACAAGATACAACGGTTGGTGAGAATAGATTTCACTCAACACTGTTTTCCACCCAATCCGATGATAAAATGTCGAACACGGAGAGCTATTGATATAACTATCCCATTCTTTTTCGTCTTCCCTTTTTAATTCAGAGATCTCCACGAGAAGCCCTCCATGAATCCCGGTATTCGATGGCTGTGCAGAAGTCAAATCCTTGCTGTTTTGCATTCAGGATTATCTCATCTAATAATTCAACAGCCGGTATGCCAAGACGACGCAATTTCAGCTGCTGCCTTACGCGATCTGCAAAAAAATGTTCAACGGGATTTTTTGTCCTGCAGGTTGTGACTATGGTGTCAGATGGATTCAGGCACTCATTGGGGTGAAATAGAAAAACTACTGGTTTTTGTGTATGTTTGGCTTCAAAATAAAGAGACCTCTTAAGCATTCGCGTTAAAAACGGGGAGATCCTCATAGTTGTGCCGATATAGGGGATAATAAATGCCGATATCGGAATCTCGAGAATGAAATGACCGGAGTCTAGATAGGAAGGTTTCCTTTTTGCGACCAACCACTTCAGCTTTTTTGCTGAACCAAAAGTCATCGGCCCATCAAATCTCTGCGGACAGGTAGAACTATCTGTCAGAAAACCCGTTTCCTCTAACGCCTTGATTGTGTCAGTATTAATCCTTAAAGCGGGGGCCCTGAAAGACCGGATGCTTCCAACCACCGATTCAATGATTGCCTTAGCTTTTTTAAGATCGGACAATTGCTCTTCATAACTAAGAATATCTAATGCCCGGTCAACTTCGTGGGAAAAACCATGGCATCCAATTTCATGTCCATGGTCCTTGACGAGGTCAAGTGCCTCCGGAACGATCTCGACCAGTTCCCCGGTAAAATAAAAGGTAGCCGGGATATCGTGTTTTGCGCATAAGTCAAGGAGTCTCGGCAGACCCTGGTGATAAACCTGATGCGCTGTTTCCCTGTCGCACCTGTTCAGGGGGATAGAAAAACTTTCAACATCGCATGTGAGGAGAAATTCCACAATAAAACACCGCGATAATCAACGGATAACCCATTTGATCACTTCAAAAGCTTCGGCATATCGCTCTTCAATCTGGGTACCACGGGTAACGGCAAGCCCCCGGATGAAATCTTCAGTTACGTATGCCTTGCCTTTCTGGGTCTTGTAACACTTCAGTGCATCGACCTTCTTTTTGACATGACGCTCCTCAAGGGGGATGAAAGCAAGCGTGTTGAATGTAATGTTGTTCCAAGGCTGTTCATACCCGAGCAGGGTGCATTTCTTAAACGCTCTCATCGTCTCCTCAACAGTAGTCTTATGGTCCTGGTGGGTATCATACCTTGAAGGGGTAAACACAATATCCGGTTGAATCTTGTTTCTCAGGCGAATCAGGGTTTCGAGAATATCCTGTCTCAACCGGGGAAACTCCCGGACATCGTAACTGAACAGGATCGGCTTGTCAATTCCCAGGACTTTTGTCGCAGATTTGACCTCACGGGAGAGAATGTCCCTTGGATATTCGGGCGGAACGGATTTTTCACAGCAGGATAAAGCAACATATTCAACCTCGTACCCGTCTTCAAGGAACTTTGCGACGGATCCCCCGCATCCCAGCTCTCCGTCATCAGTATGCGGGCTTATTACAAGGATCTTCTTTGCCATCAATCAACTCCGATAGTGCCGATCTGCCGGTATAATTCCGGAAGATCTGCCGGCTGCAGATCATGAAATTGGGGTACTGCATACAGGATATCTGCATGAATCTGGTGAATTGAGTCGGTTTTCCGGATCTCCGGAGTCAATATTGCCTGTTCCCATAAATTAACAATTTCATGCCGGTCAAAATTTGCCAGGAGGTCAAAACATGATGGAGTCGCCGTGAACATATTATGAATAAATACTGCAAGATTTGCCGCAGATCCCTGCATCCCGGTCCAGTATTTTATTTTTTTCTGGTCGGCACACTGGCGTGCCAAGGCAAGATTTTGGGAGATTCGTGACCGTTCCTCAGCGATTTTTTCGAGAAGGGATCCTGCAAGAATATCCCGAGGGATCAATGAGTAGGTTCGCATCAGTTCATGGAGAGCAGCCCGGTGAATCCGACCAAGATAGTAGTCCCGCGATCTCCATGCCAGCACCAGCGGCCGGTGAAACCCGATGTCTCTGGAAATTCTGTCTGATATCATGCCGTATCGTAACGATCCCCCGGTCCCCGAAAGGAAGAGGGAATCTCCTAACCCTTCTGCCATGATAATGTTCCTTGACACCGCATTGAAATCCATGGATCCAAAATATTCCCAAAGATTGGCAAAATCGTTGTCAAATGAAAGGTTATAATTTTTTTTGCATGAAGAGCAGGTTACTTTACACGTCCCTGAATCATCGATGAAGAGATCCAGTTTCTCGCCGCATTCACACTCATACCAGAACGGCAGGTGATTATGGGGAACCATCGGGATATCGAGGCCTTTTTCTGCGATTTCGCTGTTATAGATCCGGTTGAACGATTCGAGATTCCGGAGTACTGTTCCCGACTCTTGTAAGAACATCTTTTCTTTATGCATATCGGAATAGAGAAAAAAAGACAGGTCAAGGTTGAAGATCTCCCTGCAAATCTTTGCAAATACAAGAGCATTCAATTCTGCAAAATTCTCTGCAAGGTCATAACTTTTCCACATAATATGAAAAATCTGCTCCAATTGCGATTCTGGAAATTCATCCCCAATCTTGTTTTTTTTGGAAAGTGTATGATAATACTGCCCGATCTTATCAATCTCACCCTGCCACTGATCTGCGGACGGTTTCTGACTATGATTGAAGGACCGGGATTTGTTCTCTTCCTTAATTTTAAACCCGATCTTGAGATACCCGTTTTTATTCAGCGCAGGGATCTGGTTCTTTGAGAGCAATCTTGCGGTTGATATATTCTGGTCTGCCAGCCCAAAAAACGCAACGGCCGGATCGCCGCCTTCCCGAATCAGGCTCTTTCGTATCCGGTCCAGGAGAAATGCCTTCTTCCAGGTACCGGAATACGGAAAAAAGTTCGGCTGATGCCCGGACTCCAGGACAATTATTCGAGAAGATTTGCCCAAGTCGTCATTCCGTCGAATGCCTGCTTTCGTATGAAATTTTTCAGAAATTTCTGTGAGCCGGGAAACATTTTCCTGCTGGGGGGTACTGAGAATATGATAATTCCGGAGATCGGAAAAAAACATCTCCATTGTCTGATATTCCATTGGTTATGGTTGTTGATTCCAAATCAACAAATATTTTTCCGTTTTTTAAGATATGTATTTATCAGGGCATAATATTTTAAGAAACAGGATAGATGAATGATTCGATCGAATTTTAAAGATCTCTATTATTTTGATCCCAAAACTTTATTTTCCGATTTTTAACACGATCGAACATATTCTTCAAAAATTTTTTAATAAGGAGAATGCAGTTTTCCCAACGTTTATTCACATAACCGGATAATTTTTCCGTCAGTGAAAATCTGATGAAAAAATGCCTGGCAAGCCATATAAGAGTCAGAACAAGTGATAATCCGATAAGAGTCAGGATGAGATTTCTCGGTGTTGTATCGATTCCGAGTATAACATCCATGAAAAGAACGTATGCAATCACAGAACCGATACTCAATACCATTGAGTATGCCAGCCGCTCTATAAGTCGAAGGTCCGATACTTTGGGAAAAAGTACCATAGAAACAAGAAATCCCGGGATGAATAACAGGATTGCATAACCAAAAATTACCCTGACCCCCCCAAAAACAAAAGCTAGTATGTCCATTTTATTGCACCAATACTCGTGGCAGGTTCATACACGGTTGTCTCATCCTTTGATATAAAAACCCAGCAGGCAAAAAACAAACGTTACACCAAACATCGCATATCCCGCCTGCTTCTCCGTCATCCGGAAATAATACGGCAGTACCCATTTCAACGTAAGTGCATTAGGCACTTCAAGCGTACCGTCATCACGTACTTTTCCAAACTTAGCAATCGGGAACTTATTCGTCCGCAGCCGCCAGTACACATAGAGGATAAAGTTGATTGTATGGGGGATGAGCATAATAAAGCCGCTGATAATGAATCCCTGTGTAACAATCATCGCCCCGATTGCAGCACCTATTGAAAGCGCCCCGATATTTCCCCAGAATATCTGCGATGGATATTTCTCAAACCAGAAATACCCGGCAACGGCACCGGTCAGACACACAATAAAAAGAGCATTAAAGATATTGCCGTAAAAAAATGCTTTCAGAACAAGTGCCAGCAACACCATCAGCGAGAGCCCGGGGGCAAGACCATTCAGACCGGAATGCATATTCACAAGATTGGCAACAACCGGCACGTAGGTTGGAATAATAATCTGGAGATAGAGGATTGAAAGATCCACACTCCCGACAAGAGGAAGAGAGAGAATTGTTGTCGTGATGAACGGGAGAAGTGGGTACGAACAGTAGTATAATAGAATCAGTTTTGCCGGCCGACCGATATTTACAAGGTCATCCAGCAATCCAAAGAACGCGAAAAGAACAACGACCATGATGATCGTGTAGTTGATGGAAGTGATATATTTGGAATAAAACAGCGTGAGGATTGATAAAGAAAAGATTGCGATAAGCAGAACAACCAGCCCACCTTGTGTAGGAACATCCGGGAGGCCTGCTTTGTACATATCTTTAACAACATGACCGTTCTTACGGAGATTTCGGATGACATACGGCATAGAACATACTGTGAACAAAAGTGGAAGAATGAAGAATGCAGCGAGCATTAAAAGCATATAATCTTCGGAGTCCGGTTCGCCAAAGATAAACACCATTATGTAATCAGGTAATTATTTTCTATCATAATCTATAAAGGATTATTGAGAGGTAACTGAGATGACGGGTAATTTTAATAAAAAGATACGATTACGGATCTCCATTTCTGTTATCCTTGGATTTATTTTATTTACGCATTCCTTTGTATTCCCATGCATGGCGGTAGAGCCCACATGGACTTATTTATATAAAAACGGAGAGATCGGCGATCTTATTGTCTCACCGGACGGATCGTCAGTAATTGCCGGGGCTGGAAAAGTACTGGTATTCTCAAAGAACGGAACCCTTCAGGCAACAGAGCCATTTGGAGAGGTTCTCGCCCAGACTCCCGATGGATCCGTAATTGCTGCAATATATTCTACATCTGTACTTGTTTTTGGCAAAACAATAGATCCGACAGGTAATCCAATATTAGAGAAAAAATGGGAGACATCGATATCGGAGCAACTGGTCTCCTGTTCAATATCTGATAATGGCAACCGTGTTGCAGTCGGGACATTTAGCGGAGAAGTGTATATTTACGAAGGGACAACCGGTAAGTTGCTTGGTAAATCCACGGAATCTTCTTCCCTCATCAAAATATCCCCTTCGGGAACATCCATCGCAGGCTTATCTGTCAACCAGGGACTGAAAATGTATAGCGGCAGCAATGGAAAATTCTACAAGCAATATGATATCACACTGTCAGAATTGCCGAAAGAGTTTTTTATTACACCGAATGACAACACGTTTGTATATAATGATGCACAGCAGGTTACTGCTGTCAGCACCAGTGACGGAACCCAGAACTGGAGGACAAAAGCAACCGGGGATGTGAATGCGCTTGTTATGACGTCTATTGGGGATTATATCGTTGCGGGAACTGACAGCGGGAGCATTGATCTGTATACAATAACCGGAAACAGGAGCTGGACGTACCAATCGAAGTCCGGCTCAGGGTCCGGTCAGGGTATCGAGGCTGTTGCAGTTTCTTCCGATGCCTCCAGAATTCTTGCCGGATCCTTTGACGGCAAGATTATCCTGCTCGATAAAAGCGGAAACGCACTCTGGACATGGAATGCTACCGGTAACCATATCTGGAATGTCGCCATCGCATCTGACGGATCGCTCGCTGCTGCTGCCAGCGATACGACCATCTATGCCTTCTCAACAGGGGGCCAGAACACCCGTCCGACTGGTGCAGTGAGTAAATCCGCAACACCGGTACAAACATCCTCGTTGAAGGCTTCCGCGACAAGCGTACCGCGAACTCAGGGATCTGCTGAACCAGAAAAGACTGCACTCCCGGAATATACAGCCATTTCAGCAACTCCCTCTGTTACACAAACGGAGTATTCCGTTATCAGGACGGCGACACAAAGCCCCTTCCACACAATGACAACACTTATTGCACTTCTTGGCGGAGCCCTCGTTATTCTCCGGAAAAAATGTGATTGATACAGCATACAACGATCCAAACAAATAATTTTCAGATAATGTATCAACAGAGTGAGAGCGTTCGCGTATTAGATCCGATCGTTATGCTCTGCTGCATTCCCTCCCGGCGGTCATCAGAAATGCAAGGAACTGAAATGACGGCCATAAAGAGTTACACAGATCCCATATGATATCAGGAAACCAGGGATTGCAATCGGAAAGTAAACCTGCCGCAAAAACCCTGTCGGATAAAAAATTATTTAAGAATCAGATGAACGAAGGAGAGGATAGAGCCAGGAAAAATTAATTTTCCCGGGTCTCCCGGATAAAAAGCACGGCACCGATCATGCCGATGATCAGTGCTACTGGCAGCGCTAACGTCGGGAACTCGGGTACCGGAGTTGGGTCGGCTGTACATGAAACGGAGAGGACGATATCATTGTAGTCCCGGTCCATATCAATACCATACACATTTTCAAAACCAACAGTATAGATACCAGAAACTGAATCATAGGTGATTCGTGCATGATCTAACCCGTCGCCACCAGGAACATTTGAATAATAAGTATGTTGCTGAGGAGTGGTCATGTATAAGACGACATTGGTGTCCGGGCTGCACCTGCCGACATCGGTAAATACTGTCCCAACCGGGATACTTGTTCTTGTCCCGAGTTGTTGATTCACGGGTGAACTTATTCCGAAGATACTATCATAGTCTGCACTTTGGGAAACATACTTTACTACAAGGTTTCCGCTGTAAGGAAACGTGATATCCCCATATGCCGATACCGTGCTCACGAGCAAAAATGTTACCAGAATGGCAAAAACAATTGACATCTTCTTCATTACATTCGCTCCTCTTTCAGTTGTGTTCTTTGGTCACACCATGACTGAAAAGTCATTGTAATTGACATAAAAACAATATACATGGGTTATTATAAGATCATGCAACGCGCCGGTGCATTGCTTCCAAAATATTTAAATATAAGATCGCTACGAGCCTATGAGCTCCACTTCAATTCGCAGCGATCTTCCAGGGATTTAGAAGATATCCTTCGGCGGCCACAAAGATGGAGCGGTATGCATAATGCATCATCCGGGGGGGCAGATAGAATGAGTTACTGCATTCTGAAACTACGCATTCACAACCCCTGAGAAAAACACGTGATTCCTGATGTTCCCGATGCAAAACGGGAAAAATCAGGAAAGTTCTCCTACCGGAGGCGTAATACGCACGAAAAGGAATGTTCCGGTTACAGTATAAAAGAGGAGGAGAGTAAAAAATCTCACAGTAAAAGATAGAAAAATTTCCTTCTACGATATAAAAATCAGGAGTGTTCCCGGATGAAAAACGCCATACAGAACATACCGATAATTATCGCACCCGAAAACACCGGTGAGGGGAACTCAGGAACCGGTGTGGGGGCATTACCCGACCATATAACGACAACAGTATTGGAGGAAACAACCGAACCCGCGCTATTGGTAAAATATGCCTGAATCTGATCGGTCCCAACCGTACCTCCTGTGTAGGTGAATTGGGAAATCCCGTCGGAACCAGTCGTAACCGTCCCGGATAACCCTGCATCCGGCCCTGACAGGACCGTGAATGTAACCTCTTTTCCAATCTGTACGGTACCATTCTCATCCCGTACCAATGCCTCGATAGTATGAGATGTTCCGATAGTTTTTTCTACTGATGCCGGGCTCAGGACTACCGTCTCATTCCCTTCAGTATCCGGAGTATCCGAATCCGGAGAGTCGGTTGAACTATCCGAATCATCCGAATATTCAGAGTCGGGTGAACCTTCCGAGGTAATACCATACAGGCCTCCTCCGGACAATAACGATGGCGAATGCTCCGCCGTATCATTTGCATTGTCTTCCGGATACGTTGAATTTTCCCTGTCATCAGGTGTATGGTTCTGTATGGGAGGAGGAACGGGGGTGCCGGTATTGTCTCCCAGAGCATTTCCGCCGGTTAACGGAACCATGATTAGAACCATGAAGAAGAGAATAAGAATAAGTGTCAGGAATTTTTTTCGGGAATTTGTTTTCATTTTCTATCCTCAACAGGCAGGTCTCCATTCTTTCAGAGATGGCATTTTTGAAATCTAGCTGATATTACAACGATTCAGGCATTTCACGTAATTTGTTATAAAAAGCTGCAAGGCAGGGGTGCTTTGCACCAGTATCAATTTAAATAGAGGTTCTGCCAGCCGGGGAACGATGACCACACGGTTCGGACAGATAAGTCCCCATTCAAAGTAAAGTGTAAGGTGATATCGTGTCCATAAAAATGTGGAAGGATACTCTAAAATCAGAAATCCTGGAAGATACGCCGGGCACTACTCTTAAGGTCGTTTCCGGCGGTCAGTCATGTCGTCTGTGTCCGTGCAGGGTACGGTGTTGAAATTAATGGAGCAGACGTGGCACTTCCCGCATTTTACATTAACGGCGCGGAGTGCCCCGGTTCCCTGAACCGGACGAACAGCACTTCATCGAGGAAGACGCCGTTTTTGAAGATCGCGTCCCTGTGGACCGCCTCCCGGATAAACCAGCATTTCTCAAGCACCCTCATCGATGCCGGGTTGTTCGGGAATATACCGGCCTGCAGCCGCACGATATCGTACTGCCGGAACGCAACCGGTACAATGGCGCTGACTGCACCGGTAACAATCCCCCGCCCCCGGTACTGCCCGGAGAGCCAGTACCCGATCTCGACTGACCTGTGCTTTACATCGTTCAGCACGTGAATGCCAATCCCGCCGACAGCTTCACCGCCGGCATCGATTGCAAGGAACAGGTCCGGGGTCTGTTCCGCTGCCATGGCGATGAACCTGCGGGCATCCGCAAGAGTATACGGGGAAGGGATTGCGTCCCGCATCATCGATGCAATCCGGGGGATTGTCCGCATGCTTCACGAGTGATCGTGCATCTGGGGCCCTCCAGTCGCGGAGGATCGATGCGGGGGTTTCAAGCTGCATGGCCGGGATACATCAGTAATATTCGTAGATCAGCCCGGCGATATTGCCGAGGTCGTCCCCCGTTGCCATCATGTCGTCAATGTCCGCAAACGGCACGTTGTTGACAAAGATGGCAAAGACAAGGTGTCTCCCGCTCTTTGCATCCATGTAGCCGGCAATTGATTTTCCCAGCAGGAGCCCCCGGTTGTTCAGGGGATCGTAACTCGCCCGCGTTCCGGTCTTTGCGTACACATGACCGCACGCAGGATTGCCGGCCGTGCAGGAAGAGGCAAGGGTACCGTCCACGCCAAGAACCGGGAGGGCATCCTTATACTCCGCCGCATACGGCCGGGTTCCCATGAGGGTCAACAGCTGCGCAGCAGCACGGGGCGAAATCCGGTCTTCCTCAACGCCGCCCTCGCCGTCACCGAGCGAGATGCCGCGTGTGTCGAGCCCGAGGGACCTGAGGATCGTGCCTTCCCTCATCATCCCGTCATAGAAGCCGGTTTTGTTCGAAGCTTTGGCAACCAGCAGGACATAGGTATCGGCATGGAGGTTCTGCGAGACCTTCAGCGTGAGCCTGACATCCTCGGAAAGCGGCAGCGAGGTGAGGTCTGCAACCTTCCGCAGGCCGGAGTAGCTGCCCGCTGCCGGGAGTTTTACTGCGGGGTTGTCACCGGTAGTCGCGGCTTGCACGGTCACTCCCTGCCGTTCCAGCGCCTCGATGAAGAGCGTGCGGGCAAACACGGCCGGTTTTCCTACCGGAAGCGTCCGGTTGACCGGGCCTGCATCGGATGCTACTGTACCGGAAACAACAATTGTTCCGGCAGGCTCTTCCGTGATCGAGATTGCGGGAGGATTCCCTGCCGGACCGGTCGTCGCCCTGTTGACGAGACGGTATGCACCGGTCTCCGGCCGCATCGCAAGCGCCGGAGCGGTGCCTGCTGCGGAAGGCGTGATGGTGATATCGATCAGGTTATCGTTGATGATGATCGGTGAGAGAACATACGTTTTCCCGAGATCGGTTGTTTCGAAAAGCCGGTCGTCGATGACCACATCGGAAACCTGTGTGATCCCGGACCTGTGGACCTGCATGGCCAGATCATTGAGGCCGGCGAGCGGATCAGTCGGGGGCAAAACCGCCCCGCCAAGCGAGTTCGCATCGCCGTGATCGAGATCCGTGTATGCAATCGTCCCGTCCGGCAGCGTGCGCCCGCCCATATCCGGGTCGCCGCTTGCGACAAGGACAAGGTTCCCCTCAATCCGTCCTGCCGGATCCGGAACCGCGGTTGCATATACCGGGGTTACGAACCGGTAATCCGCGCCGAAGGCTTCAAGGACAGCAGCAGCACTGAAGAGCTTGGTCGTCGAGCCCGGAACGAACGCCCTGTCGGCATTGCTCTCGTAGAGCACCGTTCCGGTTGCCGGATCGACAACGATAATCCCCAAGCTCGCATTGGCATATTGTGGTCCCCCGGTAAGAGCGGAGATGTCGTTCTCCAATGCAGATTGCGGGGAAGGTGACGCTCCGGTGCCAGTGCATCCTGCCGTAAAGAGGATGACTGTCAGCAGGATACCGGCGGCAAGTGCGGGAAAAAGGATTCGGGACTGTTGAGGCGACATGAAAACCGGAGAATATATCGAACCCCGGTTCCTATAAACCGATTGATATTCTCCGGGTGCGGGCAGGATAACTCCCGGGCGATTGTCCGTGGATGCAGGGGAATTCCTTTTTTAAGGCCGCGAATCTTCCGCCTGCCACCGGTCGTTCAGAGCGTTTTCGTCTCGCCGGCCGGCTTTGGGACCTTGACCACAAGCACGCGGAAGACGGATTTGCTCTCGTTGATCCACCGGTGCGGGATCTTCGCCGGGCTCTCTACCAGCATGTCCTTTCCGCAGGTCTCCCGCTCGTTCCCGATCTCGACGATCCCTGTCCCCTCCAGCACGTAGAAGAAGACATCGACGGGCGTGATGTGCTTCTTTAACGATTCGCCGGGCTGCAGCGTGATGACAACTGCCACCGCATGCGCCGAGTCGTAGACCTTCCGGGCATCCACGTGGTGCGGATTTGGACCCGGTATGACCTTTGATACATCCGTAATCTTCATGCCGGTTTCACCTCACCGATTGGGATATAAGGCATGAATTGGAGCAGGTCGGATTTGAGGATTTCCATGCCGGTTCGTTCCATGAACCGGGCCGTCCGCTCGTGCGGTTTTGCGTTTCCCCGGTAGTAAGCAAGCAGCCGGTCGACAAGGTCCATGACTTCCTCACCGGTAAGATTTTTTGCAACAATGTCCCCGAACCGGGGGCGTGTCCCTTCGTTTCCGGCAAACAGCACGGTCCAGCCCTTGTTCGTTGCAAGAAGCCCGATATCCCGGGTATGGCTCTCCCCGCAGCACCGCGGGCAGCCGGAAACACCGATCTTGACCTTTGCAGGAAACGTCGTATGCCGGAATCGGTCTGCAAGGACCGTTGCGAGGGAAAGGGAGTCCTGCAACCCGTGCCGGCAGATCGTGTTCCCCGGGCAGGCCTGCACGTACTTCAGAGAGGGGCCTTCCGCCTCTCCGGTACCGGGGCCAAGTTCGCTCCTGACCTTTGCAATATCCTCTGCTGCGATGCCGATGAGCGCAATCCTCTGCCCCCCGGTGATCTTGAGTACCGGAATCCTGTACTTCCGGGCGACCGCCGCCACCCTCTCAAGGTGTTCCGGTGTCACGATGCCGGCCGGCGAACGTGTTAAGAGCGCAAAGGTCTTCCCGTCCCGCTGGATGATTGCACCTGTATCCCCTGTCACGATCCGCTCAACTCCTTCTATTGGGGATCGGAATCCTGCTATTTGTATCCTCCGGTTACGGAATGCTTATCGTCCCCGGGCAACGATGCACCGTCATGGCGCAGGATATGATGGGCCGGATCTCCCTTGTCCGGGGCGAAATAACGGAACAGCGGGTTGACGTGGTCGTGAATGCCGCCAACCCGTCCCTGTCGGGAGGTGGGGGCGTTGACGGGGCGATTCACCGTGCCGCAGGACCGGAGCTGGACGCGGAATGCCGGATGCTGGGCGGGTGCGCAACCGGCGATGCCGTGATGACGAAGGGGTACAGGCTCCCGGCCCGGTACGTGATCCACACGGTCGGCCCGGTCTGGAGCGGGGGGACCCGGAACGAGGACGCCCTCCTTGCATCCTGCTACCGGCAGGCGCTTGCCCATGCGGATTTCCACGGCCTTAAGACTATCGCATTTCCCGCGATCAGTACCGGCGCGTACGGATTTCCCCTTGAACGCGCCACAAGGATCGCGGTTGCAACCGTTGCGGACTATATCCGGAGTTCCAGAAGCAGGCTTACAGTTACCTTCGTCTGCCACAGTGACGATGCCTGCCGGGTGTACGAGACCGTCATGAAGGATCCTGCGGTACTCCGTGCCGATGAAAAAGAGGCGGGCGGAACGGGGGAGGCAGCGGAACCTGCCGGCATCCCGGGGGATATCCGGGAGCTGGTTGCCGGGCAGCTTGCCGTTATCGGGGACGTTTACGGGATCCGGATCGTGAACCGGGACGCCGTTATCAACGGGATCGTAAAAATCGCCAGGAACCGGGAGGAGGCGTCCCGGATAACCGCTGCAATAAACAGCTGGGTTGCGGTAAAAAACCTGCACGGCCGGACCGAGATCCCGACAGAACTCATCGCACGGTTCTCGAACCAGTGAGCGCGGCGGGTGCCACAGGTTTCAGCGGTGGTACGGCTCGCCCCGCATGATCCGGAATGCCCGGTAGATCTGCTCCAGCAGGATGAGCCGGGCCATCGGGTGGGTAAACGTCATGTTCGAGAGGGAAAGGCTGAGATCGCATTGTTCCATGACAGCAGGGCAAAGCCCGAGATCGCCGCCGATGATGAACGCGATCTGTGAAGTCCCGCTTACTTCGCACTTCCTAAGGTGCCCTGCCAGCTCCTCGCTTGAGTAGGGCTTTCCGTCAACCGCGAGGGCGATTGCAGTTGCCTGTTCATGGAGAGCGGCGAGGATCTTTTCGCCTTCGAGAGCGAGGATCTTTTCCTGCTGTTTTTCCGAGAGGTTGACCGGCCGGCGGATGTCGTCAACTTCCGTAATCGTGAGCCGGGTGTAGGGTTTTAACCGTTTTACGTACTCCGCGATGCCGTCGCAAAGGTACCGCTCCTTGATCTTCCCGACGGCGATAATCTGTACATGCATGGAGATGCCCATGAGCGGTATGCCGTCATGGAATAAAAACGCGTCCCGTAGTATCCGGGACCAAGGGGGGATGAAAAGAATACTTATGGATTGCTCTTTTTATCAGTCTGCTCGATCTTCTGGGATGAGAGAACATCCACCAGCACTTCTCTCATCATCACTTTGAGGAATTCCCGGCCTTCTTCTGTGGCCATGTACTCCCTGAACAGTTCCCTGAACTGTCCCATGTCGTGGTGATTATCAACAAACGTTAATAAAGCTTGCGTGATGCAATCGGAGACGGTAGAGAACTTCTTTTCCTCGTAAACAAGTTTATTAACTTTATCATAAATGTTCGGGGGCATCTTGTAAGAAATTGCCACCCGTTCTCCCCGGAGGGCCGGCGTCTTCTCGACCATTCTCCCGGATTATTGCCCGGATTAGTATTAATAGGCTCTTAAAATCCTTTAAGTAATCCGCAAAGACGGCATTGCATTCCTTTTGTAATACATAAAGAATACGTTTTTATAGCCCCTGCAACAACAGGAAGATCATCGGGGGAAAGGACATGAACGAACTGATTATCTTCGGACTCGGGATCCTTGGTATCTTTTCCGTGCTCTCGAGCATCGCGCTCCTGCAGATTGGCATCATCATCGACCGTTTTCCCACAAAACAGGATCCCTATCGCGAGAAGAGCCTATCAAGCCCCATCGCATCGACCCGGATCTTCGTTGCCATATTCTGGGCGCTTTTCGTAATGGGGGCATATGCACTCATGCAGGATGGCACGATCATGCTGATCGCCGGCATCACGACGCTGTTCTCGATCTCGATGTTCATCTTAACCGCACTCCTCTTCTCGTTCGCGGTTTTCAGCACGATGCGGCACCAGTACAACCGTGAGCAGGAGGCCATGCCGGTCGTTATGACGGAAACCGTACCTTCCCCGCCGGCTCCCGAAAACAAATTCGGGAAGAAAGATCTCCCGGCCCCGGGAAACTTCCACCGGAAGCCCGGCGGCAATTTCCTGGTTAATACCTTCTTAAAGAGGGACTAAATACTCCCCTTTTTTTAAAACCGGTCCGGGCCTGCCTGTCCCGGCAGAACAACAGGTCCTTATTAAGACCCCCCCGGCTCTTTCAGAGTACTATCGGGCACACAAAAACCGGGTATACAAAAAAGATCAGCCGAACAGTTTCCTGGACTGCTCGAGCGCTTCGACGGCGGGCAGTTTCTTGCCGGTTAAAAACTCGATGCATGCCCCGCCGCCGGTCGAGATGTGAGTGAACGAAGAGGAGAGCCCCAGCTTCTCGATCACGACAGCGGTATGCCCGCCGCCGACGACCGAGAACTCGGTCTGCGATGCGGCCCGTATCAGCTCATAGGTCCCGGTTGCATAATCCGGTTCCTCGAATACGCCGGCCGGGCCGTTGAAGACAATCGTCCCGGCAGCCCGGATCTCTTCCGACAACGTCGCAATCGATTCCATGCCAAGGTCAAGGACCGGGGCATCGGACGGAATTGCCTGCACGGGGTATTCGGCACGTTTCCCGTTCTCCCGGACGGCAACCCATTCCGGCATGATCACCTTGTCCCGGTACTTCGCGAGAATCGCCTTTGCCTTGTCGATCTCGGGCTCGTACTTCAGCTGCGCGATGAGTGCTTTCGAGGGTTTCCCGATATCGATCCCGTTCGCGAGCAGAAAGACGTTGGCGACGACCCCGATCACGATGATCTGGTCGGCGATCCCGTTTTCCAGCATATGCCCGGCAACATCGATGGAGTCATCCACCTTGGTCCCGCCAAGGACCACCCGGACCGGGCGGGGGGCACCGGAAAAAACCCGGGAGAGCTGGGTCACTTCCTTCTCCATGAGAAGCCCGGCCGCGGATCGCATGACGAGCGGGAGGCCGACAACGGTCGGCTGGGAGCGGTGCGCCGTGCCAAACGCGTCGTTGACAAAGACATCCGCCATCGCGGCAAGTTTTTTGACGATATGCGTCTTTTTTGCATCTTCCCCTTTCAGGGTCAGGTTCTCTTCGGCATTGAACCGGACGTTCTCCAGCATGACGACATCGCCGGTCTTTGCATTTGCAACGACCTCGCGGGCATGCTTTGAGAAGATGCCGTCGACATAGGTGACGGGAGAGCCGAGGAGCTGCTCCAGCTTCTCCGCGTGGGCTTCGAGCGTGGTGAAGTCCTTCTTCCCCGGCCGACTCTGGTGGGTGATGATCACCGTCTTTGCACCGGAGAGGGCCCGGATCGTGGGGATATGCTCACGGAACCGCTTGTCATCGAGAATAAGGTGAGAGGAGGGGTCGATGGGGGAGTTGAGATCGAGCCGGAGGAGCACGGTCTTTCCGGCGCATCCCAGCTCCCGTATGGTTCCGATTGCCATTGTTGCATCCCTCACGCGGTACTGCGGGCCTTGATCTTCTTCAGGCGGAAGAGCTCCTCGCGTTCCATCTCGTCAAGGCGCATCTTGATGAATCCCTGTGCAGCGGTGAGCTCGGGGATGACCTTGAACTCCAGCGCGTTGACCCGCCGCTTGGTGCTCTCGATCTCGTCGAGGAGCCGTTTCATGGTGGTCTCGATCTCGGCGCTCTCGATGATCGCTTCGACGAGATCCTCGAATGCCGTCGCGGTCTCGTCGATGACCGGCGACGTGCCGAGCACGCCGTACCCCCGGTCGACAAGGCTCTTCTTGACCTTCGAGGATTCGATCTCGGGGACGATCACGCCCATGATGTTCTTGCTCTTGAGAGTGATCTCGGGCACTTCCTTGACCGAGAATGCCGCCGACTTGACCCCGATAGAACCTTCGACCGTGTTTGCAAGCGCCATCATCTCGACAGCCTTTGCATACTTGTCCAGAAGACCTCCCCGGGTATCCTTTGCCTCTTCGAGCACCTTGAAAAATTCAAGGATCAGTCCGTCGCGCTTCATCTTGAGGATCTTGTAGCCGCGCTCGGAGAGTTTGATCCGCCGCTTGAGGTTGATCAGTTCCGAACGGGTTGGCTTGATGTCACGCAGCGCCATGGATCCTCACTTCGCCTTCGGGGCGTTCCTGAACTTCGGGTGGTACTTGCTGATCAGGTCGCGGTCGATACGCACGAGCTGCTCGACCGGCAGTGTCGAGAGAAGTTCCCAGCCGAGGTCCAGCGTGCCCTGGATGGTACGGTCCTCGTCCAGCCCCTGCCGGACGAACCGGTTCTCGAACAGGTCTGCAAACTCAAGGAACATCCGGTCCCGCTCGGAGAGTGCATCCTTCCCGACGATGGCGACGAGACCCCGCAGGTCGTTGCCTTCCGCATACGCGGCATAGAGCTGGTCGGAGACCTTCTTGTGGTCCTCCCTCGTGTGCTTCGCGCCGATACCGAGGTTCATGAGCCGCGAGAGCGACGGCAGCACGTTGATGGGCGGGTAGATGCCCTTCCGGTGCAGCTCCCGCGAGACCACGATCTGCCCTTCGGTGATGTATCCCGTAAGGTCGGGGATCGGGTGCGTGATATCGTCGCCGGGCATCGTTAAGATCGGGAACTGTGTTATCGATCCCTTCTTGCCCTTCACGATACCTGCACGCTCATAGATGCTGGCAAGATCGGTATACATGTACCCGGGGTAACCACGGCGCCCGGGCACCTCTTCACGGGCGGCACCGATCTGGCGCAGCGCTTCGCAGTAGTTGGTCATATCGGTTAAGATGACCAGCACGTGCATATCGAGTTCGAACGCGAGGTATTCTGCGGTTGTGAGCGCGAGTCTCGGCGTGATGATACGCTCGACAGCCGGGTCGTCCGCGAGGTTGAGGAACACGACGGCACGTTCGAGTGCACCTGTGCGCTCGAAGTCCTGCATGAAGTAGTTGGCCTCTTCCTTCGTGATACCCATTGCAGCAAACACGACGGCGAACTCTCCCTTGCCGCCCAGCACTTTTGCCTGCCGTGCGATCTGGAGCGCGATCGTGTTGTGCGGGAGACCGGCTGCCGAGAAGATCGGGAGCTTCTGTCCCCGCACCAGCGTGTTTGTCCCGTCGATTGTCGAGATACCGGTCTGGATGAACTCGTTGGGCGAATCCCGTGCCCACGGGTTGATTGCTGCGCCCGTGATATCGAGCCGCTTCTCCGGCACGATCTCGGGACCGCCGTCGATCGGCTTGCCGCCTCCGGAGAGGATACGGCCGAGCATGTCCCGCCCGACGGGCATCTTGATAACCTCGCCGGTAAACCGCACGCCGCTGTCCCTGCCGATACCGGCAGTCGTCTCGAACACCTGAACGACGACAAGGTCGTCGCTCGTGTCGAGAACCTGCCCGCGCTTGATCGTGCCGTCGTAGAGCACGATGTTGACCAGTTCGCCATACCCGATGGGTTCGGTCTTCTCGACAAAGAGGAGCGGGCCGGCAATCTTGTTAATCGTCCTGTATTCCTTCATGCTGCCGACCTCAGTCTGGTAAATTCTGCGTCCATCTCCCGCTCGATCTTATCAAGCGCCGGCTTGTAGTCCTTCGTGAACTTGATCTGCGGCAGGTCGTTCTTGCTCTTCGTCGCGTTGATCTGGGCCGGCGGGACGCCGGCTGCCTGTGCGGCATACGCGAGCTCGGCGTAGAGCTTGATGGTCTTCATCATGTCGTACTGTTTCTTCATGTCGCAGAAGGTGTCGACCGCGTCGTAGGCATTCTGCTGCAGGAAGATCTCACGGATCATACGGGCAACCTCGATGGTCACCTGCTCTGCCTCGGGCAGGGCATCGGATCCCACGAGCTGCACAATCTCCTGAAGTTCGGACTCCTTCTGGAGGACTTCCATTGCCCAGGACCGGATCTTGTTCCAGTCCGGCGAGACCTCCTTGTCGTACCAGTCATGGAGGGAGTCGAGGTAGAGCGAGTACGAGTTCAGCCAGTTGATCGCCGGGAAATGCCGGCGCTGGGAGAGTTTCGCATCGAGCGCCCAGAAAACCTTGACGATACGAAGCGTCCCCTGCGTGACCGGTTCCGAGAAGTCCCCGCCGGGCGGCGAGACTGCCCCGATGACCGAGACAGACCCGCTCCTTTCAGAGAGCGTCGTGACAAGTCCCGCCCGCTCGTAGAACTCCGAGAGGCGTGCCGCAAGGTATGCGGGATACCCTTCTTCGCCTGGCATCTCTTCGAGACGGCTCGAAATCTCACGCATCGCTTCCGCCCACCGGGATGTCGAGTCCGCCATCAGCGAGACATCGTACCCCATGTCACGGAAGTATTCTGCAATCGTGATACCGGTGTATACCGATGCTTCCCGGGCCGCAACCGGCATGTTGGACGTGTTTGCAATCAGCACCGTCCGCTCCATGAGCGGTTTTCCCGACTTCGGGTCTTCGAGGTGCGGGAACTCGGTTAACACTTCGGTCATCTCGTTGCCGCGTTCGCCACAGCCGATGTAGACCACGATCTCGGCATCCGACCATTTCGCGAGCTGCTGCTGGGTAACGGTCTTGCCGCTCCCGAACGGACCCGGGATTGCGGCAGTGCCGCCTTTTGCAATCGGGAAGAGCCCGTCGAGGATCCGCTGACCGGTGATCAGCGGGATCGTCGGGTTCTTCTTCTCCCGCACCGGCCGGGGGACCCGGACCGGCCACCGCTGGATCATCGGGTACTCGCGCCCGTCTTCGAGAACGCAGATGGTCTCGTCAACGGTGAAGTCCCCGCTCCTGATCGTCCTGATTACGCCCGGCTTTGCGTTGGGCGGGATCATGATGCGGTGGACGATGTTCGTTTCCTGGACCTCGCCGATGATGGTTCCGGGCTCGACCTTGTCCCCGGCCTTCTTCACCGGCTTGAACGTCCACTTCTTTTCATGGGAGAGCCCCGGCGCAGAAACCCCGCGCTGGATGAAATCCCCCATCTTGTCGACTAGAACCTGGAGCGGACGCTGGATACCGTCATAGATACTGGTAAGCAGCCCCGGCCCGAGTTCCGCCGCAAGCGAGAGCCCGGTATTGGTAACCGGCTCGCCGGGTCTGATACCCGCGGTATCCTCATACACCTGGATGATGATATTCTCGCCGGAGATCTTGATGACTTCTCCCATCAGCTCTTCTTTGCCGACCTTCACCACATCGTACATGTGGGCGTCAAGGTTGACTGCCGTCACGACAGGGCCGGCAATTCGTTTGAGAACTCCCTTCTTGGTTTTATTCTTTACTTCCACAGATCAACACCCACCGATCTCTTGATTCTCTCGCGCATCGACAGGCCGCCCTCTTCGCCACCGATGGCAATGACGGTCGGTTTCACCGACTCTTCGAGGGTTGCCCGCAGGCGCCGGGGAACACGTTCCATGTCTTTGCTGTTCAGCACAAGGATGCCGACGCTGGTGTCTGCAAGGACGGCACTGATGTGTTCGTTCAGTTTCTCGTCGCTGTCCGCCGCATAGGTCTTCCTGATGCCGGCAAGACGGAACCCGAGAATGAACTCGCTGTTACCGATGACTGCAATCTCCATTCAGACCACCAGGTATTCTGAAATCCGTTCTGCCGCAAGCTTCGACTCCTTGCCCCGTGCAAGTGCACGGAGGTTGAAGACCTCATATTTCTTCTTCTCAAGGTACACGAGTATGGGGTGCACGGAAAACGGGTGCCTTTTACTCATCCGCTCCATCTGTTCGAGCTGGACTCTTGTGAGGTTTACCTCGATATCGCGCACCTTTCCTGCTCCCTTGAGTTCATCGAGGAACGAAAGCAGGGATTTCTGCCGGAACCGGGTCTTGAGAGCGTCAACGAATTCATCCTGATCCTTGATGGTATTCAGGCGAACGAACTCGTCCGCTGCAAGTACGCCACCGGTAATATACATCTCCCGGGGGTCTTCCTCAATATCGTCTGCCCGCAGGCGGAAGAGGGTTTTTACGTTCTTGATATCGATATCAAGCCGTATGAATGATAAGAAGAGATCCCCGCCTTTGATCCCGCTCTCGGCTTCCGCGATCATATCAGCGTAGAACTGCTTGTACAGTTCGTTCTCCAGCCGGGAGAAGGAACCACTCTCTTTTGCCGACGGGAATTCACGGGTGAGCACGGGATACATCCGCTGCCCCCGCAACATTTCGACGATCCGGTCGACCGATTCCTCAGAAAGGAGTCGATCCAGCATGACACGGTCGAGACTCCCGGCAGGTATCAGGATCTCCTTGATCTTTCCGGACTTCGCCCCCTGCAGCCTTCCGCGGAGGATTGTCAGGATATTCTGGATATCCCAGCGCCGCAGGTACAGGCGGGTGAACTGCTTGAGGTGGCCCGGGGTGATCTCAAGGATCTTCTGGAATTCCTTTGCCATGTTCCACGAGATCGCAACCTCGATGAGGTCGATCCCGGAAAAACTCGTCGCAAGCTCGTCGATTTCCTGCTTGTAGGCGGTCTCCTCAATGACCCGCGTGATCTCGGGAAGGCTCATGTTCAGCATCCGCTGGTACTCTTCCTTCTGGAGGAGTTTTGCCTTTCGTACCCGCATCCTGGTACAGACATAGATATAGGGCGCTGGACCGCCCGTCATCCCGACCATGTACGTACCTCCTTACGCAAACAGGATATCTGATGCATCCTTCAGCCCGGATTCCCACACTCTTGATAAGAATGTGCGATAGCTGTAGTCAATCTGTAACCCGCCACCCTCGCCTTCGATGATGATGCCTCCCTCGATATCGGCGGGGGAGCCAGGAGTGAAGCCGGCGAACTGGCTGTTCTCTGCGATCAGGGCTTTTACGACAGGGGCGTCGCGGGTATTGCAGTGAACACTACCCTTCCTGATCTCCTTTGCTGCCTCGGAAAGAAGCTTCTTCAACGCTTCTCTATGGAAGCCCTCAGGGAGTTTTGCAATCTCCGCAAGCGTTGCCAGATACACCTTGTCGAGCAGATCTTTCTGGGTATTCAGGAGCTCACGTTTGACAAGGAGGTTTGCTGCCGACGATTCCATTGCCGTCAGGTGAGCCCCCTGTTTTGCCGATTCCTGCTCGGCTGCAAGCTTGATCTCCGCCACCTTCTTGTTCGCGGCGGCAAGGATCGCGTCAACCTCTTTCTTTGACTCTGCCCGTATAACGTCCGCTTCGGATCTGCCTTTGCCCCTGATCTCTTCAACAACCGCTTCCAGTCCCATGGTCGCCCCCGCTGGTTATACGAACCACAGCACGAGTGCAACGACAAGCCCGAAGATGACGATTGTTTCGGGGATAACCGTCAGGATGAGTACGAGACCAAACAGGTCCTTGTTCTCTGCAGTCGCCCCGACTGCTGCCGAACCGATCCCCATTTCTGCAACACCGGCGCCTATACCGGTCAGACCCACGGCGAGACCGGCACCGAGTGCCTTCATACCCAGCTGGGACTTGACTGCGATTTCAACGGTCTGTGCTGCAATATCTGTTCCAACTACTTCTACTGCCATTGTTTATTCCTCCGTAAACCTTCGTTTCAATCCGAACGGATTGTACTTTAAGCCTCCACCTTTGTAGAACTTGGTGAAGAATTCGACATAGTGCAACCTGATGGAGTGCAGTCCGCCACCGAGAATTCCCAGAGCGGTATTCAGGGCATGACCAAGGATAAAGACGACAACTCCAGCTAAGATGACAACGATACCTACAATGCTGATCTGTTCGAGCTGCGGCTCGATCAGCATATCAATTGAGATAAAGTTCACAACCATCGCAATCGCGACAGATGAGAGCCCCACAGCCATCAGACGTGCATAGCTGAGCACGTGGCTGATGATCGTCGGGAGTTCGATGACCTCGAGAATCGAATCGCGGGCAATGAAGACGATACCAGCGAGGATCATGATCCCGCCAAGGATCATGGTAACATTGATGCCCGGGATATCCATGGGCAGGCCCGGGACTGTGACGAGAACCGGGAACCCTGTGAGGTCGGGCATGAGCGGCATCGCAACGGCCGACCATATCAGGAGAAGGACTCCCCACATCACGGCAAGCCACCCGAAGTTTGCAAGGATCGCCTTGATCTTATGCTCCCCGTGATCCTGCCGTGCATGGTTGATCATCCCGAGCACCCGTCCTAAGGTGATATGCAAGACCCCGATCCAGATTGTGAGTATCAGGAGTTCGGGAATCAGTGGTCCGTGGCCTCCGCCTTCCGCCCTGAGATGGCGGGAGAACGAGAGGGGCGAATATCCCATCGGAAATCCTAAGAACTCGCTGTTCAGTAATCCAAAGATAATACTTACAATACTTGCGTTCCGGATAATCTTGAGGAAATATTCGCCATCCTCGCCCTTGATGTACTTGCGCAATGCAAAGCACAATGCGAGCAGGATCAAGCCATACCCAACATCGCCGAGAATCAGTCCGAAGAATATCGGGAAGACTATCGAGAGCATCAGCGTCGGATCAATCTCGGTATACTTCGGTCGTGAATAGATATCCATAAAGAACTGTGACGGTTTCGCAAATGACGGGTTGTTGTACTCAACCGGCACGACATCGTGGGCATCGACCGGTAATTCCGTAACGAAAGCCTTATTGCCGCTCGCCTTCATGACAGCGGCAGTCACATCGGCAACGCTGGATGCCGGGACCCATCCTTCTGCGACGAATGTCTGATCTGTCGTGGCGAACCGGAGCGGTGCCTCGGCTTGCTCGACGTCGGCTTTCAGGACCTCCTCGCAGGCAAGCAGGAAATCTGTGTGTTTTTGCCGGATTGCATCGATGTTTAAGTTGATCGAATCGATCTCTGCCCTGGCCTGGGCAATCTTCGTCTGGTAATCATCGATCCGGGCTTGCGGCATACCAGACTCGGCTGGAATCGGTGCTGCTGTAAAGCCGGCTTCCCCAAGCTGACGCTCCGCTTCGCTGCGGTTCTCATTCGGGACAACCGCAACAATGAAGTGGCTCGTTTTGCCCTTGACGATCCTGAATTCAGCCGGTTCCGGAATCGTCACATTTTTCGTAAGATACCCGGCGATGACGGAAAACCGTTCATACCCACTGTAGAACGACAGGTCGACAGGGATCTGGGCAAAGGGCGCAATCTCGGCAATCCGCTGCTCGCTTTCCTTGATGGAAGCTTCCAGCTTTGACCTGCGTGCGGTCAGTCCCTCAGTTTCGTTCCCGATAGTCGCCAGTTCGCGCTCGATTACCTTCTTCAGGTCACTCTGGCGATGACGGCCGGCAGGTTCGACATTCTCCGCCGAAATTGAAAAGACATTCGAAAGCGCACGGACTTTGACGAGGTCACCTGACGCTTCGCTCGCGCCTTCGAGGGGTCTCCCGATGGCAAAGCCGTCATACCCCTCGCGCCCGTCGACAACAAAGTCTTCGATGTGGAACAGGCGGGTCCGGTACAGTGTACCGGTAATAGGAGCCATCTGATCTTTTGACGCCACGATGAGCAGGCGGCTCATCTTTTCAGGCGTGAACATGCAGTTGCTCCTTGAACCGCACGACAAGGAGCTGCACAGCTTTATCCTGCTGCCGTGCTCCTTTCTGTTTTAGTGCCGCCGCCTTCGATTCACCTTCTTTGATGATCTCAGCGTGACGGGAGGCTGCCTGGCGCCGTGCTTCTTCCAGTTTCAGCTTCTTGTATTCTTCCGCATTACTCTGTGCCTTGGTGACAAGATTGTCAGCTTCCAGCTCGGCCTGTGAGCGCCTGTGCTTTCGCTCGTCCTGGGCCGACTGAATCATGGTTCGGTACTCTTCTTCTGTTTTCTTGATGTCCCGTAAGACCTCTGTTCTCATCCAACCCTCCTCTCACGGCATTAGAATACTTGGTAAAAAATCCTTATATGTATTGTTATTTTTAGTCGAAACGGGCGATTTATATTGTACAATGGATGGGATTGTACCGGAAAAAATGCCTGCAACGGACTGCCGGGCAGGGTTCTGGATCAGGCGCCGGTTCCCGGTACAAACCGTTCGGTCGTTACCCCAGAAGGCAGGTCCGTAATCTCGCAACCGCCGGGTATCCCCTGAAGCGTTAAGGACGAGAGCCCTGCCGAGGCGCAGATCAGGTGCTGCTCCGGGTGGGTTCCCCGCAGAATGGTGCAGCTCGTCGTAATAACCGGACCTGCGGAAACGACATACCGGAGCCTGCGGGAACCGGGATGGTCCTTTGGCAGAACGACGAGCGGCATGCGGAACCGGCGCAGGAGCTCGATCAGCATGACCGCTGCCTCCGGATCCCCACCCTCCGGTGCCGAGACGACGAGCAGGTCATCCGGATCTATCCCCTGGCAGTATTCACCGGAAAGAGTCTCGATGCAGAGGGAAAAGCGGCTGCCGGCTGGCGCAACCATCAAAAAAGAAGGGGCAGGACAACCCTGCCGGATGAGGAGAAATTCCCCGTCAAAGAAGTGGATCATGCCTCGGCAACATTGTCCGACTGGCAGCTCGGGCAGACGGGTTTCTTGCCCAGACCCTTGAACTTTTCCCCGCAGTCTTTGCACTTGTAATCCTTGCCCTTGACCCGCTCCGAGAACTCGATATCCATAGGTCCGCCGACTGAACACATCGTTCCTCACCTCAGCAGAGATACCCCCGGTATCTATTTAAGGATATGGATCTTTCCGGCATTGGCCCGGCGCCGGGGGTCCGGCCCGGGCACGCCGGAGAACGGGGCCGGCAGACCCTGAAACGCCCGGGTTCGCAGTTCCGCTCCAGAAAAAGCAAAAAAAGGTATACCGTACTGCTATACCGTGATACCGAAAATCGAGAGCAGCGCGAGGATTGCCACGCCGGGAATCCCGCCGATCCCGGAGATGAGGATCGTCGGGATGCTGTACCCCAGATCGGCTTTCCCGACCCAGCCCATGATATGGAAGAAATTCATGATAAAGAGCAGGATCAGGCCGAGCACGGCATTGACAACCAGGACGGCGAACTGCCTGGCAAGATAGTACGCGATGGCGATAACGGCAATGATAAGGACGATGGTTATCAGGATGGATGACATGATCGTATCCTACCCGTACATTCCGGGCGGGATATAATCAAAGCATCGCTGGAAACGTAAGGACCCCTGATGGATCTCCAGCGGGAATCCCGGGGACTGCCGGGGAATTCTAAAAAAAACCTGCATGTATTCCGTATCAGACCGGCGCCGGTGAGTTCTCTTGAATGGGCCGCAGCCGGAGCGGTGTCATCCGGTATACGGGATCTCCCGTCCGCCTGTTCCGGCTGAATCCGGTTCAGTGGCATTGGTAGTAGTTCCGTGCCTCTTCAAACCGGCCGAGGCGTGACAGGCATTCCGCGGTTTTCCTGAATGCACTGGACGATGCCGGTGCGATGAAGGCAGCCTGCCGGAAATACTTCAGTGCCGCATTGTCATCCCCTCTCCCCGCAGATTCCAGCCCCTGCCTGAGCAGGAATGCACTCTCCAGGGGCATTCCGTTAAACTGGCTGATCGTGGCTGATTCCTCCTGTTATATGACCCTGCCTTGTTCCCGCAGGACCGATCGTGCATCGCCATCGCGGTATATTCAAAATTTGCAAACAAAGGCCGCATCATACCCTGCCGGAAACCATGCATGAAAATCTGCCATGCAACACCTGCTGCAAGGCAGGCCGACCGCATTAAAACCGGATTACTATTTTGTAGGGGTTATGCCTTATACACAGGTATGGCAGTACTCGATGATGAGACGGTAAACCGGATCAAGCAGAATATCAAGTGGCACCCGCGCGGGGTAACCATCTCGGAATTATCAGGTAAGCTCAAGATGAACAGGAACCTTGTCGCAAAATATCTTGACATGCTCCTCATCTCGGGGCAGGTTGAGATGGTTGTGATTGGGGCTGCCAAAGTTTATTTCCTTACCCGCCGGATCCCGATATCCGCACTGCTCGAGTTCTCCTCCGATTTTGTGATCATGGTCGACCGGGACAACAGGATCCTCCATGTCAACGAGCCGGTCCCCGCCCTTCTCAATGAGACGAAAGAGACGCTGATCGGATCCAGAATAGATACGATCAAAAACCCGTTCATCGAGAGTCTCTTGAAAAGCCTGCCCAACGGGAGATCGCGGGAATGCGTTGAGGCGGCAATTGAGACCTCCTCTGTGATTGGCGGGGAGGAGCGTCACTTCCGGATCAAGAAGGTCCCGACAGCGTTTGAAGACGGCAGTAACGGCTGCACCTTCATCGCCGAGGAGATAACGGCACGGAAGAGGTACCAGCAGATGCTGGAGATCAGCGAGGCAAAGTACCGCGGACTGGTCCAGTCCTCCGGTGAAGCGATTGTCGGCATAGCCGGAGACCGGACCATCTCCAGCTGGAATCCTGCAGCGACGCAGTTGTTCGGGTACGACGAGGCGGAAATCTTAAAACAACCGGCCCGGGTTCTCGTTCCCGACGGGAACGGCCATGCTCTCGATGATCTCCTCACCCGGGTGATGGACGGGGAGTGCGTCCAGCGGTACGAGCTGAAACTGTCCGGAAAAGCTGCCTTTGCCATCGATACCATGTGCACGGCTTCGCCTATACGGGGCGAGCGGGGATCTGTTGCCGGCGCTTCCGTGATTATCCGGGATATTACAAGGGAGAAACTGGAACGGCACGTCCGGGAGCAGGAGGACCGGTACCGCAACCTTGTCGAGGATCTCAATGTCGGCATCTACCGGAGTACCGGTGACCCGGGCGGGAGGTTCATCTGGGGGAACACCGCGCTCCTCCATATCCTCGGCTACCGGAACCTCTCCGACCTGGAGGAGATCAAGGTGACGGAGATCTTCTCAAATCCCGACGGGAGGGCGCAGCTCCTTGATGAACTCCGGAGGGACGGGTTTGTCAAGAACCGCATCCTCCACCTGAAAAAGACCGGCGGGACACCGATTGTTGTTTGCGTAACCGCCCTCGCAGAATTCGATGAGAAGAAGGATCTCGTCTACATCAACGGCATCGTGCAGGATATCACGGGATCCACCGGCCCTTCAGTTACCCGGTGAGATCACAATCTGCGGGAAAGGGGAATGGATCTCCCCGTATCCTTCTTTTATCGCAGCCCGGAACCGGCAAAAGCCGGATAAGACGGATGTGCCGGATACGCCGTGAAGATTACTTTCCAATCACGCGCAGCCCGGCAACGCGGATTGACGGGAGGAGGAGGGATCCGATCTGGCGCACTTCCCTGGAGATTCCAACGATATTGTGATGCATATCGAAGACATTGCCGGCGAGCATAGCGGAACGTACGGGTTCGCCAAACGACCCGGCTTCCATGTGGAACGCGTTTGCCATCTCGACGGAGAAATCCCCGCTCATGGGATTTGCCGTGTGCGCCCCGATGACGGAGTGGACATAGATGGCCGGCTCCTGCGCGATATCGCTCCGGGGCCCGTCAAAGACAAGGTTGTGGTGCCCGATGGACGTCCCGCCGGATGCCCCGCCCCGGACCGCATTTCCCGTGGTAGCCTTCCCGTACCGGTACGCGGTACGGAGATCGTACGCAAAGGATCGCAGGATGCCCTTATCGACAAAATCCACCCGCCGGGTCGGCACCCCTTCGCCGTCCCGGAGGGCGCTTCCAAGCCCCTTTTGCAGCCGGGGATCGTCATAGAGGGAGAACCGGGGATCCATGACCTCTTTTCCGAGGCTGTCTGCAAGCCGGGAACGCCCGGCATGCACGTTTCTTCCGGAGAGCGCCGGGACAAAGACCCCGCCGAGCAGTTCGGCATAGGCAACCGGGGAGAGGATGATGTCGTAACTGCCGGTCGCAATCTCCTTTCCGCCTGCCGAGCGGGCTGCAAAGAAAGTCGCCTTTTCCCCGACGTTATACGGGTTGACGTCCATGAAGCAGGACTGGTCGAATTCCGAGCCGGTGGACTGGCCGGCGATTGCCTCCATCGAGATCGACACCCCGGTATTCCGGCTCGTTGCAAGAAGGCCCGCGCTGTTGGCAATCGTCATGGTCCCGACGGAGAGGGAGGCTGAAGCGGACGTGACTTCTGCCTTGTGGGAACCGGCCCCGTCCAGCATGGTCGTAAGCAGGTTCCGGACGATCGGGGGCTCAAGGCTGATCGACGGATCGAAGCAGAGCGTATCCTCTGCGATCTCTGCTGACGGCCCGGGAAGCCCGTTCCAGGGCTGTGACGTCGCAAGGTTTGCGCTTGCAACTGCCGCATCGAGGCATCTCTTCCAGTTCTCCGGATCGTTTGTTGTCGAGGACCCGATCCTGCCGTTCCGGATGACCCGGATGGCAAGCCCGCAGTCATCGGAGCGGGAGGCAAGCCGGACGGTCCTCTGTTTCAGGTCGGCGGAGACGGAGCTGCCTTCCCCGTACACTACCTCAATCTCGTCAGCCTGTTTTGATCCTTCCTTCAGGATCCGATCAATCAACGCCACTGCCACCAACCACCGCGTTCTCAAGAAGGATATGGGGGGCCCCGTCGCTCACCGGCACGCTCTGGCCGTTCTTGCCACAGTACCCCGGGCTCATCTTCCGGTCGTTGCCGCAGAGAAGGATATCATGCAGGGTCGAGAGGATATCGCCCGACAGGGAGACGTCCCGCACCATCCGCGTGCATTCGCCGTTCTCGACTAGGTACCCGTACTCGGCATTGAACTGGAACACTCCCCGGCCGGGATCCACCTGCCCGCCCCGGGAACCTCTCAGGAGGATGCCCGTGCCGCAGGCTTCCATGATCTCGTCGAGCTTCGCATCCCCGTTCTCGATGAACGTGTTGCTCATCCGGACGATCGGGGCTTCCCCGGGCATTGCGCGGGCATGGCCGGGGATGCCGTTCCCGACGGCCGCAAGCGTCTCGCGGCTGTGGAGGTACGAGTGGATGACGCCGTTTCTGATGATCTCGGTACGCCGGACCGAGACCCCTTCGGCGTCGAACGGCTCGAACCCGAATTCCGGGAGGGTTGGATCGTCGACGATGGTGAGCCGTTCGCTGCCGATCTTCTCCCCGATCTTTCCGGCGAGCACAGAATTTCCTTCCTGCACAAGGTCCCCTTCGCTCGCATGCCCGACCGCCTCGTGGGCAAACACCCCGGCGAGCTCGGGATCCAGTACTGCACGCATCCTTCCCCCTTTTGCATGCCCCGCATCGAGGAGCGAGATGGCAAGTTCGGCGGCTTTTTTCCCGTACTCTTCCTGGTGTCTGAGGTCGATCCCCCGGATCGTGTGCATCCGCTCGTACCCCATCTGCACATTCCCGTTCCGGGACGCCACTGCGAGCACGTTGAAACCCGACCAGCACATCCGGCAGGACGCCTCTGTCCCCGAGCTGTCGGAGTACTCGATCCGCTCGGACCGCTCGATATAGTTGGCACGCCGGTTGACGATGCCGGGGAGGGCGGCAGCCTTCTCGATCCCGGACAACAGGTCGGTCTTCTCTTCAAGGGAGAGGTCCAGGGAATTCTGCTGCAATCGAGGGACCTCCAGCGAGCCGTGCGGCGCATCGGAGAGGGTGATCTCCTGCCCGGTGATCGCGGCAAGGCCGGCTGCCGATCGGATCAGGTCGCCGATCCGCTGTTTATTTTCAGGACTGACATTGTCGGCTTCAAGGATCCCCCACCCGTGGGGGCCAAGCACTCGCACAACAGTCTTGTTGAAAAACGAGGTCCCGGCCGATTCAACGACGCCGTTGTCGATATCGATCAGTGTCGCCTGGCCGGTTACATGCCGCAGGTCATAGAACCTGACTCCGGAAGGAAGGTTCATGCTGGAGTCCGGTTTGCCTGCGGGACGTCAATAAGCGCCTCGGTTGAGCGCATCGCCATCTTCCGGAGTTTTGCAAGGAACCCTTCCGTGTTCTCCGGGACAAGGGCGATCTTGAGGACATCGTTGATGGTATCGACCGGGACGACGGTGACCATCGGGCGGAACCGTTCCTCGATGAGGACATCATCGATATTTGCCCGGGGGATGAGCACGGTCCTGATCCCGGCCTTTGCCGCAGCCTCGATCTTGTAGGTGACCCCGCCAACCGGCAGCACGTCGCCCCGGACGGAGAGGGATCCGGTCATCGCGAGATCCTGCCGGACCGGGATGCCGTCGATCGCGCTGATGACGGCTGTTGCCACGCTGACGGATGCCGAATCCCCCTCGACACCCATGTAGGTTCCGATGAACTGGATGTGGATGTCGATGTTTTTCACGTCTTTGCCGGTGAATTTCTTTAAGAGCGCGCTGACGTTCTTGATCGACTCCTGCGCGATCTCCTTGAGCATGCCGGTTGCGATAACCTCCCCGCCTTCCTTCCCGATTGCGGGGGTCACTTCCGCCATGATCGGGAGGACCGATCCCGCGTCGCTCCCGGTGACCGCAAGACCGTTCACCCTGCCGATCCGGGTGCCCTCCACGACCGTCATCTCGTACTCCCGGAGGTGCCGGGTGACTTCCTCGGAGACCTGGTCCTCGATGGAGCGGGCGGTCTTCTTTGCCGCAATCACGTGGGCGGCGGTCGTGATGGTCGCCCCTTCCTGCCGGGCTATATCGCCCGCGACACGGATCAGCCCGCCCATGTCACGGAGCTTGAGGGTTAAGTGCCCCTTCCGGTTCGAGCGCCTCCGTGCTTCGCGGATAACCTCGTCGATTGCCGACGGGTCGAAGTGAGGGATCTTGCCGTCGTTCTTCACTTCCTGCGCGATGAACCTCACGTACTTCTTCCGGTTCTCCGGCGTATCGTCCATCGTCTCGGACATGTAGACCTCGTAGCCGTATCCCCGGATACGCGAACGGAGCGCCGGGTGCATCCCCTGGATGGCATCGAGGTTTCCCGCAGCGACCATGACAAACCGGCAGGGAACCGGCTCGGTCCGGACCATCGCCCCGCTCGACCGTTCGCTCTGGCCGGTGATGGGGAACTCGCCTTCCTGCAGGGCGGTTAACAGGTTCTGCTGGGAATGCGGGGTTAACGTGTTGATCTCGTCGATGAATAACACGCCGTTGTGGGCCCGGTGGATCGCCCCGGCTTCCACCCGGTCATGCGCCGGGGTCTCAAGCCCACCGCTCTGGAACGGGTCGTGCCGGACATCGCCGAGCAGTGCCCCGGCATGGGAACCTGTCCCGTCGATGAACGGGGCGGTTGTCGTGTTATCGTTCGAAACGAGCAGCTTGGGGACCATGGCCTCTTCCCGCGGTGTGCTGTACCGGAGCGCCATAAAGACAAACGCTGCCGCAATAATCCCCATCAGCCACTGGTACGTGATGATTGCATACCCGACAATGCCGATGATGAGGAGCATTAAAAGCGTGTTCCGGAACTGGGTCTTTCGTTTCGCCTCCGCCTTGTGAGCGGCAACGATCTGTTTGCCGCGCCCGACAGCGACCGTCCGGACGATCGGGTTGTTCGGGTCATCGGAGTTGGGATAGACGAGGAGATCCTGCAGTTCTTCCTTGGGCAGGAGCTCCGCCATGGCTTTTGCAAGCATCGACTTGCCGGTACCGGGACTCCCGATCATCATGACATGCCGCCGCTGCACGGCTGCCTTGCGTATCACCTCGACCGCATGTTCCTGGCCTATCACCTGGTCGATCAGCTTGGGAGGGATCTCGACCTGGGAGGAGGACCCGTCGGGTGCCTCCGGTGCTGCCGGTGCTGCCGCAGCTTCCGGGGATGCCGGGGCAGGCTGTGTTCCGGGCTTCGGTGCAGATGTCACCGGCGCCGGGGTTCCCGGAGCTGTCCCGGGTGAAGCCGGTGCCTCCGGGGAGTCTGGTGTTCTGACTGGTTCCTGTACTGGTGATGATGATTCCATGATCGGACTGTTCCCTCTCAAATGGGTATTCATATAATGCGAAGAGATCATTTAAGTAGTTTCAGCTGATGCCAATTACGGTATCAAAAGATTTAGTTTCCGGCGGGAGAAACGATCATACCACCCAGTGCAGAAAGGTACGGTTTGCAGCTGTGACATGGGATCCAGGGCAGCCGGAACGGAGAGATCTGACAGATTATGAAGGTTATCGGAACGGAACCGTCCCAGGTCCTTGCGGGAAGGATCGCAGATGCATTGCACGCAGAGATTGCAGGTGTGAAATTTTCAAAGTTCCCGGACGGGGAACTGTACCTGCGGGCTGAAAGTCTCTCCGACGATATGGTTGTTGTCGGCAGTATCACGGACCCGGACTCGTTCATCCAGCTGCTCCTTCTCATCGACGCCTGCAAGGACAGCACCATCCGGCTTGTCATCCCGTACATGGGCTATGCACGGCAGGATAAAAAGTTCCATGACGGGGAACCGGTCAGTGCACGGGCTGTCGCACGTGCCGTCAGCCGCGATGTCGAGCGGTGCTTAACCGTCAATATCCATGACCCGGCAGTCCTTTCTTTCTTTTCAAAACCCGCGACCGATATCTCCGTTGCCGACCGTATCGGCGAATGTATTGCAGGGTTCAACCTGCAGGATCCGCTGGTGCTCGCGCCCGATGACGGTGCAGCCTCCTTTGCAAAGGCTGTAGCAAAAACCGGCGGGTGGGACTGCGATCACCTTGACAAGACCCGGATATCCGGCGACGAGGTGGAGATCGCCCCGCGGAAACTCTGCGCTGATGGCAGGTCCGTTGTTATCGTCGACGATATCATCTCGACGGGGGGAACGATTGCAACTGCCGCGTCCATGCTCGTGCGGCAGGGTGCCCGCGAGGTGTACGCTGCCTGCGTGCACGGTGTACTATCCGGCGGCGGATATGCCCGGCTGAAATCGGCCGGGATCCGGGAGATCGTCTGCAGCGATACCATCGAACGGGGGTGCAGCCGGTACAGCGCCGCAGGACCGATCGCCCGTGCATTACAGGGAAAACTGGATACTAAAAAGGGCGGAAAGAAATAGCCCGCAACCGGTATGACGGTATGAAAACAGTCCTCGATACATCCCTCTTTTTCATGGAATACCCGTTTGCCGGGGAACTGTTCACGACCCCCGGGGTTGTCGCCGAACTTCGCGATCTCCGCTCGAAGTGCCGGTACGAGACCCTGCTCGCGGGGGGATTGCACGTGCAGGAGGCTTCGAAAGAGAGCCTTGAAAAGGTCCGGGCCGCGGCGGAATCCGTCGGGGATGCCGGCCGGTTGTCCGAAACGGACACCGGCGTCCTTGCCCTGGCCCTTGACATTGGGGGAACGCTCCTGTCGGACGATTTTGCGGTCCAGAACGTAGCGCTTGCTCTCGGCATCGCGGTTCAGCCTGCCCGGCAGCGGCGGGCGAGACAACGGGTCTGGAGGTTCCGGTGCCCGGGGTGCGGGCGCGAGGCCGGAAAACCGGGAGAGTGCCCGGTCTGCGGTTCGCAGATCAAAAGAACCATAAAATAGGAGCTGGTAAACTTCTTCTCATGTCATCCCTTGAGGACCTGATCGGAAGGGCGAAACTCCTGCTGTCCGAGGGCCACAGTCCCGGCCAGATAGCCGACGAACTCTCTCTTTCTATGGAAACCGTCACCTGGCTCCTGACACAGGGCAAGGGTTCCGAGGCACCCAAGGATGTTCATATCGACTGGACAGCGGTGAGCAGCTCGGCTCCGCTCCTCGAAGAGACCGCGCTGATGCTGCTGCGGCGGTACTACAACGAGAAGGATCCCGCAAGGGAACCGGCAGGCGGGTGCGCCGGGGTCATTGTCGGCATTGCACTCTCGGGGATTCCGCTTGCAACCATCATCGCCACACAGGAAGATGCGAAACTTGCCATCTACAACCCGGCAAAGCAGAGCCAGAGCGATCACCCGGTCGGATCGGTCTCGGGAAACTTCGCCCAGATCGCAGGGGAACGGTGTATCATTGTGGATGATGTAATCACGTCGGGGAAGACCATGGGCGAAGTGATAAAATATCTGAAAAAACATGGCGCCACCCCGGCCGCCATCCTTGTGATCTTCGACAAGCGCGGTATCCGGGACATCGAGGGAGTGCCGGTCTTTTCGCTCTTCAGGATCTCCCGGATCGATTGAATCTCATCCGGGCACCAAAACAATTTTTATATAGAAGTTCAATTCCATCTTTTACAGCATCGGAGGATCCAACATGTTAGCTGGACAACCAATTATCATTCTAAACAAAGATGTGGAGCGTAACTACGGGCGTGAAGCCCAGCGCTCGAATATTACAGCAGCAAAGGCGATAGCAAGCGCGGTGCGCACGACGCTCGGTCCCCGGGGCATGGACAAGATGCTTGTCGGTTCCACGGGCGATATCATCATCACCAATGACGGGGCGACGATCTTAAAGGAGATTGGAGTTCAGCACCCCGGCGCAAAGATGGTGATCGAGGTCGCAAAGACGCAGGACGATCAGGTTGGCGACGGGACCACCACCGCGGCAGTCCTCGTCGGTTCGCTGATGGAGCAGGCAGAGGGCCTCATCGAGCAGGGGATTCACCCGACCGTCATCTCCCAGGGATACCGGCTCGGCATGGAGAAGGCGCTTGAGATCGTGAACGGTCTCTCGTACAAGGTCGATGCCTCGGACAAGAAGACCCTCATTAAACTCGCAGACACGGCGATCACCGGGAAATCGATCGAGGCTGTCAAGGGAAAACTTGACGGGATCATCGTCGATGCCGTTATTGCGGTCACCGAGAAAGTCAACGGAAAGATGACCGTTGACGAGGACGATGTCATGGTCAAGAAGCAGCGCGGCCAGTCCATGGACGATGCCGAACTGATCAAGGGGGTTGTCATTGACAAGACCCGGGTCCACGAAGGCATGCCCCGGAAAGTCACGAAGGCAAAGGTCGCCCTCATCGCTGCGCCCCTGGAGATCACCAAGACGCAGGTCAAGTCGAAGATCAAGATTTCGACCGCCGAGCAGGTCTCCGCTTTCAATGCCCAGGAACAGGACGCCCTCAGGCAGCTGGCAGAGTACATCATCAAGAGCGGGGCGAACGTGCTGTTCTGCCAGAAGGGCATTGCAGACCCGGTGCAGTTCCACCTTGCAAAGGCCGGTATCCTCGCTGTTGAGGATGTCCCCGAGTCCGACATGCAGTACGCGGCAAAAGCGCTCTCGGCAAACCTGATCCAGAAGGCGGAGAACCTGACGGCAAAGGACCTCGGCATTGCCGAAGTCGTCGAACAGGATCACGACATCGATATCATCCGGATCAACGGCTGCAAGAATCCCAAGGCGATCACCATCCTCCTGCGGGGTACATCCGATTACCTGCTTGACGAGCTCGAGCGTGCGGTCAACGACGGCAAGCGCGTCGTCATGGATGCAATCGAGGACGGCACGTTTGTCGTTGGCGGCGGGGCAGTCGAGACCGAGATCCTGCTGAAGATCAAGGAGTACGCGGCCAGTATGGGCGGGCGTGTCCAGCTCGCGCTCGAAGCATACGCCGATGCCTTCGAAGTGATCCCCCGCACCCTTGCCGAAAACTCGGGATACAATCCGATCGATAAGATGGTGGATCTCAAGAAAGCCCACGCAAACGGCAAGAAAAACGCCGGCCTGAACGTCTACACCGGCGAAGTCGTGGACATGTACAAGGAGAACGTCTTCGAACCCCTCCGCTCGAAGCGCCAGTCCATCGAGAGCGCGTCTGAGACTGCGGCGCTCCTCATCCGTGTCGACGACATGATGATCCAGAACAAGAAGCCGGCAGCCGGTATGCCCCCGGGCATGCCGCCGATGGCATAATCCTTTTTTCCCGGCATACTTCCTTGCAGTTCTAGTGCCGTTACCAAATGAGCTGTTTTTCTCGTCCGGCAATCCGTTCCGCCGGGCAGAGATTCCCGTAACTATTATAGGAATCGGCGCGAAACTGATCTGAACCGGTGCCGAGGTAGTCTAGCCCGGTAAGGCGTTGGTCTCGAAAACCAATGGTGCCCTGCACCTCGGGAGTTCAACTCTCCCCCTCGGCGTAGTTACCAGAGTTCAATGTTCTTTTTAAAAAAACGTTGCCGGTAATCCCGACTCCGGGATCAGTGCGCAGGTCAGACCCGTGCGAAGCTCCCTGAGGACATGATCGAAGAGCGGGAAAAGAGACGTCCTGAAGAAAATGGAAGTGAGTGTCACAGCCGCATAGCTTACGACGATTTAACGGGGCTGGGTGTATCCTGATGGAATTTCTGTAAAGGGAATTCTTTTTTGTGCCCGGCAGAAACGCTGGTTATCCGAAGACTCCGGCATACATGATGAAAAATTGTGAGTCGTTGATGGTAAAACCTTCATGCAGAGAACGGGTACGGATCTGTGAAGGTCGTCTACCGGGAGAGATAATGTTTACTCCCGCTCATATCGCTTGTGGGCCTTTTGTATTGTCATGAAATGCGTGATATAGACAACATCTTCCTGAATCCCGTAATAAACCGTGAAGGTGTGCGCGATATGCATCCTCCACCGGGTGTCCGAAATCTTCTCCACATCCCGGGCCGTGGACGGATTTTCCAGTTGGTTTAAATGCTGATAGATGATCCGCTGCGTTTTCTCCGGTAATGCATTTATCATACGGAGGACGCGGGGATCAATCTTCAGATCCATTCAACGGCCCCGTAACAGCCCTCTGATATTCCGGAACGTCCTTTAAGTCTACAAATTCACCGTGCTCTATCATTTCGTCCATTTCCGAGAGAATCTTTTTGATTTTCTGATCCTCAATCATCCGGCCCACTACATCGTCGAACGATTCCCCCGGTTCTCTCATACCGTTGACGTCCTGCCAGTGCTTCGGAGAGAGATAGACCCTTACCTTTTCCTTTGTTTCTGCCACGCGGACAAATGGGTTATTTATCCTAAAAAGGTTTTCCCTGTCAGGGATCAACAGGTCATAGAAGTATTTTCTGCCTACTTTCAATTGATTCATTCATCCGGTATTTCTTGGATTAACTAACGAAACACTACCTGGTAATCCTGTATTTTTTGGCCCGAAGGCGATCCTTTTGGACAGGAACTGGAACTCATATGGATCCTTGCTTTCCATATCCGATACTTGTTTGAACCATTATTCCAGTACACAGGATTAGGAATTCAACTACGCGATGAACCGGTCGTAACGGAGACTGAACCATATGGGAACTGGCCTGTACACCGATCTCTACGAACTCACGATGGCACAGAGTTACCTCGAACATGGCAGGACCGGCCATGCGGTCTTCTCGCTTTACTCGCGGACACTCCCTGCGGAACGCAATTTCCTCGTTTCCTGCGGGCTCGAAATCCTGATCCGGCAGATCGAGCTGTTCCGGTTCGGGAGCGACGATCTGGATTACCTCTCGGGGCTTAATACGTTCTCGGATACGTTCCTCGACTGGCTCAGGTCCTACCGGTTCACCGGCACCCTGTCCGCGGTTCCGGAAGGCACGGTCGTCTTCCAGAAAGAGCCCCTGATCCAGCTCGAAGGGGAACTGCCCGAGGTCCAGGTGCTGGAGACGCTTGTCGTAAACAGCATCCAGTTCCAGACCATGATTGCCTCCAAGGCGGCCCGGATCATGGGCGTTGCCGGGGACAAAACCGTTATCGATTTCGGGTTCCGGCGCGCCCACATGGCAGACGCGGGGATCCATGCCGCGAGGGCATCTTACATCGCCGGGTTTTCGGGGACGTCGAACCTTGAAGCCGGAAAACGTTTCGGGATACCGGTTGTCGGGACCATGGCGCACTCTTATGTCATGGTCTTTCCCCGCGAGGAGGATGCATTCAGGGCATTCGCTTCGACGTTTCCTGAGAAGACACTGTTCCTGATCGATACTTTTGATACCTTGGCGTGTACGAAAAAAGTCGTAGCCCTGGCAAAAGCCGGGATCCCCGTCATCGGAGTCCGGATCGACAGCGGGGATATCGGGTCGCTTGCGACAGCGGTCAGGAAGATCCTTGATGAGAACGGTCTTCAATCGGTGAAGATCTTCATCAGCAGCGGTATCGATGAATACGCGATTGCAGGCCTGCTCGGCGCCGGGGTACCGATCGACAGTTTCGGTGTCGGGACGAAGTTCATCACCTCGTCCGATGCCCCGTTCCTCGACATGATCTACAAGCTGGTCGAATATGACGGGAGGCCGATCTTCAAGACGAGTCCCGGGAAGGAGACGTTCCCGTTCAAACGCCAGATCGTGCGGCATTATAGCGGGGACAGGATGGTCTGTGACGAAGTCGTCCGCATGGAGTCCCCCGATACCATCCCGGGTCTTGTTACCGAGGTGATGCGTGACGGGACCTGTGTCAGGCCCATGCCATCGCTGGACCAGATCAAGACCCGACTTGCCCGGGACATTGCAGCGCTGCCCCCGCACTTCCGGTCCCTGAACAAGGCCGAGTACCCGGTGACGGTCCGGTCCTGACCGGGCGTGCGCAGGTCTTCAGATTCCGGTGGTTCTGCCATGGAAAGTATCCGGGCCTGTATGACGGCAATTACAGGTTCTTTCAGGCTGTCGTGCCACGGTTAACCCAACCGGGCACGCTTCGGCTGCGGTGGGAAGATTGTCCGTAAAATACCGGACTTTTTTGGAAAATACCTGAAAATTGAGGTTTAAACGGATTCACAATCAATAAATATTCCCTTGACATACTGATAGCGTGAACACGATTTACCGGACAAAAAAATCCCGGTAAAGGAGGGGAAGATGAGTATGTTAAGGATAAAACGGAACAGGCCGGTTGTCTCCGGCGATGTACGGTCATTCCGGGCTGTGCGGCGTTCGAACCTTAACCGTACCTATGTCCCGCTCAAGGTCGGGGTATTTGCCGGCTATATCCTGCTGGGAATGCTCTCGGCATCCACATCCATGTTCGGAATCCTTGTCGGCACGCTGTTCCGGCTCGTTGGATTCTGATCGTACCTTGTTGTGCGGATCCCGGATAATCCGGACACCATTTTTTAGAATGCTTCCACAAGAAATACAGCCCCCGCACCTGAAACCGTAAGAGGGTCCCCCCACCTCCATTCATGAGCGGGGACCCCCACCCTCAGCATGGCCGACCCTGTGCAGGGGGTCGCGGGGGGTAATCGATCCATGGGGTGGGGGGGGCAGGTCACCGGACCTGAGAGGGGGTACCCGCCCGTTTTGCATGCGAAACAATGGTTGCCGGCATGGGCTCTCCGTCGGACATTGCGAGTATGAACCGTGGGGGGTACCCCCACCTTTGCACATGAGAGGGGGTACCCACCCTCAGTACGGCCGACCCCAT
>Ga0209099_1000503_pt1 | contig 46412 bp, 41 predicted proteins | sample AD_JPNHW2_MetaG_FD_184430 | JGI IMG/M metagenome (GOLD analysis project Ga0209099, IMG submission 184430) | Active sludge microbial communities of municipal wastewater-treating anaerobic digesters from Japan - AD_JPNHW2_MetaG (SPAdes) (version 2) | ecosystem: Engineered > Bioreactor > Anaerobic...
TCAAAAAATTTCAAGCTACAAGTCAACTCTTAAAATTGATAGCGAAAAGAGTTGGGATATATACAAATTCCCTATTAAAGGGATTAATAGCGCTTTATTTGGTAGCTTGTTTTCTGGCGTTTCTGACGAGTACTTCACGTTTATCGATAACTATATTGTTTTTGGAAACTCTTCTGATGCTCTGTCTCGCTTTATCCAATCAAATATCCGAAACAACCAGCTTCAGCTGGACGTTTCTTTTCGACAGTTCTCTAATGCGCTAACCTCTTCTTCGAACTATTATTTCTACTTAAATCCTCGCTTAGCTGGAAATTTATTCTCTAAGTTTTTATCAGACCAATGCTCAAGCACATTTACTGATAACCACAATGCATTAGCAAAAATTCAAGGGCTTGCTGTTCAGCTTAATGGGGGAAATAACATGATATTCAATAATATTTGTTTACAATATTCTCCCTTTACAACAGAGGAACCGGAAACCACATGGGAAACGAGGCTAGATACTACATTTACAATGATGCCTCAGCTTGTTATAAACCACATAACAAAAAATCAAGAAATTCTGGTTCAAGACCTAAAATACAGGCTTTATTTAATTAATGATGTTGGTCGGATTATTTGGTCAAAACAACTTCCCGAGCCAATAATTGGTGGTATCACACAGGTAGATCTCTTTAAAAACCACAAACTTCAGTACCTTTTTAATACCCGAAGTTTCTTATTTGCAATCGATCGTAAAGGTAGTTTTGTTGATGGGTTCCCGGTTAAGTTTAAATCAAAGGCAACCAACCCTGTCGCTGTTTTTGATTACGAGAATAATTTAGATTACCGTTTTGTTGTGGCTTCTCAGGACTTAAAAGTAAATGTTTACAATAGTTTAGGAAAATCAATATCCGGATGGTCGTTTAAAAAGACCGAACAGCCCGTATCCGTTCAAATACAACACTTTAGGCTTAAGGGTAAGGATTATATTGTTTTTGCGGACAGGAACAGACCCTATATTCTTGATAGAAAAGGGGAGGAGCGGGTCTCCATAAAAAAGATATTCTCAAAATCCGCTAATAACAAGTTCTACTTAGATGAGGGGAATAAAAAACATACCGATCGATTGGTTACAACCGATTCCATTGGTCTTATCAAGTATATCTATTTTAACGGAAACACAGAGGGTTTGGCAATCAAGGCTTTTTCTTCAAATCATATCTTCGATTATTGGGATGTCGATTCGGATGGTACGAAAGAGTTTCTCTTTTTGGATAAGTCTGAACTTTTTGTTTATAAACAGAATAAAAATTTACTCTTTTTGTATAAGTTTGACTCCGAAATTTCTCCTTCAATTTTAACCTTTAACATCTCGAATACATTGCATTTAATCGGTTTAACATCAGTAACAAACGAGAAGTTATACCTTTTAACAGGCAGCGGATCATTATACAACGGGTTTCCTCTTATGGGGTGTTCCCCTTTTAACATTTGTAAATTCTCCGGCTCTGGTATAAATTTTAATGTCCTTACTGGCTCTTCATCCGGAAGGCTTCTGAACTACTCTGTGAAATAAATATTTTTAGATATGGCTTTTTTAGAATTCATACTAACCGCTATCCTAATCCTAATTATCCTGGGCTACATTTCTAAATTTCTTCTTAAACTTTATCTTACTCGTTTAGCACGAAAGATGGGAGCATTTCGACAAGAAGAGGAACGCCGTTTCGGTGAAACCTATATTAAGGATACAACATCAAAAGATAAAATTGTAAACAAGGATATTGGAGATTACATTGATTACGAAGAAATTGATAAAAACTAAGCCGATTCTTTATACAAACCAAAACCTCATTGTATGATTGAAATTGTTGCAGGAGTTGATATTGGAGGAACCAACACCGTTGTTGGGCTGGTTACGAAAAATGGGGATCTTCTTACAGAAAAAACTTTTTCTACAAGAAACCACAACCATTTTAACAACTACATTAATACTCTCTCTCAAGAAATTAATACGTTACTTAACCAGGTTGGTGGCGATTATCTTCTTAAGGGTGTTGGAATCGGTGCCCCAAATGGGTCGTATGGAATGGGTGCAATTGTTGATGCACCAAATCTTGAGTGGAAGGGTACATTACCAATATGTAAAGAAATATCCTCGCGCTTGTCAATTCCCGCGGTTGTTACCAACGATGCTAATGCGGCCGCTTTAGGGGAAATGCTTTTTGGCGGAGCCGTTGGTATGAAAGATTTTATTGTTATTACACTAGGAACAGGGCTTGGAAGCGGAATTGTAGCAAACGGCAATCTTGTTATTGGTCACGATGGTTTTGCTGGAGAATTCGGTCATACTATAGTTGAGATAAATGGACGTACCTGTGGTTGTGGGAACAAAGGATGTCTGGAAACCTATGCTTCGGCAACAGGAATTCGTCGAACCATTTCAATGCTCTTGGCCCAAAGTAATCAACCTAGCGTTTTTAGAAGTCTCCCGCCTGAAAAACTTTCAGCCAAGATGATTTCAGATGCTGCCACAAACCATGACCCTATCGCGCTTGAAGCCTTTGAATATACCGGTCGTATTCTTGGTATAAAACTAGCAGAGGCGGTTACTATCTTTAGCCCCGAGGCAATATTTCTGTTTGGAGGACTCGCCAAAGCAGGCAATCTGATTATTGACCCAACCAAACGATATATGGAGGAATACATGTTTCCAATTTTTAGAAACAAGGTTAAGCTACTTCCTTCGGCTCTTGAAGGAAAAAACGCTGCAGTCCTTGGTGCTGCCGCTTTAATATGGAAAGAAATTAATATGTAATTAGCCTTACTCAATTTGTTTTTGATTTTTATCTTGTTGATACTAACTTTATAACTCTAAAAAATACAATTATGTTCGAAAGTAAAATATATACAGAAAGACGTCTTCGATTAAGAAAAAAGATTCGTTCCGGTATCGTTTTAATACTCGGAAACAACGAGTCTCCTATGAATTATCCTGGTAATACTTATAAGTTCAGACAGGATAGTAATTTTCTTTACTTTTTTGGATTAGACCTTCCTGGTCTTGTCGGAGTAATTGATATTGAGGATGGCAAGGATTGTATTTATGGAAACAACGTTGATATTGATGATATCATTTGGATGGGACCACAGCCAACAATTAATGAACTTGCGGCAAAGGCTGGAGTTCTGTGTACCCATCCTTTAAAAGATCTAACATCAACGATTCATCGAGCCATTAAACAAGGCCGAAAGATTCATTTTACTTGCCCTTATCGTGCCGAGAATATTCTAACACTTGAAAGATTAATCGGAATCCATCCTTCTCTTATCTGTAAATATTCTTCGAATGAATTGGTAAATGCAATTGTGTCTCTGCGTTCGGTTAAAGAACCTTGTGAAATTGCTGAAATTGATGCCGCTTGCGATATCGGCTACAAGATGCACACTACTGCTATGAGAATGGCTAAACCGGGAGAATCCGAGCGTAATATTGCCGGAGTTATAGAAGGTATTGCAAATAGCCTTGGAACTTTCCCTTCTTTTCCCATCATTCTTTCTCAAAACGGTGAAACTCTTCACAATCACGACCACTCACAAATTTTAAAAGAGGGGCGTTTGCTTCTTTGTGATGCCGGCGCCGAAGGTGTTTCACATTATGCTTCCGATTTCACCAGAACAATCCCCGTTGGAGGAAAATTTACCCAGCACCAAAAAGATATATATAATATTGTTCTAGCGGCAAACAATAAAGCCTTTGAAATCGCTAAACCAGGCATACCATACCTTAATGTCCACCTTGAGGCCGCCAAGGTTATAGCTTCGGGCTTAAGCCAACTGGGTTTAATGAAAGGAGATGTCAACGAAGCCGTTGCTAACGGAGCCCATGCATTATTTATGCCTCACGGGCTTGGCCATATGATGGGATTAGATGTTCACGATATGGAAGATATTGGTGAAAATAATGTTGGCTATGATGATGAAATTTCTCGTTCCGATCAATTTGGAACCGCCTCTTTAAGGTTAGGTAGACGTTTACAAGAAGGATTTGTAATTACTGACGAACCAGGAATTTACTTTATACCGGCTCTAATCGAAAAATGGAAGAGCGAGAAAATTAACTCTTCATTCATAAACTATGATAAGGTTTCTGAATATATAGGATTTGGGGGAATTCGCCTCGAAGATGATCTTCTTATCACTCAAAAGGGATGTCGTTTATTAGGATCTAAACGGATACCGATTACCCCCGAAGAGGTCGAAAAAACTGTTAATAGTTAATTCATAAAAAGGCTTTGAAAATCAAAGCCTTTTTTTATTTAGAACGCCTCGCTGGCCGTAAAATATAGGGCCGGTTTTCGATTTTGTGTAAATCCTACATCAAATCGCAGATGAACATTTGCGGGGTTAACCCTTGCTCTCAACCCAAGGCCATATGAATATTTAAATTCTTTCGGTGCAATATCAACAATTTCGTCGGCAACATCTCCTACAGAATAAAATGCCGATCCCTTTAGCCATCTATAAATTGGAAACCGGTACTCGACCTGGGCCGAAAACATAGCATTATCACGGAATCGTCCCTTGTAATAGCCTCTTAGTATTTCATTTCCACCAATCGATGGCAAAATTTGAAAAGGTGTATCTCCCCACGTGACATCACTAAAAACCTGAAGACTAATAATGTGTTTAGTGGTTATTTGATAATAATTTCTTAAGTCTAGCGTCAACCTTGTAAACTTGTAAGTACTTCCAAAAATTTTACTGTTTACCAATATTGATAGCTTATAAAACTCTCCATCTGTAGGATAAAAGAAGTTATCCCGATTATCCCACGATAGTAAAAACCCTAACCCAGAGGTTAAAAAGGATTTGGTTCCGGTTATTGAATCGTTAATTAACTCTCCACCTTTCTGCAATTCCGATACCTGGTAATAGCTCCATTGTCCCTGAATGCCAATCATCATTACATCAAAAAGAACGCGTTGACGTTGGAATAATAATGAGACATCCTTAGATGTGTAATCCTCCTGCAAAGAATCGGGAGTGTTTCTTCCAATCCCAAAGAATTTATCGGGATAATAATTAGCCTTTATATGTCCCGAATAGAAAAAATCCCTATCCTCGGTATAAAACTTCGGTAATACCGTTAAACTAACCTGATTCTTTAGAGTATAAATTAATGTCCCTTGAATATTAGAGGCTTTGCTTCCTCCTTCTTTAGTAAAATAGTATCCAGAAGTTAAACCGAAACCCCAATTTGTTTCCTCTCCATATAAAATAATCGGTAGGGCTATGAAATAGTTTTTACTTGTATCTTTTGATGGAATAGAATCGGTATATATAACTAATTCCTTGCTTGCAAAAAGTTTTGAGATGCAAATGAGTAATACAGTAGTAAGAATTATTACTTTTTTCATGGTTTGGGTTAACAATACTATCCACAAAGGTAGTAGGGATAAAAGAAAATGTACAATTTTTAATTAGTATTCTTAGTGCGTCTTATGTATTTGACTGCCTTTTTTGAACAGAACAGATTAATTATTTGTTTAGTTTTTGTTAATAACAATGTTCACTTAACCTCATAAAAAGATTTGCTAATTTGGTTTGGGGGTTAATTAATACATTTTATTTCTAATCAAATACTCTAGAATAATTTTTTAAATAAAATTTTTCACAGCCTTTCAACTATAAGTAACCTGTTTGTAATATTCTTTTTGTTAACAGTTCTGTTATTAACACATTGTTGATAGAAAATGAAACTTTCTGATGCTCAGGGGTAACATTTTTTTTCACCTGTTTAAAGTTTGTTATCCAAATTTTAATAGACAATTTTGCAAGCGCAATGAAAGAATTTTTTAAACCATATTAACAGAATAACATCATCATTTATAAAATTTATTTAAAAAAAATAATATGATAATAAATGTTAATAATGTTGATAAAGTAGGATTTATCGATTTGAACATCGATGACAATTTAGATTTACCTTTTGAGATAGAAAAACTTAAAAGAGAGAAAAATGCTATTATTCTTGCCCATTATTACCAAAATGCTGAAATACAAGATATAGCAGATTTTATTGGGGACAGTTTAGCTCTTTCTCAAAAGGCTGAAAAAATTGAATCTGATATAATTGTTTTTGCCGGAGTTAACTTTATGGCTGAAACTGCTAAAATACTTTCTCCTTCCAAAAAAGTGTTAATACCAGATAAAAATGCAGGATGTAGTTTGGCCGACTCTTGTAAATATGAAGATCTTAATAATTTTAAAAAACAGTATCCTGAACATTTAGTTGTAACCTATGTAAATACTACTGCAGAAATTAAAAGTATTTCTGATATCTGTTGTACTTCATCAAATGCTGTAAAAATTATAGAAAGCATACCTAAAGAAAAAGGAATAATATTCGCACCAGATAGAAATTTAGGAAACTATCTAAAAAGTTTAACAGGACGAGAAAATATGGTAATTTGGGATGGTGCTTGTCATGTGCATGAAGAATTTTCTCTTGAGGAAATATTAAAATTGAAAAAGGAATATCCTAAAGCAAAACTCTTAGCTCACCCCGAATGTCAAAGACCAATTTTATTAGTTGCTGATTTTATCGGTTCAACTTCAGATATATTAAAATTTTCTAGTAATGATAGCAGTGATATATACATAATAGCAACAGAACCAGGTATCGTTCATCAAATGAAAAAAGCAAATCCAGAAAAATTATACTTAACTCCTCCACCTAAAGCGTCAAATTGCGGATGCAATGAATGTTCTTTCATGAAATTAATTACATTGAAGAAAATTTACTTAACATTGAAGTACGAATTACCAGAAGTTTTTTTGGATAAAGAAATAATGGATTTAGCAAGAATTCCAATTCAAAGAATGCTTGAAATATCAAAATAGAATGAAAGAAAAAGATATACTAAGAGGAGAAAAGATAGAAACTGAAAAAGAATTAGAAAAAAAAATTCGTCCACTAGATTTTAGAGAGTTTAATGGACAAAATGATGTAATAGAAAATTTAAAGATATTTGTTAAAGCTGCAAAAATTAGAAATGAGTCATTAGATCATGTTTTACTTCATGGTCCTCCAGGTTTAGGAAAAACAACTCTAGCTAACATAATTGCAAACGAATTAGGTGTTTCTTTAAAGGTTACCTCTGGACCTGTGCTTGAAAAACCAGGAGATTTAGCTGGAATACTTACCAGTTTAGATGCAAATGATGTACTATTCATCGATGAAATCCATCGTTTGAGTCCTATCGTTGAAGAGTATATTTACTCTGCAATGGAGGACTATAAAATTGATATTTTAATTGATAAGGGTCCTAGTGCTAGAACAATTCAAATTGAACTAAATCCTTTCACATTAATAGGAGCAACAACACGAAGTGGATTACTTACTAGTCCATTAAGAGCAAGATTTGGTATAAAGTTTCATTTAGAATATTATGACCCTTCGGTTTTAAAATCAATAGTAAAAAGATCTTCGAAAATATTAGGTATTGAAATTGATGACGAAGCTGCAAAAGAAATTTCATTAAGAAGTAGAGGAACACCCAGAATTGCAAATTCACTTTTAAGAAGAGTTAGAGATTTTGCACAAGTTAAAAATATGGATGTTATTGATTACGAAATTACTAAGTATGCACTTGATGCTTTAAAAATCGACAAAAAAGGTCTCGATGAGATGGATAATAGAATACTTAATGTAATAATTAATAAGTTTAATGGTGGGCCTGTTGGAATAAATACAATAGCAACAGCGGTTGGCGAAGACCCAGGAACCATAGAAGAAGTTTATGAGCCGTTTCTCGTAAAAGAGGGATTTATTAATAGAACACCTAGAGGAAGAGAAGTAACAAATTTATCCTATAGTCATTTAGGAATTAATAGGATTGAAGAGCAGGGAAGATTATTTTAGAATGGATTTGAAATTTTGTTTAATTCCGATTTATTAAGAATTTTAATCTTTTTACCCGAGATAGAAATAAGTTTATCATCCTTAAATTCAGAAAGTAATCTAATTACAGATTCAGTTGCTGTACCAACAATATTAGAAAGTTCCGCTCTAGTTAAAGATATAGTTAAGAAACCATCAGAATCTTTTCCAAATGAATCTTCAAGCATAATAAGAATTTCTGCAAGTCTTTCTCTTACTGTTTTTTGAGCAATATCCTTTATGTAACTATTGGCAGTATTAAGCTCTTTACATGTAAGTTTCATAAGAGCTAATGCAAAGTCTGAATTCTTTTTTACAAACGTAAACATAACGTTTGAAGGAATAAAACATATATTAGCGTCTTCAATTACCTCAGCAGTTGTGCAAGCAGGTTCGTTACTTAAGACAGATCTATAACCGGTAATATCTCCTTTTTGAGCGAAAGCTATAATTTGTTCCTTTCCATCTAAACCAGTTTTGTAAATTTTTAGTATTCCGGAATTAACACAATAACAACCTAAAATTCTATTACCTTCTCGATACAATACATCACCTTTTTTATATGAATTTACTGATTTATTGTCATCAATATAGTTAAGATCCTCAGGAGTGAGAATACTAAAAATCGAAGTAGTTGAGCTTAAGCAACCTTTACAGTAATGAAACTTTTCTTCCATTTTGTATTAAATAATTGGCTAAAGTATAACAAATTATTCGTTTATAAGTTTAAAAATTAATCATTTAGAAGTTTTAGAACTATAAATAATTTCTAAAAATATTTAAAAATCTTACATCGTTTTCAAAATAAAGCCTAAGATCTTTTACCCCATATTTAAGCATAGCAAGACGTTCGAGACCAATTCCAAAAGCAAAACCAGAATATACTTTGCTATCTATATTATTTAGTTCTAGCACTGAGGGGTCTACCATTCCGCATCCGAGAATTTCTAACCAACCCGTATGTTTACAAACTGCACAACCTTTGCCCCCACAAAGTTTACAACTAACATCCATTTCTGCTGATGGCTCGGTAAATGGGAAGAATGAGGGTCTAAGTCGTATGTTAGTTTCAGGACCAAATAATTCTCTTGAAAAGAATAATAAGGTTTGTTTTAGATCTGCAAACGATACACCTTTATCTATATATAAACCCTCAATTTGATGAAAAATGCAATGTGCTCTTGCAGAAATAGCTTCATTTCTAAATACTCTACCTGGGCAAATAACACGAATAGGTAACTTATCATTCTCCATGCTTCGAACTTGGACTGATGAAGTATGCGTTCTTAAGAGAATATCAGGATGCTTTTCGATAAAGAATGTATCCTGCATATCTCGGGCAGGATGTTCTTCTGGAAAATTAAGAGCAGAAAAAACATGCCAATCATCTTCAATCTCTGGACCTTCGGAAAGAACAAAGCCTAATTTGTGAAAAATAGAGAAAAGTTCATTTTTAATTAAAGAAATTGGGTGTCTAGTTCCAAATTCATTAATTTCGTGTTGTAATGATAAATCAATGTATTCAGAACTACCTGAACTTCTGAAATTTGTTTTTGAACTCTCAATAAAGTCTATAGCCTTATTTTTAAGCAAATTTATCAATTGACCAATTTCTTTCTTTTGTTCTACTGGAACTTCTCTAAAATCTGAAAGTAAGGAAGTAATTGAACCTTTTTTACCTAAAAGTTTTATACGAAATTGCTCAACTTCTTCAAGAGAGTTAAGTTGAATTGAATCAATTTCATCATTAATTTGCTGAATCTTAGTTTTCATTCTTTGATTACTTAACTATTGATATTGAAAATTTGACATCTTTTATAGGTCTATCGTTTAAGTCAGTTTGAACTTTAGAAATTTCATCAACAATATCCATACCCTGAATAATTTCGCCAAAAACTGTATAATTACCATCAAGATGAGGAATTCCACCTATAGTTTTGTATACATTACGTTGTTTTTCTGAAAATTTGAATTTTGGATACTTTTCCCATATAGAATCAAATGAAACGCTCATATCTAATGCTATAGATAAAGTATCTACCTTACCACTATTAGCCTGATTTATAATTTTTTCATTAAAGATTTTTTTGTAAAGTTTAGATTTGTTTTGTAGGTCTCTTTTTCTTTCTAGTTCATCAAGTTGTTGATCGTTTAGAATTTTACCTTTAACTAAATAGAACTGAGAACCAGAAGATTTTTTTTCAGGATTAATATCATCTCCTTCTCGTGCCATACCAACTGCACCGCGCTTGTGGATTACCGTATCTATAATTTCAGCATCAATAAGATAACCTGAATCATCATTTCCATATAAAGTATCAGGAACAGAATGCTTTGTTTTAGGATCACCACCCTGAACTACAAAATTGTCGATAACTCTATGGAATATTTGACCATCAAAAAATTTTTCTTGAGTAAGTTTAATAAAATTATCTCTATGCTTAGGGGTATAGTCATATAGTTTTATTATGATATCACCCTTTTCTGTTGATATTTTAACTAATCTTGAATCATCTTTCTTTGAGTTACAGGAAAAAAGAAGAATTAAGATTAATGAACTAAGTAAGTATTTGATTTTCATAAAATATAGATTATATGAATTATTATAAACTGTAAAATCTAGTTAATTTTGCAAAAATAGTAATCAATGAGGTATTTATTTACAATATTAACACTTCTTTTATTAAATGAATCAATAAGTTCGCAAACAGTAGGACTAGTATTGAGTGGAGGAGGAGCAAAAGGTTTAGCCCACATAGGTGTAATTAAAGCTCTGGAAGAGAACAATATACCTATAAATTATATCGCAGGGACATCAATGGGTGCTATTATAGGAGCCTTATATTCAATGGGATACTCTACAGATGAAATGATTCAGTTATTCAAATCAAAGGATTTCTATAATTGGAGTACAGGAAATATTGAAGAAAATCTTGTAAATACAACAAATAGCAAGTTTGATGATGCTTCTATCTTAAGTTTTGATTTAAAGATTGATAGCACAAAGATAAAAGCTGTTTTACCCTCACATATTGTACCAACCCAGCAAATGGATTTGGCTTTTTTATTATTATTTGCATCCGGAACAGCAAAATGTAGAGGTAACTTTGATAGTCTATTTATTCCATTTCGATGTGTAGCCTCTGATATTCAAAATAAAACTCAAGTTCTGTTTAAAAAGGGTGATTTAGGTGAAGCTGTTCGATCATCAATGACAATTCCAATATATTTTAAACCCTTAATTGTTAATGGAAAAATGTTATTTGATGGAGGTATCTATAACAACTTTCCTTGGAAAGAGTTAAAATCTGAATTTAACCCAGGATTTATTATAGGAAGTAAAGTAGCAAACAACACAAAACCACCCAAAGAAGACGATATTTTACTTCAATTAGAAAATATGATAGTTGGACAAACTGATTACAACATTAAAGATTCGTTATCAATTCAAATTGAAACAACCTTAAAAGAGATAAATCTTTTAGATTTTAGCAGAATTGATGAAATTGTAAATCAAGGATATTTAAATACTATTAAAAAGATCGATTCTATTAGAATACATGTTAAATCAGTTCAAACAATTGAAAATTTAAACCAAAAACGTATTACATTTAAAAGTAAGTTACCCGAGTTAAAATTTAAATCAATTAATTTAACCGGACTGAACATTAAGCAAGATAGGTTTATTAAACATCAGTTAACACAAAGATCAAAAAAGCTTTCGCAATTGAATTTAAAAGAAGAATACTATAAAATTATTACTGATGATTATATAAATAGACTTTATCCTATTGCAAAATATGATGAAAATGCTAAAATGTACGATTTAAACTTAAATGCTAATCTGAAAAGAAATATTGAATTAGGTATTGGAGGAAATATCTCGTCTAATTCAATTAATCAAGGCTTTTTATCTGGATCCTATTATTTTTTTGGTAATACAGCAAATAGAATTTATACTAATATTTATTTTGGACGACTTTATAGCAGTGTTAATCTTTCATATCGTATAAAATTTCCAATGAAAAAATTACTTAGCATAGAATCTTCTCTTATTTTTAATAGGTTTGATTACTATAGAAGTTCTGGAGAACTTTTTTTCGAAGATGTAAAACCTACATACCTAATAAAAAATGAAGCATTTGGTAATTTAAATTTTACACTACCATTGAATAATAATATTTCTTTAAGTAACGATTTTTCTTTCGGAGCTTTAGATAATGAGTACTATCAAGTTGATAATTTTTCGCATACTGATACCCCCGATAAAACTTATTTTGATTTCATTAATAATTCTTTAAAACTCGAGAAAAAAACATTAAACAGAAAGCAGTACCCTTACCGAGGAAGAAAAATGTATATTAAATTTAATTATATAAGCGGGAAAGAAGAGCATAAACCCGGAACAACATCATTTGATTCTTTAAAAACAATTAATTATCATTCATGGATAAATTTTAAATTGTATAGCGAAACTTATCATAGAATACTAAGAGATAGAATATGGTTAGGTGTTTTAATTGATGCAAATTATTCAACAATGAATTTATTTAGTAATAGTAAAGCAACACTTTTGGTCACCCCATCATTTAATCCAACGCCTCATTCTAAAACAATCTTTATAAGTAATTTTAGATCAAATAAATATCTAGCAATTGGATTTGTACCTTGTGTTCGTCTATTTAATGAAACATTCTTTAGAACAGAAGGTTATATATATCAACCTATTAAGGAATTAAACGAATCGAGTGAACCAAGAGAGAAAAATAGTGAGTTTTTTAAATCTGCAAAATTTATTTGCTCAACCTCAATAATTGCAAATACTAGAGTGGGACCCTTGAGCATTTCTATGAATTTTTATCCCGAAGAAAAAAAGAAATATTATTTTGTATTAAGTTTTGGATATATACTATTCAATAAGAAGGCGCTTGAATAGTTAAATATATATAGTTTTTAATAGATATTTTTATTTTCTTTAAAACTTAAAATAAGTAAGTTAAATGATAGTTAAAATAATTAATAAATCAAAACATGATAATCCTAGTTATGCAACAATTCATAGCGCAGGTTTAGACTTAAAAGCTAATATTGATTCTCCCATTAAACTAAAACCATTACAGAGAACGCTCGTTAATACTGGATTATTTATTGAATTACCAGAAGGTTATGAAGCACAAATAAGACCTAGAAGTGGGTTAGCATTAAAAAAAGGAATAACGGTTTTGAATAGTCCAGGAACAATCGATTCCGATTACAGAGGGCAAATAGGTGTTATTTTAATAAATTTAAGTAATGAAGATGTTATAATAGAAGATGGAGAACGAATTTGTCAAATGGTTATTACTAAATTTGAGCATATAGAGTTTGAAAATACTGATATAATTTCCGAAACCGAAAGAGGCGATGGAGGTTTTGGACATACTGGACTTTAATTATGATTAGATATAGAAATTTTAAATCAATTTTTTTCACATTATTTATTTTTTTAATTGTATTTCAAAGCAGCTCTTTGGCTCAAACTATTAGTGAGCTTAAAGATAAAAAGAAGAGAATAGAGAAGGAGATTGAGTCAATTGCAAATATGATTGAGAAGACAGAAAGAGAATCTAAAACATCAACTACTAATATAAGTTTAACAAAAAGAAAAATCGATTTAAAAACTAATTTAATTAAGCAATTAGAATCAGAAACAAATGAATTAGAAAATAAAATAAGTTTGAGAAAACAGAAAATAGATAGTTTAAATAAAAGAATATCAATTATTAGAGAAGAGTATAAAAGAATAATTATTTACACTCATATAAATCAAAGTAGGACAAATCTACTTATTCAAATTCTTGCTTCAAAAGATTTTAATCAAGCATATAAAAGATTGAAATTTTATCAGCAGTTATTGGTCTACAAACAACAAACAATAAGTAGTTATATATCGAATATTCATAAAGTCAAGGAAGAAAATAAGATTTTAGGTGAAAATATTTCTCAATTAAACACTAAGCAAAATGAGAAAGAGCAAGAGGTTAAAAAATTAAAATCAGATGAGATAATATTTAAGAATAAAGTTGAAAAACTTAATAAAAAGAAAAAAGAATTATTGGTTGAACTTAACGAACAAAAGAAAATATCAGTAAAATTAAATGAAGCAATCAAAATATTGATTGAAGAAGAAGCAAGAAAAGATGCAGAAAATTCGAAAAAATCTTTAAAATCTTCAAATTTTTTATTGAGTTCAAATTTTAAAGAAAACAAAGGAAAGTTTAGATTACCTGTTGATAATGGAATAATAATTCAATTTTATGGAGAGTCTTTTCATCCGATACTAAAGGAAGTTAAAATTAAAAATAATGGTATAGATATTTCAGTATCTAAAGAATCAAATGTTTATTCGATATTTAAAGGAGAAGTAAGAAAAGTTTTTAAAATTCCTGGATCAAATTTAGCTGTAATAATTAGACATGGATCTTTTTTAACAGTTTATTCAAATCTTTCTATCGTTAACGTATCGGTAGGACAAGAAGTAAATAGTTTGTATAAAATTGGTGAAATAAATTTGCAAAAAGGAGAAGAAACTGCAATTTTGCATTTTGAGTTATGGAATGAGAATAAAACCGAAGATCCAGCGAAGTGGATCAATATTTAAATTTCTTTATCGAAAGCGAAACTATTTGAAGTTTAGTAAAGTATAATTATAGAATCATACTAATTTTAAATGGAAAAGAAAATAGAAATAGAAAGCAAACTTGAAAATATTTGCATTATCGAAAAAATGGTTGATGAAATATCTGATGAAATTAAATTATCATCTGATATTTACGGAAAAATATTAATAGCCACAATAGAAGCTGTCAATAATTCTATTGTTCACGGAAATAAACTTGATTCTACTAAAAAGGTTTTTATTGAGGCTTATTTAAAAAATAATGAATTACACTTAATAATTGCAGACCAAGGCAAAGGATTTGATTTTACTAATGTACCTGATCCTACTATACCAGAGAATATTGAGAATATTTCAGGAAGAGGCGTATTCCTAATGAAAAGGTTAGCCGATAATTTAATTTTTAATGATATTGGAACTCAAGTTGAGTTAATATTTAAGTTATAATTTAAAATGCCAGTAACATTTACAAGTCATGAAATAGATTTTAATCTAAAAAATAAAAATAAAATTAGAAATTGGATTAAAAGGATTATTAAGGAGAATAAAAAAAATGATGGATCCATATCCTATATTTTTACTTCCGAAGACTATATTTTAAAAATTAATAATGATTATTTAAAACACAATTTTTTTACAGATATTATCACATTCGATTATTCACAAAATGATATGGTTGAGGGTGATATTTTTGTTTCTGTAGAAACCGTTTTAACAAATTCAGAAAAGTTTCATACATCATTCGAAGAAGAACTTTTAAGAGTTTTAATTCACGGTATTTTTCACTTGCTAGGATTTAAGGATAAAACTTCTGAACAGAAACATAGTATGAGAGCTTTAGAAGATAAGGCATTACTTTTTTTTAAAAACTTAAATGAATAATTGTTACGATATTATTGTAGTAGGCGGAGGTCATGCTGGATGTGAAGCCGCTTCAATAGCTGCTAAATTAGGCTCTAAAGTTCTTTTAATAAGCATGGATTTAACAAAATTAGCTCAAATGAGTTGTAATCCTGCAATCGGAGGAGTGGGGAAGGGTCAAATTGTTCGTGAAATTGATGCCTTGGGAGGAGGTACCGCAAAAATAACCGACATTACTACTATTCATTTTAAAATGTTGAATACTTCAAAGGGCTCCGCAATGTGGAGTCCCCGAGCGCAGTGCGATAGAATAAAGTTTTCTTTAGAATGGAGAAATTTACTTGAGTCGTTAGATAACTTACATTTAGCACAAGATGAAGTAGTAAATATCGATTTTGAATCTGATAAAAAATCAATCAAAGGTGTATTTACAAAAACAGGATCATATTTTAAAACTAAGATAATAATTTTAACAAACGGAACATTTTTAAATGGTCTAATACACATTGGTAAAACAAATTTTCAAGGCGGAAGGATTGGCGAGTTGCCTTCAATAGGATTATCTGAGCAATTAAAAGGTTTAGGATTTGAAATTTCAAGAATGAAAACCGGAACGCCTGTTAGAGTTGACGGACGAACAATTAATTTCGGAAAATTGATTGAACAAAAATCTGATTTCGAAGGTAAATTTTCATACTATCATAGTGTAAAATCAAAGTTGCCCTCCAAAAGTTGTTTTATTGCGCATACAAATAATCGGGTGCATGAAGAATTAAAAAGAGGATTTGAGGATTCACCTTTATTTAGTGGAAGAATTAAAGGCATTGGTCCAAGATATTGTCCAAGTATTGAAGATAAGGTTAATACTTTTAAAGATAAAACATCGCATCAATTATTTCTAGAACCAGATGGAGTTGATACTTATGAAATGTATTTAAATGGATTTAGTTCCTCTTTACCTATAGAAATACAAATGAATGCCTTAAAATTAATTGAGGGATTCGAAAATGTCAATATTTTGAGACCGGGATATGCAATAGAATATGATTATTTTCCACCAACTCAACTTTTACATACACTTGAATCCAAAATAATTAAAAATTTATTCTTTGCTGGACAGGTTAATGGTACAACAGGCTATGAAGAAGCTGCTGGTCAGGGAATAATTGCCGGAATTAATGCTCACCAGAAAATTAGGCGAGGAGAAGAAGTTATTTTAAAAAGAAAGGATGGATATATTGGAGTTATGATAGATGATTTGGTTACTAAGGGTGTTGATGAACCGTATCGTGTATTTACAAGTAGAGCAGAATATAGAATATTGATTAGACAAGACAATGCTGATGAAAGACTAACGCCTCTTGGTTATAAATTGGGTTCTATTAACGAATGGGAAAATGAAATATTTCAAAATAAGTATGTTGAAATAAAAAAACTCATGAAGTTAATAGAAATGCTTAGTATCGAACCAGAATGGATTAATCAAAGTTTATTAAATCACAATTCTGTTGTGATAACTCAAAAAAAGAAATTTAATGATATTATTTTAAGACCAGAAATTAGTTTAAAAACACTTTACAAAGAAAATACATTTATAAAAGAAAAATTAGGAGTAAATGTTTCTGATGAGCATTTGGATATTATAGAAACACGATTAAAATACAAAGGCTACATAGAAAAAGAAGAAATAATAGCAAATAAATTAACAAGATTAGAAAGTATTTCAATAAGCCCCGACTTTGATTTTAATAAACTTGAATCACTAAGTACAGAAGCAAAACAAAAATTTACAAAATTTAAACCCAAAACAATAGGTGAGGCCCAGAGGATTCCCGGAATTTCTCCTAGTGATGTTAATGTATTGTTGGTATTTTTTGGTAGATAAAGCTCCACGTGGAGCAAAACATTTTTAGCTCCACGTGGAGCGTTTTATATGTATTTATAAATTTGTTAGTTGAATCAATTATTTTGCTTGATGATTTAAATAATGATAATATGAAAGTGGAAAAAAGGATATCAGGTATTGTATATGACCCAATAAAACGCGAAAAAATACCTGGAGTACTTTACATTTCGAATGGGAAGATAAATAGGTTTGACATAGATAAAAGGATTAAAGGACCAATAATTCTTCCCGGTTTTGTTGATTCTCATATTCATATTGAAAGTTCGATGTTAACTCCTTCTGAGTTTTCAAAAATAGCCAAAAAACATGGGACTGTAGCGGTTGTAGCCGATCCTCACGAGATCGCAAATGTTGCTGGGATTGAGGGCATAGATTTCATGATAAATAACTCAAAAAAAGCGGAAGTAAAATTCTTCTTTGGTGCACCTTCTTGTGTTCCGGCTTCTCCTTTCGACTGTTGTTTAGAAATTTTGGATAATCAAAAAATTCAAAAACTTCTTAAAAGAGATGATATTTATTTCCTAGGTGAAATGATGAATTTTCCTGGAGTTATAAATGATGTTGAAGATGTTATTAAGAAGATTTCAGCTGCTAAAGAATTAAATAAACCTATTGATGGACATGCTCCTGGATTAGGTAAAGAAGCACTGAAAAAGTACATTAATTCTGGAATTTCAACTGATCACGAATGCTTCACGATTGAAGAAGCTTATGAAAAAATAAGTTTAGGAATGAAGGTTTTAATTCGAGAGGGAAGTGCGGCTAAGAATTTTAATTCATTACACAAATTAATTGAGAAATATCCTAAAATGACAATGTTATGTACAGACGATTGTCATCCTGATGACTTAATTAAAGGTCATATAAATACTCAAGTAAGAAGATCTTTAGAATTTGGGTATGATATTTTCGATATTCTTCAGGTTGTTTCCGTTAATCCAATTAAACACTATAATTTAAATGTTGGTTTATTACAGGAAGGAGACTCTGCCGACTTTATTGTTGTAGATAATCTTAAAAATTTGAACATACTTGAAAATTATATCAACGGAGAAGAGGTTATTAAAGAAAAGAGAAAAGCGAGAATTATAACAGATAATCTAAATTACAGGTTTACTTCACAAATAAGCATTGAAAGTGTAAGACTTTTACCGCACGGCGAAAAGGTTAAAGCAATTAAAATAATTGAAGGAGAATTAGTAACAGAAATCGAAGAATACCAATTTAAAGAAAAAGAGAACAATGTTGTTGCTGATGTAAAAAATGATTTTCTAAAAATAGTTGTAGTTAATAGATATAAAGAGGGTGAGATATTTGTTGGTTTTATTAACGGATTTGGCATTAAAACCGGAGCAATAGCCGAAAGTATTGCTCACGATAGTCATCATATTATTGCTGTGGGTGTTGATGATGAAAGCATTTTAAATGCTATAAATTTTGTAATAAAAAACCGAGGGGGTTTGTGTTATTGTAATGGTTCGCTTATAAATGGATTACCTCTACCTGTTTACGGAATAATGGGTAATGTTAGTGCCGAAGAAATTGCAAAAAAGTACAAAGAAATAAATTCAACTGTAATTGAAGCGGGATCAATAATTAGAGCCCCATTTATGACATTATCATTTATGGCACTATCAGTTATTCCAAAACTAAAAATAACACCGAAAGGACTTTTTGATGTAAATAAATTCGATTACATAGATCAATTTTGTTAATGAACGAGCAAAATTTATTAAAAGAAAAGGTTAATATATTACCAGATAAACCTGGTGTATATCAATTTTATAATAAATCGAAAGAGTTACTATATGTTGGAAAAGCCAAAAACCTTAGGAAAAGAGTAAGTTCATACTTTACCAATACCGAATCGCAAAGCAAAAAGGTTAAAGTTTTAGTTTACAAAATTTCAGAAATAGAATACATCGTTGTAAACACTGAGGCCGATGCACTACTGCTTGAAAATAATTTGATAAAAAAGTTTAAGCCACGATATAATATTCTTTTAAAAGACGATAAAACATACCCATGGATATGTATAAAAAATGAACCTTTTCCAAGAATTTTTTCTACAAGAAAATTCCTAAATGATGGAAGTACATATTATGGTCCTTATACTTCGGGCTTACTTGTAAAAACTATTCTTGAACTAATTCGAAAAATTTACCCAATAAGAACTTGTGGTTTAAACCTTAGTCAGAAGTTTATCGAATCTGGAAGCTATAAACCTTGCCTTGAGTTTCAAATAGGAAATTGTTTTGCACCATGTATTGGAAACCAAACCGAAGAAGAATACAATAATGGAATTAGAGAATCCCATGCTATCCTAAAAGGAAATCTTTTATCAGCACAGAAATGGTTAATGTGCAAAATGGAGGAGGCTGCTAGCAATTATAAATTTGAACTTGCTCAAAAATTCAAATTAAAAATCGAGATATTAAAGAAGTTTCAAAGTAAATCAACCATAGTAAATAGTTCAAAAACGAATGTTGAAGTATTTAATATTTTAGATAAGCAAAACTATGCAGTAGTAAATTATTTAAAAGTAGTTAACGGATCCATAATTCAAGTATTTACAATAGAGATAAAAAAAAATTTAGAAGAAAAAAAGGAAGAGCTTTTAGGAATAGCAATAACTGAAATTAAAGAAAGAGTGAAAAGTGAAGGTAAAAAGATAATTGTTCCTTTTTATCCCGATTTTATGATAAACGAAATATCATATAGCGTTCCAACTAAAGGAGATAGTAAAAAATTACTTGAATTAAGCTATCGGAATTGTTTAGAATATTCAATTGAGATAGAGAAAAGAATTGAAAAACAGGGGTCTAAAGATAAAATAACTCGGGTATTAGAGGTGATGCAGAAAGATTTATCGATGAATCAAAAACCAATTCACATTGAGTGCTTTGATAATTCAAACTTACAGGGCAGTAACGCTGTTTCGTCTTGTGTGGTTTTTAAGAACACGAAACCATCGAAAAGAGATTATAGACATTTTAATGTCAAAACAGTTTCCGGTGCAAATGATTTTGCAACTATGGAAGAAATCGTATTCCGAAGATACAAAAGATTAATTGAGGAAAAGCAGTCGTTACCCCAACTTATTGTTATAGATGGCGGAAAGGGTCAGTTATCATCAGCTGCAAAAAGCCTAAATTTACTCGGAATACTTGATAAGGTAAAGTTAATCGGAATTGCAAAACGTCTCGAAGAAATCTATAGTTACAACGATAACATTCCTTTGTACTTAGATAAAAACTCTTCAACCCTTAAGGTTATACAAAATATAAGAAACGAAGCACATCGTTTTGGAATTAAACACCATAAGCAAAAAAGAAATACCAAGGGGCTAACATCTGAACTTGATGGCATTAATGGCATTGGTATGAAAACCAAGCAATTACTATTTATAAAATATAAATCAATAGATAATATTTTATCTGCCGAAAAAGATGAGTTGAGCAAACTTATTGGAGAATCAAAAACAGATGTTTTAATTAAACACTTTGAAAAAAAATAATCTCTATTTTAGAGCCTAAAAAAACAATGCGTCATTTATTGAGTATGGAATTTAGTAAAATCCAAGAAGATACCCTTGTACAATCAAACAATGTAGTTGATACTTTAAATAAGAATATCACGTATAGGTCTAGTAATTATAATGCTCAATTGCATGATTTAATTATAAATCAAAACAAAAGAGAAACAAATCAATTAAATTATGCTTCTACAGATACCCTAAACATTAAACCTGAGTTTTGCTCTATTGACTTAAACAATAAATCATTAATTGATAGTTATTCAAATAGTATTTTAGTAGAAAGCAGTAATGAGTCAAACTGCTTTATTGTTTATAAAACTAAGTCCAAAGGATTAAGACCGGTTTTATACAACCATACTGAAACCGTAAAATCCTTAAATAAAGAGATATACGTAAAAGAAAAGGATAATCAGAATAATGATTGGTTATTGGTACCAATGCTGCTTGGATCAATAATATTTGCTAGTGTAATAATTTTATTTAGAAAGTATATTGTCCTATTTTTCGAGGCCTTAATCTATGGAAATCAATCAAATAGGCTAATTAATGAGAAAAACACACAAATTAAAAGACTTTCGTGGCTTTTAGATCTAATCTTTATCATTTCTTTTTCGATTTTAGTAGATCAAATATTCGAAAAGTTTAATATTTATTCACCTCCCCAACGCTTCAAATTTTTAATTTTTATTATATCATTTTCATTTTTGGTTTTATTAAAAAGTTACCACTGGATAATTTATAAACTGACAGCAGCATTTTCAAATCAAAAAAAATTTATTTCTGATTTATATGATAGTTCTTCTCTGTATACAAGATGTTTAGGTTTTTTCCTTTTACCATTAGTTTTTTTAATTTCCTATTCATCAACAATTTTACCAACTATTTTTATTTATTTATCCATCATTTTAGTTTTAATATCATTGATATTCAGAGCAATAAGAATGATTCGGTTATTTGTAGGGAGCGGATTTTCAATTTTCTATTTCATTTTGTACCTTTGTGCGCTTGAAATAGCACCTCTTCTGCTTGCTTACAAGGGGGTAGTTTCAATAAATTATGAAGGAAGTTGATTCTAAAACAAAGGCCTTGAAAATCAAAAAAATCCTTGTTTCGCAACCAGAGCCACAGAGTGAAAAATCACCTTATTGGGAGTTGGCTCAAAAGCATAACTTGAAGTTTGACTTTAGACCATTTATTACTATTGATGGTGTTTCTTCAAAAGAGTTTAGGCAACAAAAAGTTGACATTCTTGAGTTTACAGCAGTAATATTTACTAGTAAGACAGCAATTGATCATTTCTTTAGAATAGCAGAAGAGATTCGAATTACTATTCCAGAGACAATGAAATACTTTTGTATTACCGAATCTGTTGCTCTATATCTTCAAAAGTACATTGTTTATCGTAAGAGAAAGATTTTTTATGGTAACAATACCTTTCAGGACCTAATGGAGGTGATTTTGAAGCATAAAGAAGAGACATTTTTAGTTCCACTTTCAGATGTACACAAGCCAGAAATACCTAAAACTTTAGATAAAGCGAAGCTTAAATATAAAAAAGTTATTTTATACAAAACAATAAGCAGCGACCTATCAGATCTTGGCCAAATGAGCTATGACATGCTCGTTTTTTATAGCCCCAACGAAATAAAATCACTTTTTGATAATTTTCCATCTTTTGAACAAGGCGAAATTAAGGTTGCTGCATTTGGACCAACAACCTCAAAAGCAGTTAAAGATGTAGGATTAAGATTGGATGTACAAGCGCCAACCCCTTCATGTCCAAGCATGACCCAGGCACTTGAGGAGTTTATTAAAAAGCACAACAAGGACAATAAATAAAAAAGGGGGTATCCCCTTTTTTTATATTATGCAATTTAATTTTGGGAAAACCGAAAGGTTAAAATCAGAGAAGGAAATTAAAAATCTTTTCGATAAAGGCGCATCGAATTTTATTAATCCAGTTCGAGCAATATTTCTATTTTATTCATCTGATACCATTGAAAGTAAGATATTAGTTAGTGTCTCAAAAAGACATTTTAAAGAAGCAGTTGATAGAAATCTTTTAAAGCGAAGGATGAGAGAAGCCTATCGTTTAAATTCATACAAACTCAAAGAAAATCTAAATAGTAATCAGGTAAGTGTAAAGATTGCCTTTATTTACTCCTCTGGCAAAATACTTACTTTTAAAGAAATCGAAGCCGTTGTTTTAAAGAATATTGAATATATAATCAGCAAAATGCCCCCAAGTGAGGAAAATAATTAAATCGGTTTTAATATTCATCCCAGTTTTGTTAGTCAAATTTTATCAACTGGCTATTTCCCCTTATTTTCCTAAAAGCTGTAGGTTTGTCCCTTCATGTTCAGAGTATTCAATTCAAGCTTTTAAAAAACATGGCTTAATAAAGGGTATGTGGCTGACTATTAACAGGATAAGAAAATGCCACCCTTGGGGTGGACATGGCTACGATCCCATTCCTTAAACATTCTTTGGTAATACAATTCGAAAAGAAGTTCCCTTACTAATTTCTGAATAGTTAATAAAGATTTTACCCCTATGGTACTCTTCAATTATTCTCTTTGATAATGTCAACCCAAGACCCCAACCTCTTGATTTTGTTGAATAACCTGCATCAAATACTTTTTTGAACTTCGATTTAGCTATTCCTTTTCCATTATCGTTTATGTCAATATAAACAACTTGGATGTGATCGATAATGTTGAACTGGATTTCTCCTGTACTTGAAATTGCATCAACGGCATTTCTTACAATGTTTTCAATAACCCATTCAATGAGGGTAGAATTTATTGGAACAATAATTTGTTCATTTTCATCGTAAATTTTATTAAAAGAAATACGATTTGAAACTCTGCTTTTTAAGTAATCACTTGATCTATTTACTATTTCAACTATATTTTGGGGTTCAAGCAGCGGAACAGATCCTATTTTTGAAAAACGATCAGCAATTTTTTCAAGTCTAAGAATATCTTTTTCGAGTTCAACGGCAATTGTTTTACCATCACCTCCTTCTTTCAATATTTCAAAACAAGCAAGTAATGAAGACGTAGGTGTTCCAAGTTGATGTGCTGTTTCTTTCGCAAGGCCAATCCAAATTCGGTTTTGTTCAGCTTTTCTTGCTTGACTAAATGCTAAATAGGCAATAGTTAAAAAAATTAAAATAATTGCAACAAGAACATATGGGTAGTAAGTAAGTTTTATTAAAGTATTACTATCCTCATAGTAAATACGATGAGTTTTACCGTCAAGCAAAGTAACTAAAATGGGATCATGCGATTTTTTCATTTTTTCGAGAATACGAGTTGCTTTCTTAGGATTGTCGATATTTGAAAGAGGAATATTTCTAAAAGAAAGTATGCTATCCTTTTCGTCGGCCAAAATAACAGGAACAGCGGTAATGTTTTGAACAACTTCAAATATAAATGTAATATCTTCTTTGTTTGTGTTCTCAAGATCTGAAAGTTGCTTCATTCCAGAAGCCCAAAGCTCTATCTTGTTCCGTTCTTCTTTAGAAAGCTCTTTGATAAGAGCATTTGTATAAATTAATGATGAGAAAATGAATCCACCTAAAAGAAGGATTATCAAATTCCATTTGATTTTTCGAAAATCAACTTCCACGCGTAGAAAAATTTAATTGTTTTTAATCTTAGTTGAGTCAATTTCGTCCCATTCTATCTTAAATGTTTTTTTAGGGATTTTATTGTTTATAGAATCACTTTTTTTAACCATTGAATCTTGTTTAGAAGAACTATCTTTTTTGTTTGCCCCAAATTCTTCTTTAATTAATGATTTTAAAAGAGATTCCTCTTGACGGAAATTCATTTTAAAATTCTTTAGAGCACCCTTTTTATCAATGCTAATTTTATAGGAATCATTATTTCCACTTAATCTTAAGAAAACATTTAAACCACCGTTTTCAACTTGTTCGTATTCAGCTTTCTTTTTTAAACCATACTTCTTGGCCAATATTTCATTTAGATTTATTTTGAGCCAATAGGTATAATTACCAGAAAAGGTGTGCTCACCTGAAATTGCAAAATTAATGCTATTTGAAGCGATGTTCATTTTAGGGATTATAATCTTACCCTGGTTAATTTCAATATCATTTTTAATCGTACTGAACTTTATGGTATCTAATTCATTAATATTTAAAAAATTAGATATTTTATATAATTGCTTTACTCCACAAAGAGTTCCTTTTTCGATAACAATACTTGATGTTAGTCGAATTGAAAGAGGGTCAACAGATTTGTTAGCAGATTGAACAAGCAATAATTTTAATTGACCAGAAACTCGACCAGATATGTTTTTAGAAGTGATATAGGATTGATTGAAATTGTTAAAACAATTAAAAACTTGCTCAATATCAAGATCTTCTGCATCAAGAAACAAATCTAACTTATTGCTTTCTGAAATTTTGAAACCGCCAGATGCTTTACCAGAAAATAGTTTTGACGAAAAATGGTTACAAACAGTACTCCCGTTAACATAATTAAAGTTTATTCGACAATCACAAAATTGATATCCGTTATGTTCAATTTGATTTACTTTACCATCACAAAATAAGTCGGCCTTAATGGTTGAGTTTATTTGATTTGACTTAATAGATAGGAGTGAGTCTAAATTCAATTTTTTACACTCAACTGATAAATAAATTTTCGGTTTTATTTTATTTGCTAATACACCAAAAAAGTTAGGGACATCAATAGAACCGTTAATTTGTTTTTGGTATACTGTAGCTTGGCCATTATATCTGAAGTTTTCATCGTTAATCAGAACATCGCCGGGACCAAATACGATAAAGCCATTCTTTTGATAAGTAATATTTGAAATAGAAAAAGTAGAATTTAATTTTATTACTTTTAAAGTATTTATATTAATGTTTTTAATATCATTTATTTTAACTAATGATTTAAAATATCCTGAATTTTTTCCTTTTACATAAACATTATCTCCGATTTTAACATCTTTTCCCGATGTTGAAACCTTGCCTTCTATCATTAAATAGGGATTTGGTAAATCCTTTAATTTTGCCGAACCTTTAAATGTAATCCCGTTATATGAAAACATAAAATCTTTAATATCAGACTCATTACGATCTAAGTCACCATTGAAGGTAGATTTTCCATTTAAATTGTTTATAATTAAATCATCAAAGTTTTTAAAACGAACACTAGCGATGCTGTAGAAAAGAAATAATTTTTGAGAATTTGAATTGTTAAGGTTGATACTATATGTTCCATTAAAAGAAATTTTTCCTTTAGATACTTTTATGTTGTTTAGTTGAGAAATTTGAGAAAATAAAGTTTTTGCGGGGATTTCTTTCCCTTCCAAAGAAATATTTAAATTCTCCGATTTTGTTGAATAAAAGAAAGAAAAATTTAATGGGATTGAGTTTAATTTGCAAGAACCTCCCTCGGAACAGTAATCGTTGTTCTTCCCAACAAAGGATGTTTTAATGTTTATTTGACCTTTATTATTAAAATTGAAACCATAAATACTTGATTCAAGATTAGAAGCATTAATATTTAACCAAACCGAAAGATATTTAGGAGCAAAAACACCTTTTCCTTCAAAATTATCAATTGAACATTTTATTCTTAATGAATCATCATAGATATAACTTAGTATGCTTTTCGTTAACCGAATTCTTTTTGTTTTAATCAAATAAGAGTTTTCATTCGAATTTCCGCTAGATAACAGTTGTTCAAGTTTATCGGACTTTATGCATATGAATGAATTAAATGCTGATATTTCGGTGAATTCATAAATGTTATTTAGTAATTTTAGTGTATTTACTTTAATATTTAACTTTTGAGAATGAATTAGGGTATCTTTGCGGTCTTTCTTTGAGTAAAAGACATATGCATCATCAAGTATAAATGATCCCAAAGGAAAACTTTTTATTAAGGAAAAATGAATATTTGAAAAATCAATATTAAGAGAAGTTTTATCTATTATTTCTGTTTTAAAGGTTCGAATAATTCTTTCCTCAAAAAAAGTTGATATCACAATAATACAGATAATGAAGAGAGTAAGAAAAGACAAAACGATGAGAAGCAGTTTTTTCATGAAAATTTTAAAATTTAAGAAGACTTAATATATTAGTTTTAAATATTTTAATCAAATATTAATACATTTACGGTTCGACTCCAAAATATATGTTGAGCAATTTCAAAAAAATATTAGTTTCATTAGTACTCGTTATCTTGTTGTCAAAAGTTATTGTTGGACAAAACATTGACTCTTTGACAATAAGTTTTCAATATGCACAAGATACCACACAAAAAATTGATTTATGCTTCAAAATTGCGAATTACTACTACAATATTGAAAGAAACAGCAAAGAAGCTGAAAAATTTTTACTTGAAGCGAATAGATTTGCAGAAAATCAAACTAGTCTAAAAATAAGAGCAAAAAACGAACTAGGTGTTTTCTATCGAAATACATCACAGTATTCCAAGGCACTTTTCTATCATAATGAGGCTTACTTATTGGCAACTCAGTTTAATGACAAGAGCGCAATAGCTAAATCATTAAACAATATTGGAGTAGTTTATCGTAGACTCGATGACCATGCAAAGGCGGCTGAATACCATACCAGGGCTTTAAAAATAGCAGAAGAGATCAAAGACACTTTTAATATTTCTGTATCTGTTAATAGTCTTGGAAATATTTTTTCAATGAATGGCCGTTATGACGAGGCGATTAACTATTTTGAAAAAGCGCTTCAACTTTCTATTGCCCAGAAAAACATGCTAGGACAAGCCATAAACTATAATAATATTGGTGAGGTATATGAATTCTCAGGAAAATACGATAAAGCAAAAGAGTTTTATACAAAATCATACGAAGTAAACAAAAAGTTAAAGAACGAAAAAGGTATCGCAATCTGTTTAAATGCACTAGGGAAAATTTTACTATTCACTGGTTACCCTAAAACGGCATACAAATACTTTGTTGAAGCTTCGATTATAGATAAAAAAATTGGGGATAAAAAGTTTATAGCCGATGGTTACATTAACCTCGGGCGTGCACTCTCTAAGTTAAATAGATATACTGAGGCCCAACAATGTATCGCTCAGGGAATAAAAGTTGCCGAGGAAATAAAAAGTAAAGTTCATTTTCAGCTGGCATTTGAGGAGTTGAGCAATATTTCTGCAAACAAAGGAGATTTTAAAAGGGCATTGGAATACAATAAAAAAGCCACTTTATATAAGGATAGTGTGCTAAATGAAAAAAACTCACGATTAATTGCAACTATAAAAACCCTTTACGAAACTGACAAAAAAGAAAAGGAAATACAGATTCTTAAACAGGATCAGGAAATAAAAGATAAAGAATATAAGCGTCAGACATACTTCAACTATTCTTTAATTGTTGGTTTAATTTTAAGTATTATTCTATTAGTGGTTATTTATATTGCATTTGTTTCAAAAAGAAAGGCAAATAGGCTTCTTTCTAAACAAAAAGATGAAATAGAGACTCAAAACGTACAGATAGAACAGCAGCGAAGTAATATCGAAATTAAAAATAAAAACCTTGAAGAAGCCTATCAGATAATTGAAAACTATATTGGTAAAATTACTGATAGTATTAGGTATGCAGAACAAATTCAAAAATCAATACTTCCTGATCTTGATAAACTAAATGGAGTTTTTCAAGAAACGTTTACATTTTATAAACCGAAAGATATAGTTAGTGGCGATTTTTACTGGTACTCAATAAAAGGTAGTAAGGTTTTTTTAGCCTTAGCAGATTGCACAGGGCATGGTGTTCCTGGTGCTTTTATGAGTATTATCGGAATTGATCTTTTGAATCAAATCGTGAATCAACAGGGATGCGACAAACCCAACGAAATTCTTTCATTCCTTAATAATGAGTTGCGAGAAAAATTGCGTAAAGGGAAAGAGGAGTTAATTTTAAAGGATAGCATAGATATTGCCTTGTGCATTGTGGATTTAAACACAAGAGAAGTATGCTATTCAGGAGCATTAATTCCATTATTTATTTTTAATGATGGTGAAATTATTGAAGTGAAACCAGACTATACATCACTTGGAACCTCAAATCGACTTTTTAACAAAGAGTTTAGGGTTAATAAATTTACATTGAATTCCAATAGTTGGATTTACCTCTCAACCGATGGATATATAGATCAGTTTGGTGGTGAAAACCATAAAAAGTACATGAGAAGTCGATTTATTCAATACCTATTAAAAATCAACGAATTTCCTGCTTGTATCCAGCGAGAAGAGTTAGAGAAGCAATTTGAAACATGGATGGGGGTGAATGAGCAAATAGATGATGTTTTGGTTTGGGGTATTAAGGTTTAGTTTAATAATTCATAATCTAAAACATTATTATGACAATCAAACTTTTAGTTAGTGGAGGAAATTAAGAAATTAAAGTACAGCATTATATTACCCGCGTTTATTGTCTTTTTACTTTGGATAATAAAAGCATTTGAATATGTAAATCAAGTAGATTATTATCAATATGGTGTTTTTCCAAGAACAATTAGCGGGTTATTCGGAATTCTTTTATCTCCTTTAATACACTCAGACCTAAACCACCTTATTTCAAACAGCATTCCGCTTTTTATTTTATTTACAGGAATAATATACTTTTATAGGAGCATTGCTTACCGAGTAATTATTTTTGTTTGGATTTTAAGCGGTATTTTTGTTTGGATTGCGGCTAGAGATAGTTACCACATAGGAGCAAGTGGACTAATATATGGAATTGCATCTTTTCTTTTTTTTAGCGGTGTAATTAGAAAAGATATTAGATTAGCAGCAGTTTCCCTTTTGGTCGTTTTTTTATATGGTGGATTAGTTTGGGGGGTATTTCCAATTTTTCCTCGCATTTCTTGGGAATATCACTTATTTGGGTCAATAAGTGGTTTTTTTGCTGCGTTTATTTACCGGAAAAAGGGACCCAGAGCAATAGAGTGGTCGTGGGAAAGTGGGGAAGCTAACGAAGAAGAACCAGAGGACGAAGTGTTCCCCGATGATTTTAAGAATAAAATATGATAATAAAATCCTTTTTCTATATTTGCTAAAACCAACCGAAGATCAAATTGTACTTAAAAAACTTTTAAAAAATGGCAAAGTATAACGATAACGAAATGACTTCCAATAATATCAACCTTATTGGTCAGGGAACTGAAATTACCGGTGATATTGTATGTAATGGTGATTTAAGGATTGATGGAATATTAACGGGAAATATTTCTTCTAAAGGAAAGATTGTAATTGGAGAATCGGGGAAAATTAAAGGTGAAATTTCGTGTAAGAATTCAGATATTTCTGGTTTTGTTGAAGGAAAGGTTACCGTTATTGAACTTTTATCCCTTAAGACAACAGCAAGAATCAATGGCGATATCTCTACAAGCAAGTTAGCCATCGAACCAGGAGCTAGATTTACCGGTTACTGTGAAATGGCAGTTGAACCAGATAGGCTAGTAGAATAACTTAGTATAATTTGTTTATATTAAATATTTTGTTGATGTTAATAAAACAATTTATTTTAAAAACAATAGCATTAGTTATAATTACTAGTTTATTATGTCTGGTAATATTTAAAATTGTTTTTCCTACCGACTTTGTTTTTTTATATTCTGCTCTTCCCTTTTTATTTGGATTGTTAAACATTTTTATTTATCAGTTCCTATCAAAAGCAGACGGTAAAACACTTTCAACATTATCGAACAGATATATGCTTTGTACGACGATAAAGTTGTTGGGTAGCACAATATTTATTATTGTTTTTTTGCTTTTCGAAAAGGAAGAAGTAGTTTATTTCCTTTCCACATTCTTGACAGTTTATTTAATTTTTCTGGTGCAAGAAATAGTTGGCATTCTCAATTTTTTTAAGAAAAAGAGGAAAAGTGAATCGACTCATGCTAAAAGTTAATAACTTTACGCGAAATTTTTTTGCTGTGAGAAGGAAAATCTTTATTGGGATTTTAGTATTAGCAGCTATCAGTTTGGGTAGTATTAATACTTCATTTGCATCAGATGAAAAAGTAGAGGAGCAATCGCAACATAAAGAAGGCGAAAAAGAGAAATTTAATACCGTCGAATTCATCTTTGATCATATTGGGGATTCTTATGAATGGCACGTTTTGACTATTGGCCATAACCATATTTCTATTCCATTACCTATAATATTATACAGTCACCAAAAGGGCTTAAATGTTTTTCTCTCAAGTAAATTTCATCATGGAGAGGAATCATATAAAGGTTTTAGATGGGAGAAAGAGGGTAAATACAAAGGTAAAATAGTAGAGCTTAACCCTGCAGGGGAGATATTAGAAGAAAACCCACTTCCTCTTAACTTCTCAATTACAAAGTTGGTTTTTTCGCTACTGTTTTCATCTGTTTTCATCTGTTGGATTTTTATAAGTGTTGGAAGAAAATACAAAAAAGGAGAGGATAAGGCACCAACAGGGCTTCAAAACCTTGTAGAACCACTTATTCTATTCGTTAAGAACGATATTATTGTTCCTTCAATCGGAGAAAAGCATTACCAGCGGTTCATGCCTTATTTACTTACCGTTTTCTTTTTTATAATGTTTAACAATTTGCTTGGATTAATTCCTATTTTCCCAGGAGGAGCGAATCTTACAGGTAATATCGCAGTAACAATGGTACTTGCGTTATTCACTTTTGTTATAACTAATGTAAGTGGAAATAAGCATTACTGGAAAGAAATTTTTAACGCACCCGGTGTACCCTGGTATTTAAAACTTCCTATTCCATTAATGTTTCTCGTGGAATTTACAGGGTTATTTACAAAGCCAATTGTGCTCATGATTCGACTTTTTGCAAACATTCTTGCAGGGCACATGGTAGCAATAGTATTTTTTAGTTTGATCTTTATTTTTGGTGCAATAAGTATATGGGCCGGTTATGGAGTTTCTATAGTGAGCATTGCGTTCACATTTTTTATGTCACTTCTCGAACTTCTAGTCGCTTTTATTCAAGCATACGTTTTCACATTGCTTTCTGCCATTTATTTTGGAATGGCCGTACAAGAACATCATAATTAATTATTAACATAAAAATTGGGTATATGACTACTTTACTTATTATTCTTCAAGTTGCTGCAAATGCTTCAATAGCAAAATTAGGCGCAGCCCTAGGTGCTGGTATCGCTGCTCTTGCTGCTGGTATTGGTATTGGTAAAATTGGATCTTCTGCTCTTGAGTCAATTGCTCGCCAACCAGAAGCAGTAGGTGATATTCGTTCAAACATGATTATTGCTGCTGCTCTTATTGAAGGGGTTGCTTTCTTTGCAATCATTATTTGTGTGCTAGTACTTTTCGTATAATAAAAATAATTTCCCATGGGACTAATTACTCCTGATTATGGGCTTTTAGTCTGGATGCTGATTTCATTCGGATTAGTTCTATTTGTCTTAAAAAAGTTTGCTTGGAAACCAATTATGGAAGGTTTGAAAAGCAGAGAAGAGACGATTGCCAAATCGTTAAGACAAGCAGAAGAGGCCCGAAATGAGATTAAAAAGCTTCAAGTATACAACGAGGAGCTTGCAGAGAAGGCGCGGATTGAAAGGGAGTTGGCGCTTAAAGAAGCAAAATCCCTTAGGGATAAAATAGTTGAAGAAGCGAAAACTCAGGCACAAGCCGAAGCACAAAAAATCATTGACAAATCTCGAATGCTCATTATTCAAGAGAAAGAAAATGCTCAAAAAGAGCTTGCTGAAATGGCTTCAAAACTTGCTCTTGAAATAACAGAGAAAGTTCTTCGTAAACAGTTTGCCGATAAAGAAAAGCAAATTGAGTACTTCAAAGAACTGCTAAAGGAGATTTCAATTAAAAATTAAATTGAATGAATACCGGGCGTATATCGGTTAGATATGCAAAAGCACTTTATGAACTTGCTTCTGAAAAAAATTCAGCAAAGGAGGTTTACGATCACTCGTTAGTTGTATCAAGTATTATTGAGTCCTCTTCGGAGTTGTATCAAATTCTTCACAATCCAGTTATTGCTGTTAGTGAGAAAGAAAAAATACTTAATAGTATTTTGGCAAGTAAAGTAAACCCCATTCTTGGATCGTTTATCACTTTGATGGTGAAAAAGAGAAGGGAGTCTTATATTATCAATGCGCTGCTGGTATATCGTAAGATTTATAGAGAAAAAGCCAGAATAGTTAAAGTTGTTATAGAGACTCCTGCAGAATTGGGGGAAGAAACAAAAACAAGCATTCTGGAATTTGTAAAAAATAAATTCAACAAGACCCCAGAGTTAGAAGTTAAAAAAACTCCTGAACTAATTGGTGGGTTTATAGTTGAGGTAGAAGGATTACTTATTGATTTAAGTGTTTCTGGACAACTGGCTTCTATTAAAAAAGCGTTAGTCCAAAATCAAAGAGTACTTTAAAAATAAGAGATTATGGCAGAAATTAAGCCCTCTGAAATATCTGAACTCCTTAAAAAAGAGTTGGCTGGTTTAAAGCAGCAAGTAGATTTCGAAGAGATTGGTAATGTTCTTCAAGTGGGCGATGGAATTGCTCGTATTTTTGGACTTGACCATGTACGTTCAAACGAACTGGTCGAGTTTGAAACTGGAGTTATGGGAATTGTGCTTAACCTTGAAGAAGATAATGTAGGAGCCGTTCTCCTGGGAAATTCAGAACTGGTTAAGGAGGGACACCGGGTAAAAAGAACAGGAAGAATTGCATCTATTAAGGTTGGAGAAGGGATGCTCGGGAGGGTAATAAATACTCTTGGAGAACCTATCGATGGAAAAGGCCCAATAAAAGGGGAAACCTATGAGATGCCACTAGAAAGAAAAGCCCCAGGTGTAATATTTAGACAGCCTGTAAGCGAGCCTCTTCAAACTGGAATAAAAGCAATTGATGCAATGATTCCAATTGGAAGAGGACAACGTGAGTTAATCATTGGTGACCGTCAAACCGGGAAAACAGCTATTGCTATTGATACAATTATAAACCAAAGATCTTTCTTTGAAAAGGGAGAACCTGTTTATTGTATTTATGTTGCAACCGGGCAAAAGGGTTCAACCATTGCTGGTATTGTAAAAACCCTTGAAGAGCATGGAGCAATGGATTATACTGTTGTTGTTGCTGCAACAGCATCAGACCCTGCTGCTCAGCAATTTTATGCTCCATTTGCCGGTGCTTCAATAGGGGAGTTTTTTAGGGACACAGGTCGTCCAGCATTGATTATTTATGATGATCTTTCAAAACAAGCCGTATCGTATCGCGAAGTTTCATTACTCCTTCGTAGACCTCCTGGACGTGAAGCATTCCCTGGTGATGTGTTCTATCTTCACTCAAGACTTTTAGAGCGTGCTGCTAAAATCATCGCTTCTGACGAGATTGCAAAGCAAATGAACGACCTTCCTGAAACAATAAAGCATTTGGTTAAAGGAGGAGGCTCTCTTACAGCATTGCCAATCATCGAAACACAAGCAGGAGACGTATCAGCATATATTCCAACAAACGTAATTTCAATTACCGACGGTCAAATTTTCTTGGAAACCAACCTTTTCAACAACGGTGTAAGACCTGCTATTAACGTTGGTATTTCAGTATCTCGCGTTGGTGGTAAGGCTCAAATCAAGTCAATGAAAAAGGTGGCAGGTACTTTGAAACTCGATCAAGCTCAGTATCGCGAACTTGAAGCATTTGCAAAATTTGGTTCAGATCTTGATTTAGCAACTCTCGCTGTTTTGGACAAAGGTTCTAAAAACGTTGAAATACTTAAACAACCCCAATACAAACCACTTCCTGTGGAACTACAGATTGCAATTCTTTTCTGTGGCACAAAAGGTTTGTTGAAGAACGTTCATAGGGATAAGGTAAGGGAATTTGAAAAGGATTATCTCGAACTTGTTCAACTAAAACATAAAGATTTGCTTGCAAAAGTTGCAAAAGGAGATTTTGATGATCAAGTTTCTGTAGCATTTACAGCACTAGCAGAAGAGGTAGCAAAGAAATATGTAGGTTAATCTTATTTTCATGGGCAGTTTAAAAGAAATAAGAACGAGAATATCATCAGTTACATCCACTAGGAAAATAACCAGTGCGATGAAAATGGTGTCTGCTGCTAAATTCAAAAAATCGCAAGATATTCTGAATAGGTACAAACCTTTCTACGACCATTATCAATCATCAATGGAAACCGTTGTTGGACATGGTGGGTTTGTAAATGATCAGTATTGTGAAGTTCGTAAAGATATTTTTAATATCGGACTTGTCGTGATTTCTTCAAACAGTAGTATGTGTGGTTCTTTCAATCAGAATATCATTAAAAAAACTGCTGAAGCACACTACAATCTTTCTAACCAATACCCCAAGGCTAAAATTCACATTATCTGTATTGGAAAGAAAGCTTTCGATATAATGCAGAAGAAGGGGTTAGATGTAAAACATTTAAACCATGCTGCAATTGATAAACCAGATATGGGTTTATCAAAAAAAATATTTGATGAACTTTCCGAAATGTTTTTAAAGAAAGAATTGGATATGATTCAACTCGTATTCAATTCTTTTAAAAATGCAGCTGTTCAAATTCAAACGGTTTCTGATTATTTACCCTTTTCTTTTAACAAAGAATCTGGAAATGGTAATTTCGACTTAATTATTGAACCTACTCACGAAGAGTTTATTCAGAAAACATTACCAAAGTTATTAGTATATAAAATTCATGCTGCCATAATGGAAAGTTCAACTTCTGAACATGGTGCAAGAATGACTGCTATGCATCAAGCAACTGACAATGCAGCAGAATTACTTAAGGAGCTTACATTACAATACAATAAAGAGCGGCAAGCAGCAATTACTAACGAGATTCTCGAGATTGTTTCTGGTGCGAATGCCTTAAAGGGATAACAAGAGATATATTAAAAATGAAAACCTAAATTCAATAAAATGAGTTTAGGTTTTTTTATTTTTTATACTTAACTATAATCTAAAGATTATCAGCGCGCTAAAAAAATAATTGCGATGAATAATAGTTTGATATGCAGCTCAAAAGTGCTATCTTAGCCAGTTCAATAATAACCCCCAAATTAATTTTAAAAAAGAGGCCAAATGTTTCAGTTTTTCGCAAGAACTATATTACGACGTAAATATTATATTTTAGGATTTGTAGGGATTTTTACATGCTTTATGGCGTATAAAGCAACTTTTGTTGAACTTTCTTACAAGCCAACGACATTACTCCCCAAAGAAGATTCTGTTTTAATAAGAAGTATTGAATTCTCAAAAAAATTTGGAAAGGGAGAGAACATCATGGTCATTGGTGTTAATGATACCTCTTTTTTTGAACTTGATAATTTTAATAACTGGATTAAACTCGAAGGAGAATTAAAAAAAATCAATGGTGTTCTTCAAGTTTTTTCTATAACAGATGCAATTAACTTCACCAAAGATACTATAAGTAAAAAGTTTATAACAGAAAGAATATTTAATAAAGGAACATATACTAGCCAAGAACTTGATTCTTTATCGAAAATTACAAGATCATTAGGGTTCTATAAAAATCTTCTTTATAACGACTCTACAAAAACTTATTTAATGTTAATTACCCTTAACCGGGAAATGATTGCCAAAAAAGAACGAGTAGGATTAGTTAAAAGCATAGTAAATACATGTAAAACTTACGAAAAAGATACTCAAAATAAACTATACTACTCTGGCCTTCCATACATTAGAGTTACTGTTGGAGAAATGATAAAGGGAGAAATGTATCTTTTTGTTGCACTTGCTGTATTAGTTGTATCTGTTATACTTTTTCTTCTGTTTCGATCATATCGTGTAGTTTTCATGTCTTTACTTGTCGTTGGAATCGGAGTTGTTTGGTCGCTAGGAACATTGAGACTCTTTGGTTATGATTTAACATTATTGACAGCCGTAATCCCTACTCTATTAGTAATAATAGGTGTACCGAGTTGTATCTTTTTAATCAACAAATATCATCATGAGTATAGACATCATGGAAATAAAACAAAGGCACTTTATAGAGTTATTACCAGAATAGGAAGCGCAACTTTTCTGTCGAATCTTACAACCGCCATAGGGTTTGGCGCTTTTGTTATTACAAACACACAAATATTAAAAGAGTTTGGGTTAGTTGCTTCATTAAACGTAATGGGAGTATATTCGATTTCATTGATGTTAATCCCAATTATATTTAGTTTAATACCTCCGCCAGAAAAAAAACATTTAAAGCATTTATCACGAAAAGGGGTTAAAAAAAATATATACAGGATTGTACTGGCCGTTTTGTATCGTCGTAAAATAGTTTTTTCTTTTGCTGTTGCCTTAATTTTAGCCGGTTTTGTTGGCGTTACTTTTCTGAAAAACAATGGTTACATGGTTGATGATATACCAAGAAATCATCCCGTTTTAAAAAATTTAAAATTCTTTGAAAAGAATTTTAACGGTGTAATGCCTTTGGAAATAGTTTATGATACTCAAAAACCTAATGGATACTTGTCTTCTGGGGTTCTAACAAGAATTGATAGACTTCAAAGAAAACTTTCTCATTATAGTGAGCTTTCCAAACCGATTTCTATAGTTGAGGCAGCAAAGTTTGCATCCCAAGCATATTATAATGGAAATCCGGATAGGTATAGATTGCCAAGTTCTTTTGAGTGGGGGTTTATTTTATCTTATGTTCCTAGAAGTATTGGAATAAGTGATATGTATGCTCGATTAGTGGATTCTACAGGGCGATATGTTCGAATAATGTATAATGCAGTTGATATTGGGACGATTAAGATGAATGATTTAAAGAAAAAAGTTAGTTCAGATATAGATACTGTATTTGGTGGTAATTCCAAACACGTTTACATATCTGGATCTAGTGTGGTTGCTGCAAAGGGAAATGAATATTTAGTTGATAGTTTATTTGTAAGCCTCCCATTAGCCATTGGTTTAATAACCATTTTTATGGCTTGGATGTTTCGAAGATGGAGAATTGTATTGTTTTGTGTATTAGTAAATATGGTTCCATTGCTTTTAACCTCTGCCGCTATGGGCTACATAGGAATTACACTTAAACCAAGTACTGTAATTGTATTTAGTATTGCCTTTGGGATTGCAATTGATAACTCGATTCAACTTATGGCAAAATACAGACAAGAGCTTAGAAGAACTTCTCACAACATTAAAGCTTCGGTTATCTACGCAATAAGAGAAACAGGAATAAGTATAATGTACACATCAATTGTTCTGTTCTTTGGATTTGGAGTTTTTTCATTATCAAAATTCGGCGGGACTGTTTCTTTAGGTGTTTTGGTAGCATTGACATTATTAATTGCTCTGTTTAGCAATCTTTTCATACTTCCATCTATTCTTTTAGCATTTGAAAGAAAAACAACGGTAGAACCTGAAGAATACGAACCTGCTCTCGAATTATCAGCGGGATTCGATGATGAAGAGGAAGAGGAAGACAAAGATGTTCTTAATGAGGAAAAGCCGTTTCTAAAAAATTAAGAGAAGAGCATAAATATAAAAATTATGTATAGTGCTGAAGAGTTATCGGGAATGTTTGAAAATGCGCTTGCAAACCTGAAATTTCCCGAAGAACCTCAAAATCTTTATGAGCCGATAAAATATATACTTTTTACCGGAGGGAAGCGCTTAAGGCCATTATTAACGCTTGCTTCATGTAATTTATTTAAAGAATCCGTAGACAAAGCAATCCATCCTGCTCTGTCAATTGAAGTTTTCCATAATTTCACCCTAGTACATGATGATATTATGGATAATGCAGATATCAGAAGAGGGAAAAAGACAGTTCATAATAAGTGGAATTCTAATGTTGGTATTCTTTCGGGAGATGCAATGTCAATCCTAGCTTATAAACTTCTTTCAAAAACCGATAAGCAGTTTGTAATCCCAATTCTTGAAACCTTTAATGAGTTTTCACTAGGAATATGTGAGGGACAACAACTTGACATGGATTTTGAGAATGTAAAATACATAACACAAGACGAGTACACCCAAATGATAAGGCTTAAAACGGCAATATTGCTTAAAGGAGCACTTCAAATAGGGGCAATCATTGGTGAGGCAACTGATTCAGACATTAATGAGATTGGACTTTTTGGATTAAACCTTGGTATTGCATTTCAACTTCAAGATGATCTTTTAGATGTTTATGGGGATACAAAAGTGTTTGGGAAAAAGTTAGGTGGAGATATTTTAGCCAACAAAAAGACAATATTAACTGTTAAGGCTTTTTCGAAAGCAAAAGGAGCTTCTTTAGAAACGCTTAATAGGCTTTATCAGTCAAACTCAGCGGATCCAGAGAAAAAAATATATGAAGTGATTAAGATTTTTAATGAAACTAATGTTAAAGAAGAAATTGAGCAATTAATTGTAAATTACCATAGCAAAGCAATAGATTCTTTTAACAAAATCTCTGTACCAACTTCAAGAAAAGAGGTTTTATTGGGTATATCCGATAAAATAATGTCTCGAAACAAATAAGAAAAAGTTATATTTTCGTTCATTAGTATTGATTTTTTAAATTTTCTAGTTTTAGATTTACAAAGTTTCTTAACTTTATGTGTTAATATATCCATATAGTACTCTAAACCTCTTAGATTATGGAAAATAACGCATTAAGACTATTAATTCCTTGGGATTTTACTCCAGTTGCTGAAAATGCATTAAAATATGCGGTAAAAATAGGGTCGTTAACAACCTCATCAACTGTTGAGTTAATTCATGTTATCGAAAGCGGTGGATTATTTGCAAAAGGAAAATTATCAGAAAAAGAAGCTATAGAAAAGCTTAAAGAAGAGTATAACCGAATCAAGGATACTTATAGTATTGAGGTAAAAACAACCGTAATGGAAGGGAATATTTTCCATACAATTAGCGATCATGCCTCTGATACTAATGCTGATTTAGTAATAATGGGGACTCATGGAATCAAAGGGGTTCAAAAGTTAACTGGAAGTTGGGCTTTAAAGGTTATAGCAGGATCAAATGTTCCTTTTTTGGTTGTTCAAGATACTCCAAGGGAAAAGAGAGTATTCGAACATGTGGTTATGCCTCTTGATTTTAGTTTTGACGAAAAAGCAAAGTTACAATGGGCTATTAAAGTATCCGTTCAGTACAAATCCCAAATTCATATAATTATTCCAAATGCTTTTGACGCAGGCGTTCAAAAGAAAGTAAACTATAATCTTGCTTTTGCAAGAAAACACTTAGAAAGCTATAATATTCCTTACGAAATTCACAGTGCAGGAAAAGGAAATAAATTTCAAGATGAAATTATAAACCTTGCACAGGATATTGAAGCCGATTTAATTCTAATAATGACCTCTGGAAGTCTTGATTTTACCGATTATGTTTTTGGGGCACAGGAACAGCATGTAATCGCTAACGAGGCAAAAATTCCAGTAATGTGTATAAACCAAGGAACTTAAGTTGATTGCTTAATAAAGCAAAAACCCACGAATGTGGGTTTTTTTATTTTACTGGTATAAATGTTTTGTGTTTTCTAGAATCAATTCCATGTTTTTTTCTAGATCTTCATTTTCAAGCAAACAGATAATTGGATTCGTTTTTTTATTCCTCAAACCATATTGGTATGTTTTATCGTAATACCTAAGGGAAATTTCAACAGCGTCCGAAAAATTGCCAGCCACAATTTTTTCAATTGCAAATTTTGCATTATCGTTTCCTAATCGTTTTGTAATTCTTTTTATCGCATCAATAAGTAATTGAGGGTCACAATTCGTATAATCTCTAGTTAATCTTTCAATTCTAGCTTCAAGGGGACGCTCAATAGTTAGAACTGGACTAGAAAGCATTTGGTTGAAAAACTCGTCGGGAATGTAATCGGTTCCGATAGCCTTGCTTTCATCCTCAACCCATATTGGTTTATTGATATCGAGGCGATAAAGGCTTTCGAAGAGTAAGTTTTCAAAAAATTCAGTGGAGGGCTGCGGCTTTTGACCAATAGCACCAAATGCCGATCCTTTATGGTTTGCAATACCCTCGAGGTCAATCACCTGAATGCCATTTTGGGAGAGAAACGAAAGAAGTTCTGTTTTTCCACTTCCGGTCATTCCCCCGAGTACAATTAACTTAAACGGGGATGAAAGATATCCTTTGATGTACCTTCGATAAGCTTTATAGCCCCCAATTAAGGTTTTAGTGTTAAAGCCCGCAAGATCGAAAAGCCATGACATGCTAGCGCTTCTCATTCCTCCCCGCCAACAGTATACAATCACTTTCTTATCAGGTGCAATGGAAGAAACTTGTTCAACAAAACCGCTAAGCTTTGGGCCAACTATATCTAACCCTGAAATTATTGATGAATAACGTGATTCACGAACATATTTCGTTCCCACAATCGTCCGTTCTTCGTCAGAGAAAAGAGGGATATTGTATGAACTGGGAATGTGCCCCTTCATATATTCCGAAGGAGAACGTACATCAATAATTGGCGTACCTATTCTTTCGTTTAGAAAATCAGTGATGTTTATTTTCATCATTTATAATAAATTCTTATCCTTCAAAAAGGCCACCGAGGATTGAGCTGCTTTCTTTTCCAGAATTTCTTCCGTAAGGCGCGATTGCTTGAATTAGCTTTCTAATCGGCATAGATTGTAACCAAACCCTTCCTGTTCCCCGCAAAGTTGCAAGAAACAAACCCTCTCCACCGAAAATCATACTTTTCAAGCTTCCTGTAGATTCAACGTCAAAGTCAATTTGAGGTTCGAAAGCCACAATGCAGCCCGTATCAATCCTAAGCGTTTCGTTGTTGAGGTATTTTTCTATTATTGTGCCACCTGCGTGAACAAATGCTTTTCCATCGCCTTCAAGTTTTTGAAGAATGAAACCCTCGCCTCCAACCAATCCAGCCCCCAGTTTTCGATTGAAATGCATTGTGATTTTTGTACCAAGAGCAGCACAGAGAAAACCGTCCTTTTGAACGATTAAACGACCACCCATCTGAGACAAATCAATTGGTATAACCGTTCCTGGGTACGGTGCCGAAAAAGCGACTCTCTTTTTACCGAGTCCTCTATTTGTAAAGTGAGTAATAAATAATGACTCACTGGCTAAAACACGAGATCCTGCAGATAGTATTTTGTCGAAAAAACCTTGGTTGGGAGACGTGCCATCGCCCATTTTTGCTTCGAAGAATATGCCATCTTCCATATAGACCATTGCACCTGCTTCTGCAATTACCGTTTCACTAGGATCAAGTTCAACTTCTACAAGTTGAATTGATTCACCAATTATACGATAGTCTATTTCGTGTGATTTCATATTGATATTTTTTAGTTTCGATACTTATCGTTTTCATCTTCAAAAATGCCAACATAGTTAATATATCGAGACGGGCTAATTTCTCCAGAATTCACTGCTTGAATAACAGCACATCCAGGTTCATGAATATGCGTGCAATTATAAAACCGACAATCTTTAGAATGTTGGAATATTTCAGGAAAGAAATGGTAAAGTTCTTCTTTGCTAATATCGATTAGTCCAAAACCTTTAATTCCTGGAGTATCAATTATAAAACCACCAATACTTAGTTCAAACATTTCACTAAAAGTTGTAGTATGTTTACCAGAAAGGTGGTAAGAAGAAATTTCTTCGGTTTTGAGGTTTAGATTAGGTTCGACTCGATTAATTAAGGTTGATTTTCCAACCCCTGAGTTTCCTGAGATTAAACTAGTTTTTCCTTTTAGAACACTTACTAGTTCAGAAAGGTTCTCACGTGTCTCTGCTGAAACCTTGATGCATTTATAGCCTATTTTAGAGTAGATAGAGATATATTCATTAAGTTTATTATTTATTTCATCATCGTAAATGTCTATTTTATTGAAAACTAAAATAGATGGGATGCTATAAGCTTCTGCAGTAACCAGGTATCTGTCAATAAAAGCAAGCTGTGTTTCCGGTTTGATAATAGTTACAATTAGAATTGTTTGGTCAAGGTTTGCTGCAATCACATGAGATTCGCGGGACAAGTTAGTTGATCGACGAATTATGTAGTTTTTTCTCTCACGGATTCCACTTATGGTTCCAGAGCCGCTCTCGTCAATTTCAAAATCAACAACATCCCCAACGGTAATAGGATTGGTAGTTTTTACACCTCTTAATCGAAGTTTCCCTCGAATTGTACAAGAGAAAACATTCCCAGAGTCATCCCTTATGGAATAACGACTACCTGTTGTTTTTAATACTAATCCGCTTTTACTCATTATAGAGGGTTGCTTTATAAAAGCAAAAATACTGATTTGGATTGCTTTTTACCAATCATCATTATTAATCTGTACTAAAAAAGCCTAGCAAATAACTAGGCTTCAAAAATATTTGTTGAAAATTAGCTTTCGGCTTGTAAGGACTTGAATCCATTTCCAAGAATTTCATTTGCATCGATAACCGTGATAAATGCATCGGGATCTATCCCTTGTATGAAATCTTTAAGAATATGTACCTCGCGACGGTTAACATTGGTAAAAATCATTTTTTTGTCGTGACCCCGGTACATGCCTGTAACGTTTATCATTGTGCCACCGCGCTCAAGGTCGTTAATAATTTTTTCGCGAATTTCTTCATACTTATCAGAAACAATGAAAAGCGATTTATCATAGCTGACACCCTCTATTGTCAAATCAATTACTTTTCCGGTAATGTAAATAACAATCCAAGAATACAATGGAATTTTCCAATCTTTAAATGCAACTAGTGCAATAAGAACGATTGCTGAATCAACATAAATCATTAGCTGACCAAGAGGAAGGCGAGTATATTTTGCAATAATCATTGCAATGATATCGGAACCACCGCTTGTTGCTTTTGATTTAAAAATAAGTCCCAAGCCAAAACCAATTAACACACCTCCAAAGATTGAAGAAAGAAGCATATCGTCAACAAGTGGGGCATAACCCAGCATCATATGTAGCATATCAATGAAAATGGATGAGAGCAAAAACCCAACAACCGTTTTTACCCCAAAACGGGGTCCAAGAATTTTAATACCAAGAATTGTTAATGGAATATTTAAAATCAAACCAACTGTTCCAATTGGAAAGCCTTCTGGTGCCCAAGAGAACATACCTTGGGTTAGGTAGTGAGTAATAATCCCAATTCCATAAACTCCACCAGGAGCAATTCTGTGCGGATCGATGAAAAGAACAAAACCTGCGGCAAGAATGAATGCCCCAATTGTTATCAAAGAATAGGCCATAAACCATTGCTTTGAGAATAATTTTTCTTTTGTAATGTAACTCATATGATAGATTATTTAGTTTCCAAATTTGCCGCAAAAGTAAATCATATCTTTCAATCGTCTAAACCAAAATGTTTTATGACAGAAAAAATGATATGATTCATTTAAAAATAAAAAACCCCGATAACATATTTCGGGGTTAAAATATTAAAAAGGCTTTTTTAAGCGATTATAACCTCGTTTGTCTTGTTAACGATGTCTTGAGGGGTAATTAGGTTTAGGCAGGCATAATCCTTCCTAAAACAAGGTTTATTCCCATAAATTGAACAAGGACGACAAGGCAGGTTAATTTGAAGAGCAAGTTTTGGGTTTTGATTCCAGCCATAAAAACCAGCAAATGGATGTGTTGCTCCCCAGATACTAACTACCGGAGTATTTACAAGAGATGCAAAATGCATATTTGCAGAATCCATTGAAACCAAAACATCAAGATTCGAGATCACCTTAAGCTCATCGTCAATGCCTAGTTTACCTGCAAGCGAAACGGTATTTCTAAAACGCTTTTCCCAACCCGCTAAAATTGTTTTTTCTGTTGGGCCTCCTCCAAAAAGAAAAACTTTAATGTCGAGAGATTCGGATAGCTGCTCAACAACCTTTTCCATTTGTTCAAGTGGGTAAATTTTACCTTTGTGTTTAGCAAAAGGAGCAATTCCAATCCATTTACCGGTTTTTGAGCCTGTAATATTTAAAATGCTATCGTTTAAGATAGAATTTGCAAAAAGGTAATCGAATTCAACATTGAAAACAAAGCCAGCATTTTGTAATGCTTTTGCATAACGTGATGTAGTTGTTTCAAGCGGTTTAAGCTCCTTCCCATCAATTTTACAAAGGTTTTTCTTCTCCTTGCGCCCTTTATCAATTACAACTTTTTTGGCTGAGGAAAACAGGAATAAATTTCGAAGAATCTTGGTTCGGATTACATCATGCAAATCGGCGATCACATCAAACTTGCCAAGTTTTTTGAGATCGAAGAAAAGCCTAATAACTCCCCAAAATCCTTTATGACGACCCTTGAGATCAACTTCGAAGAAACGAACATTGGGGATATACTTAAGAAACCCGTTGGCAAACTTTTGTGAAACAAAAATAATTTCAGTCTCGGGATAAGCCTTAGAAAGCGATGAGATAACAGGAACTGTCATGGCAACATCACCAATTGCGCTAAGCCGTAGTACTAAAATTCTTTTCATTTCAGCAGAATTATTTTTTGTTTGCGTAAAGTACTGGGTTTAATGCAGGGTCGTTGTACATCTTCATTTGTCGATAAACCTTCATGTACTTTTGACCACTTTCGATATCTGCAATTAGCTGATCGATAGCCAAAGACAAGTCCTTTTTCTGCTCAAGTAAAACGCTAAGTTTTGCATGACATTTAGCCAAATGCTCTTCGGAAGCATCTTTTCTTATCACTTCTTGCTGCATGTGGTAAATTTTAAGCGCAAGGATTGATAAACGGTCAACAGCCCAGGCTGGACTTTCGGTATTTATAGTTGCATTTGCTTGAATCTTAACGTCCTTGTACTTTGCTAAGAAGTAGCTATCAATTTGCTCAACCAAATCGGTTCTTTCCTGATTTGAGCGGTCGATCCAACGTTTAATATCTAACGCTTTTACAGGATCAATTTTGGGATCTCTGATAATATCTTCTAAATGCCATTGTACAGCATCAATCCAGTTTTTTTTGAAAAGAGAACCTTCTATTGTATTCTCGCTGAATGGATTTTTCAATGTTGCGTAAACATCATCCATAGTGTGATAGTAGTTTGTACTATCCTCAAAAATCTTATTGCAAAGTTCGCTAAATGTCATTGTTTCTGTTTTAATGATATTGGACAAAAATATCGTATTTATTCTAATTAACCTAGCTTATGAAAAGTTTCGGTTTCCAGTATCCTTTTGAATTCGGTGTTGCTCCTCAGAAGAGACAACTCTATAAAGTTTATCGGAACGCCTTACTGGGGTTGTCATCGGTATAGAACATCGAATACCTTTTGGGCTAAAATCAGCTGGTTTTTCGTCAACCCTAATTTCTGTGACAGTGCTTTCGATTACACCGGTTGTTGGGCCAATAATTAGTATCTTATCGTTGAGGTATAGCTCATGTGCTTCAACTGAAATTTCGGTAACACCAATGTTTGAGAAATAGTTAGTTACCTTACCACAATAAATTTTACGCTCAGTTGCAAGGCTTCCGTAAACATGACTCCACTCGCCGAGCTTACGACCTAAATAGTAACCAT
>Ga0209099_1000506_pt1 | contig 46146 bp, 45 predicted proteins | sample AD_JPNHW2_MetaG_FD_184430 | JGI IMG/M metagenome (GOLD analysis project Ga0209099, IMG submission 184430) | Active sludge microbial communities of municipal wastewater-treating anaerobic digesters from Japan - AD_JPNHW2_MetaG (SPAdes) (version 2) | ecosystem: Engineered > Bioreactor > Anaerobic...
TATTCCTGCACCGATGGTCATGGGATTTCTCGGGGGACTTTTGACAGGAATGCTCCTCCACCTTACAGAAGACCTGTGTACCCGGAAGGGGATTACCCCGGTCTATCCGTTTGATGGTACGAAGATTGTCGGATCGATACGCCCCTGCGATGTCCTCGACAACCGCATACTGCGCTATCATATCCACCATGGCACGATCCTCTTTTTTTTCCTGGTATTCCTCTCTGCTGCACACTGGCCGGTATTTGACCTTGCTGCAGTCAGCATCGCGGGTATGGGGATATGTACTCTTTCCATGGTGTATATGTCGGATGTTCGGATCGAATGTTCGGAAAACCGGATCCCGGATTTGGCGGAGGGGATCTCCGCATGAATACCGGTTGCAGGGGAACCGATATCCCGGACCAAAGAAAAGCAGAATATTACGATGATATCTCCCGGACCATCTTTTTCCCGGTCTATCCTGTCATTGCCCACCAGATCCTGAAAAAAGCGGATATCGACGAGGGTTCGTGCCTCGACATAGGAAGCGGGACGGGCTACCTTGCCATCGCCCTCGCAACACTCTCCGACCTTATGGTATTCGGACTGGACAACTCCGAGCCGATGTGCCGTGTTGCCGAAGCCAATGTGAAGAAATACCGGCTGGAGCGGCGCGTGAGACCTGTCTTTGGGGATGTGAAAGCTATCCCGTTCGATACTTCATCCATGGACCTGGTGGTAAGCCGGGGATCCTTTTTTTTCTGGGAGAACCTGTCCCGGGGATTTTCCGAATGCCTGCGGGTGCTCCGGCCCGGAGGCATGGCGTATATCGGGGGCGGGTTTGGCAATGCACGCCTCCGGGATGAGATCGTAGTACGGATGCGGGAGCGGGATCCTGACTGGGAAGATAACCGACGAGGCTGGTATGCGAACTGCAGTCCGCACATTGTCCGGTCCGCGCTTGCTGCTGCGGGGATCCTTGAGTATGATATGATACAGGATGATTCAGGGTACTGGGTCTGTTTTTACAAGGGCGGAACAAATGGAAAAACCAGAAAGCGTTTACAGCGAAAAACCAAAAAAACCGGGAAGATATGTGTATAAGCCGAACGGCCGCGACACCCCGTCTTTCACCAGCCGCATCCCGCAGGAATGACGAATACGTTCACAGGATCGGTTCCCGTTCTGTTTTTTTGTACCGGTACATTCCCTTCGGCACAACGATCTCGAACCGGGCACCCTTCCCCGGTTCGCCGTTCTCGGTGATACTTATACCCGTAATTGAGAGGATCTCCCGGGAGAGGAAGAGGCCCAGACCCGTGTTATTTCCGAAACCCTTGGTAAAGAGGTAGGCCTTGTCTTCCGCAGGTATACCGATACCGTTATCCTCAAAGAGAATGATGAATGACCCGCCAGTTTCCCGGGTGGTTACCCGGATAGCGGTCATCCTTTCCCCCCCGTACCGGAGTGCGTTATCGATAAGATTGTAGAACACTTTCTCAAGCAGCAGATCGGCATACACTTCAAGACCTTCGGGGGAGATACCGATATCCACCTGCACGTCCCGCCCGGAAAGGAGGGCAGTTTTCCCGCGGATGATGGCCGCAACATCCTGCCATGCCGGTGCCTTTACGCCAAGATCCTGGTAGTCGCGGGTGAACTCCAGTTCTTCCCGGAATACCTCGATGATCTTCTCCATGACGGAAAGGTAGCCGTTCAGGACACCCTCGTCCTTCTCGATCTTTGCCAGCTCGATATACCCGCCAAGGCCGGTGAGCTTGTTCTGCATGTCGTGCCTGGTGATGCTGGAAAGCAGGTTCAGCTTCCGGTTCGTCATCTCTATTGCCTGATGGGCTTTGAGATTCTCAGTCACATCGCGGAACATGACCAGCCGTCCGTTATAGCCGCCGACCCTTGTGGTGAGCGGCCTGCATGTCACATCGTAATCGCGGCATACCCCGTCTTTTCCGCACATGACCGTATGCCGGGCCGTCCCCTTGCCGGAATCGTCGTCTGCAAGGAAAGCAATAATGTCAGTGGTGAGGATCGCGCTCACGGGTTCCCCGATGGGTGACCGGTCGCCGCCCGGGATAATTTTCTGGGCGGCAGGATTGAGATCGCTGATCCGGTCATTCCTGTCAAGGACAATGATACCGTCATCGATGGACGTGAAGATGACCGGGTAGGCGACCGGGGCAAGGGAGAAAAGCTGGTAGCGGAAGATCCCGAGTGCTACGAAAATGCCGGTGATGGTAAAGGTGAACGGCGTGATGTCAAGACCCGGGAATGGATCGATCCCGGAGACATAGACAATATTAGCCAGCACCGGAATGCCTGCTGCAAGGATCAGGAGGATAATCTGCTGCCGGTAGATCGCAGGAGAGGTAAAGAATCGGGAGGCGATCAGGAGGAACGCGAGCCCGCTGAGAAGGTAGGAATATCCTGCAAGGATCCAGAAGAGGGGGCCGTGCACGAAGTTCCAGACAACAACCCCGTCGATAATCTCGGGAGTGAATGTCAAGTAATACAGGTAATGATACGGGTTGGTGATCTCAAGGATGAGGACGATTGCCGGTACTATGAAGAGGGCGGCAACGTTCCTTGGGCTTACGGCATGCTCGTGGCCCGTATAACAGAGTACGACAAGCAGCCAGGCAACCGGGACGGTGACAATCCCCGGGTATTCGATCGTATTGAAGAGAAGATTAATCGCAAGGTCGGCACTCGCGAGCTGGACCGCATAACAGACGGTCCAGAGCGTTGTGGCGCACATAAGCAGGATAAACGGGGCCGTGACCGGATCGCTTTTTCGCTTCAGGCTCATCAGCGCAAGCAGACCGGTAATACCGGCTGATACCAGCAGGGGGATCAGAAAAGGGGAGTTCTGGAAAATCATATCCTTGATTACTCTCTCCGGATTATGGGTTATTAGATGCAGGAAGTGTTAGCAGTTTTGGTTTAAATACGCGGCCGGGAATCGCATGCAGGAAAAGACCTTCAGGTCTTAACCGTCCCCCGCCGGATTTTCAGGCACATTAAATAGAACCCTCTCTGGTAACGATATTTTTTGGGAAATGAAAATTTTTTTATACTGCAGTACTTGAACTACTGAGTGAATGCCTATGATGCGAAACCAAGGATGCAACACATGCAGCGCATTTATTCCGAAAACTGAACTCCTGTGCCCCCGGTGTAAAAATGAGAATGGGGCCCCCTTGTCCGAACCCAAGATTTTTGCACTGAAGAGGAACGGCTGCCCCATATGGTCGGCTTCTGTCCCGAAAGCAGATTAAAAAATTCTTTTTTCCCGCAGTATTTTATACGCACCATACGGTTGTTTCAACAAAAGCAAACGAAAAACCTGGTGCAATTATTAACCTTTTCTTACCGGCAGCATTTTTGTATAGTTTGACTCTGATGAAATGATTTTTTTCATATTACATTTCCCGCAAGTAAACAACCCATGGAAAAAAAAATTCGAGTTAACCTATAGTATTTGACATAAGATGTAATTAGAAATGTTTAATTAATAACCTCATCAAAAGATCAAAGTTAACAAACATTTTGTGTGATCGCATGGCGTTTTCAGTACATGTAAATATGAACCGCTGCACCGGATGTGGCATTTGTGTAGTTGCCTGCCCGGTCAATGCTCTCGAGCTTCATACGCTCGACCCGGTATCGAAAGACAAGATCTACACGGTCAGGGACGGAAAATCGATCGACCTTGACGCGAAGAACGAACTCTGTGCCGGCTGTGGCGTGTGTGTGGCATCATGCCCGTATAAAGTGATTACCCTTTCTGGAAGGGGAGAGACCAGCGCATTGGGACCTATATAAGAGGGAGATGAACGAATGGCAAAGATCCAGCTGAACATGATCACCCAGCGTTCGATCGAGGAAGGCGCAGCAATGGAGCAGGGAAAAACCAACCCGAACTACTTTGTCGCATGCTCGATCTGCGAAATGAACCCCGAAGATATGAAGAAAGCCGGTATCTGGAAGAACACCAATGTCCGTGTCACGAGCGAATGCGGCACGGTTATTGTCAAAGCCATTGAGCCGACCCAGTACTGTCCCCCGGGCCTTGCCCACATCCGCCAGGGCGTCTGGGCAAACCAGGTCGTCCCGCCGCGGACCCAGTCAACCGGCACCCCGCAGTACAGCGGGTTCCCGGTAACGATTGAGCCGGCACCTGATGAAAAACTCAAGACCGCCCTCCAGCTGGTACAGGGCGCAGTAGGACTCTGGAAAGGAGGTAACTAACCATGCCCAAGCTTATCAAAGGTGTCGGATGCCCGTACTGCGGCTCATCCTGCGACGATATCGAGGTCCTTGTTTCTGATGACGAGACCAAGATCCTCGAAGTCCACAATGCGTGCATCATCGGAACCAACCTCTTCCACCATGCAAACGACCCGACCCGCCCGAAGCTTCCGCGCAAGCGCCAGCCTGACGGTACCATGAAGGAGATCCCCTACGATGAGGCGATTGACTGGATGGCAAGGACCATGCTCGCGGCAAAGAAGCCCCTTATTTACGGCTTCGGCTCAACCAACTGCGAGGGGATGAGCGCTATCGGCAGGATTGCTGAAAAATCCGGGGCTGTACTGGACAACTGTGCAACGATCTGCCACGGTCCTTCGTTCCTTGCGATCTTCGACAACGGTTACCCGAGCTGTACGCTCGGCGAGGCCAAGAACCGTGCCGATGTCGTGGTCTTCTGGGGCTGCAACCCGATGCACGCCCACCCCCGCCACACCTCGCGGTACTCGATCTTCCCCCGCGGCTACTTCACCCCGAAGGGGCAGATGCAGCGGACCGTCCTCTCTATCGACCCGCGCGAGACCGACACGGCCAAGCTTGCGGATGTCCACCTGATGCTCGACCAGGGACACGATTACGAGCTCTTCGATGCGTTCCGTACCGTGCTGCGGGGCCACGACATCCCCGATGTTGTTGCGGGAATCCCCAAGGAGACGATCAAGAAGTCCGTCGAGATCATGAAGAACGCAAAGTTCTGCATGATCTTCTTCGGCATGGGCTGCACGCACACGGATGGCCGCAACCACAACATCGATGCCGCCATCAGCCTGACCCGTGACCTCAACGAGCACACCAAGTGCTCGATCATGGCGATGCGGGGCCACTACAATATCGCCGGCCCCGGCCAGGTCTGGTCCTGGCAGTTCGGCTTCCCGTACTGTATCGATCTGTCCAAGGGCACCCATGCCCACATGAACCCGGGCGAGACCAGCTCCGTCGACCTGGCAATGAGGGACGAAGTGGACTGCTTTGTCAATGTCGGCGCCGACGCGGGAGCACACTTCCCGATCCAGGCGGTCCAGCACCTGAAGAAGCACCCATTCATCACCATCGACCCGAACTTCAACATGGCAAGCGAGATCTCGGACCTCCACATCCCGGTCAGGATTGCCGGCGTTGACGAGCCGGGCGTCGTATATCGCATGGACAACGTCCCGATCCAGTTCCGGTCGGTCATCAAGGGCCTCCCGGGTGTGCCAAGCGACGAGGAACTCTTCAACAAGGTCTACGAACGCATGTGCGAACTGACCAAGACCGAACCCATCTGGCTTGCAGCAAAGGAAGACCGGAGATACCCGGAGTCAGAAGCGGTGATCTGAGATGGCATCAGGAGAAATGATTGTAAAAGGCGGGTTCATCATCGACCCGACCCGGAAGATTGACGGTGACGTAGGCGATGTTGCCATCAAGGATGGAAAGATTGTTGACAAGGTCAGTTCCTCTGCAAAGGTCATCGATGCGAAGGGCAAGATCGTCATGGCCGGCGCCGTGGATGTCCACTCTCACGTGGCAGGTCCCAAGGTCAATGCCGGCCGCCTGATGCGTCCTGAAGATAAACTCTTGTCGGGGTCCTTCAGGAGCGGGATGGCCCAGAAGAACGGTTACCGGATGGAATCCGGCTTTTCGATTCCCTCGGTATTCAAGACCGGGTACGATTATGCCCGGATGGGATATACCTTCGTCATGGAAGCAGCGATGCCCCCCCTCCTTGCCCCCCACGTGCACGAGGAGATCCACGACACCCCCATCATCGATGAAGCGGCACTCCCGGTCTTCGCCAACAACTGGTTTGTCATGGAGTACCTCCAGAAGGGCGAAGTCGAGAACACCGCATCCTATATTGCATGGCTCCTCAAGGCCACGAAAGGCTACGGTGTCAAGCTCGTCAATCCCGGTGGCACTGCTGCATGGGCATGGGGCCTCAACTGCCTGAACCTCAACGACCCGGTACCGTACTTCGAGATCACGCCTGCGGAGATCATCAAGGGCCTTATAGAGGCAAACGAATACCTTGGTCTTCCGCACTCGATCCACCTCCACCAGAACAATCTCGGCAACCCCGGAAACTATCCGGATACCATTGCAGCCCTCAAGCTGGCAGAGGGATTCAAGGCCAGGAACAAGTTCGGCCGCGAACAGGTCATGCACTCTACCCATCTCCAGTTCCACTCGTATGGCGGGGAGGGCTGGAAAGACTTCTGCTCCAAGGCCAAGGAAGTCATGGACTATGTGAACAAACAGAAAAACATCACCATCGATCTCGGCTGCGTGACGCTGGACGAGACTACCACGATGACGGCCGACGGCCCGTTCGAACACCACCTCCACGGCCTCAACCACCTGAAATGGACCAATGTCGATGTCGAGCTGGAGACTGCCGCCGGTATCGTCCCGTATATTTACGACAAGAATGTCACGCCCAACGCAGTCCAGTGGGCAACCGGACTTGAACTGGCGCTCTATGCAAAGGACATGGACCGGACCTTCATCACCACGGACCACCCGAACGCAGGACCGTTCACAAGATACCCCCGTGTCATCAAGTGGCTCATGAGCAAGAAGGCCCGGGAAGCAACCATCGCAAGCATGAAGAACAATGATAAGATGATCGGCCTGACCAACATCCACGCCATGGATCGCGAACTCACCCTCTTCGAGATTGCCCAGATGACCCGCTCCGGCCCGGCAAAATGCCTTGGCCTTGGCAATGTCTACGGGGGTCTTGCACCCGGCATGAACGCAGATGTCGGTATCTTCGACCTCAATTATAAGAACCTGCCAAGCGATGCCGAGAAGATCGAAACTGCATTCCAGCGGGCAGCCTGCTTCATCAAGGGCGGCGAGGTTATCGTCAAAGACGGCGAGGTGGTCAGCCACGGTCGCAAGAAGACGGTCTGGGTCAAGGTCAAGATGCCCGAGAATCCGCAGGTAACCCGCGATGTCAGCCAGGCATTCCACCAGGGAACCTACACGGTCGACCTCCTGAATTACCCGGTCCGGGAATATCTTGCCCCGCACCAGTCTGTTATCGATGTCAACGTGGAGGCCTGAGGTGCGATCATGGCAACCGTTACCTTAAAACCCACCAGAGTCCCCGAACTCATCTTCGAGGGCTACAGCATCACTCCCGATGCATTTGCCGGGAAGACCGCCGCGCAGATTGCTGCGCTCCCCGGCCACGAAGGGAAGATCCACGTCACTATCGGGGATTTCTTTGCCGTCAGCGGAGATGCAGGCGCAACTGCAGCTGAAACCGACATCGTGATCGACGGCGATTGCAGCCGCGTCAAGTATATCGGCAGCAAGATGACTGCAGGGACGGTCACCGTCAACGGCAATGCCGACATGTATGTCGGCGGCTGGATGAAAGGCGGCAGGATCCACATCAGGGGGAACATGGACTCCTTCTGCGGGATCCAGATGGAAGGCGGCGAACTCCTCTGCGATGGCAATGCCGGTAACCATGTCGGCTGCGCCTACCGGGGGGACTGGAGAGGCATGAAGGGCGGCACCATCCGGATCAAAGGAAGTGCCGGCAACGATATCGGCACATTCATGCTCGGAGGCACCATTATCATCGAGAAGAATGCCTTCATCCACGTTTCCACCCATGCAGAGGGCGGAACGGTAATCATCAAGGGCGACGTCGAGGGTCGTGTCGGCGGCCAGATGGTCAAGGGCGAGATGTATGTGCTCGGGAAGATCAAGTTCATGATGCCCGGCTACAAGAAGGTCGACACCGTTGAGAAGGAAGTCGACGGCGTCAAGGCTACGTTCGACCACTATATCGGCGACCTTGGGGAGCGCCACCCGAAGAGCAAAGGGCAGGTCGTGTATGCAAACCTGTATCTGAAAGCGGCGGCATGAACCTGTTGCCCGTCATACCCGTAAAGCCGGAACAACCGGCACCCTTTTTTTCTCTTCAGTTAACCAATCCCTGTTTTATGAGGATTTTACCATGACAAATATCGGCAAGGATTTCATCAAAGGCACGCAGTACCCGGATTATTCCACGGTGGACCTTGTCCTCCGTGTCCCGGAACCCCCGCACGAACTTCCGGTAAAAGAAGGGCAGACGATAATCAAGCTCCCCGGCCCGAAGAAGTTCAGGATTAAGGACTTCCCGGTCAGGAATGCGATCGAGGGCTGGGAACCCGTCGGGTTCTTCTCCCGTTCGAAAATAACCATAAAAGAACTCTCCTACCTGCTCTGGTGCACGCAGGGATTCAAAAAGATCGTGGCAGAGACCATCCAGCTCCGCAATGTGCCGTCAAGCGGTTCCCGTTACCCGCTGGAAACATACTTTGTGGCAAACGAAGTGGAGGGGCTTGAGATCGGGCTGTACCGGTACCTCCCGCGATCCCACAGTATCGTGGCGGAACGGATCGATTCCGGCCTGATACTGGAGATGAGCACGGCAAGCATGAACTTCAGGATCATGACCCGGGCTGCCATCACCTTCCTCTGGGTGGCGGTCCCGTACCGATCGGTGTGGGCACTGGGAAACCGGGGCTACCGAAGTTGTCTTATTGAAGCCGGGCATGTTTGTCAGAACCTGATCATGGCATCAGCAAACCTCGGGTACCAGGTCTTCCCAACGGATATGTTCCAGGATGAACAGATGAGCCGGCTTGCCGGTCTGGATCCCGATACCCAGTGGCCGGTCTACCTTGCAGCCGTGGGATCGGTAGGGGAGAACGTTACTCTCGCATGAACCCCGCCATTGACATTTTTTTTAATTTTTTTCCTCTTGCAAAACGAATTATTTATTGAGGAATAACAGGATAAATTACATTACATTAATACCTGCACCGGGTTAAGGGTGCTCTGTTATACGGGGAAATTATAATGAACGGGTGTTATCGGGTGCCGGACCATGGCAGGGGGGAGAACCGAACATGGTAAAACGTTACCTTCAGCTCCGCTCTCTTGACGAGGCGCTCATGCTTCTCACCACTTCTTTTACTCATCCCCAAAGAACCGGACGGGTTCCCCTTATGCAGTCGGTCGGGAGAGTCGTGGCAGAACCGGTCTATGCAAAATATTCCGTTCCGGAAGTGAACATATCAGCCATGGATGGTATCGCAATCAGGAGCCGGGATACCATCGGGGCAACCGACCGGTCGCCGGTAACCCTTGAGCACTTCACCCGGGTCAATACCGGCAATATTGTTCCGCCGGAATTCGACGCAGTCGTCATGATCGAGGATACGTGGGAAGCCGGGGAGAAGTTCCAGATACGGAAATCCGCAACACCCTGGCAGCACGTCCGCCCGGCAGGGGAGGATGTAAAGGAGAACAAGCTCGTGCTCCCCCGCGGCCATATCATCAGGGCTTTTGATATCGGGGCTCTTGCCACGTATGGAATCACCGATATCGAAGTCCTTGCGGTAAGGGTCGGGATAATCCCCACCGGCAGCGAGCTCGTACCTCTTGGTGTCCGTCCCGGTCCGGGTCAGGTCGTGGAGAGCAATACGGTCATGGCCCAGGTTTTCCTTTCCCAGATGGGAGCTGACTGTACCCGGTACCCGATTGTTCACGATGATCCCGATCTCATCCGCGAAGCCATGACCACTGCCGTCAAAGAGAATGACCTTGTCCTGATCTCTGCCGGTTCTTCTGCGGGCACCCGTGACTTTACCGAGAGCGTGATCCGCTCGCTGGGGAATCTTGTCTTCCATGGCGTGGCAGTCAAACCGGGCAAACCGGTCATGCTGGGGAAAGTTGACGGTAAACCTGTTCTTGGCATGCCGGGTTACCCGCTCGCAGCCCAGACCATCCTCAGGGAGTTTGCCGTGCCCCTGCTGGAATCGTGGGGACTATCTCCTGCGCCCCGGTTCCCGGTCAATGCCAGGCTGGGTCAGGCACTCGTCTCGGAACCAGGGTTTGACGAGTTTGTTCCGGTGTTTGTCGGTCGCATCGGCTCCACGCTTTACGGTATACCGCACGGGAAAGGGGCGGGTGTCCAGATGGCAACGATCAAGGCCAATGGTTATGCTCACATCCCCGCTCCTGTCGAAGGATATGAGGCCGGTGCCGTGCTCGAGGTTCTGCTTACAACCGATCCGGGAAGTATCGAACGCATCCTCATCTTCACCGGATCGGTGGATCCCGCTCTCGAGGAACTTGCCGCCCTTGCCCATGACAGGGGGCTGTACATCCAGGCAAACAATTCCGGCAATACCGGGGCATTCCTTGCCATTCAGCGCAACACCAGCCATGCAGCTCCGATCAGCCTGCCGGCCCGGTCCCTGTTATCCTCCTACCAGCCCGTCATCAAAAACATACCGGCAGGTGACGTTGTCTTTGTCCATATTGCCGCGATCGAGCAGGGCCTTGCTTCCCATGACGGGCTGGATCTTGGCGATCTCCCCCGGGTCCGGTTCATCAATACGCAGAAGGAGTCGCCAAGCCGGGCTGTTCTCGATGCGCTCATGGCTGCAGAGGGTATCGATCCGTTGCAGGTTGACGGGTACCTGCAGGAAGTGTATGGGCCGCAGGCTGTTGCATTCGCGATCCGGAACGGTTTTGCCGATGCCGGGATGTGCACGTCCAGCGTTGCCCGGGCAAACGGGCTCCGCTTTGTCCCGCTGGCCCATGAGGATTATGAACTCGCGATCCGACGGGAGATGCTGGAAGACCCCCGTATCCGCATGCTGGTCGGACTCATCCAGTCCCCTGAATATCGCGCAATCCTCAAAAAGACCGGGGGCTATGATGTCAGCCTTACCGGTACGATACGGGGACTGAACGGCAAAAACATTCTTGCCCCGTGTTCACCGGGAAGCCTGCCGGCCGGGTATATCTGAATACCCCTCAGCCCCCCATCTCACTCGTGTACTGACCGGGGTAGCATTTTGCCCTGCCCTGCTTTCCCCCGCTCCGCTATTCGTTTACCGGTTCACATTGCACGAATTGCCGGGGATACACGGATAAAAAGAGTGCCTGATAATTATTCCTGCACCGCTCTCGCTTCCGGGACCTTCTTCATGATCTCGTCCCGGAACTTTTCAAAATGGATCTCATCGAGCTGCTCTGAGAGGAGCCGGCCACTCCATGCCCTGCGGTATACCCAGTCAACGATCTTCTCGATCACGAACTGGACCTGCTCCTCGGTCTCGACCGTGAGCAGGCTGCGCCCGATCTTCGGGTGCCGCCCGCGCCTGCCGCCAACGGTAATCAGGTAGTGGCGGTGCTCGGCCTTGACAAGATCATAGTGACACGACCTGACGCAGACACCACACTGGACGCATTTGCTTTCGTCCAGGACCGAGATCCCGTTCCGGACACGGATTGCATTCTCCTTGCAGTAGAAAACGCAGTTGCCACAACCGGTGCAGAGCCGCTCTTTCGTCCGGACCGGCATGACACGGCCAATGACGCCGATCTCGTTGAGCATGGGGCTCGTGCAGGCATTCGGGCAGCCGGAGAGGGCGATCCGCATCTTAACCGGCATCTCCTTGCCGAAGAGCTTAGCATCAATCTTTTTTGCCAGGCTGATGGTATCGATATTGGCAAACTTGCACCGGCTCGTCCCGGGGCATGCGAGGATGTTGACGATCTCGTCCTTCTCGGAACCTATCGGCGTCCCGTTCTTTTCCAGCCGTTTTACCAGTCTCTTGAGAGCATCGCCTCTCACGTGCGGGATCTCGAGGGTCTGGCGGGTAGTCCCGTGAACCTCTCCGTTGCCGTACTTCTTTGCACAGGCAGCAATCCCCCGGAGCTGGTCAGCAGTGAAGATCCCGGCCGGCGCCCGGAGCCGTACGGTGCAGTAGTCGGCGTCCCGCTCAGTGATGACACCCCCTTTCATATGAATACCAATATCGCGCTGCATTGCTCAGGAGTGGGAAACACCGGGTAATCAATGCTGGGATTTTACCACTGATGCTTACGGGTCCGCTACCTTCGCGCGAACCAGATCGCTGGGATCCGCTCTGACTCCGACTGCTCCCGATCGCATTGCCCGAAGCAGGTATACCCGGGGTAATTCCCGTGGCAGGATTAATGAACGTATCTGGAGATCCCCTTAAAGCATAAGGAGAGGGGGATATGATCGGCCTGCGGGAGGGTTACGTCTGTAAACAGCCAATCGTGCCCGTTTATGGGTAAGCAAAGGCGATCGGGGATTCTGCTTTTTTCACGTGAAAAAAAGGTACCTTTTCAAGAAAAGGATTTTTACTTCTTGAACGGGTTGAACACGTTCTCGTAGATCATGTCGCTGCCGGTGTTGTGGAGCCGTCCGCGCTCCTCCTTCTCCTCAACATACGCCATGAGCGGGAGTTCCATGTTGACACCGGGCACGTGGCCGAACATCTTCTCGAGTTCCTGCTGCTGGGCATGCATGAACATCGCGTTCGGGATCTCTGCAGGGCAGACTTCCTCGCACTGGCCGCAGTTCACGCAGGAGTCCGCGATGTGGGCGTACCGGATCAGGTGGAACATGAAGGGGACCGGGAGTTCGCCGGGCGCAACATACACCGGGTTCTTGGTGGTACAGTCAACGCAGTAGCAGATCGGGCACTGGTCGATGCACTGGTAACACTTGATGCACCGGGAGGTCTCGCTCATGATCTTCTTTAAGCGGTCCTTGCCTTCCCCGAGACTCTCGAAATCGTGCTTGCGCCACTTGTCGCCGAGCTTGAACATCGCACCCTCGACCTTGCCGCGGATCTCAAGACCCTTGGGGTTGGCGGCCTCGGTTGCGAGGATCCCTTTCTTGACTGCACCGTCAACGAGCGCTGCCCCCTTCTCGGAGCATACCTCGACAAAGGTTGCCTTTCCGGCGCGGGGTCCGATGACGCCCCAGTTCCCGCAGGCAAGATCTGCCTGGCGGGGGACTTTCATCTTGCAGCGGCGGCAGTTCGACCTGCGGCCGTAGCCGGCCTCTTCGAGCTCGTCGACAGAGATACCCTTGTGGCCTCCCTCGTACTCGATGATGAACTGGCCCTTGTCGATCTCTTCCTTGTGCACCTTCTCGGGGTCGACGCCGTACTTGTCGGCAATCATCTTCCGGGCAACCACCGGGCTGACAGAGCCTCCGCAGTTGACACCGATCATGACGATGTTGTCGAGGTTGATCTGCTTGCGCTTGGCCAGTTCGTAGAACGCCATTGCGTCGCAGCCCTTGACGGTGACACCGATCTTTTTGTCCTTTGCCCCGTCCAAGTATTTCTTGATGAGCTTGGGGATGAGGAGCGTCCCGCAGTGGAGCGAACCGGCGGTCCTGGCCAGGTCCTTGGGGTCGGTAACAATGACCGGGACGGCATCGTAGAGGTCCACACCCTTGGTGATCGCGAGCACCGCGTCCACCATCTTGGACTCGAGGGCGTATTTCCACAGGGAGGTAACTGCACCACCAAGCTCGGCCTTCTTCTGGATCTCTGCGTCGTTGGTCCATGCATAGAGCATATCGCCTTTCTTGGTCATGTTCAGGCCTCCTTGATCTTCTCAACCTTTACAGCACAGTGCTTGAGCTCCGGCATCTTGGAGAGCGGGTCGAGCGCCGTGTTGGTGAGGTCGTTTGCACCATGGACGAAATGCATGGGCATATAGAGTACCTTCGGGGCCACATCATCGGTTACGCGGGCAACAGCAACGGATTCGCCACGGCGGCTGGTCACCCTGACCTTCTCGTACGGCCTGATGCCGAGTTCCTTTGCATCCAGCGTGTTCATCTGCATGTAGTTTTCGGGCACATCGTTGTGCAGGGTCGGGCTCCGGTCGGTCTGGGTCCTGGTGTGGTAGTGGAAGATGATACGGCCGGTCATGAGCGTGAACGGGTACTCTGCATCCGCGACTTCTGCAGGCGGGCGGTACTCGAGACCGAACATGGTGCCCTTCCCATCCGCTGCAGAGAATTTGCCGATGTGGAGGATCGGGGTTCCCGGGTGCTCGATGGTCGGGCAGGGCCAGTGGACGGACTCGGGCTTCTCCATCTTCTCGTAGGTGACGCCGAACTGGCCGGGGGTGACTGCCCGCATGTCGTCCCAGACATCCTTGGCGGTCTTCCAGTCAAAACCCTTGAGGCCCATCTTCTTTGCGAGCATGCCGATGATCTCCCAGTCGTACTTGGACTCGCCGGGGCCGTCGACAGCCTTCCGGACACGGTTGACCCTGCGCTCGCCGCTGGTGAAGGTTCCATCCTTCTCGGCAAAGCAGGTGCCGGGCAGGACAACATCCGCGTACTCGCAGCTCTCGGTCCAGTAGATATCCTGGATGACGAGGAAGTCAAGCTTGTCAAGAGAGCGCCTGACGTGGTTGGAATCGGGATAGGAGACCACCGGGTTCAGGCCGAGGATGTACATCGCCTTGATCGGGTCGCCGCACTGCGTGATCTGCTCGGTAAGGGTGACACCATACCAGTCGGGCAGGGTACCTTCCTTCATAAACCATGCCTTCTCCATCTTGGCACGGTTCTCGGGGACGGCAACGGCCTGGTAGCCGGAGTAGACGTTCGGGTACGCTCCCATGTCGCAGGCGCCCTGCACGTTGTTCTGGCCGCGGAGCGGGTTGACACCCACTCCAGGGCGGCCGACGTTACCGGTGAGCAGGGCGAGGTTGCCCATGGACCGGACATTATCGGTACCGGTGGTCAGCTCGGTGATGCCGAGGCAGTAGATAATAACTGCATTCTTCGCATTTGCGTACTGGCGGGCAAATTCCTGGACGGTCTCCTGCGGGACACCGTGGATGTTCGTGGCGTCAGCATACTTCTCGACCGTCTTTTTCAGGTCGTCGAAGCCTTTCGTGCGCTCCTTGATGTACTCCTTGTCCTCGAGGCCTTCCTTGATGATATAGTACATCATGTTGTTGGCGAGGGCAATATGGGTGGACGGGTTGAACCGGATGTACTTGTCGGCCAGCCGTGCGGTCGGGCTGAACCGCGGGTCAACGACGACAACCGGGATTCCCTTCTTCTTGGCCTGCATGACGCGCCGGCCGGCAAGCGGGTGGGCCTCGACTGCGTTGGAACCCCACATGACGATGAGGTCGGAGTTCAGGACATCCTCGAACGGGTTGGTGGCTGCGCCGGACCCAAACGAGAGCGAGAGGCCGGCAACGGACGGGCCGTGGCAGATACGGGCGCAGTTGTCCACGTTGTTGGTCTGGAAGGCAACGCGGGCCCATTTCTGCAGGGCATAGCAGTCCTCGTTGACCGTGCGGCACGAGGTATGGAAACCAAGGGCCCTGGGGCCGCCCTGCTTGTGGATCTCGGTAAACTTCTTCGTGATCAGGTCAATGGCTTCGTCCCAGGAAGCTTCCTCGAACTTGTCGCCTTTCTTGATCAGGGGCTTCGTGAGCCGGCCCGGCTTCTGGACCGTTTCCCAGCAGGTCGCACCCTTCGGGCAGAGCTTGCCTTCGTTGATCGGAGACCGTTTGTACGGTTCGACACCAACGAGTGTATTTCCCTGTGATACGAGGTTCAGGCCGCAGCCAACCCCGCAGTACGGACACGTTGTCGGTGTATACTTCAGTTGCAAATTTTCGTCACTCATACGTTGATCACCAACTTCACACCAGAAACCTGATGTAAAAACAGGTTTCGATAACCGGTTTGTCAATGAAATGTGGTTATAATTTGTAATTTGTATAAATACCTTATAAGAGTTGTGAAATTTTTTCAAAAATTGGTGAACAGAAGTGGGTATATAACCTCAACGGACAACCGGATGCTTACTCCGTTCGCTGCAACCAGACGAAAGGATCAGGGAGCAGACGGCTCTGCCGGGAGGAGAGGAGGACAATCCCATGAAAAAACGCCGTATACCGCCGATGCTTTCCGATCTCGTACAGATGACCTTCATGTCATGTGACGGCATTCTCTTTGATCAGTACGGGGCGTGTCCGCACTGCGGCGGGGAACTATCCGGGTACGATATCAGGAAAAAGCAGTTTTCCATCGTGATGGACGGTGAACAGAAAAGGGCAGTACATGTACTGGTGAAGCGGTTCCAGTGTCACCGGTGCAGGCAGGTCTGTCTTGCCGAACAGCCGTTTTATCCGGGTACCCGGATCGGCTCCCCGGTCGTGGATCTCTGCGTTACGCTTGGTGAGACCATGCCGTACGCCCGGGTCTCTACATGCCTTGCAGAAATGGGAATAATTGTCGATCGCTGGAGCGTGCGCAACTATGTACAAAACAACCACCGGACGATTCCCGCAGTGGATATGTTCGGTATCAGGATCCCCCTCACGGTGGGTTCCCTGTCCACCCTTTCCATGGGAACGGGCGAGCAACGCAGGATTGATGGACCTTCGGTGCTTGCCGCATGTAATTTTCCCTCAAGGAACTAGCTGCTGCCCGGGTCTGCCCGGTAAAAGGCGACTGCCTGCTGGATGATTACTTTTTATTCCTCTGGCACAGGGTTACAATAATCAGTTACTTTTCATAACATGTTTATCAGATGATCTGCCAACATATACGCATGCAAGCAGGTCATACCGATGGATACAAAGACGTGCTGACAGCCAGTATGAAAAAAGGCGGGATCCCTCCGGCGCTCATGCAGCAGATCCTCCGGTTATCAGACTTCCATACGTACCCTGCACCGGGGGTCTTGATCGGGGCATTCATGGTGGATTATGCACTGGAACTGCTCGGGGTGACTGCCGACAAGAAACTCTACGGGGTCTGCGAGACCCCCAAGTGCCTTCCCGATGCCCTGCAGGTAATGGCCCGTTGCACGACCGGCAACAACCGCCTCAAAGTTGTACCAATAGGAAAATTTGCCGTCACCCTGAATGCCCCTACCGAATGTGAAACCGCAGATGCTGTCAGGGTGTACGTGGACCTTGAAAAACTCAAACAATATCCCCTGATTGATACCTGGTATGCCAATAGTCCGGTATACGATAAACATACCATGAAAGAACGCCTCCAGGACGAGATCTTCCGTGCAGGCCGCAATATCCTCTCCTTCGAGCACGTCCGGGTAACGGTCAAGAAAAAGCAGAAATGGATCTCGGTCACCTGTCCCTGCTGTGGTGAAACCGTGCCTGATTACCTGATTGAAGGGGATCGCTGCGGGGCCTGCGGGTCTATGAAATATTACCAGAAGACAGGATAATTGCGGGTATCACCGGTTGCGGACACACCCCTTGTTTTTAACGCTGTACATGCGGAATGCAGGTGCACGCGGCCAATTTTTTTGGGGAGGGGGGATGGATTGAAAAGGGGAATTAAAATGATTGGTTATGCAGCTTTATTTACTGCCAGAGGTACCGGCATTCTTGCAACCTTCTTTTTTATCCAGACCAGCTCGTTTCCCTCAAAAGTAAACGAGTTCATGGGGTAAATTTTCAAACCTGCCGGAAGAGCTGACGTATCGGCATTCGTTGGGGCAATTACTGCCGAATCGTAGCGTGATACCATGCCATCGGTCATTTTTTCTTTTTTATTCAGAGCTTCTACCAGGTTTGCCGGGATCTCTTTATTGAAGGTGATGAGAACGTTCACGATATCGTGGTGGCCCCCGCTCATGCGCTCGAGTCTGACAAGGGTGTCGTACCCGTTGCCCTGTTTCTGGGGGGACATTTTCCAGCCATCGTAGCTTGAATAGATTCGCCTGAGCTCCTGCAATGCAAAATTATTCATGATATCGTTGTTCGCGCCCATAATTTCTCATTCAGGATACCTTTTTACAAAATAAAAAACTACGCATTTGGTTCCGGCGTTCCCTATCAACATACATTTGTTAACAAAATCATTTTATCAAAATAAATTCCATGATCCCTTGTCCCGGCAGAAGGGGCAGATCAGTTCCAACGGATCCATTTCCCATGGATCCGACATCATGCCACGATGGAAAGAACGGATCCCTATGACACATCCCGGAAGCGGCCGCCAGTCGTCAGAGTAGTTCACACATTTGCGGCCGCACCGGTATTGAAAACAGGGCAGGATTATTCTGCACGGATGAGTGTACCCCTCTTTTTTCCGGCGGGTTTTTCTCTGGCAACAGGATGTTCCCCTTTACGTCAGGTTGTCCCCGGGGAGGAGACGGGGCGCGGGCGATAAATTCTTTTTACAAGGTATGAACGCACTATCGCAATGCGGGGATGCCGCAGCGGAGAGAATATACCTGTATCCCCCCTTGTATGTCAACGTTTTCCGGACGATGACTCCGAGCTGTTCTTTTTATTCAGCCCGGATAATGGTGCCGGCATTCTCACCGTTGATGGCCTTCTCAAGAGTTCCCCGCTTATGGCAGTTGATGATACGGACTTCACGGATGTTGACCGCACTGCTGAGAAGGTCGATGACCATCCGTTCGAGGACCAGGTCTTCGAGATCGAGTTTGATCAGTTCCGGGGCCGTGATATCCCGTATCAGCTCCGCATCGGGATTTTTCCTCGGATCTTCCATGTACAGGCCGTCAACGTTCTTGCCGATGATGCAGCTCTTTGCACCGAGCACTTCTGCAATCAGGAACGCACCGGTATCGGTGCGGTGCGGGGGGATCTTGTTCAGCCGTGCCGGGTGTTCATAGAGGCCGTACGGGGGTGTACCGTGCATTACCGGCAGCATGCCAAGCTTGAGGAGCATCGGGAGTTCGAGAAGGTCCCCGGTGTGGATCCGGGTACCACCATATTTCGAGAGCAGGATGGAGACCATGATGGCGTTCTGCTCGCTGATCTTGGCCGAGAGTTCCGCAAGCACACCGGTCGGCATACCGAGGTCCATCCCGATATCCATGATGTGGCGCACCCGCCCGCCGCCACCGGTGACCACCAGCAGCTGGTGTTTCTTTGAAAGGGTCCCGATCTCCTCGCAGAGCGGGTGCATCACTTCGCGCCCATAATCGATCGCACCGTGCCCGCCAATCTTGACGACATTCATCTCCGGAGCAATCCGGATCTGCGATGCTGCAGCTCCCTTTCGGTGCATTCCCTTTCTTACCAGGGTCTCTCCCTGCAGTCCGCTGTGGAGTTCAAACCGTTTTTTCATTGCTATCAGCTATCAAGCCTATCACCATCAAAAGTAATAAGTTCATGTAAACCAATTGGTATATCAGAGCCACAACATCCGCACGGTGCAGGTTTATGCGCTGCAGGATGCCTTGTGGCAGGGAGGAGATGACCATGAAGATTTATGTACGTGAACGCCAGAAAGTTGGCGAAGGTGTCGAGTCACCCAAGTACCGCATCGTTGCCGTAACCGGCGGGCAGATCCAGGTTGAGGCCACCCATTTCCGGAAATTCGAGATCGAGCAGATCGCAAAGGATGTAAAAGCTGAAGTCGTGTTCATGAAACCCGTTGACGACGAACACAAGAAAAAGAAGTAATTATTTTTTCCTGTTATGAGTATACCGGCTTGAGGTGCACGACAGGATCGCCCGGGTTTACAAAAGGGTTGTGCATGTATCCAGCTCGCAGGGCAGAATAGCTCATGACCGACCTTTCCGTAGATACCCTCTTTGATGCTGTTGTCCGCATCCAGCTGCTGGAACGATCAATCACGGTCTCCTTTGCCGCCGACCATAGCGTAAGGATAAAATTCCCGATTACCCGAAGGCTCGCAGAATTCCTCGGTATCCCGCATTATCTGGTTCTTCGCAATGTCGCCCTGATGGAGAAGGAGGATCTGGTAACAAAAGCGGAACGGGAGGGGATCATTACCACGAGAAAAGGCAGCCGTAAGATGATGGATTTGATGCAGGAGAAATACCAAAGAGAATCCAAAAGGATCCTGGGGGAAGCAATCTTTGCAGAATTGTATAAGAGAACCAGATAAGTATAAGAGAACCAGATAACGATTATATAAGGTCTTTTTTATAAATGCGACAGGCAGATGGCAACGAATTTGCCGTCCCTGCTTCATTATTCAGATTATTCCGGGCGCATGGGTGTAAAAACAGCGATGTAATGAAAAATGTCTATAAGATCGCCAATACCATTCATATGTGCGAGAATTTCATGACGGTCCTTTCCATTGATACCCTCTTTGATGCTGCTGTCCGTATCCAGCTGCTGGAACGGACGATCACCGTGGCATTTGCTGATAATACCATCCGTATGAAATTCCCGACAACGCGGCGGCTCGCGGAATTCCTCGATGTCCCGCACTATTACGTGCTGCCGTATTTTGCCATGATGGAACAGGAAGAGTTGGTAACAAGGGCCGAGCGCGTGGGGATCCTCACGACGGCAAAAGGCAGCAGAAAGATGATCGAACTGATGCGAGAGAAATATCCCGGTGAATCCAATGAAATTCTTGGAACGGCTGTTTTTAAGGAAATTCTGAAAAAAACATAATCCCCTGACAGGCAGGGAGATTCCTTTTTTTACAAATAATGGTTTTTTATTGAGAGAACAGGTGTTTATCAGCTGTATAATGTCTTTTTTTAAAAAACAAAAAGAAACATTGAATACAGTTCTTACCCACATTTGTTCCGGTATTATTATGACAAGAGACGTGCATGCTGGATTAATTTCCGCAATATTCGCGATACTGTTCATTGCAGCCTGCTTTGCAGGATGTACGAGCCAGGCTCCGGCCACCACCCCCGCAGCGGTACCAACTACCGCTGCCCCCGTTGAAACTGCAACCCCGGCGGCTCCCGCGGTAAATGTTACCACTGCTGCCCCGGCGGCAAATGTGACCTCGGCTGCTCCGGCAACAAATGTTACTACTGCTGCTGCGGCAAATGTGACCTCGGCTGCTCCGGCAACAAATGTTACTACTGCTGCTGCTCCGGCAAATGTGACCCCGGCTGCTCCGGCAACAAATGTTACTACTGCTGCTGCTCCGGCAAATGTGACCTCGGCTGCTCCGGCGGCAAATGGTACCACCGCCAAATAAAACCACGGTTTCCCTTTTTTTCCTTTTCGACGGGTTTGTGAGAACCGGGCAGAGGACACGACTCACGAAGTACATCCCCGAGTGCAATTCCTTTATCAGAAAGACGCAGGACCGGTCTTTATATCACCGGGTAAGATCCATCCCAGCCCCCTTGGTGCCACCATCCGCATCCAACCGCCGGAGTGTTCAACCGTCACCGCATTTCCTGAAGAGAGGAGGATGTTATTCATTACGCGGTATATCAACGTCGGAATCCTGATCCCGGACAAGGATAGATGAACGATACGCAATCTCCTTGCGGAAAATAAACCCGGGAGATGATCGGGATCTCGGTGCAGCCATGATCAATAAGCCGCTATAGAAATGCCGAATTGTATTTTTCCGGGTTTTTATTTTATTTGGTTAACAAATGATAAGAATCAATATTTTTTTATTGAAACCACTTGGTAATCAGTTGAAAAGCAGATATCCTTTATCTTGACGAAAAAGAAACATTCAATAATTTACCAAGGTAAGGTTATCCCGGTCATACTATGACAAGAAATGTGCATGTTGAATTAATTACCGTCATGATTGCAGTACTCTTCATTGCAGTCTGTTTTACTGGTTGTACCAGTACGTCACCGCAGGCAGCGACACCTGCCGCAACTCCTGCCGCTAACGAAACCGCGCAGCAGAAACTCGTTATCGCAACGACAACGAGCCTCTACGATACCGGTCTCCTTGCCTATCTCCAGCCCAAGTTCGAGTCCCAGTACAACGTGAAACTTGCCATCACGTCGCAGGGCACCGGCAAGGCCATCGAGATTGCCAAGAACGGCGATGCCGATGTCCTCCTCGTACACTCTCCGGCCTCGGAACTCGCGTTCATGCAGACCGGGAAAGGCCTGAACCGCAGGTCCTTTGCATCGAATTCGTTCATCATCGTTGGTCCTCCGACCGACCCGGCAGGAATTGCCAACATGACGCCGGAAAATGCCTTCACGACTCTGTACCTCAAGGGGACGAACAAGACAGCAGATATCTCTTTCATCTCCCGCGGGGATGGTTCCGGTACACACAGTGCCGAGCAGAATGTCTGGAAGAAGGCCGGATACAACTATTCAGTCAACATCCAGAAGTCCGGTATCTGGTATGTCGAAGCCGGCAAGGGAATGGGAGAGACCCTCCAGATGGCAAGCGACAAGGGGGCATACGCCCTGACGGATGAGGGAACCTATCTTGCATACAAGGGCAACCTGACCCTCGTACCCCAGGTCACGAAAGGTGCAAGCCTGCTCAATATCTACAGCGTCATGGCTGTATACAATGACAAGCAGCCGGCAGAAAAGATCCAGATGGCAAACAACTTTATCAATTTCCTGATCTCGAACCAGACCCAGGCTGATATCGGAGCATATGGTGTGGACAAGTACGGCAAGTCCCTGTTCATCCCGATGAGCGTCACGGTGCCGACCGCCACCGCAGGGTGGGTCGGGGATTATTCTACCCCGGCAACGGACCTCAAGCCGGCAGCGGTAGTCACCACTGCCGCACCTGCGGCAAACGCTACAACTCTTGTACCTGTGGCGAATGCTACCGCAGTAAAATAATTTTCTTTTTTTACCGGAGTTCCGCGTTCAGGACCTGTCCTGACCACCCGCGTTCCCCCGCATTGCAGAACGGAACGAATGGTTCGATCGTGAGCCTGACCGCAGGTTCAGCATCGCTCCCTGGCCGGTTTCTTACCCAGCCATCGCAGAAGGTATGCCAGGATCATGCCGGTAATAAACGCAACGGTCATCGAACTGACGAGTGCAACCACGCCGATGACAAGGGTAACGACCAGCGAATCGGACTTGAGACTGTGGCGCCCCATCTCAATCCCGACAAAGACCAGCAGTGCCCCGAGGACACCCACAGCAATGATGGAAAGGACCTGCGGCGAGGTGAAAAAGAGGGCAAGGATCAAAAAGATAACCCCGGCGTACAAATTGGCACCCCCGGTTCTTGCGCCGTACCGGTACTGGCCTGCGAGCCCGCCCGCCCCGTGACACATGGGAAATCCACCGAAGGGAACGGATACCAGGTTCATCAGGCCGATGGTGGTTGAAAGCTTCTTTGGCGGTACATCTGCGGAGAAGAGGTCCTTTGTCAGCAGCGATGTGGCGAGGATCGCGTTTGCGATCGTGAGGACAACCTGCGGGAGCACGAGCGTGGTAAATGCCGATGAAAAATCGGCAGGAACGGGTAGTACCAGCTGCGGTGCGGGAATAAGGCTGAGGGGCGGGACCCCGTAGATTGCGATGCCGGCGATAAGGCCGACACCAATAACCACGATCGCTGAAAGGTCGGGGATCGACCGGTACCGTACGAGCAGGTAAAAGCCGGCAATGATCGCGATGCCCACGATGAAGAATACAGGATCCTTCACCACGAATCCCTCCGATGCCCTGAACAGGAGCAGCGCCAGGCCCAGCTGGATCCCCCGCACGACACTCTGCGGCACCCACGTATCGATGATCTCAAAAAACCTGCCATAACCGAGCACCAGAAAGATGATCCCGAGCATGAGGCCTGCCGCCGCGATCTCCCCGCTGGCCACTCCCCCGGCAATGACAATGACGGCAATGGCTTTCATCGGCTCGAGGGGGATCGGCAGATGGTAATAGAGCCCGGTAAGGATGAACCAGATGCCAAAGAACAGGAGGACATACCGTGCGCTGACATCGGAGACGAGGGCCACGGCAAGGATCAGGGGGATGATGGTCCCGAAATCCCCCAGCGATCCCGCAAGCTCCGACAGGGAAAATTTCATCGGGACTGGAGGGTTCTCGGACACGGTATCAGCAGGTCTGTGAAAGCGGTCGGTTCAGTTCACCGGAAGTCGGGTCATCTTTTCAAGGAAAAAACCCTGACAACCAATGGATAATGATTAAAATAACTTAACGTTGATTATAAGGATTAACCTTTGTACAGGGACAAAAGAGGTATCGTTTCACCATGCCGGGTTTACCAGATTACGAAGGTATACGAAATGAGTGACATCATCTCAGGTTTTTTCCAGGCGCTCACCCTGATTGTGACCCTCAACCCGGACGTCATGCAGATCGCCCTGTTGTCTGTCTATGTCTCCCTCACCGCAACCGTCCTTGCCGCCTGCATATCCATTCCCCTCGGTGGATTTATTCATTTTCACGATTTCCGTGGCAAACGTCTCCTTATCGTGCTCATCCAGACCCTCTATTCGGTCCCGACGGTAGTCGTCGGCCTCCTGCTCTATCTCCTGCTCTCGCGGAGCGGCCCTCTCGGGTACTTCGGCCTCCTGTGGACACCTGAGGGCATGATCCTTGGCCAGATGGTCCTGATCATCCCCATAACGACCGGCCTTGTCCTGTCCGCACTGAGCGGTATCGACAGGAACATCAGCGATACCCTCATATCGCTCGGCGCTACGGGATTCCAGACGGTCGTGCAGGTCATAAAAGAAGCGCGGTTTGCCATTCTCAGCGCCGTGATCCTCGCATTCGGGAGGGCGATCTCTGAGGTGGGCGTGGCGATGATGATCGGCGGCAATATCGCCGGCCAGACCCGGGTGCTGACCACCGCGATCGCGCTCCAGACCGGCCTTGGTGACTTCGGGTTCTCCATCGCCCTCGGTATCATCCTGCTCGCCATCGCCCTCGTCATCGTTGTCATCATGAACCTGATCACGTCCGGTGCCATGGGCGATTTCGACCGCATTACGGGGGGAGCGCCACGGGCATAATTGCACTATCCGGTCTTTCGCGAAAGTTTGGCGACCGCGCTATCCTGCAGGGTATCAATCTGGAGATCAACAGGGGTGAAATTTTCACCCTTATCGGCCCGAGCGGGAGCGGCAAGACCACCCTCATCCGGCTCATCGATCTCCTCGATATACCGAGCTCCGGGAAGATCCTGTTTGACGGGCAGGATACCGCAGCAAACGAGACCTCCCGGCTTGCGATCCGCAGGCGCATGGGCATGGTCTTCCAGAAACCCGCTGTCATGAATACGAGCGTTGAGGAGAATGTGGCATTCGGTCTGAGGTTCCGGCGGGTTGAGCGATCCGAGCGGGAAGAGCGCGTCCGGTCTGCACTCGGGCTTGTCGGGCTTGCTCATCTTTCCGGCCGGATGGCGCCAACGCTTTCGGGAGGGGAGATGCAGCGCGTTGCAATGGCCCGTGCGCTCGTCACGCAGCCTGAAGTACTGCTCCTGGATGAACCGACAGCAAACCTGGATCCGGTCAATGCCGAAATGATCGAGGATCTCATCCTCAAGGTCAACCGGAAATTCCATACTACGATAATCCTCTCCACCCACGACATGATCCAGGGGCAGCGCCTTGCAGACCGGATCGGGGTCATCATGAACGGGCAAATCGTCCAGATCGGCACAACGAACGATATCTTCTACCAGCCCGCGGGCAGGGCAATCGCGCGGCTCGTGGGGATCGATGCCATTACCGGGGGGGTAGTGACAGAGAACAAGGCAGGTCATGCCCTCATCAGACTAAGCGATACCTGCTTTGAGGTTTTAACCGACCTGAAGGAAGGACAGCGGGCAGTGCTGTATATCCGGCCCGAGGAAGTTACCCTGACTCCTGCCGGTGATGCACCAGTAAAGTCCAGCATGCGGAACCGGCTCAATGGCCGGATAACCCGGATGGTCCCTGCCGGCCCGTTTGTCCGGGTCAGTGTTGACTGCGGGTGCATGCTGACAGCACTCATCACCCGCCGTTCCTGCACTGAACTCGGGCTGACGGTGGGAGCGGAGGTGGTGGCCGGCGTAAAGGCCAGCGCGATCCATGTGCTTCCCGAAGACGAGACCCGGACCCGCCAGTAAGATTCCCTGACAGAAGGTATCGGGTAAAATGGCCGGGTTTTATGATCCCGGAGTACCAGTAATCCTCGCGGAACAGGTCAAACGCTCTAATACGAAGATGACGAATACTTAAGAGAATGCGCTGTACCATGCTTGCCAGCGGGAGCAAGGGCAATTGTGTTGTTATTGAAGGCGGGAACGGCTCTCTTTTGATCGATGCCGGCCTGAGTGCCAAAGAGTGCCTCCTGCGGGCCGGTATCGATGCGGGCAGGATCGATGCCCTCCTTGTCACGCACGAGCACACGGACCATACCCGGGGCGTCGACGTGCTGGCCCGGAAACTGGAGATCCCCGTGTATGCCACGGAGGGAACCCTTGCCGATTTCCTCTCCTTCAGACGCACATCGGCCAAGCCCCTCACCCACCATACCTGCCGTGATCGCGAACGGTTCGCTGTCGGCGATTTTGAGATCGTCCCCTTCAGCACATCCCACGATGCCAGCGAGCCCTGCGGTTTCATCGTGTGCGAAGGGGGCACCCGCATGGGATACTGTACCGATACCGGCATCATCACCCCGCAGATGCACGACCTGCTCCGGCACTGCGACGGGATCGTGCTGGAGAGCAACCACTGTCCCGACATGCTCCAGAACGGGCCCTACCCCGAGTCGCTCAAGCGCAGGATCCGGTCGAAACGGGGACACCTGTCGAACCCTGCGGCAGCCGCATGCCTGCGGGACTTCGGCCGGGACGTCCCGCTCATTATCCTCGCCCACCTTTCCGAGATAAACAACACACCCGACAGGGCGACAGGAAGCGCCCGTGAGGGGCTCGGGCTCTTTTATGACAGGGGGCGGGTAACGGTTGCCACGCAGTGCGGGACCCGGGAAGACTGCCCGCAGCGGATGCTGCTGTAATTCCTGCACGCTGCCAGGGCCGGAATCGTTCATCACAACCAGGAGGTGGGTGCCCCGGCACCCTGTCATTATTCCTGCCCGTCTCCCCCATGAATCACAATATTAATCCACCCTCCCAAGCAAGATCTCCAGCGAGAACCGCCATGCTCTTTATGGAATTTTCCCGGTGCTGCGAGAAACTGGAGGCAACGGCCGGCCGGCTCGATATGATCGCTATCATCAGTAACGAGCTGCCCGGCCTCACGGACGAGGAACTCCCGGTCTTTGTCCGTTTCGTGATGGGGCGGATCTTTGCCGACTGGAGTTCGAGAAAACTCGGGATCGGCCCTAACCTCCTGTACGAGGCCACCGCTGCTGTTGCCGGGGTCACGAAAGAGAAAGTGATCGAGAAGATCAATACGACCGGTGATATCGGGCAGGCAGTCGAGGAACTCCTTTCGGTAAAATCCCAGACAACCTTCTTCCACGAGGAACTCGACCTTGTCCATGTCTACAATTCCCTGATTGGCATCGCGGAACAGGAGGGAAAGAAGTCCCAGCGGGAGAAACTGCTCGCCGTCCGCCGGTTGCTGGGGAACGCCCACCCGCTCGAAGGCAGGTACCTTGCCCGGATCATGCTCGAAGAGCTCCGTATCGGCGTTGGGGAGGGAAGCGTCCGCGAAGCGATCGCAAAGGCATTTGCCGTGGACTCCGCACTCGTGGAGCACGCCATGCAGGCCCTTAATGACATGGGAGAAGTGGCACGCCTCGCCAAAGTCGGACCGGATAAGCTCCGTGATGTCCGGATCACGCCGTTCCACCCGGTGCGGATGATGCTCGCCCAGCAGGGAAGTATCCCGGATATGATCAGGGAGCACGGGGAGATTGCCGCGGAGTTCAAGTACGACGGCTCGCGGTTCCAGTTCCACAAGAAAGGGAACTGGGCCCGGCTCTACTCGCGCCGGCTCGAGGACGTGACCGGGGCGCTGCCGGACGTGATCCAGCAGCTTCTCGGTGCAACCGGCCATGACGTGATCCTTGACGGTGAGGTGATCGCCATCAGGGACAAAAAACCCATGCCCTTCCAGTCCGTGCTCCGCCGCTTCCGGCGCAGGCACGATATTGCCGGCGCTCAGGAGGCGATCGAGATGGTGCCCAATGTCTTCGATATCCTGTACCTCGACGGGGAAACCCTCATCGATCTCCCGCTTGCGGAGCGGCGCAGGCGGCTTGAATCGGTGGTAAACCTCTATCTTGCCCCGCAGGTTGTCAGTTCCGACCCCGCAGTCATTACAAAGACCTATGACGATGCCCTTGCAGCCGGCCACGAGGGGATCATGCTCAAGGTGAGATCCTCGTCGTACTCGCCGGGCCAGCGGGGCAGGAACTGGATCAAGATCAAGCCGGAGGTGGATACCCTCGATCTCGCGGTCATCGGCGCCGAGTGGGGGGAAGGGAAGCGGGCGCACGTCTTCGGCTCGTTCCTTGTTGCCTGCCAGGATGCGGGAAAACTCATTGCCTTAAGCCGCGTGGCAACCGGTTTTTCCGACGAGCAGCTGGCAGAGGTGTACGAGATCCTCAAAGACAGCGTTCTCAAGACAAACGGCAAGGAGGTAACCTTCGAACCCTCGCTCGTCTTCGAGGTGGGGTATGCCGAACTGCAGGCTAGCCAGAACTACGAGGGAGGGTTTGCCCTCCGCTTCCCGCGGTTCATCCGTATCCGGGACGATAAGGACATTCCCGATATCGAGACCCTGGAGAGCATCAGGGAGCGGTACACGCGGCAGGCAAATTCCGCACAGGCATACCAGACCTAAAAGAGCGTCCGCTGGGCCCGCAGCTCGGGAATGAGCGTGCTGTGCGGCACCCACGTGCCGGATCCGGTAAGAACAACCGCACGGGCAACCGCCGCGTCAAGCGATGCACAGGTGACCGGTTTTGAACCCATCGCCTTCCGTGCCGCTTCCCGGACCACCCAGGTCCCGAGCGGCGCCCAGTAGTCGCCCGATACCGTGCGTACCACGACAACGCGGGCGGATCGCCGGATTCCCTTCAGGTATTCACAGACCGCGAGCCGGGCGGAGTAATAGGCACCGGAGATCGGGGAATACCCGCGCTTGGTCATCCCCTCCCGGTCCTGTACGATCACCTCCTCATCGCCGGCCCAGAGCGTATGTTTTCCCCAGATCTCGATCATCTCGTATTTCCAGTCGCCGGGCAGGAGAAGGGTAACCATGCGGTTGCCGTACATCTCGCCGGAGAAGACGAGGATCTCTTCAAGGGGGGGAAAACGGGCGATCTCTTTTTTGAGCCCGTTCGAGAGGGTGTCGTCCACGGCCGTGATCGCCCAGCGGGTGGGGACATACTTCCGCCGTTTCCCGAGCAGCCCGGCGGTCATCAGTTTTGTTATCTGGTAGACATCGACACCCTCGCGGTTCAGGGCGATTGCCGCATCGGTTGCCACGATATCCTCATCCGAGGTGATCCGGTCCACTGCCCTGCCTACCTTTGCACTCCCGACAAGGTCCATGGTCTTCACGGTGCCCGAGAAACCCACGGGAGCGACGGTGCCATCGAAGTTCAGGGAAAACTCAATGGGTTTTTCAAAAGAGATATCCACGTCAACGGATATCGAGGAGAGCGCAATTTCCTGCAGGCTGCCCCCGATTTTGTGCAACCCGGCATTGCCCCGGATCGTCCGGGCGCGGATCCCCACGATCTCCTCCATCCCGAGACGGTCCCGGATCCAGTCCGGGGGATTGTCGGTGTCGTTGACCAGCAGCGGGCCGCCCCGTACATCGGGATAGCCGAAACTCCCGATGAAGACCGAGGGCGAGCTTCCCTGGTAGCTGGTTGCCGGTTTTGCCGCGGCCTGCGCATGGAAGCGGCTCACAATGGGGCAGCGTGCAAGCCCGCACATGCCTTTTCCCTTACAGGTTGCGCACTGCATCATGACGATACCTGCTCACGGAGCGGGGGTAACCTGTTTTGGGAGGCGAGGAGGGCAATTCTCCGCGACCGCAGCCCGGCACCGGATTCATCCGGGGCGATCGTTGCCATGGGGAGATTTTCCGGGGAGGCATGCGGACGGGCTGCCATGCGGGATGCAGGCGGGGGCGGCTGCCGGGGAGAACGAGACCCTCCATCCGACATCGTACCGTGCTCCGCAATCGGGACAGATGAGGATCACGCGATACGCGTCCGGGGAGGACCTGACAGGGGCGCCGGGGGGACCGGCACGGACAAACGACGTGTGAAACCCAAGCCGGTACCCGCAGTCCGGGCAGGCATGGAGCTCGGTTTCCACCGGCAGGTTCGTGATTTCCTTGGGTTCGGGCATGAGGATCTGCTCCTGCTGAGGCATTGGTGGCAGGAGGGATATCAGCGTTTCCTGGCATTGACCGTTGCGGTGATGAGATCCAGTGCGTTCTGCCGGCCGTTGATCTTCTGGTGGTACTGCCGGAACGGGGGGGGATGCAGCACCATCACCTCTTCGATCTTCTTCTCGAGAATGTCCTGCGTCACGGTCCGCCCGTCAACCGCCATACCGGCTCCCATGTCCATGATCTTTTTTGCATTGTTCTGTTGTTCGGGATGGCCCGGGTCCATGATGATCAGCATCGGTTTCTCAAAGAGGAGCACTTCGTGCAGGGTGGTGAGTCCGCCGTGGACGATCGCGATCCGTGCCCGGGCAAGGTGCTCGTAGAGGTTGGGGACGTACCCGTGGGATAGGAAATTATCCGAAGATTCCGGGAGTACTTCCCCGGTATAGAAGACATCAAAAAACAGGTCCTTTCGTTTATCGGCGATCTGCCTCAGGGTCTGGTACATCGGGAGCTTGTAGGGCTCTCCCCCGAAACTGGTGAAGACGGTTTTTTCCTCGTACACGTACCGCGTCGGGTCAAAGACATAAAAAGGGCCGCAGAACGCATATTTTGCCTCCTGTCCTTTCGGCACGACAATATTGTACTCGCTGACCGTGTCGGGGGGTGGATAATCGGGTATGAGGACGAGGTTGGCAAGCCGGATATACCGGCGGATCAGGAAATTGAGGATACGCCAGACCGGGTTGACTGCCCCGTCTATGCCATTGAAATGGTTCTGGTTGGTAACGAACACGACCGGAACCCTGTTGAGACGCCCGGCGAGCACGCCCCCGTACATGGTATCGCATACAATGCAGTCAAAGCGGTGTTTTTTGATTAACCGGTGGACATTGAGCGCAGACCGTACCATGTCAGGCAGGATCCATTTCGAGTACCAGAGGGTCTTTTTCAGGCTGAAAAAGCCGTCTTCACCCTCGAGACAGACCTCGCGGGGGGTACAGTGCAGGTGCGAGCACCCGTGCTGGCTCATGAAATCGTGGGATTTCCCGTACCCGGCAAAATGGACTTCGTGACCATGCTGCTGGAGGTAATGCCCGAGGTGAAGGGACCGCGATGCATGCCCGAGCCCTTCCCCGCAGACAACAAAAAGGAGTTTCATGAAAATCCTGCGCGCATGGTCTTCTTTTGTTTTTCCTGTGATGTGCCAGACCGCCTTCAGGCTGTCGCCGGGGTCTGCTGCGCCGGTTCTTCAGGTGATTGGGGGATGATAATCCAGGCTGCAAGATACACGATGATACCGGTGCCAAGGGAGAGGAGGGTAACGATCACCCAGACCAGCCGGATGATGCTCGGATCGACATCGATATGCTCTCCGAGACCCCCGCAGATCCCTCCAAGGATCTGATCGGTTCTGGAGCGGTACAACCGTTTCATGTACACAAAATGGCAGTGCGAGGATAAAGAATTCGCGCTTTTTATAAGGAAAAGACACCCTGACCGATGGCGCTCTGCCGGCAGGATCCGGAACCCCGCCACACGCTATCGTGCCAGGTCCTTTCCGTATCGGGTCACCGTCCCCCTGCACCACCCGGACTGGATACGCACCGGAAAGGGCCACGGGAGGTACAACCCGGGTGCGCGTGCCTTTTAGTGCCAAAAGGACAAGGTGTGTACAGGAATACTGCATGACCGTAAACGGGAAAGAGCCAGAAACAGCAACATTCGGCGCCGGGTGTTTCTGGGGCGTCGAGGCTGCGTTTTGCAGGGTGCAGGGCGTTACGGCAACTGCAGCCGGGTATATGGGGGGATTTACCAGGAACCCCGCATACGAACAGGTATGCACGGGCGGGACCGGGCATGCCGAGGTCGTGCAGGTCACCTATGACCCGGCCCGGGTGACGTATGATGAACTCCTGTCGGTATTCTGGTCAATCCATAACCCGACCCAGCTGAACCGGCAGGGGCCGGATATCGGGTCGAATTACCGTTCGGTCATTTTCTATCACGATGCGGAGCAGGGAAAAAAAGCCAGGAGATCCAAGGAAGAACTCCAGGTCTCCGGGAGGTTCGGGTTTGGCAAGATCGTCACCGCCATCCAGCCGGCAACGGAGTTCTGGCGGGCGGAAGAGTATCACCAGCGGTATTTCGAGAAGCACGGGGGTCATGCTGCCTGCGGGATCTGATCCCCCGGAAGCACGACAGTGCCGGGTAATTTTTTCCCTCCATAAATGATAACGGAAACTATGCTGCTTTCTGATGTTCTGCAGGTCATCGCTGTCCTGCTGGAGGTCGCTGTCACCCTGGTTGCCGTATTCATCGCCACCCGGAACAGGAAGACCTACGGCTGGTGTATTGCCATCACGTTCCTGCTCTTTGTGTTCTTTGACATCGGCCGTATCTTTGCCCTCCCCGTGCCGGACGCTGTCCACGCGTTCATCTTTCTCGTTGCCTGCGGGTCCATGCTGTGGGGGGTATGGCTGCTGTACCGGGATACGGCTCCTTGGGTATCTCACGGGAAATAACCCTGGTTTTTTGAGGTTTTTCCCGCGGCTTCGTCCTGCCCGGTTCCTGCGGTATCCGGCAAGCGCGGGAGGTACCGGCCGTGGCCGCAGGACAGTTGTCGGATATGTGCCCGGTTTTAAAAAAACCGGAAAAGACTTTGCTTACTGGCGTTGTTTTTGTACACCAAATCCAATACAAAATTATATGAAATGTCCGGATATCATTAGCTGAGCACGGATCGGGAACTGTCCGTACAGGAGGGCTGGCACCATGATACAGATCTACAGGACAAAAAAAGAGACGGAACCGGCAGTCACTGAGATCATGGATGCGGTTTGCGAAGGCTGCTGGATACGGCTGTACTATCCCACCGAAGCCGAACTGGCACAGGTTGCCGACAGCCAGTGCCTCCCCCTGGAGTTTTTGAAAGCGGCGCTCGATGAAGAGGAGCGTCCGCGCATCGATTCTGAGGACGGGGTTGTCCTTATCGTCCTCGATGTCCCGATGGTCACCGAATTCGATGGTATCAGGACCCTGACCACCCTCCCGCTCGGCATCATCATAGCGGACAAAATCATTGTCACGGTCTGCAACCGCCAGACCCCGATACTCGACGATTTCATTGCGGGAAAGGTCAAGCACTTCCACACCGCCAAGAAGACCCGCTTCCTCTTCCAGATCTTCTACCGCAACGCGTCCTCGTACCTCCTCCACCTTCGCCAGATCGAGAAATCTATCTCACGGGTCGAGATGGAACTGCACCGCTCGATGAAGAACGAGGAACTCTTCCAGATGATGGAAATGGAAAAGAGCCTTATCTACTTCTCGACTTCGCTTAAGTCAAACGAGGGGGTTCTCGAACGGATCCTGCGTACCAAGCCATTGAAGATGTACGATGACGATGACGAGTTCCTCGAGGATGTCATCATCGAAAACCGGCAGGCCATGGAGATGTCGCAGATCTACCTGCACATCCTCAACGGCATGACGCAGGCGTTTGCCACCATCATCTCCAACAACCTGAGCGTTGTGATGAAGTTCCTCGCTTCCATTACGATCATTATCGCCATCCCGACCATGATCGCCAGTTTCTACGGGATGAATGTTGTCGATGTCCCCCTCTCGCAGACGCCGCTCGCTTTTGAGATCATCTTCATGTTCTCCGTGATGATCTCGGTGCTGCTCGGCCTGTTCATGTGGAGGAGAAAGTTCTTTTAAATCCGGGGGGTTTTCGGACCTCGCGGCAAAGAGGAACGTACCGGCGTTCTTTGACCTGCCAGAGAACCCGTGCGGGTCCGTTTCCGGGTTCGGAACTGCCGGACAACTTACCCTGCAACAAGGAACGCGTCCGCATCCGCCTGCGGGGAAACGACAAGAGAAGAAGGATGGGCCCGCTGAGATTCGAACTCAGGACCTCCGCCATGTCAAGGCGACGTCATAGCCAACTAGACCACGAGCCCGCATATGCCTGATGCTCTATAAGATCTGTCCTTGTATTATTAAAAATTAGTGTAAACGAGCGGACATCATGCCCGCACGCCCGGAATGATACAACGGGTGTTTCCCGATACTTTTTTCTCCCACCCTTACCATGTCTGCTCTGGTATACCATGACTGAAGGAACACCTGCCCAGGTACAGCTCTTCACTTTCGAGCACGACGCGAGCCGGTTCGAGCTGCTCATCCGTATCGTCTACTGGATCCTTATCGGTATCGTGCTCTGGATTTACGGGATCATTGCCTGCATCTGCCTCTTCATCCAGTGGTTCCACATCCTGATCCTCGGGTGCAGGAACGAGTCGCTCTCGAATATTGCGAAAGGATATCTCGAATATACAGTCCATGTCATGCCCTATACGTATTTCCTGACGGACAAGCGGCCGGATGTCATGCCGGTTGCAGTGAAGATATCAGAAGAGTGCTGAATATTTATTCTCTTCCTCCAGGTCTTGTCACCTGTCGGATCCCGAAGAAGTGCAGAAGCGACACTTTTGCCGGCCCGGAACCGGCAGTATTCTTTTACGATCCGGAAACAATTCATCCGGATTTTAATCAGGGTTTGATTGCTCCGGATCGGTTTTTCAATCGGGATCGTGATCGCGATGAAAATTTTCAAATCAGGGTTTGATTGAAAAAATACCATCAAAGTCTGATGAAAAATTTTCAATCAAGGTCTGGTTGCGAAAAGTTAAACGGGTTTACATCAGGTTAGTGTACAGTTCTCCGTCGGAGCCCTGTTCCCTGATCCGGTTTTCAATCAAGGTCTGCTGAAAAATTTTCAATCAAGGTCTGGTTGAAAATAAAAAATCAAAGTCTGATGAAAATTTTCAAATCAGGGTTCGATGGATCCGGATCGGTTTTTTGATCGCGATCATGATCGCGATTGAAATTAAAAAACCGGGATCCGATTTTGATCTGAAAACCGCGGATCGATTTTGATCGGGAAATCGCGATCCGGTTTCTGTACGAAAAACAGATCGCGATTTGTCACTCCGTCTGTGGATTCCCTTTCATACCGGTTTTTCAATCGCAGATCGATCTGAAAATGAAAACCGGGATCCGGTTTTGATCTGAAAATCGCAGATCGATTCTTATCCCAAACTCGATCCGCGATTTTTCCGGAACGGTTTTTGATCGGGATCAGGATCGCGATCACCATTCCTCAATCGCGATCCGGTTGAAAAATTTTACATGGTATATTCTGACCATGGTGAGATTCCAAGATGTAAAAATTCCCAGAGAACTTTTTTAAAAAAAAAAAGAATTGATATTTCAGACCTTCAGATCTTCTCTGACGATATCCTGGCAAATGTCGCGGTGAAGATCCCTGGCATCCCGCGGATCTCCTCCATGACGCTCTCGGGCACTTCGCTGTCCACGTTCAGGACCATGATTGCCTGGTCGCCGGGATTGATGCGGCCGACCTGCATGCCCGCGATGTTGATGTTCTTCTTGCCGAGGATCGTGGACGCCCGCCCGATGACGCCGGGCTTGTCAAGGTGCCGCGAGACGATGACGTACCCCTCGGGGATCATGTCCATGGTATACCCGCCTACCGCAACGATCCGGCTCCGGCCCTTGAAAAAGACGGTGCCGCTGACGGACTCCTCGCCCTTGTCGGTCCTGATCTTTATCGTGATGAGGTTCCTGAACCCGCTGGATTCCTGCGTCACGGTCTCGCTGACCGTGATGCCCCGCTCCTTTGCAATGAAATCGGCATTCACGATATTGACCGGCTGCTGGAGGACCGGGTCGAGAAGCCCCTTGAGGGCGAGCCGGGTAACGTACTTCATGCTGCCGGCATACGAGGAGAGGTCTCCCCCGTAGATACATTCCACGGACGCGAGCCTGCCACCTGCGATCTGGGTGACGAACCGTCCCATCTTCTCGGCAAGCTGGGCATAGGGCTGGAGCACCTCGGCATGTTCGGCCGGGACCATGGGGGCGTTCACCACGTACTTCGCGGAACCGCCCTTGAGGACCTCGATGCACTGCTTTGCAACGGACACCGCCACGTTCAGCTGCGCCTCGACCGTGCTTGCGCCGAGGTGGGGGGTAACGATAATATTGTCCAGGGTCAGGAGCGGGGAATCGGTCGGGGGCTCGGTCTCGAACACATCGAGCGCTGCACCGGCAACCTTGCCGCTCTTCACTGCATCGTAGAGGGCTTTCTCGTCGATGATCCCGCCGCGGGCGCAGTTGATGATCCGGACGCCGTCTTTCATGGTCGCGATGCTCTTGGCATTGACGATATGTTTTGTCTCGGCAATCAGGGGCGTATGGACGGTAATGACGTCGGCCACCCTGAAGAGGTCGGCCATGGACATCATCTCCACGCCCAGCTGGGCAGCCCGCTCCTTGGTTATGAACGGGTCGTAGGCAACGACCTTCATGTCCATCGCGATCGCCCGCTTGGCAAGCTCCCGGCCGATCCGGCCAAAGCCGACGATCCCCAGCGTCTTCTCGTTCAGTTCGTTACCCATGAACCTGGAGCGCTTCCACTCCTTCTTCTTGAGGCTCGCGTTCGCCTGCGGGATGTTGCGGGCAAGCGAGAGCATCATCGCCATCGTGTGCTCGGTTGCCGCAAGGGTGTTGCCTTCCGGCGCATTGGCAACGATGATCCCCTTCCGCGTAGCTGCATCGACATCGATATTGTCCACGCCGACACCGGCTCGGCCGATGAACTTCATCTTCTTTGCAGCCCCGATCACCTTTGCGTTGACATCGGTGCCGCTGCGCACCAGCAGGGCATCGTAGTCCCCGATAATGTTGCAGAGCTCGTCTTCCGCAAGGCCGGTTCTGACGTCTACGTCAACGGCCGCCCGGAGGATTGCAAGCCCTTCTTCCGCCAGCGGATCGCTGACGAGCACTCTTGCATTTGCCATAAAAACCCATATACTATCTGCGCCGGACTTAAAGAGGGTTATTCTTTTTAAAAAGCGGGACAGGCGCTTTTTTCGTCCGGAAAAGGTGTGTTTCCCGCGGGATTCCTGCCGCTTTTTGCAACATCCGATGATAATAATTAAACAGGGGGGCGGCAAGATCATAAGTGGTGCGAGCATGAAAGAAGTGCCCAATATACTCTGGCTCGAGGAGATCCGTAAGGAGGATATCAGTTCTGTCGGCGGCAAGGGGGCATCCCTGGGGGAGATGGCGTCCATCGGCCTTCCCGTGCCCACGGCCTTCGTGGTCACCGCCCAGGCCTTCCGCAGGTTTCTCATCGAAACCGGTCTTGAAAAGAAGCTGTTCAGTGCCTATGACAAGCTCGATGTCGAGGATAACGAGGCGCTCGAGAAGGCTGCCGGTACGGCAAAAGCCATGGTGCTCAAGGCAAAGATGCCTCCGAAGATCCGGGACGAGATCAAGGCGGCATACAGGAAGATGAACGGGGGCAGCCTGATCGTTGCCGTCAGGTCGAGCGCCACCGCCGAGGACCTGCCGGACGCGAGCTTTGCCGGCCAGCAGGAGACCTATCTCAATATCAGGGGGGATGCTGCGCTCATCGAGGCCGTGCAGAAGTGCTGGGCATCCCTGTACGGGGCACGGGCCATTTATTACCGGGCAAAACAGGGGTTCGACGACCAGACGGTCAATATTGCCGTCGTGGTCCAGCAGCTCGTCCCTTCGGAGAAAGCAGGCGTCATGTTCACCTCCCACCCGATCACGGGAGAGCCCTTAACCATCATCGAGGGCTCGTGGGGCCTTGGCGAGGCGGTCGTCTCGGGTTCGGTCTCCCCGGACAAGTACGTCTTCGACCAGCGGTCCGAGAAGGTGGTGGACACGCTCATCTCGAACAAGAAAGTCGAGATCATCGCCGACGGGGACCATGGCACGAAGCTCGCGGACGTATCCCCCGCCCGGCAGGACGCACAGGTCCTCGCAAACGAGGAAGTGGCAAAGCTCGCCATGTACGGCAAGATCGCAGAGGACCATTACGGCGTACCGCAGGACGTGGAATGGGGTATTGTCGCCGGGACATTCTATATCCTCCAGTCCCGGCCGATCACGACCATCGGGAACAATAAGGAGGCAAAGGGCATGACAGGACAGAAACAGAGCGCAAAGATTCTCGTGCAGGGACAGGGGGCGGCTCCCGGTATTGCCTCCGGCAGGGTCGTCATTATACGGGATGTGAAGGATACCGGCTCGGTAAAGGAAGGCGACATCCTTGTTACCCGGATGACGAACCCGGACATGGTGCCGGCCATGCGCAAGGTTGCTGCCATTGTGACGGATGAAGGCGGGATGACCTGCCATGCGGCGATCGTGAGCCGGGAACTGGGCACCCCGGCCGTGGTCGGCACGAAGACGGCCACGAACGTGCTGAAGAACGGGCAGCTCGTCACCGTTGACGGCGAGATGGGACTTATCTACGAGGGGGCGATCGCACAGGCAGCCCCGGCACAGGCTGCAGCCGCCGCCCAGCAGGCCGTCACCGGCCATGCGCCGATCATTACCGCGACAAGCATCAAGGTGAACGTCTCCATTCCCGAGGCAGCCGCACGGGCAGCGGCAACCGGTGCAGACGGGGTCGGGCTCCTCCGGATCGAGCACCTGATCCTCGGGCTCAACAAGACACCCGGCTGGTTCATTGCAAACAGCAAGGAGCAGGATTTCGTCAAGGAGCTCCACGACGGCATCAAGATCGTGCTCGACGCGTTCCCGGGAAAAACCGTCTGGGTGCGGACGCTCGACGCCCCGACCGACGAATTCCGGAATATGAAGGGCGGCGAGAACGAGCCGCACGAACACAACCCGATGCTTGGCTGGCGGGGTATCCGCCGCGACCTCCAGAGCCCGGACCAGTTCCGCCTGCAGGTGGAGGCGTTCAAGCAGCTCTGGAAGGAGGGGTACGAGAACCTCGGCATCATGTTCCCGATGGTCTCCCATCCCGACCAGTTCGTCCTGGGAAAAGAGATGATGCGGGACTGGGGCGTGGACGTTGAACGGGTCACGCTCGGCATCATGATCGAGATCCCCTCGAGCGCGATCATGATCGAGGACTTCATCAGGGCCGGGATAAAGTTCGCCTCGTTCGGCACCAACGACCTGATCCAGTACACCCTCGCCATCGACCGCAACAACGAGAACGTTGCGGACATGTACAACCCCCAGCACCCTGCCGTGCTCTCCCTCATCCACAACGCCATCCAGACGTGCAGGGAGTATGATGTCGAGTGTTCGATCTGCGGGCAGGCCGGCTCGGACCCCAAGATGGCCGTCTGGCTTGTCGAGCACGGCATCACCAGCATCTCTGCCAACATCGATGCCATAGCAAAGATCCGCGAAGCAGTTGCCCGCACGGAGAAGCGGATCATCCTGGAAGCTGCGAGAAGCCGCGATGCTGAATAAGGGTCTGACTGAAGAGGAACTCTTCACTTTTTTGGCCGAAAAGAAGAGCGAAGACCTCAGTTATGACGTTATTTTAAGCTCCATGTGCACGGTCCCCCATTCCGTTGCGGTAAGGGCGCACTGCATGTTCATGGAGACCAACCTCGGCGATCCCGGGCTGTTTCCCGGCACGATGGCGCTGGAACATCTCCTGATCCGGCGGTTCGGCGATCTCTTCCACTGCCCGGGGGCCGGGGGGTATGCTACCAGCGGGGGCACGGAGTCCAATATCCAGGCACTCCGTCTCGCGAAAGTGCACCGGCCCGGCACTGCATCGCCGAATGTTATCGTACCGGATTCCGCTCACTTCTCGTTCAAGAAGGCCTGCGACATCCTCGGCCTTGAGATGCGGCGGGTTCCCCTGACAAGGGACTTCAGGATGGATGCAGACGTTGCTGCAGAGCAGGTTGACAGGAACACCGTCGCCCTTGTCGGGGTTGCCGGTACCACGGAATACGGCATGGTGGATCCGATTGAAGACCTTGCGACAATCGCCCGCCGGCACGATCTCTTCTTCCATGTCGACGCAGCATTTGGCGGGATGGTGATCCCGTTCCTTGATGATCCGGTCCCGTTCGATTTCGCGGTTCCCGGAGTGACCACCATCGCCGTCGACCCGCACAAGATGGGCATGAGCACCATCCCGTGCGGCTGCCTCCTCACCCGCGAGCCGGACCTGCTCTCCACCCTGAATATCGACACCCCCTACCTCACCGTAAAACAGGAATTCACGCTTGCCGGCACCCGCCCGGGCGCTCCGGTTGCCGGAGCCCTCGCGGTCATGGACTATCTCGGGGCAGAGGGGATGAAGGCGGTCGTGAGCGGGTGCATGAAGAACACCCGGCGGCTGATCGCCGGGATGGAAACCTTCGGTATCCCGCGGGCTGCAACCCCGGACGTGAATGTCGCGACCTTCGTCTGCGACAGGGCCCGGGTTCCCGAACCGTGGAAAGTCTCGTGGACCTGCAGGAAGCACCTCCGGATCGTCTGCATGCCCCACGTGCACCGGGACCATGTCGAGGCATTCTTAAAAGACATTGGTGAATCCCATGCTTGACGTACTGGTAAAATCCCTGGAAACCTGCCCGATGGTGAAACGGGGCGAGTATAATTATTTCATCCACCCGATCACCGACGGGGTACCGCTTGTCGAACCCGCCCTGCTCCGCGATGTCTGTACCGCGATGGTCAAGGTGCTGGACTTAAACAACGTGGACAAGATCGTGGTCGTCGAGGCGATGGGCATCCATATCGGTGCCGTTCTCTCGACCATGACCGATATCCCGATGACGGTCATGCGGAAACGGGTATACAACCTGCCGCACGAGGTTCCCGTCCACCAGACAACCGGCTACTCGAAAGGCGAACTCTACCTGAACGGGGTGTATAAAGGCGACCGCGTGGTCATCATCGACGATGTCGTCAGCACCGGGGGAACGATGCGGGCGCTCCTGCAGGCCCTTGATCTGGCCGGTGCTGAGGTCGCTGACGTCTGTATCGCGATCCAGCGGGGCAGCCCCGATATCGGCCGGCCGTACAAGTCTCTCGTGCAGATCGAGGTGGACGACAGGGTGCATGTTGTCAAACGATATCTCTGACCTTGTCCGGCAGCTGCGGGAACGGGGAGCACAGAACGTTGCCCTCCAGTTTCCTGCCGGCCTGAAACGGCGTGCCGCTGCATACACCTCTGCCCTGAAGAGCGCGGGGTTCGACGTCATCGTCAGCGGCGATCCCTGCTACGGCGCCTGCGACCTCGCGCTCGACACCCTTGCATCTGCGGACGTGCTCGTCCACGTGGGCCATGCACCGGTCGATGACCAGGACCGGGTCATCTTCCTGCCATACGAGGTTGACTTCGATACGGCGGTGCTGGAAAACGCCCTTTTGCTCCTCGGGCGGAAAACGACCGGCCTCGTCACCACCGTCCAGCACGTCCACCTTGTCCCGGCAATGGAATCGTTCCTGGAGGACCGGGGTATCGATGTCCGCGTTGCGGAAGGGCGGGGGAGGACGCCCTTCCGGGGCCAGGTGCTCGGCTGCTGTTTTACCGCGGCCAGGGAGACAGGTGCAGACCAGATCCTCTTTGTCGGCACCGGGCTCTTCCACCCGATCGGCATCGCGCTCTCGACCGGTGCCCGCGTCGTGGCACTCGATCCGCTGACGGGGACGGCACAGGAGGTGAAGGGCGATGCCCTCCTGCGGAAACGCTTTGCCGTCATGGAGAAGGCCCGCGGGGCAGGGAGCTTCGGCATCATTGTCAGCACCAAGAGCGGCCAGCACCGGATGGACCTTGCCCGCCGCCTTGCCGCGCTCTCCCCCCGTGCCGTGATCGTGGCCATGAACGAGGTGAGCCCGGACGAGCTCCTGAATCTCGGGTTTGCCGGTTACGTGAACACTGCCTGCCCCCGGCTTGCCTACGACGACCAGGTGCGGTTCCCCGTCCCCGTCCTCTCCCCGCAGGAGTTCGAGATCCTCTGCGGGGTGCGGGACTGGGACCGGTATGCGATCGACGAGATCCCATGAAGCTGAAGCACCTTGAGATGACCCTCCAGCGCCTGGCCGGGTTCTCCCGCCCGCAGGCAGCGCTCGAACAGTACCAGACGCCGGCCCCGCTTGCCGCCCGGCTCCTGTACCACGCCCTGATGAAAGGCGATATAGAGGGAAAGCGGGTCTGCGATCTCGGGTGCGGGACCGGGGTGCTCGCCATCGGTGCGGCTCTCCTCGGGGCGGCATCCGTCACAGGCGTTGACATCGACGAGAAGGCGCTGGCCGTGGCCCGGGAGAATGCAGCGCTTCTTAAAACAGACGTTGCGTTTCTTGCAGCAGACGTACGGGAGGGGGGGTGCCGGGAACGGATCGGTGCCTGCGATACCGTGGTCATGAACCCGCCGTTCGGGGCGCAGAAAGCCCATGCCGACCGCCCGTTCATCGACTGTGCCCTTGCCGTTGCGGGTGTCACCTACAGCATCTTTAATGCAGGATCCATCCCCTTTGCCGAATCGTACACTGCACAGAGAGCGGAGATCACCGAGAAGATCGGGGGAGCGTTCCCCATCAGGCGCACCTTTGCCTTCCACACAAAAGACGTACAGGAGATCGAGGTCGAGATTTTATGCCTGAAACGGACACGGTAACCCCGCCACGCAGCGTGAACGATACCATCACCGGGCTTGCCGCAGCCCATATGATCACCGACATCTACATGCCGGTGCTCCCTGCCATCCTGCCGCTCCTCATCGCCCAGAACGGCTATTCCTTCCTTGCTGCCGGTCTCCTCGTGACCGCGTACAACATCACCTCGTCGTTCACCCAGCCGGTCATCGGCTGGCTCTCGGACTCGCGGGGGCTTACCATCAGTATCAGCGGGAGCCTGCTCATCAGCGCGGTCTTTGTCGCACTCATGGGGATTGCACGGGACTATTACCTGATCATGGCGTTTGCCGTCCTTGCCGCGCTTGGGCATGCCTGCTTCCACCCGTCCGCCCTGAGCCTGGTCAGCCGGCTCTGCACCAGGGAGAACCGGGGGCAGATCACCTCGTACTTCGTGGTCGGCGGCAACCTGGGGTACGCCATCGGCCCGGTACTGGCGGGCGCCCTTGTCTGGTGGCTGGGACTTTACGGGCTCCTCTTCCTCATTTTCCCCGCCATCGCGATGTTCTTCGCACTGAAGATCCTCCTCCCGGGAGGGATCGCGGCAGCGCAGGCAGCCCATGCGGCACCGGTGGAGGCTGTCGCCGACGTGCCATCGAAATGGCCCTTCGTCATCCTGATGGCTGCCTCCGTGCTCCGGGCCTGGGCGATTTTTGGCGTCCTCACCTTCCTCCCGACATACCTCGTCTGGCAGGGATACGACCTCGTGGCCGCGAGCATGGTCATGACCCTGATGCTCCTCTGCGGCGTTGCCGGTCAGGTGGCCGGCGGCCGTATCTCGGACCGGTGGGGGAGAAAGGAGTTCCTGGTCTTTGCTCTCGCCGGGGCGATCCCGTTATTCTACCTGTTCCTTTCATCATCGGGACTTTTGGCGATCGCCGCCCTGCTCTGTTTCGGGTTCTGCCTCTGGTCCACGTTCGCGGTTGCTGTTGCCATCGGACATGAACTCCTTCCGCAGAACGTGGGACTTGCCTCGGGGATGATGCTTGGCCTCGCGATTGGCTTCGGCGGTCTCGGCGTAGCCGTGAGCGGCCTGATTGCCGACCGGTATTCACTCGGTGCAGCACTGGGAACCATCCCCCTCCCGATCGCCGCTGCCGTGCTGCTGACGGCTCTCCTCCCCTACCCGTGGAAGTCCCTGCAGCGGCGCCTGGAGGGGTGAGCAGCCCAAACCAACGGCCCGGGCCGGAACGATACCGCTCAATATCCTTATATGGGCAGATTCACAAACCAGAACAAAGAGGTACTCATATGGATAAGACAGGACTTGCAGCACTGATCATAGGACTCGTTTTATGTGCCCTTGGCGGGTACGCGATCTGGCTATTCCTTCCCGACGTCATCACTGCCGTCAAGGGACTGGTGGGTATTGCAGTCCTCCTTGTCGGTATCATGCTCGTAATCTTCGGCGCCCTGATATTCAGGGATTAAAAAAAGAAACCCTTTTTTTTTATTTTACACTTTTACGACAAGGCACTGGGAGCCGGCCGTTTCCAGCACCGGCTCCGCCCTTCCCTCGAAGAAATCATCGAATGCCTTCTTGACGCCGGGTGCTGTCATGTAGTCGTGGGAGAGGATAATACCCCCCGGGCTCATGCGGGAGTAGAAGAACTCGAGGCACTGTTTCGTGCTCTCGTAACAGTCCACGTCAAGGTTTACCAGCGAGAAGGTCTTGTCCTCCACCGGCCCTGACGTTTCCGGGAAGATCCCCTTGTAGAAACTGACATTCGTATGGTGTTTCAGGTAATCCCGGACATGATCGTAGGACGCGGCAAACTTGCCCTCGTAGAACGGCCAGACCATGTCGATCTCGTCGACCTGCGGCAGGCCCTCGAAGGTATCAAAAAGGTGGAGGTGCTTGTCCCCCTTGACCGAGCAGATGATCTTTGCCGATCCGCCCTTGTATACCCCGACCTCGGCAATATCGCCCGGCACTTTCTGCGTCCGCTTTACTGCCATGTAGATGTGGTATGCCTCGATATCCTCAATCAGGAGTTCGGTCTCCGAGCGGATCTTTTTTAAGTCTTTTGCAAACGCCTTGCGCTCGTCGCTCCCGTAATGGGAGAGCCTGCCCCGGGTTGCAAGATCATTGCCGATATAAGGATCAAAGAAAAAGAACCTGCGGCATTTGTTTACGTATTTGCTCGGGACCACCGAGTCGAAGACCCAGATAAGGTTCTTCTTCGGGAACAGACTCATGTCTTACAGTATTTGCGATTCTGAAATTTATAGTGTTTCACGCCCTTTTTTACCGTCCTCTCCGAATCATTGGCCGACGGCGGCGTGAGGGGGGGTCACGGCCGTTTTTCTTACCGGCAGCGGCCGGCGGCAAGATACCCGGTTACGATCGCTGCAACGAGGAGGAGGAGAGAAGACCAGAGCGCAACAAGAATGGACAGGCCGGCCATATAGGCGATGACCACCGAGACCAGCCCGAGCACCCGGCCCTTTTTATATGCCTCCCAAACAGAGAAGAGGAGGAGAAGGGAAGGCAGGATGATGAAGAGCTGCCGGAGCCGGGGATCGGGATAGATCTCCCCCGTCACCGAGCCGAGGAGGTTGAGGATCACTTCCCCGGGATCAATGCCGACAGCGGTCCAGATCCCGGAGAGGAACCCGAGCCCGATCGTGAACTGCCGGATATAGGTCCTGCTGCGTCCTGCCATAGAACCGGCCGCTCTGCCCGTTCTGCTGCGGGCGGATCGGGGTCTCCGGATAAGATCGGGGCGATGATAAAAAAGAGATTGCGGTCAGTCGTTCCGCATACCTGCGGGGAGCCCGGGGGTTATTTGCCTCCGAAGAGTCTGTTGAAGAAACTCCCGATTGCACTGAGAATGCTCTGTGGGGAAGCTCCCGCCCCGCTCCCGGTCCCGGCCGGTGAACCTGTGCAGCCGCAGCTTACTTTCTCCTGTCCGCTGTCGTCTCTGGTGGTGATGCCGGAACACTGGCCGCCATCCGGACAGGTCCCTGAACACCGGTTGTTGGCATCCAGCACGCAGGTATCGGTGCAGCCACACGATGTGCAGGTGACCGCACCGGCAGCATCCGTGGTGCGTTCGGTCATGGTGCAGGCTTTGCCGCCCGTACAGGTCCCCGTGCAGGAACCGCTCACAGCATCGCAGGCACAGGCTGCCGTGGTATTGCCGCCTGCCTTGCAGTGGCACTCGGCATAGGTCACCTTGCCGGTGGTTGCATTGCGGTAGATCGTGTTGAGCAGGCAGGCTTCACCGGTCGCCGTGCAGGTCCCGACACAGGCATCCTTGTCGTAATTGTAGGAACATGAACTCTGCTGCGGGCACCCGCAGACGGGGGTTGTCGCGCCGGTCTTTTCGTCAACGTTCCTGCCGACAACCGAGCAGGCAGCCCCGCTCTGGCAGGTGCCGGTGCAGGCGTTCTTCTGCGAATCGTAGGAGCAGGCCGTTGCGGGTTGTCCCGTGCAGCCGCAGA
>Ga0209099_1000509_pt1 | contig 46042 bp, 35 predicted proteins | sample AD_JPNHW2_MetaG_FD_184430 | JGI IMG/M metagenome (GOLD analysis project Ga0209099, IMG submission 184430) | Active sludge microbial communities of municipal wastewater-treating anaerobic digesters from Japan - AD_JPNHW2_MetaG (SPAdes) (version 2) | ecosystem: Engineered > Bioreactor > Anaerobic...
TTCGATTCGATATTCATTTCTTTTTTCTTCGATATACAAAGTTACAGGTTTGAACGTTTACAAAGAAGGATTACTTTTGCTATTTTTGAGATGAAACAGATTATACGCTCGTTATTACGCCAGTTCCTTTTCTGGATATTGTTTTTTGATGTTTCAAGGATCGTTTTTCTCATTTATTACTCCGGGCAGCTTTCCACGCAAAAAATCAGTTTTTTTGAGATACTGGGTACCTTTTATTATTCCTTTCCGCTGGACATGGCGGTGGCTTGTTATTTCCTGATCATCCCGTTTTTCATTCTTGCTCTTCAGCTCTTTTTTAACGTAAAATGGCTCAATGTCGTCAATAAAATATACACCAGCGTGCTGGTATTCATGTATTCGCTGTCTGTGGCCGGTGAGCTTGGGATTTATGAGGAATGGCAATCGAAGCTTTCTGTGAAAGCGGTGAAATACCTGGAGCATCCGGCCGAGGTGTATAACTCTGCTCAGACGGGCTCATTCTTTCTGCTTATAGCAATCCTGATACTTCTTACGGCAGCGGGTATCGTGTGCTATGTAAAATGGTTCCATCGCGATGTTGCCGTGACGAAGCGTAATCCCTGGTATACAGGGGTTTTTCTTTTACTGACTCCGGGCCTTCTGGCGCTGGGAAGCCGGGGAGGCGTTCAGGAAATTCCGATAAACCAAAGTGAATCCTATTTTTCTCACCAGGGAATATTGAATGATGTATCCGTCAACAACGCCTTCAATTTCTTTGTCAGTTTCATTGAAAATTACCGGGTGATCGATAAAAACCCGTATCATTTCATGGATTCGGGGCAGGCACGGGATATTGTTAAAGGCATTTACCGGACGGAAAAGGATACCACTCTTTGCGTGCTCAACAATTCCAAACCCAATATCGTCCTGGTCATCCTGGAAAGTTTTTCTGCCGATCTGATCGAATCGCTGGGCGCGAAACCCGGCATAACCCCGGAATTCAAAAAGCTGGAAAAGGAAGGGTTGTTGTTCACCCGGCTTTATTCGTCCGGGATGCGTTCCGAGCAGGGTATGGCCAGTATCTTCGGGGGTTTCCCTTCACACCCGATCAGTTGTTCGGTGGTTCAACCCGAGAAGTACCCGGCTTTGCCGAAACTTCCGGAACTGATCAAAGAGACAGGCTATTTCACTTCTTTCTATTTCGGAGGGCAATTGATCTATGGGAACATCAAGGGCTACATTTATTCCAATGGCTTCGACCGGATTGTGGAAGGGACTGATTTTCCCCGTGATTTTCCGAGGGGTAAACTGGGAATCCCCGATGGCAATGTGTTGGATTACCTGGCCAAAGAGCTGGGTAAGAATCAGCAGCCGTTCTTTTCCGCCGTCTTTACGATCAGCAGTCATTCACCCTATGATCAGCCATACGAAAAACCGCTGACATGGGGCGGTTCCGAAAACGATTTTATCAATTCAGCCTATTATACAGATCATTGCCTGGGTGAATTCTTTAAGACAGTCCGCAATACTGCCTGGTACAAAAACACCCTCTTCGTTTTGCTCGCCGACCACAGCCACAGTTCATATTATAACTGGTATCCCGGACAGAAGCAGTACCGCCGCATTCCGATGCTTTTGCTGGGCGGTGCGCTGAAAGAGGAGTATAGAGGGACTGTTTGTAATAAGCTGGGAAATAATTATGACTTTCCTGCCACTCTTCTTACACAACTGGGTATTTCCGATACGGCTTTTCATTGGAGTAAAAACCTGCTTAATCCGTATTCTCCGGAGTTCGCGTATTTCTCGAACGAGAATGGATATGGTTGGATCCGCCCCGGGATGCAGTATTCATTGGATATTGGCAAAGAATGGATTTATGCTGATGAAGTACCGGCTGGTAAGAAAGAGTTAATGAAGAAGGAAGGAGAAGCCTACCTGCAGTGTGTCTTTGAAGAGTACCTTGCCCAGTAGACAAAAGTCATTCAAGGTATTGATTTTCAGCTTATTTTTTCGTATCTTCCTGGCAATATAAAATCGACCTGCCATGAAGATTTTTACGTTGCTTTGTATAGCTTTCCTGGTTCCGGTCTGTTCCTTTTCACAACAGGATTACCGGGAATTCGGGGATGCTCCGGAAGGAGCAATTGCCTATCCATCTACCGGTATTATCGGTTTATTTCCCACTTGTATGACAGTGGGCCCCAACGGCTTTGTTATCCATAATAACTTCGGTGCATTTTTTGTGGGGTTTGATCTGGAAGTGGATGGCAATGCCGGGTTATGTCCGATGTTTGCCCCATACGACAACGATGAATGTTTCGGAGATGGTGATGCCGGGTTGATGTTTCCCGAACCTTACACGATCATCTCGAACATCATAATGCCCTGTCCCGGGTTCAAAGGGACTTCCATGGGGGCGACCTGTCAAAGTATGACCTGGGGTATTAACGTCGATATCAATGTGACGAATTTCATGCCCAATCAAGCCATGGGCTTTGTAAACGTTGTTGTTGACTGGAATCAAAACGGGAATTGGGGGGATGTGCTGGTTTGTCCGGCAGGGGCTTGTCCCGAACATGTGTTGGTCAATCACCCGGTGATGAATGGCTATTCCGGTCCGCTTTCGCTGACGGGACCGCCTCCATTTCTGTCTGGTCCGAACCCCGGATTTTACTGGGCACGTTTTACGATTTCTGAGATGCCGGTGCAGGTAAACTGGAACGGGGAAGGGAGTTTTGAGGATGGTGAAAGCGAAGATTACCTGATCTATATTGGCGATTTTGATTACGGAGATGCTCCCGAAGGCGCTATTGCCTACCCGTCAGCCGGGACTATCGGGCAGTTTCCAACCTGTATATCGACAGGTGCGACGGGTAGTTTCATACAGCATGCTGCGGGGATATCCTGGTTCGGTCCGTTGGCCGATTTGGAAAACGAAGGGAATCAGGGAGTTTGTCCTGTGTTTACTCCCAATGCCTATGACAGCGATGAATGTTTCCAGGATAATGATGCCGGTCTTCTTATCCCGGCATCTTATACCATTACCGGTGCGGCAGGGCAGGAGATGGTCGCCCCATGTACCGGTAACGCGTATCCCTTAGATACAGTTTGCAAAATGGCTAATTGGGGATCTGAGATTGATATTCAGGTTACCGGAACAGGATATGTGAACCTGTTGATCGACTGGAACCAGGACGGTCAATGGGCGCTTGATACAACCCAAAAATGCAATGGAACTGTTGTCCCGGAACATGTACTGGTTGATTTCCCTGTTACGGCAGCAGCAGGGGCTCCATTATCTTCTTTTTCACCTCCGGCCTTTTTGGTGGGTCCTGATGATGGATTTGTGTGGGCAAGGTTTTCGATCACTCCGGTGATGACAGGACCCAACTGGTCGGGGGCAGGTACCTTCACTGATGGTGAAACGGAAGATTATCTGTTCGAGATTGCTACGGATTTCTCTTCCATCAACCTGATTGATCCGGAAGTGATCACTCCGCTCAGGGTCATCCCCAATCCGGTGAAGGAAAAAATGACCATTGAGTTCTCCCTGTATGAACAAGGACCGGTGTCCATCGATCTGCTGGATCCGCAGGGAAGGATGCTGGCCAACCTGGTCCATGAGTTCATGAGTAAAGGCTCTCATCAGGTGACTGTTGATCCGGACATGATCCTGAATAAAACAAGCAGCGGGTTCTTCTTTGTCAGGTTGACTGCCAAAGGGAAACCCGCTGCATATTCTAAGGTGGTGATAGTCAGGTGATCAGACTATTCCAGTGAGTGTACTACCAGTCCTGACCGTAATTTCGGTTCGAACCAGGTAGTTTTGGGAGGCATGATATTTCCGGTATCGGCAATATTGATTAATTGCTTCATGGAGACGGGATAGAGTGCAAAGGCGACTTTCATTTCACCGTTGTCAACTCTCTTTTTCAGTTCACCCAATCCCCTGATACCACCTACGAAATCGATTCGTTTGTCGGTACGCAGGTCTTTAATTCCCATGATTTCATCGAGAACCAGTTTGGAAAGGATGGTGACATCCAATCCGCCGATAGGATCATTGTCGTCAAAGGTTCCTTTCCGGGCTTTCAGCAGGTACCATTTCCCGTCGAGGTACATGGAAAAGGTATGCAGTTGTTCCGGCTTCAGAATTTCCGTTCCTTTTTCTTCTACCTCAAAAGCTTTATTCAGCTTTTCCAGGAATTCCTGTTTTGAGAGTCCGTTCAGGTCTTTAACCACGCGGTTGTAGTCGATGATGGTCAGCTGATTATCCGGGAAATGTACAGCCAGGAAGAAATTGTATTCTTCTTTGCCTGTATGTGCCGGGTTATTCTTCCGTTTTTCGTTCCCGACGAGAGCGGCAGCAGCCGTCCGGTGATGGCCGTCGGCAACATAGGTAAACGGAATATTCCCGAAGATGGAGACGATCTTTGAGATCGTCTCAGGCTGTGAGATAACCCAGAAATGATGCCCGATACCGTCGACGGAAACAAAATCATAAACGGGCTGATGTTCTTTTACGAAGGCAGCAACAAGTTGATCCAGTTCGGGAACAGCCGGGTAAGAGAAGAAAACGGGTTCCATGTTGGCATTGGTGATGCGAACATGTTTCATGCGGTCTTCTTCCTTATCGCGACGAGTCAATTCGTGTTTTTTGATGATCCCGTTCATGTAGTCCTCAACACCTGCGCATCCCACGATTCCGTACTGGGTCTTCCCGTTCATTGTCTGAGCATAAATATACAGGCAATCAGTATCATCCTGGACCAGCCATCCTTTTTCACGGAATTTGGTGAAATTTTCCTTTGCTTTATCATAAACCTGCTGATCGTGTTCATCCATTCCTTCGGGAAGGTCGATTTCCGGTTTAATGATATGAAGCAACGAATAAGGATTTCCGGTTGCTTCAATCCGCGCCTCTTTTGAATTCAGGACGTCATAAGGGCGGGAGGCCAGATCCCTGGCAATATCCACTGGGGGCCTTAATCCCCTGAATGGTTTTAAAATAGCCATAAAAAATAGAATTAATGAATTAGTACTTCAGTCTTACAAGTTACAAGTTACAAGTCGTCATCGTCGTTCTCATCTGCATTTTCGCTTGCTTTTACACTGCGCTGCAGAGACCCGATTAACGCTCCGATCATCTTTGTCATCTCCATTAATTGATTTTTCGATTCATTAAATGCATCATCAGTCAGGAAATGAAGGCTCTGACCAACTGTAGAGATTACGACACATTCCCTTACGGAACTTTTGGCCATTTTGAGGTAATAGACAAACTGGCTTTTGTTTCGGGAAGATCCTTCAGCAATGTTCAACGCGATGCCATGTGATGAGGTGATATACCTGTCGAAAAACGATTTGGCAATGGTGTCACTACCGGCATGCTTCGCAGTTTTATGAACCCATGCAGTGTAATCAAGTGCTTTGTGATATACTCGCAGGTCCTCAAATCTGAAGAAAGTGGTGGGTTTTTCGTTTTCAAACTCCATAGTTGATAGTATTAGTTAAGAAACTAATTGAAAGGAGGATATCTTGAGATGGTTCAAACAACGGTAGACAACGTCATGTTATTTGTTCACCTGGAAGGTACGGTCTCCGGTTTTCAGGAAACGTACGATCTGGTTAGCAGCAGCAATTCCTGCGTTGATGTTGGCTTCTTCTGTCTGGGCGCCCATTTTCTTCGGTGTAAAGAAGAATCTTCCGTTGAAAGCTGCTTCAAAGTCTGCTTTGTTGGAAGGAGCAATATCCGACAGATACGCGAAGTCATTCCGCTCTGCGAAAAGCTTTAGTAATTCGGATTCATTGATGACCTCGGCTCTTGCCGTGTTGACCAGGACAGCCGGTGAGGGCATCCGGGAGAGCAATGCATGATTGATCGACTCCTTGGTCTGGTTGTTAGCCGGGATATGCAACGAGACGAAGTTGCAGGTGGCATACAGCTCTTCAACAGTACCAACCCACTTGACGCCGTCTTTTTCAATCTGTTCGCGAGTGAGGAACGGGTCGAACGCATAAACTTCCATGCCGAATCCCTGGGCGATACGGGCTACATTTTTCCCTACATTTCCGAAGGCATGAATCCCAAGTTTTTTGCCTTTCAGTTCAAAACCTGATTTGCCATTATAAAAATTACGGGCATAATACACCATCATTCCCAACGCCAGTTCAGCGACAGCATTGGAGTTTTGTCCCGGTGTGTTCATCGCGACAACTCCTTTATCCGTGGCAGCCTGCAGATCGATATTATCATAACCGGCTCCGGCTCTCACAATGATCTTAAGGTTTTTACCTGCTTCAATCACTTCTTTGGTGGCTTTGTCGCTGCGGATAATAACAGCGTCAACATCGGCTACAGCTTTGATGAAATCATCGGGGCTTTTGTATCCTTCCAGAAGAACCAGTTCGAAGCCGGCTTTTTCTACCACTTCTCGAATGCCTTTCACCGCTACCGGTGCAAAAGGCTTATCAGTTGCTACTAAGACTTTTGTCATGACGATTATGCATTGGTTTTTTCAAATTCTTTCATGCAGTCAATCAGCGCTTGTACGCTCTCGATCGGCAGTGCATTGTACAAAGAAGCACGGAAACCGCCAACAGACCGGTGACCTTTAATTCCCACCATGCCTTTGCCTTTGGCAAATTCCATGAAGGCTTCTTCTTTTTCTTTATACTGAGGTTTCATCACAAAGCAGACGTTCATGATAGAACGGGAGTCTTTTTCAACCGTTCCGACGAACATCCGGCTGTTATCGATGGCATCGTACAGGAGAGATGCTTTGGCCTTATCCATTTCTTCGATCTTGGTAACACCGCCCAGGCTCTTGATCCAGCGGAGAGTTTCCAGACAGGTGAAGATGTTCACACACGGAGGAGTGTTATACAAGGATCCGCCTTTGATGTGGGTAGCATAGTTCAGCATCGTGGGGATCTTACGATCAACCTTGCCCAGAACGTCTTCGCGGACGATCACGAAGGTAACGCCGGCAGGACCCAGGTTCTTCTGTGCACCACCATAGATGAGGGCATACTTGGAAACATCAACCGGACGGCTGAGGATATCCGATGACATATCAGCTACCAGGGGAACAGGGCTGTCCATGTCATAGCGGATCTCTGAACCGTAAATGGTGTTGTTGGTGGTGATGTGGAAATAATCGGCATCCGTGGGGATGGTAAATCCTTTGGGGATGTACGTAAAGTTCTTATCAGCCGATGATGCGACGATCTGAACTTCTCCCATCATCTGGGCTTCTTTAATGGCCTTCTGTGCCCATACACCGGTTTCCAGGTATGCTGCTTTTTTGTTCAGCAGATTGAATGGTACCATGGCAAACTGAAGACTGGCGCCACCTCCCAGGAACAAAACGTGGTACTCTTCGGGGATATGGAGTAATTCCTTGAACAAAGAAACGGACTCATCGATGATGGCCTGAAAATCTTTTGTCCGGTGAGAGATCTCGAGAAGTGACATGCCAATGCCGTTCAGGTCAAGGATAGCCTTGGCCGTATTTTCAACTGCTACACGCGGTAAAATGGAGGGGCCGGCATTAAAGTTGTGTTTTTTCATAGTAAAGAGAATTTAATTTGGTTTGACATTGATTTCCTTTTGCAATATTATAAATTAAAAACCATACTCCGGATTGTTCGAAAATCAAAAATAAGCCATTTTCACCCAAAAATCAATAGTATTGAAAATTATATTCTTAATTTGGATTTTTAGGCAAAGATCGGGTCTTTTGGACGGGGTTTCTGGCATCAATTTCTTTCAGCAGATTCCAACACCCGTTTTCGAATACGTATCCATCCATTACGTCGGAAGAGGGAAGATAGTATTCATACCGCCCTTCCATTTCTGCAGCAGAGGGAAGGATGCGGTCGCAGACGATCATGAACTTACGAATCCTTTTCGTCTCAAACTGATGACGTGCAGCATCCCATTGCCGGGCTGTCACGACGGCCTGCTTCTCATAGGTGAGCACCATGGATGCTCTGGCTGAGTATCTGAAGATGATTCGTTTATCAGGCAGCGGTTTTTCGCTGTTAAAAATGTTGCTCCCGAACAAGATCGAACTGTCGGTCGTGAAGATCATCGGCTCGATCAACCGGGAGCATACCAGCGGACTGATCCCTTTCCAACCCAGCAGCGTATATACGGTACCCTGACCGGGCACTTTTACCGGGATGACCTCATAATAAACGGCTCCGTACCATTCATCGGGGGCGCCTGCAAATGTTCCGGGCTCGGCGATGGAATCGGTCCGGTCAACAAGCCGGATCACCGTCAGGGAATCATTTTTTTTACCGTTAACCTGCACCAGTCCGAAATAGCGAAAACCGCCTCCGGTAAGGGGAACCGTCCAGGTGAAAAGCCGGAAACGTGAATCAGAGGCTGTTACGGAAGTAATACCTTTCAGAGAATCGAAAGGGTAGGAGAAAGAGGATTGTTTTTTCAGGATGGACCCGAAAAAATCGACAAACTGTGTGCTGAGGTCCAGCCGTTCGACGTCATCGGTTGATTGGCGGATTCCGTCCAGCTTTTTTTTCAGCAGGATCTCTGCATAGGTTTCCGAGCCGGGCTTTTGAGGACAGGCAATGGCAAAGGGGAAAATGAGCAGAGAGAGGAAAAGTATGGATCTGGTCAAGGCATTCATTTTTGAATGTGTAAATTTGCAAAAATTATGGATGCCGGAAAAATGAATGCTGAAAATCGAATCGAATCATTTGTGTCAGTGGGCGCCAGACTGGGTTGTTATGCGGATGATCCCGTTCTTTCGGAAGCAGTACGCCTGGCGGGAGCGGAAAACCCCTGGTTCACGCCGGGGTTTCTCGATCATGCCCTGAAAGCCTGGGCCCGGGTTCTTACCCGCAAAAACCTGACAGAATGGCTGATTCCCTACGGAGGAAGGGTAGGGGAAAGCAATCCTCCCAGGACCATTGCCGTCGTCATGGCCGGGAATATTCCCATGGTGGGATTCCACGATATGTTGTGTGTGCTGATCTCCGGCAACCGTCTGAGAGCCAAACTTTCCTCGCAGGACCAGCGCTTGCTGCCGGTCATCGGGTCGTTGCTGGAACAGGTTGACCCTGAATGGAAAGAGTTCATCTCGTTTACTAACGGACCGCTATCGGATTTTGATGCAGTCATCGCCACCGGAAGCGACAATACTTCCCGTTATTTCGATTTTTACTTCGGAAAATATCCGCATATCATTCGCAAAAACCGGAACAGCGTGGCTGTTTTGACCGGACATGAGACCTCCGGCGAACTGGCTGACCTGGCCGACGATGTGTTTCTTTATTTTGGCAGGGGCTGCCGGAATGTATCGAAGATCTTCCTCCCGAAGGATTATGACCCGGGAAATCTTCAGGAAGCCTTCAACAAATACATCGATCTGTACCATCATAACAAATACCGGAATAACCTTGATTATCAGAAATCTATCTACCTCCTGAATAATATTCCTTATTATGACGGTGGTTTTTTTCTGATGACCTCTTCAACAGTGATGGCTTCTCCGGTATCGGTCATTCACTATGAGTATTATACCGACATCTCTTCCGTGCTCAACGTAATTGAACACGAAAAGGAACACCTGCAATGTGTGGTGGCGGCAGGGAAGATGGCTCCCGGAGCAGTAGAACCGGGCCGGACACAACTTCCCGGGTTGGCTGATTATGCCGATGGCGCAGATACCCTGATCTTCCTTACAGAAAAAATTAACAATCACTGATATTGGAGTTTCAAATAAATTCTTTATCTTTGCACCCTTGTTTCTAAAAACCAAATGTTGAAATGAAAAAAGATATTCATCCGAAGGATTACCGCCTGGTTGTATTTAAAGACATGTCGAATGATTATGCCTTTTTGTCGAAATCCACAGTGAAAACCAAAGAAACCATTGTATGGGAAGACGGCGTGGAGTATCCTCTTGTTAAGCTTGAAATCTCTCACACCTCGCATCCTTTCTATACCGGTAAAATGAAGCTGGTTGACACCGCCGGTCGTGTTGATAAGTTCAAGAGTCGTTATGCAAAACATATTGAACAGCAGAAGAACAACAAGTAATTTTTCTTACATAGAATAAACAGCCTTCATAATTCGTTACTATGAAGGCTTTTTTTATGTCATTTTTCTACCTTTGCATAAGTTGTCATGCTGAAAGTGAAAATTTAACCTGATTGACCCATGAACTATATTTTATTTGACGAAAGCAATGTGAAAACGAATCTGCTCCCGTTGACATTCATGCGCCCGGTAGCCGATATCCGTATAGGCATCCTGACTATCCGGGAGAAATGGGAGAAGATGTTGAAAACCAAAACTTCAACATTGACAGATGGATATCTGTCAAGGAAGTTCCCGATCGTAAAGGAGAAAGAGAACATCCTGATCAACGGATCCGTGTGTCCTACGGAAGAGATCATTGTGGCCATTAAAAAGCTGAAGCCAAACCAGACGCTGGTACATGGTGAAACGATCATAGCCCTGAGTGTTTCCGAAGAAGAAGTGGAGAACCTCGGCGATGCAAGTGCTGAAGGGATTGAGGAGATTGCGGTGAACAATCCGCCTGTCCGTATCAATAATCCGTGGGATATTTTTGTCAGAAACGATACCGCCATCCGCGATGATTACAAGCTACTCACCAAAGGCCGGAAATCACAGGCACTGAGCGAGACCAACCGGGTGCTGGGAGCTGAGAATGTTTTCGTTGAAAAGGGAGCAAGGGTGGAATGCGCTATTTTAAATGCCACGAACGGCCCTATATATATCGGCAAAGATGCCGAGATCATGGAAGGTGCCGTGATCCGCGGACCTTTCGCTCTTTGCGAAGGGGCTCAGGTGAAAATGTCGGCCAAGATCTACGGGCCTACCACCATTGGTCCCAGATCCCGGGTAGGAGGAGAGGTGAACAACAGCGTCTTTTTTGGATATTCCAATAAAGCTCATGACGGGTTCCTCGGACATTCTGTCATAGCCGAATGGTGTAACCTCGGAGCCGATACCAATACCTCGAACCTGAAAAATACCTATGATGAGGTTCGCTTATGGAGCTATTCCAAGAGAACGTTCATCAACACAAACCTGCAATTCTGCGGACTGATCATGGGCGATCACTCCAAATGCGGCATCAATACCATGTTTAATACAGGAACCGTAGTAGGAGTCAACGTGAATATCTTTGGCCCTGGTTTCCAGCGGAATTTCATTCCTTCTTTCATCTGGGGCGGCACTTCGGGACATATGGATTATGACCTGAAAAAGGCCATTGAGGTCGCTGAAATCGTTTACAAAAGAAGAAACCTCAACATGGATGAGGTCGATAAAGAATTACTTACAAGCGTTTATAATCTGACACTGAAAAACAAGAGGCTCTGAGAAGAACCTCTTTCTTGGCACGGTAATTGCAATACCCCGTTTCCAATCCTACAAAGAAACGCAGTGACAATTTGACGCAAACTCATTATGGAATTCAATGAACAAATTTCCCCGTTCGGGCTCTCCGATCTGATGGATCCGGAGGGAGATTTTATCCCCCTGCTTTCGGCCGAAGACGAAGAAGCTATGAACGCCGAAGAAGTCCCCGAAGTGCTTCCGGTGTTGCCACTACGGAATACGGTCTTATTCCCCGGCGTGGTCATCCCCATCACTGTGGGGCGCGATAAATCAATCCGTCTCATACGCGAATACTATAAGAAAAGCAGGATCATCGGCGTGGTCTCTCAGAAAGATCCCAATGTGGAAGATCCTGAATTCGCCGATCTGAATACGATAGGTACCGTTGCCTATATTCTGAAGATTTTGCAGATGCCGGATGGCAATACTACTGCAATTATCCAGGGGAAACGCCGCTTCAGCATCATCGATATGATCCAGGCAGATCCTTATATCATGGCTTCTGTCAAGGCGTATGATCCGGCTCCTGAAACCGCTCCCGACACCAGTGAATTCAAAGCGCTGATCTCGTCGCTGAAAGACCTGGCTATCCAGGTAATCCAGAAATCACCCAGCCTCCCGACAGAAGCTGCTTTCGCTATCAAGAATATCGAAAGCCCTGCCTTCACGGTTCATTTCATTTCGTCGAACCTGACACTTGATGTGAACGAAAAGCAGAAGATTCTCGAAATACGCGAGATGACCGAGAGAGCCAACCTGGTGCTGTCGTATCTTACGAAAGAATTGCAATTGCTGGATCTGAAACAACAGATACAGAATAAGGTGAAGATAGACCTGGACAAACAACAGCGTGATTTTCTGCTCAATCAGCAGTTGAAAACGATCCAGGAGGAACTGGGGGGCGCTCCCAATGCCCAGGAGTTGAATGCCCTGACATCGCAGGCCGAAGAGAAGAAATGGTCGAAAGAAGTGCGCGAAGTATTTGACCGGGAAATGGCCAAACTGCAAAGGATGCACCCTGCCGCTGCCGAATACTCCACACAGGCAAACTATATTGAGACACTGGTTCAACTTCCCTGGGGAGAGTTCACTCCCGATAATTTCGATCTGGAACATGCCCAGGAGGTGCTGGATGAAGATCACTACGGTCTTGAAAAAGTAAAACAGCGCATCATCGAATACCTGGCAGTGATCAAGCTGAAAAAGGACCTGAAATCACCCATTCTTTGTTTAGTAGGCCCCCCGGGCGTCGGAAAGACCTCACTCGGGAAATCCGTTGCCAGGGCTTTGGGACGGAAATATATCCGGGTCTCGCTGGGTGGATTGCGCGACGAATCGGAACTGCGTGGACACCGTAAAACCTATATAGGCGCTATGCCGGGCCGGATCATCCAAAGCCTGAAAAAAGTCAAAACATCCAACCCGGTTTTTGTCCTGGATGAAATCGATAAGGTATCGGGCATGAACATCAATGGCGATCCTCAGGCCGCTTTATTGGAAGTTCTTGATCCTGAGCAGAATAATGCTTTTCATGATAACTATCTTGAGGTAGAATATGATCTTTCCCGCATCATGTTCATTGCCACCGCCAATACCCTTACGACCATTCATCCTGCGTTACGCGACAGGATGGAGATCATCGAACTTCCCGGATACCTGCTGGAGGAAAAGATCGAGATCGCTAACCGTCATCTCGTTCCCAAGCAACTGTCGGAACACGGGATGAAGAAAAACCAGTTCACCTTCAGCCGGGAGGTTCTGACAAATATCGTCGAAGATTATACCCGTGAATCGGGTGTCAGGATGCTCGAGAAATCGATTGCCAAGATCATACGCAGCAGGGCAAAATCCATCGTCATGAAGGAAAAGGCCGGCAAAGCCATCACCACTAAAGATTTAAGTAAGATACTCGGGGCTCCTGTATTTCAGGCAGAAAAGAGCATCTCGAATGAGATTGCCGGGGTGGTGACAGGCCTTGCCTGGACCGTATACGGGGGGGAGATACTCTTCGTGGAAGCCAGCCTGAGTCAGGGGAAAGGTGGTTTGACGCTGACGGGGAATCTGGGGGATGTTATGAAAGAATCGGCTTCGATCGCCCTCGCATACCTCAAAGCACATTCAAGAGATTTCGGTATCGATCCCAATGTCTTTAAAAAATGGGATATTCATATTCACGTTCCGGAGGGAGCTACCCCGAAGGACGGACCTTCAGCCGGCATCACCATGTTTACGGCACTGGCTTCTGTTTTCACCCAGCGGAAGATTAAACCGAAACTTGCAATGACAGGAGAAATTACGTTGAGAGGCAAGGTTTTACCGGTTGGTGGTGTTCGTGAAAAAATTCTGGCTGCCAAACGTGCAAAGATCACCGATATTCTTCTTTCCGTCGAAAACCGGAAGGATATAGAGGAGATCAAAAAAGAGTATATAGAGGGCCTCCGTTTTCATTATATCGATGAAATGAAAGAGATCAATACAGAGGCATTAATGAAGATCAAAGTAGATCACCCGGTAAAACTGATGTGACCCGGGGTTTATTTTACCACCACCATCTTTCTGGTCAGGGAAAACTTTCCGGCATCCATACGGCAGAAATAGATGCCGGGAGAGAGGGTGTCGTCATACAGAAGATACCGGTAGGTTCCAGGATAATGATGCCCGTTCACGGCTGTCAATAGTGTTTTTCCTTCCGAATTGATAATGTCGATCTTCACCGGCGAATATTCTTTCACCTGATAAATGATGGCTGTCTGGTTAGAAAATGGATTCGGTTCATTCTGACGAAGGTCAAATCCGCTATCTGAGCCGGGTTCGTTGATGGCAACGACGGTGGTGGCTTCTTTCAGGACAATTTTCCGGTCGGGGTCAAACTCGAGAGCGACCGGATTTTTGGATACAGTAAACGTAAATGTCTGAGGATTAGTCTCATTCCACACGGTGATCAGGGTGTCGGTCCCATCCTGGAAGGATATCTTTATTTCTACCGGCATCCGGAAGAACAGGGTATTGGTTTGTGTCTGTTCTACTTCCAACCTTACGTTCCATTGTCCGTTACCAAGGTCGTCAATCTCATACAAATTGCTGTATACCGGGTGATTAGGAGCATAAATCCATTCGTTGAAGAACCATTGGTAATCTTGTCCGGTCACCTGGTTAACAACCCCGATAAAATCGGTTGTGATCGCGTTTTTAAACCTGAAATTAGTATCGGAAGCATAGGCAGCCATTACCTGGAAGAACAAAGAGTCGCCCAACACATAACGAAGTTGATGGAGAACGCAGCACCCTTTGTTGTAAGAGATGGCCTGATTGTAAAGTGAATTGGAATTGGGGGTAACAATTGCCCAAACCGGGTTATAGACAGGCCATCCGGGGTTATTCTGCAGGTAGTAATTTGCTTCGGAATTGATTCTGTTTTTATAGGTTGTGTACCCGGCAGCGTACTCTGCCCACAGGTCGGTGCAGTAGGTCCCGAATCCTTCGTTGAGCCAGATGTCGGCCCACGTCCCGCAGGTGATCAGGTCGCCAAACCACTGATGTGAGTGCTCATGTGCCAGCAGGTAGGTGTCGCCGTAACCTCCGGGCATCAGGTTCACCATGGTCTGGTTTTCCATACCTCCCCAGGGGAAGAGGGCATTCAGAGTGGCGAAGCCGATTTTGTTAAACGGGTAATCCCCGAATTTCTCTTCATAGCAGGTAGTGATTTGCGGGATTTTTTCCTGTGCATTGGCGATGGATTCTGTGCTTTTGCAATAGAGCCAGATCGGAATGCTGTCGGCCGGGTTATGTACCGGATGATACCACGTTTCGTTCCGTCCCCAGGTGATTTTCGAACAGATGGTCACCAGATAGGTGGAGACCTGTTGATCGTTGATCCAGTGATACCAGAGCGAATCCCCCGAGATGGTCGAGTCGGCGAGGTAACCTCCCGAGCCAAGCCTTGCTGATAGCGGGACCTTCACGGTGATTTCCGTTGTCGCTTTGTCAGAAGGACGATCCCAGCATGGGAACCATTTACGGGCTCCTTCGGGTGGATTATCCGTAAATACAGTACCCGAGGCAGCATAGAATCCATGATCGTTCGCATCCTTATGCTTGTAAGAGATCCTTACTGTTACCACTTCTCCGGGAGCATAGGTCCGGTTGAGCAACACCTTCAACGTGTCGCCGGAATGGGTGAAGGATGTCCCGGCCAGTCCTACGCTGTCAACATCCATGGAAGTGTTGACGGCATTCAGACTGATGGCGTTCAGTGCCGTATCCACCCGGAATGTCACTTCTTCCTTGCCGGTAAAGTCATCGGCGTATGGGGTGAAAAAGCAATGGTAGATGTCGAGGTTCAGCTTGTAATTCAGCACATCGTAGCTGTGCTTCATAAAATATGTAGCGGTATCGACAGTCACAGAGGCAGTTGCAAAGAAGGGGCTTACGATGAGGAGAAAGAAAAACGGGACGAAGCGATTTCTTTTCATATGAATAACTATTTCGAAATGACCATTTTATGTGTTACGGAAGCATCGCCTGCTTTCAGTGTATAGAAATAGAATCCGGCAGGAAGGTCCCGGCAGTCGAAAGTGATGGAATGTTTGCCGGCGGTTTTCTGACCTGAATCCAGTGTACGTAAGGTTTTTCCGGTGATGTCCGTCAGCATCATTTCTACCGTTGATGCTTCCCTGATTTCGTATACAATGGTCGTGACGCCGGTGGCAGGATTGGGCATATTTTGCGATAAGTATACACGCTCCGTTTTTCCTAAAGGTTCGGTGATGCCTACAGTTGTACTTCCTTCTTTCAGGACTATTTCATCGTCGGGGTCGAAGACGAAGTGAATCGGCTTCTTGTCGAAGGTCCAGCTGAATTGTTGATAATTGGCCTCGTTCATGAAGCGGATGGTGGTATCCGAAAGGTCATCGAAATGGATCAATATTTCCACCGGCATCTTGAAAAATTCAGGGTTCGGCTGTACCTGGGTCATAAACAGGTTCACCTTCCATTGACCGTCTCCGAGGTCTTCGAAGTTATAGGTGTTTTGATAATCAGGGTGGTTTGGTTGGAAGATCCACTGGTTGAAGAACCAATCGTAGTTTCCACCGGTAACCTGGTTCACTTTCGCCATGAAATCAGTGATGGTAGCCGATTGGTACTTATACAAGGTATCGGCGGCGTAGCTTTGCAGAACGCTGAAGAACAGGGAATCGCCCAAAGTATAACGGAGCATATGCAGCACACAGGCTCCTTTGGTATAAGTGATGGCGTAGTTGAACAGAACATCGTTGGAAGGGGTGTTGACGGCCCAATCCGGCTCGGAGATAGCCCAGCCTGGGTTGTTGGTCAGGTAGTCGGAGGCATCGGACTCGATATCGCTTTTATATCCATCGTACCCTTCGTCTTTTTCGTACCAGAATGCTTCCGACCACGTCGCGAAGCCTTCGTTCAGCCATATATCCGCCCAGGTAGCACAGGTGATCATGTCGCCAAACCATTGATGAGCGAACTCGTGCGCGACGACTGAAATGTACCAGCATGACGGGCAAAGAGTGGTAAGTGTCTGGTTTTCCATTCCTCCCCAGCTGAACTGGCTGTTCAGCGTAGCAAATCCGTTCTTTTCAAACGGATGATTGCAGAAATGGTTTGAGTACCAGGTAGCCACATCTCCGATTACATTTTCCATCTGTGAAGGGTTCTCGTTGGAGTTGTAATAAAACCGGATGGGGGTGATAACTCCGGGTGTATTCGGATTTTCCCATTGAACGATATCCAGTTTGTAATATACTTTTCCGGTGATGACAGTAAGATAGGTGGCAACATTATGAGCGCTGACCCAATGATAGTATATCGTATCGCCTGTGATCACCGAATCGGCGAGTGCACCGTTAGAGCCCAGTTTCACATTACCCGGGACCTTGACCCTGATATCTGTTTTTGCTTTATCCGACGGTTTATCCCAGCAAGGGAACCATTTACGTGCTCCTTCCGGTTCAGCATCCGTGAACACAAATCCGTTAGAGGCGTAAAAAGCATCGTCTTCCACATTTTTATGCCCGTAATCGATCAACACTTCTACCGTATCACCCTGATTGTAGGTTTGGTTAAGGTTGATGGTCAGCATATCGTTGTTCAGGCTGAATGACGTACCTGCCAATCCGACGGAATGAATATCCAGGGAAGATTCCACTGCATTCAGGTTGATGGAATTTAGCGTGGAGTCGACTTTGAAAAGAATTTTTTCTGTTCCGGTAAAGGATTTTGGATAGGGAGAAAGGAAGCAATCGCGGATATCCAGATCGAGGGTGTATTTCAAAACATTAAAGCTATGACCGGGCACTGACTCTTCCGCTCCCGGTAAAAGAGCCCTGTTTTTATTCGCCGATTTTTTCATAGAACAAAGTTGGGAACCCTTCATGTTCTGAATGGATTGTGCTGAAAGGCCAAGGCAGAAAAGAGCCATGATGAGCGTCAGAAGGTATTGCTTCTTCATAAAATCCGGTTTTTGCTTGTTTTCTACAAAAATAGGTAAAATGTGTAAGCAGCATGAGGGAAGAGATGAACTAATATTTTGTCGATCAGTTCAAGGTTTTTATTTTTGTCAGATGATGAAGAAAAACCTCCCGTCCCTGCTTTTGTTGGTTACTGCGCTGCTGTTGATGGTCTCCGGTTGCCGGAATGGCTTCGACCAGGCAGATACCAGTCATGTTTTTCGCTATAACGAAGCCGCTGATATTACCTCGCTTGATCCCTCTTTCGCCCGTGATCAGGCAAATATCTGGCCGGTGAATCAAATCTTTAACGGGCTGGTACAGTTGAACGACAACCTGGAAGTGATTCCTGCCATCGCTTCCCGCTGGGATATCTCGGGTGACGGGTTACAGTATACTTTCCACCTGCGAAAGGATGTCCGCTTCCAGGATGATGCCTGTTTCCCGGCAGGGATTGGCAGAAAAGTGAACTCACAGGACGTGATCTACAGCTTCCGGCGCATCATGGATCCGGCCACAGCCTCTCCGGGATCGTGGGTGTTTGGCTGGCTGGACAAGAAGGATCCTTTCAGGGCTGTTGATGATTCCACCCTTGTCATCCGTTTGAAGGAACCGTTTCCGCCGTTTTTAGGGATTCTGACTACCCAATACTGTTCAGTCGTACCGGAAGAAGCTGTTAAAAGCTATGGGACAGAGTTCAGAAGACATCCTGTCGGAACCGGACCTTTTTGTTTTGCTTTCTGGAAAGAAGGAGTCAAATTGGTGCTCAAGAAGAACCCCGCTTACTTTGAGTTTGAAAACGGCAAACGTTTGCCGTACCTGGACGGAGTGGCGATTACTTTCCTCGCGGATAAGCAATCGGCTTTTCTGGAGTTCGCTAAAGGGAAGACAGACCTCATCTCGGGGATCGATCCGGCTTATAAAGACGAACTTCTGACAAAACAAGGCACCCTGAATCCCAAATATGCCGGCAGCGTGCAGCTTACCCGTCAACCGTATTTGAATACCGAATACCTGGCCATCATGGTAGATCCGTCCTCGGAAATGATGAAGGATAATCCCCTTCGGCTTAAACAAGTGCGGCAGGCCATCAACCTTTCGTTCGACAGAACCCGTATGATCGCCTATCTTCGGAATAACATCGGCGCTCCCGGCGTGTACGGGCTGATTCCTCCCGGATTACCGGGATGCGATACCAGTAAAAAATATGGCGGGTACGATCCGGAAAGGGCAGCTGCTTTGCTGGCTCAAGCCGGTTTCCCGGGCGGGAAGGGGTTGCCTTCCATCACGCTCTCGTCCACTTCCGATTACCTCGATATCTGTAAGTATATTCAGTTCCAGGTTTCATCGCTGGGGATTGACCTGAAGATAGAAGTGACTCCTCCGGCGGCGTTGAAAGAGATGAAAGCACAGGCGAAACTTCCGTTCTTCAGGGCCTCCTGGATTGCGGATTATCCCGACGCTGAGAGTTACCTTTCTCTCTTCGTTTCCGGGAACTTCTGCCCGTCAGGACCCAATTATTCTCATTTCTCCAACACACAGTACGACCGGTGGTACCGGGAGGCGATGACTACCACGGTTGATTCACTGCGTTATAAATATTACCGGCAGATGGAAGAGTTGATGATGAATGAGACGCCGGTCATCATTCTGTATTACGATGAAGTGCTGAGATTTACCCGGAAAAATGTCAGTGGCTTGGGAAGTAATCCAATGAACCTTCTGGTGTTGAAAAGGGTGAAAAAGGGATAACCGCTGTCTGTCTTCAGATCTCGATCTTTAGTCCGTCATAAGCAAACCTTACATAATCCGGTAACTCTTTTTCCACTTCTGCCTGAAGTCCCATCTGGTGACTAATGTGGGTAAGAAAAGCCTTCTCCGGCTTCAGGTCATCCAGTAGCGACAGCGCTTCTTCGAGGTTCATATGGGAGTAGTGCGGTTTTTTACGCAGCGCATTGACCACGATTACTTTTGATCCGCGGATTTTTTCTTTTTCTTCGTCACTGATCCGGAAGACATCGGTCAGATAGGTGAAATCGTTGAACCGGAAGCCGTAAACATACTGGTTTTCAGCGAAGTGGACTGCACGGATAGGTATGATGCGCTGGAGCTGGATATAAAAAGGCCTTTTACCATAGGTATGCAGGTACATTTCGGGGACGCCCGGATAACGGTGATCTCCAAAAGCATAGGCATAATCGCGGCGGATATCCTTCTGTACTTCTTTCGTGGCATATACGGCAGTCGGGCGTTGCAGTATGTAGTTAAAGGCCCTGACGTCGTCGAGGCCGCCGAGGTGGTCCTTATGACCATGGGTGATCAGGATGGCATCGATGGACTGGATTTTCTCCCGGAGCATTTGTTGCCGGAAGTCAGGCCCGCAATCGATCACGAACTGCAATCCGCCGGTTTCAATCAGGATAGAAGAACGCAGACGATGGTCGTGCGGATCGGTGGACGTACAGACAGGGCAGTTGCAGGCGATGACCGGGACTCCCTGTGAGGTACCGGTGCCGAGAAAGGTGACGAGCATTTTTGAGTCAGATCCCATTAGTCGATAACTTTGGATGCAAAATTATCGTATTTTTGCAGAGTATAGATACTGGCCAATCACCTATGAACAGGATCAGGAACATTCTGGCAAAGTATAGTTTCACGAAAGATGCGACCGGTATCTCTTATCCCCGTAAGTTTACCAACCTGGCTGATGCGCGAAGCATAGGAATTTTGTATCAGCTGAATGATGTGTCTGACTACGACATCGTGGAAGCCTTCGTTACCCGGCTTCAGAAGGACCATAAAGAGGTGAAAGCCGTTGGATACGTAAAGAACAAAGAACTTATTTCCCGGTTTCTTCCAAAACTTTCGTACGACTTTTTTTCCCGGAAAGATATCACCTGGTATTATAAGCCGGTTCACGCCAAAGTGAAGGATTTCATTGATAAGGAATTTGATATTCTGATAGATCTGAATCTCACGGATTTCTTTGCGTCGAAATATATCTCGGGGTTGTCAAAAGCCCGGTGCAGAGTCGGGGTGATGGCGGAAGACAATCAACAATACTACGATCTGATGGTGGATGCAAAGCCCGGGACAACGATGGAGGAATATCTTGAACAAATCTGTCATTATTTAACGATCATCAAAGACAATGAGACCAGGGTATAATAAATTTAAAGGTACCGGTGTGGCTATCGTGACTCCGTTTCTGGATTCAGAAGCCATCGATTTTGATTCTTATGCACGAATCATTGATCATGTTATCGATGGAGGTGCCGATTTCATCGTGGCGCTGGGGACTACCGGTGAGTCTGCCACCATGTCGAAACCGGAAAGAAAGGCCCTCATTGACTTTTCGGTAAAGAAGATCAAAAAGCGGGTGCCCCTTATGGTCGGTATCGGCGGGAACTGTACGACAGAAGTAGTATTGGCCATTCATTCCATGCCTCTGAAGGGAGTGGACGGGATCCTGTCGGTATGCCCGTATTACAATAAACCGCAACAGGAAGGTATTTTTATTCATTTCAAGACTATCGCGGAAGCCAGCCCGGTGCCGGTGATCCTGTATACCGTACCCGGAAGGACCTCCAGCAACATCGCAGCAGCTACCACGCTCCGCCTGGCGAATGAATGCCCCAATATTATCGGGATCAAAGAAGCTTCCGGTAACTTCGACCAGATCTACCAGGTGCTGAAGAACCGGCCGGATGATTTCCTTGTTCTCTCCGGCGATGACGGAATCACACTGCCGTTGATCTCGGCAGGAGCCGATGGCGTTATCTCGGTGGTTGCCAATGCCTTCCCAAGGGAATTCTCAGATATGGTCCGCGCCTGCCTGAATAACGATTACCCCAAAGCCCGGGAAAACCATTTTCTCCTGATCGATTTCATCAACGCCCTGTTCATGGACGGAAGCCCTGCAGGGATTAAAGCCGCTCTTGAAATAATGGGGTTATGTAAGAATGAATTACGACTGCCGCTGGTCGGAGTCAGAAATGAAGTATACCAGCATCTACAACAACTCATATCTCAAATTAAAAAGTAACATGAAGAAAGTACTCCTTACTATCATTATCGCTTTCACCGCTTCCTTTTTTTCTTTTTCTTTTGCCCAGGATAGTCACCAGGCTGTTATCAACAAAGTATTCGGCGAAGACGGGGAAGTGTATTTCAAATTCAATATCACGGATAGAAACGAGATCAATACGCTGACGCATATTATTTCCATCGATAATGTAAAGGATAATGAGGTTTATGCCTATGCAAACCGGAAAGAATTTTCCTTGTTTTTGGATGCAGGATATTCCTATACCATACTGCCACATCCGGGAAGTTTACTGACGGATGCAGAGCTGATGAACCCTCATCCTGCTGATGCGCCTTCCACTGTCTGGAACTTTTACCCGACGTATGACCAGTATCTCAGTTATATGGCAGGCTTTGCTTCCGCTTACCCGGATATCTGTAAAGTAGATACCATCGGTTATACCAAACAGAACCGGCTGTTATTGGCTGTCAAGATCAGCGATAGCGTGAACAACGAAGACGGGGAACCGCAGTTTTTTTATTCTTCGAGTATCCATGGCGATGAAATAACAGGATATGTGATGACGCTTCACCTGATCGATTCTCTGTTAACAAGTTACGGGAATTCTCCCCGAATCACCGATATAGTGAACAACACGGAGATATTCATCTGCCCGTTGGCAAACCCTGATGGGACCTATCACGGCGGAAATAATTCCGTTAATGGCGCTATAAGGTACAATGCTAACTACATCGACTTGAACCGGAATTATCCTGACCCTGAAGATGGTCAGCATCCTGATGGAGAAGAGTGGCAGCCCGAAACAGTAGCGTTTATGGCTTTTGCCGACAGCAATCACTTCAACATGGGGGCCAACTTCCATGGCGGTTCCGAAGTTTTTAATTATCCGTGGGACACCTGGGCCAAAAGGGCTGCCGATGATGCCTGGTGGCAATATGTCGGACATGAATTTGTCGATACCGTCCACAGCTATGCTCCCTCTTACTATTTCGGCGATTTCAACAACGGCATTACCAATGGCTATGACTGGTACACCATCTCCGGCGGGAGACAGGATTACATGAACTATTTCAAGTATTGCCGTGAAGTTACCATCGAAATATCCAATACCAAGCTGCCATCGGCCAGCAAGCTTCTGACATTCTGGAACTACAATTATCATTCTTTACTGAATTTCCTCGAACAGGCAAACTACAGTATCCAGGGCCGTATTACCGATACCGTGACCGGCGAGCCGCTGAGTGCGAAAGTGTTCATCTTAGGTCATGATAAAGACAACTCTTTTGTCTTTTCAAAGTTACCTTCGGGATTCTATTCCCGACTTCTGAACGAAGGGACCTATAGTCTTTCTTTCACCTGCGATGGTTATTTTTCGAAAACAGTGACTGCCGATGTGGTCAATCATCAGCAGACCAGGTTGGATGTGCAGATGGTGCCGTTGAATATCAGCGTTGAAAACCGGGACGTAAAACATGTTTCCATGGCCTTCCCGAATCCGTCTGACGGCAACTTCCGTCTGGTATTTCCGGCAACGAGCAAGGGACAGTCGCACGTTGAGATATATAATTCGACCGGAGCTCAGGTGCTGAATCAATCCTATCCGGGGAATCTGTCGTCTGTAGAAATGAACCTGGGGAATCTCTCTGCCGGGCTTTATTTCATCAAAGTGGAATCACCTGCCGGCATTTTCTCAGACCGCATCGTGATCTATTAGCAGAACAATTTCAAACCGGGAGACAGCATGATCCGGAAGAGGATCAGGACGACGACGGACATCAGGATGATCGGGTAGGAGAGGCGGATTTTCCGCTGATCCTCATCGAAATAGAAGTCTTCCAGTTGCTTTCCTCTGATCATCACCGGGATCAGCATGAAAACCATGGTCAGGTTGAGGGTGATATCATACAGAGAAATGGAGGGGAGTTTGATCAGCCAGATGATGAAATTTCCGGCGAGAAAAGGCACGAGAAACTGGAATCCTAAAAATTTCCGGGTATAAAAGGCGGGTAGTTCGTTAAAATAGATGTTGGCGGAAATAGTAAAGTACCTGGCCACACTGAATCCGACGGCTATCATGCCTATGAGAGTAAGTACCGTCACCACCATCATCACCGTATCCTGCGCATAAAGGTACATCAGCACGTATCCGAAATCCCTGTTAAACAGTGATCCCATCATGATCTCTCCGAAGAAGAAGACCATGGAATGAGCAAACATCCAAAGCACCAGCAGCCGGAGCATCCCGGTTTCTTCGGCAGTAATGTTATAGAGGATGATGAGGATGGCTCCTGCAAGCAAGCAAACAAGAGGCCCCGCGCTGTAAACAACCTTAACAGCATCTGGTGTCCATCCGACACCTTTGATCAGGAATGAAATTTCATTCAGATACACTGCCGTGGGAATATTGAAAGCGATGGCAGCCAGGGCGGTGGATAGACTGTAAATCAGCGAGACAAGTACATAAGCAAGCAAAAAGAGGAACAGGGAATTGATGCTGATGGGGATGAAAGAGCGTTGGTAAACGGCATGGTTATTCCGTCTGGACCTGCCTGTCTTTTTGCCGGGAGATCGGAAAAGAGAACCCCGCCGGAGAAGAAACGAGATCTTCCGGTGAGTCCGGTAGATATATCCGCTTCTCCGGCGGGGTTTGTTATCCATTAAGCATTATTTTTAGATTATATCTGCCACCGGTGGAATTCCTCCAGTGGAATATTTCCCGTTGTCGAGGTTGTTCCTCACTTCCGAGAACGCTTTGATGGTGTAGTTCACATCTTCCAGCGTATGTCCGGCGGTGGGGATCAAACGGAGCATGATGATGCCCCTGGGCACTACAGGATAGATGACCATAGAACAGAAAACGCCGAAGTTCTCGCGCAGGTCGGTGATGATTTGGGTGGCTTCTGTCACTCCTCCTTGCAGGAAGACCGGAGTAACCGGCGAAGCGGTACGTCCGAGGTCAAACCCTTCCGCCTTCAAACCGCTCTGCAAAGCCTTCACGATCGTCCAGAGGTTCTCTCTCAGTTCAGGATGGGTACGAATGATTTCCAGTCGTTTCAATGAACCGTATACCATCGGCATAGGCAACGACTTGGCAAAAATCTGGGAACGCATTTTGAACATCAGGGATTTGATGATCCTTTTTTCTGAAGCAATAAAAGCACCGATACCGGCCATGGATTTGGCGAAAGTGCCAAAGTACAGATCCACCTGATCCATCACTCCCATGAATTCGCTTGTTCCGGCGCCGGTTGCACCCATGGTACCGAATCCGTGAGCATCGTCGATGAGCAGACGGAATCCGTATTTATCTTTCAGCTGCAAAATACCGGTGAGATTACCCAGGTCGCCTGCCATACCATAAACACCTTCGGTGATGACCAGAATACCACCGCCTGTTTCATCGGCCAGTTTGCGGGCATGCTTCAGCGAGTGTTCGAACTTATCCATATCATTGTGCGGATATACGATACGCTTGCCCATGTGCATACGCAGTCCGTCAAGGATACATGCATGAGCATCGGAGTCATACACCACCACATCGTGGCGATCAATCATCGAATCGATGATGGATATCATCCCCATGTAACCGAAATTGAGCAGGTATGCCGATTCTTTCTTTTCAAAATCAGCTAATTCATGCTCAAGTTGGATGTGCATGTCTGTCTGTCCCGACATCATTCGGGCACCCATGGGGCTGGCCAACCCGTATTTCTCGGCGCCGATCCGGTCGGCTTCCCGGACTTCAGGATGGTTTGCAAGACCAAGATAGTTGTTCAGGCTCCATACCAGGACAGGTTTTCCCCTGAATTTCATCCTACTGGAAATATCTCCTTCAAGCTTAGGAAAATAATAATAACCATATCCCTGGTCAGCATATGTGCCCAAAGGACCCGGATTGTTTACTACTTTTTCAAATAAATCCACAATATTCAGTTTTTGATAAGTGTTTATACTATTCGTTATTGAGTGCAAATTTAGAAATTTCATCCGACTTAACAAGTGTTACAAAGACCTCCTTGCTATTCAATTAAAATTGTGTAATTTTGCAACATGAAAAGAATCCCGCTTCTCGTTTTTGCCCTTTCTTTCATTCTGACCCTGAATTCCTGCAAGTTCGCGAGGATCATGAAAAGTCCGGATGTCGAAACGAAGTACAAGTCTGCCATGGATTACTATGATGCCAAGGACTATTCACGGGCGCTTCAGCTTTTTGATCAGATAGCCGGCGTGATTCGTGCAACAGACAAGGCGCAGGATGTGAACTTCAAATATGCATACTGCTATTTTTACATGAAAGATTATACCCTGGCATCCTATTATTTCAAACGCTATTTTACCAATTACTCGAATACCACGAATGCAGAGGAAGCTCTTTTCATGAGCGCATACTGTAACTACCTGAATTCGCCTGAATACAGCCTGGATCAGACAAGTACTTACGAAGCTATCAAAGACCTTCAGTTGTTTATCAACATCTATCCCGAAAGCAAACGTGCTTCGGAATGTAACGACCTGATCGATGACCTGAGGGCAAAACTGGAATTCAAAGATTACCGCATAGCAAGGCTTTATTACAGAATGGGAGACTTTAATGCTGCCATCACTTCGTATAACAACCTGTTAAAAGATTATCCCGAAACTCCTCATCGCGAAGAGATCTTATTCCAGATCGTGAAAATTTACCAAAAGTATGCCGATGAGAGCATCGAGTTAAAAAAGAAAGAACGATACAATAAAGCGATTCTCGCTTATAATGACCTGTTAAAAGAATTTCCTGAAACCCGTTACCGGGACGAAGCCAAAGTTGTGTTTGACAAGTGCAATGAGGAATTACAGCTTCTTGCACAGCCGGAAACAGGAAGAAAAAAATAACTTTTAAATCAAATCTCTCCAGATGGATTATAAAAAAGTGAAAACGGACACAAACGCCATTACCCGTAACATTGAAGATTTTACTCGCGGCACAGGTAATGTCTATGAAACGGTCGTGGTGCTTTCAAAACGAGCCAACCAGATCAGTTCCGAAGTGAAAGAAGAGTTGAATCAGAAGATCTCCGAATTTGCGACGACCACTGATAACCTTGAGGAGGTCTTTGAAAACCGGGAACAGATTGAAATCGCCAAGTATTTTGAACACCTTCCGAAACCGACGCTGATTGCTGTCCAGGAATACATGAACGACGAATTATATATCCGCAATCCGGATACCGGAGAAGCGGAAGAATCGGCTGAATAAAATCAGTCCTGATGCTGAAAGGGAAAAAAATAGTCATTGGGATCACCGGAAGCATTGCTGCTTACAAAATCCCGTTTCTGGTCCGACTCCTGGTAAAAGAAGAGGCGGAAGTAAGAGTGATCATGACGCCTTCGGCAAAGGATTTTGTTACTCCCCTGACACTTGCCACTCTCTCCAGAAATGATGTGATCTTTCACCCGTTTGATCAACAAACCGGTGCATGGAATAGTCATGTGGAGCTTGGAACGTGGGCCGACCTGATGCTTTTTGCACCTGTCACGGCCTGTACCCTCGGGAAAATGGCTTCCGGCGTGGCAGATAATTTCCTTGTCACCGCTTACCTGTCGGCTAAATGTCCGGTGATGATCGCCCCGGCCATGGACCTGGATATGTATAACCATCCTTCCACCCGGAAAAATGTCGAGATTCTCAAGTCATACGGGAATCAGATCATCGAGCCTCAGACCGGAGAACTGGCAAGCGGCCTTTCCGGCCCTGGCAGGCTGGAAGAACCGGAACGGATACTCGAGATTATCCGTAATTTTTTTTTTAGATCTGAAGAATTAGCCGGGAAGAAAATCCTGATCACGGCCGGACCTACCTACGAAGAGATAGATCCGGTACGTTTTATTGGAAACCGCTCCTCCGGAAAAATGGGATTCGCCCTTGCTGAAGAAGGCGCTGCCCGTGGCGCCGAAGTCACGCTCATCTCCGGACCGGTACACCTGAATACACATCATCCGGCTGTCAGAAGAATAAACGTCATTTCCGCCGCTGATATGTACGAAGCGGTGATGAAATTCGCTCCGGAAGCAGACATTATCATGATGGCGGCCGCTGTCGCCGATTATTCCCCCCGGGAGAAAGCGCCTTCAAAAATCAAAAAACATCGTGAAGAACTGACCATCCATGTTGTTCCTACCGTGGATATCCTTTCCGAGCTCGGTAAAAACAGGAAACAAGGCCAGATCCTCGTCGGATTTGCCCTTGAAACAAATAATGAAGAGGAAAACGCGAAAAAGAAACTGAAAGAGAAAAACGTGGATATGGTCGTGCTGAATTCTCTTCAGGATACCGGGGCCGGTTTTGATCACCCGACTAACAAAGTGACGATTTTCCTTCGCAATGGAGAACAGGTCTCGGGTGATCTCAAAAGAAAAGATCAGGTGGCATGCGATATTTTCGATACTCTTGCGTTATTATCTAAACCCTCACAACCATGAAGTCATTGAAAACCCTCCTCGTGGTGATGCTGTTGCTCCTCACTGCAGGATCCATGAAGGGACAGGAGTTTAACTGCATGATCAGCGTTCAGTTGGAGAAGGTCGAAGCGGCAGATAAAAAGATCTTTGAGACGCTTCAGACAGCCATTTATGAATTCATGAATAACCGCAAATGGACCAACTACGATATCCGGCTGGAAGAACGAATTGAATGTACCCTCCTGATATCCATTAAAGATCGCCCCAGTACGGACGAATTCAGGGGATCGATCAACGTGGTGCTTCGCCGGCCGATATACAATACTTCCTATAATTCGGTACTTCTAAATCATTTAGATAAAGACTTTTACTTTAAATATTCCGAGTACCAGCCGCTGGATTATTCCGACGGCTCTTTCTCTTCCAACCTGACCCAGGTACTGGCTTATTATGCCAACATCATGCTTGGTTTTTATTTCGATTCCTTCAGTCTCGACGGCGGCTCGCCTTTCTTTAACAAGGCCATGGAAATCGTCAATGTTGCCCAAAGCGCTCCCGAACCGGGATGGAAATCATACGACAGCCAGAAAAACCGTTACTGGCTGATTGAAAATATATTGAATAGCAGCACTTCCGGCATCCGGAATTTCGTGTACAAATATCACCGGCTCGGTCTTGATCAGATGTATGACAAAAATGACCTGGGACGGACTGCTATCACGGAAAGTCTGAATCTGCTGAACGATGTTTACAATGCCAAACCAGGACTTTATCTGCTTCAGATGATTCTTGATGCAAAAAAAGATGAATTTGTAAACATTTATTCCGACTCCAAGGTTCCTCCCATGGAAAAAAATAATGTGGTGAATATCCTGAAAGAAATTGATCCGGCCAATGGATCAAAATATCTTACTATCTTAGAGTCGAAATAATTCGAGTCTGATTCACATTTTTATATTTTACTGATTAACATGCTGTTAAAGCTATTCATCGAAAATTATGCTTTAATTGATAAGTTGGAGATTGAATTCTCCGACGGGCTTACGGTAATCACCGGGGAAACAGGCGCCGGGAAGTCCATCCTGGTCGGAGCTCTGTCACTGATCCTGGGAGGAAGAGCCGACACAACGGTTCTCACCGATCCGGGCAGGAAATGTATTGTGGAAGGGTTAGTGCAACTTTCACGTTATGAGGGACTCAGGGAGTTCTTTTCGAATAATGATATTGATTATGATGATCATACGGTTATCCGTCGTGAAATTGCTCCCGGAGGAAAATCAAGAGCCTTTATCAACGATACTCCGGTCAGTGTCTCTCAACTGAAAGAGTTAGGCGAACAACTGGTAAATATCCACTCGCAGCATTCTGTCATCACCCTGAATGATCCTTCTTTTCAACTGGCCGTGGTGGATGATTATGCGCGTAATCAGCAGGATCTGGTGAAATACAGAGATTTGTTCCGGGATTACACGGAACAAGGGCGAATTCTTGCCGGATTGCTTGAAACGGAGAAGAAAAGCAAAGCCGAACAGGATTATTATCAGTTCGTGTTGGATGAACTGGAAAAAGCCAACCTGGTGGAAGGAGAACAGGAGGAGTTGGAACAACAACAGGAGGTCCTTGCTCATGCCGGTGAGATCAAATCGTGTTTGTTAAGATCAATCCAGGAACTTTCGGGAGAGGAAGTAAGTTTACTCTCCGTGCTTTCAGGGATTATCAACGCCTTGGGAACTGTTTCCGGCTATCGGAATGATATTAAAGTAATAGTTGAAAGACTTAAGTCTAACCAGATAGATATCAAGGATATATTATCTGAAATAGAACATATTGAACCAACCATTTCCTTCGATCAGGCCGAGAGTGATGCTACTTCTTCGCGACTTGATTTGATATACCGGTTAGAAAAGAAACACCTGGTGCAATCGGTAGGGGAATTGATTACGGTCCGCGAGGATATTGCCGCGCGGTTAGGAAAAACGATCCGGATGGGTGAGCAGATCGTCGAACTGGAGAAAAAAATGGCGCAGGAAGAAGCAGAACTGAAGTCCCTGGCCCGGGGTATTTCCGGTAAACGTACCGCCGCCATTCCTCCTCTGGAAAAAGAGATGGTCAGGCTGCTCACGCTGCTGGGTATGCCATTTGCCCGGTTTAGCGTGATGATTGAACAGGGCGATGTACTGAAAAAGGATGGGTTTGATCGTGTTAAGTTCCTGTTTTCCGCCAACAAGGGAGTTGAATTGAATGATCTGTCAAAAGTGGCTTCCGGAGGTGAGTTATCCCGACTGATGCTGAGCATCAAATCGTTGCTCACCAGGAAAAACCTGCTTCCCACCGTGATCTTTGATGAGATTGACAGTGGCATTTCCGGAGAGATCGCCGGGAAAGTAGGGAGCATTATGAAGAACATGTCGAAGCACATGCAGGTGATCGTGATCACGCATCTCCCGCAGATTGCAGGGAAAGGCGATTCTCATCTGTGGGTTTATAAGAAAGACAGTACCGACGTGACCCGATCGATGATCCGGAAACTTACCGACGGAGAACGGGTGAAGGAAATTGCCCGGATGTTAAGCAGTGAAAAAGTCACGGAAGCGGCAGTAATGACGGCCAGGGAATTGCTGAAAGATTAATGTTTCATCTGATTTATTGATCGAAGAAATGACCGGTAATTTATTATCAGGAAAGAAAGGCATCATATTCGGAGCGCTGGACAATAATTCCATCGCTTGGAAAGTTGCCGAGAAAGTATGTGATGAAGGAGCGATCATTACGTTAACCAATACTCCTTCGGCAATCCGTATCGGGCAGATCAGCGAGTTGGCCCTTTCGTGTAATGCCCGGGTCATTCCGGCCGATGCTACCAATGAAGAGGACCTGGAGAAGGTTTTCAGGGAATCCGTGGAAATACTGGGAGGGAAGATTGATTTTGTACTTCACGCCATCGCCATGTCCATGAACGTCAGAAAAAAAAATAATTACGATAAGCTGAATTACGATTTCTATCACAAAACCCTCGACATCTCTGCCATTTCGTTCCATAAAATGCTTCAGGTGGCTAAAAAGCTTGATGCCATCAACGAGTGGGGGTCGGTGGTAGCGCTTACCTATATCGCTTCCCAACGGTCATTTTACGGGTATAACGACATGGCAGATGCTAAAGCGTTGCTGGAATCCATTTGCCGCAATTTCGGCCATATCTATGGGATCGAAAAGCATGTACGCATCAATACCGTTTCACAATCACCCACTCCAACCACTGCCACCGGTCTTATTAAAGACATGGACGCTATAATGGACTATGCCGGTCGGATGTCACCCCTCGGCAATGCTACGGCAGAGGAATGTGCCGGCTTCTGTACGCTATTGTTCTCAGACCTCACCAGGAAGGTCACTATGCAGAACCTTTTCCATGATGGAGGATTCTCTGCCATGGGAATGAGCCACAGTGTAATGGAGCCCTACAGCCAGGTCACCAGGGAGCGGCCGTAAAAAGTTGCTTTGAACTTACCCTTTTTTCGTATCTTTGCCGCTTGAAATCAGCCTTTTTTTATTTAAATTATCTGTAAATGAAGATATTAGTTTGTATTAGCCATGTGCCTGACACAACCACCAGGGTTAAATTTATTGATGATTTTAAAAAATTGGATACCGCTGGTATTCAGTGGGTTATTAATCCATGGGATGAGTTGTCTCTGACCCGCGCTCTTGAATTGAAAGATGATAAAGCGAACGGGATTGAGAAAGTAACGGTTGCTCATGTAGGAACCATTGCCACCGAACCGACGATCAGAAAAGCCCTGGCAATCGGCGCTGATGATGCGATCAGGGTGGATGCTGAACCTTCCGATGCCTATTTTGTAGCGGAGCAACTGGCAGAAGTCATTAAAAAGGAGCCATATGACATTATCTTCTGCGGAATAGAATCAAGCGATTATAATGGATCCATGGTAGGAGGGATGCTGGCAGAATTCTTAGGATATCCTTCTGTTTCCGCCGTTTCTTCCTTAACTATCGAGAACGGACAACCGGTGATCACGCGCGAAATTGACGGCGGCAAGGAAATTCTTTGTGTTCCGGCGCCTGTCGTGGCCATTGTGCAGAAGGGGATTGCCAAAGAACCCCGTATTGCGGCCATGCGCGGCATCATGATGGCCCGTACCAAACCCATCAGAGTGATTGCTCCGGCAGTCGTGTCGCCCGTTAGCGAACTGGTTGGATACGAAATGCCCAAGCCAAGGGCTGCTTGTAAATTTGTTGATGCGGAAAATCCGAAACAATTAATCGAACTGCTTCAGAATGAGGCGAAAGTAATCTGATCAATAATCAAAGAAAAACAACAACCAAGATATGTCTGTATTAGTATTTCTTGAAAACTGGGATGGTAAATTTAAAAAATTCACTTTCGAATTGGCTTCTTATGCTGCAAAAGTAGCGGAGATGCTGAATACCACCCCTGTAGCGTTATCACTTGGCACAGTGGAACAATCCGAACTGGAAAAAGTCTGTAAATATGGAATCAGCCGGATCATCTCGGCTTCGAATCCTGAACTTTCCGTTTTGGATAACCAGGTATATACCTCGGTCATTGCCGGCATTGCCAAACAGGAAAACACCACTGTCATTGTTTTAGCTAACAACAATACGGGTAAAGCGCTGGCGCCAAGGTTATCGGCCAGGCTTCAGGCTGCTGTCGGATCAGGTGTCAGCAAGCTTCCTCTCAGCACGGAACCCTTCGTTATTTATAAAAAGGTATTTTCTGGTAACGCTTTTGCAGATGTAGCGCTGAAAAGCGCGGTGAAAATTCTGACCTTATCTCAGAATTCTTTCGATTTGATTGAGAATCCTGTTACCCCGGCGATTGAATCTGTTCAGGCTTCCATTGAGCCCGGCATGATGAAAACGCAGGTGAAAGAAGTCCAGAAACAAACTGGCAAGATCCTTCTTACCGATGCCGAGATTGTCGTCTCTGGTGGCCGTGGAATGAAATCCCCTGATAACTGGGGCCCACTGACCGAGCTGGCGGAACTTCTCGGAGCGGCTACCGCCTGTTCCCGTCCCGTTTCCGACGAAGGCTGGCGTCCCCACGAAGAGCATACCGGTCAAACCGGAAAAATCATCGCCCCGAACCTGTACATGGCCATCGGGATCTCCGGCGCCACCCAACACCTGGCTGGTATCAGCTCTTCCAAGTACATCGTTGCCATCAATACCGATAAGGATGCTCCCATCTTTGAGGCAGCCCAGTACGGCATTGTCGGCGACGCTATGAAAGTGCTCCCCAAATTGGTGGAAGCTGTTAAAGAAATTAAGAAGAATTAGCGATGGCACGGCAGATCATTTTTGCGATCGCACTGCTCATTACCCTTTCCGTTTTTGCTTATTCGATCGCCCGGATCATCCGGTTTTTTAAACTTACCAGGAAAGGCTTTCCGGTCAGACATCTGGGCCGTCGTTTCAACCTGATGATGAACGTGGCTTTCGGGCAGACCAAGATCTTCCGTCGTCCGGTCATCGGTTTCTTTCACGCACTGGTTTTCTGGGGCTTCTGTGTCATTCTTTTCGGCAGCATCGAAATGGTTATCGACGGGCTGTCCGGAACCAATCAGGCACTCAGTATCCTGGGACCGGTTTACAATGTGATCATCGCCTCCGGCGATATCTTTTCCGTGCTGGTCGGGATTTCTATCATTATTTTCCTCATCCGTCGAATCTTCCTGCATATACGGAGGTTTGAAGGGATCGAAATGAAAAAGATCTCCCATATCGATGCGAATGTAGCGCTCACGATCATCCTCCTGCTCATGGTTTCACTGCTGGGCATGAATATCGCTGGTTTACAATACAGTAAATTGACCGGTACCGAGCATCACGGATGGTTTCCTATCAGCAAACTTATTGTAGGATGGTTCCCTGCCAACTCGGCCGATAGCGCCCTGACTTTCAAGGAAATTTTCTGGTGGACCCATATTTTACTGATTTTCCTGTTTGCTAACCTTCTCCCATACTCCAAGCATTTTCATGTTTTCCTCTCGATCCCGAATGTATTCCTTTCAAGGTTGGATCCCTTGGGAAAACTGACTACCATGGAGAGTATCACCCGTGAGGTGAAAATGATGATGGATCCTTCCACCGCCTATGCGGCTCCGGCAGCTGATGCTCCGGTGGAACGCTTCGGAGTGAAGGATGCAGAAGATGTGGTCTGGAAAAGTTATTTCGATTCCCTTTCATGTACCGAATGCGGACGCTGCACTTCCGTTTGCCCGGCTAATTTTACGGGAAAACGTCTGTCGCCACGTAAAGTCATGATGGATCTTCGGGCCCGCATGAAGGAAAAAGGTCCGGAAATGATCAAAAACGGGAAGGACTTTTCTGACAACAAATCCCTGGTCAGGGATTATATCACCGAAGAAGAGTTGTGGGCTTGTACTACCTGCAACGCTTGCGCCCGTGAATGTCCCATTGATATCAATCAGCCTTCTCTGATCATCGAGATGAGACGCTACCTGGTGATGGAAGAAGGATCAGCGCCCGGCGGGCTGAAAACGATGTTCAGCAACATCGAAAACAATGGAGCTCCCTGGCAGTATTCTCCCGAAGACCGTGCTATTCCTGATGCACCGGTGATGGCTGACCTTTTTGCCCGCGGCGAAAAACCGGAATATCTCTTCTGGGTTGGCTGTGCAGGTGCATACGATGACCGGTATAAGAAAGTGACCAGGGCCTTTATGAAGATCATGGACCATTTGAAGGTCAGTTATGCTGTGCTGGGTAAAGAAGAATCCTGCACCGGCGATCCTGCCCGCAGAGCCGGTAATGAAATGCTTTATCAAATGCAGGCTCTTCAGAATATTTCAGTGTTAGATAATTATCAGGTAAAGAAGATTCTGACCATATGCCCGCATTGCTATAACATCTTTAAAAATGAGTATCCTGACCTTGGCGGCAACTATGAAGTGGAAAATTACATCACTTTCCTCGACAGAGCTATCACCGAAGGAAAGCTGGTCCTTGACGGAACTATTTTAAAGGATGCGAAGATCACTTACCACGACCCGTGTTACCTGGGCCGCGCCAACGATATCTATGCGGAACCCCGTTCCATCCTGAAACAACTGACGGATAACCTTACGGAAATGGACCGCAACCACAGCTTCTCCATGTGTTGTGGAGCAGGTGGCGCCCAGATGTTCAAAGAAGCAGAACCCGGGGAAAAGGAAGTTTTCATGGAAAGAACGGAGCAAGCCCTTGCTACCGGCGCTTCCGTGATCGCTACTGCCTGCCCGTTCTGCATGAATATGATCACCGACGGGATCAAGTATAAAAACCGCGAGCAGGATGTAAAGAATTACGACATCGCGGAATTAATTGCACAATCACTTGGATTATAAAACCAACAGATACGTAAACCAATCAGTATGAATAATAAGAAAGTGTTGAAAAGCGGAGAGTTCCTCGTTGAGGAGATCAACCCGAATGATATTTTTATTCCTGAAGAGTTCAATGAAGAACAGGTAATGATTGCGCAGACCTGTAGCGATTTCCTGGAAACGGAACTCTATCCTAACCTTAACCAGATTGATTCGCCCGATATCCAACTGATGAAATCTACCCTGAAGAAAGCGGGAGAACTTGGTCTGATGGGCATTTGTATCCCTGAAGAATACGGCGGTTTTGGACAGGATTTTATCACTCAGATGCATGTTGCCGAAGTTATTGGCGCAGGTTATTCATTCTCTGTTGCATTTATGGCTCATTGCGGTATTGGTACTTTACCTATCATGTATTATGGCAATGAAGATCAGCGTCAGCGTTACGTCACCAAGCTGGCCACCGGCGAATACCTCGGCGCCTATTGCCTTACCGAACCCGGTGCCGGCAGTGATGCCAACTCGGGTAAAACACATGCCACCCTTTCCGAAGACGGGAAACATTATATCCTCAACGGACAGAAGATGTGGATCACCAATGCTAACCTGGCCGATGTTCAGACCGTTTTCGCCAAGATCGACCACGATCGCGTTCTCAGCGCCTTTATCGTTGAACGGGCATTCCCCGGTGTAGTAGTCAACCCCGACGAACACAAAATGGGGATCAAAGGTTCTTCCACTGCCCAGATCTTCTACAACGACGTGAAAGTTCCTGTTGAAAACCTTATCGGTAAGAGGGGCGAAGGATTCCGGGTTGCCCTGAGTATCCTTCACATGGGCCGTATCAAACTGGGCGCTAACGTTCTCGGCGCTTCGAAAAAAGCTATTACCGATTCCGTAAAATATGCCAATGAACGCAAACAGTTCAACACGTTCATTTCTTCCTTCGGAGCCATCCAGTATAAACTTGCCCAGCAGGTTATCCGTACCTGGGGACTTGATTCTGCCATCTATAAACTGAGTAAAGATATCGATGATCAGATCAACCGGAATAAAGAATCGGGCATGGATAAAGGCCGCGCCAGCATTGAAGGCATCAGCCATTATGCGGTAGAAGCAGCTATTGTTAAAGTCTTCGGATCAGAAGTACTTGATTATGTGATCGATGAAACGGTTCAGATCCACGGCGGAATGGGTTATTCCGCGGAAGTGGCTGCTGAAAGAGGCTATCGTGATTCCAGGATTAACAGAATCTTTGAAGGCACAAATGAAATCAACCGTTTGCTTGTTTCCGATACAGCTATGAAACGTGCCATGAAAGGCGAATATGATCTCTTCGGAAAAGCGGAAGCGCTTTACAATGCCGAACAGGTAGCTGAAGTGAAAACTGGATCCGAATCTTTTTACGAAGAAAAGATGCGGAATATCCGGAACTTCAAGAAAGCCATCATGCTGCTCATCCACGGCGCCAACAAACGCTATGCAAAGAACCTGGTGAACGAACAGGAAGTGATGAACAACATCTCCGAAATGATGATGGAAACTTACGTGGCTGAATCCATGGCACTCAGATTTGAGAAAATCAGAATGACCAGGGGAGAAGAAGCTACCACCATTCTTCGCGATATCCTGGATGTGTTTGTTTACGATGCTGCTGACTTGATCCGTAAGAACGGATGCGATGGCATATACTCCTTCGGAGAATTCGAAAATTCAGCGAAGGTTATCAGGGCAATCAAGGATTGCACCTGTGTGAATCCCGTAAATGTAAAAGATGCCCGCAGAAGAATTGCGGCAAAATTAATTGAAGATAACGCTTACCGGTTCTAATCAGCCGGCTTGGAGATACTGATCGCCATCTCGGACTTCTCTTTATCGAAGTCGATGGTGATCAGATCTTCCGGAGCGATTTTGGTTTTAATGATCTCTTCAGCCAACAAGTCCTCCACGTATTTCTGAATGGCCCTCTTCAGCGGCCGGGCCCCAAACTGGGCATCCCACCCTTTCTCTACAACATAGTCTTTAGCTTCCGGAGTAATCAGGATCTTGTACCCCATCGCTTTAACCCTGTCATATAACTGGGTGAGCTCGATATCGATGATCTTATGAATGTCGTCACGATCAAGCGCATTGAAGATGACCACATCGTCGATACGGTTCAGAAACTCGGGAGCAAAGGATTTTTTCAACGCACTTTCGATGACGCCTCTGGAATAATCTGCCGATTGTGCTGCTTTGGAAGAAGTAGTGAATCCCACGCCTTGTCCGAAATCCTTCAACTGCCGTGACCCGATGTTGGAAGTCATGATCACGATGGTATTTTTAAAATCTACCCGGCGTCCGAAACTATCGGTCAGCACGCCGTCATCGAGAACCTGAAGCAGCAGGTGAAAGACATCGGGATGAGCTTTTTCAATTTCATCAAGCAGCACGATGGAGTAGGGGCGGCGGCGGATTTTTTCCGTCAACTGTCCGCCTTCTTCATATCCGACATACCCCGGAGGAGCGCCGATGAGACGTGAAACGGCAAATTTTTCCATGTACTCACTCATGTCGATCCTCACCAGGGCATCTTCGCTGTCGAAGAGATATTTGGCAAGGATCTTGGCCAGGTGAGTTTTCCCAACTCCGGTCGGACCGAGGAAAATGAACGAGCCGATGGGTTTATTAGGATCTTTGAGTCCTGCCCGGTTCCGGCGTATGGAACGAACGACTTTCTGAATGGCTTCATCCTGGCCGATAACCGAATGGGCCAGTTCGTCTTCCATATGCAACAAACGATCACCCTCGTTACGGGCGACACGCTGCACCGGGATGCCGGTCATCATGGCAACCACTTCCGCTACGTTTTCTTCCGAGACCGTCTGCCGGTTTATCCGGGATTCTTCATCCCATTTCTTCTTAGCCTTTTCAAGGGAGTCCTGGAGTTTTCTTTCTGTGTCGCGCAGGTCGGCCGCTTCTTCAAATTTCTGACTGTTGATGGCCGTCATCTTGGATTTCCGTGCTTCTTCGATCTGTTCTTCAATAGCCACGATATCAGGCGGAACATTGATGTTGGAGATGTGCACCCTGGCGCCGGCTTCGTCCATGGCGTCGATGGCTTTGTCGGGAAGGTACCGGTCGGATATATACCGTGTGGTCAGCGATACGCAGGCTTTGATAGCATCGTCGGTATATTGAACCAAGTGATGATCTTCGTATTTTTCTTTGATATTATTGAGGATCTCAACGGTCTCCTCCGGGCTGGTAGGATCCACGAGCACTTTCTGGAACCTCCGTTCCAAGGCACCATCTTTTTCTATATACTGACGATATTCATCCAGCGTTGTCGCTCCGATGCACTGCAATTCACCTCTTGCCAGGGCCGGTTTGAACATGTTGGAGGCATCGAGAGAACCCGAGGCGTTTCCGGCTCCGACGATAGTATGTATCTCATCAATGAAGACGATGATATTCGGATTCTTTTCCAGTTCATTAAGAACCGCTTTCATTCGTTCTTCAAACTGACCGCGGTATTTGGTTCCGGCAACGAGTGAAGCCAGGTCAAGGCTTACGATCCGTTTGTTAAACAGCGCCCGGGAGACTTTCCGTTGAACGATCCGCAATGCCAATCCTTCTGCAATAGCTGATTTACCTACGCCTGGTTCCCCGATAAGGATCGGGTTGTTCTTTTTTCTCCGGCTCAGGATCTGGGCGATGCGTTCCAACTCTTTCTCGCGCCCGACGATGGGGTCGAGCCTGTTTTCTTCCGCAGCCCGCGTAATGTCACGGCCGAAGTTATCGAGGACAGGCGTTTTTGATTTTGATTCGGAAGGACGTTTGGCAGAGGGGCCAAAGCTTTTTCCTCCTTCTTCCTGATCTTCATCCTCATCGTCTTTTGGCAGGATATCTTTCGGGTCGAAAGCCGGCAGGTCTTTCCCTTCGGACAGGATAGCGCGGAGTTCTTCTTTCACCGAATCATAGTTGATGGATATCCCTTGTAATGTTTTGGTGACAATGTTGTTTTCATCTTTCAGAATAGCCAGCAACAAATGTTCCGTACCGATGAGTTCACTTCCGTAGATCTTAGCTTCCAGGTAGGTGATTTTCAAGGCACGTTCCGCCTGCTTGATCAGTGGCATGTTCTCATTCCCGGCCGGCTTCTCTTTATGGCTCGCTACGGCCAGTTCTATTTTCTTCCGAATATCACCCAGGTCTGCTCCCAGGTTTCGAAGGATCTTCACGGCAAGTCCGGTGCCTTCTCTGATGATCCCTAATAATAAATGTTCCAGACCGATATAGTCGTTTCCCAACCGCTGGGCTTCTTCCCTGCTGAAGATCAACACATCCTTTACCCGCTGAGAAAATTTTGCTTCCATAGTAATAGGTATATCTGTTTAAACGCCGGTCAGGTTTTTATTATTGAGTTTACCGGCTATTTCACGTTACAAAGATAAGGTCAGCAAAAATCAATCCAACCGGATTTTCCCTGTAATTATGACCAATTTTGTAAAAATACGGACGAAATGTCAGTCCCTGGTTCACACGACTGATTTTTATTAACAGTGTATTGTTAGAAAGCCATGAAAATCGCCCTAAAAATATCATGGTTTTCTGATGGAATTTTTGTAATTTCGTATTATTGTTTTACTACACATAACTATTTGTGATCCAATAAATTAATTTAGATATCCAACATGGAAAACGGAGAAAAGATCGTTCAGGTTAATATTGAAAATCAGATGAAGACGGCCTACATTGACTATTCAATGTCGGTGATCGTCTCCAGGGCATTACCTGACGTCAGGGATGGACTGAAACCGGTTCACCGGAGAGTACTATTCGGGATGTCAGAATTGGGTGTTTATTCGAACAGACCGTACAAAAAATCAGCAAGAATCGTAGGGGAGGTCCTCGGGAAGTACCATCCGCATGGTGACAGCTCTGTATACGATGCCATGGTTCGATTGGCCCAGGACTGGAGTCTCCGGTACCCGCTGGTTGACGGGCAGGGAAACTTTGGTTCAATGGACGGCGATAGTGCAGCTGCCATGCGATATACCGAAGCGCGTTTGCAGAAGATCGCTGAGGAAATGTTAGTTGATATTGAAAAGAATACCGTTGATTTCACGTTGAATTTTGACGATTCTCTGGAGGAACCTCTTGTACTTCCTTCTGCTTTCCCGAATCTTATCGTGAACGGCGCTTCCGGCATCGCGGTCGGGATGGCTACCAATATGGCTCCTCATAACCTTACGGAAGTAATTGACGGCATCGTTGCCTATATCGATAATCGTGACATCACGGTTGAAGAGTTAATGCAATATATCAAGGGACCCGATTTCCCTACCGGCGGAGTCATTTACGGAATTGACGGAATAAAGGAAGCTTATACTACCGGCCGTGGCCGTATCGTGATGCGTGGTGAAACCAAGATAGAAACGGAAGACAACGGAAGAGAACTCATTGTTGTCAACTCGATCCCGTACCAGGTGAATAAATCGGAAATGGTTAAAAAGACCGCCGAGCTGGTCAACGAGAAAAAGATCGAAGGAATCTCTGATATCAGGGATGAATCTGATCGCAACGGGGTCCGTATTGTCTACGAACTGAAAAAAGATGCACTGACTTCGGTGGTGATCAACAAGTTGTACCAACTGACACCTCTTCAGAGCGCTTTCAGTATCAATAACATTGCCTTGGTCAAGGGTCGTCCGGTGACGTTGGGGATGAAAGAACTCATCGAACACTATGTGGAACATCGTCACGAAGTGATCGTCCGTCGTACCAGGTTTGACCTTGCTGAAGCGGAAAAGCGTGCGCATATCCTTCAGGGACTGCTCATTGCACTGGATCATCTGGATGAAGTGATCGCGCTGATCAGGGCTTCCCGTACTCCCGATGATGCTAAGGCAGGACTCATGTCGACATTCGGACTTACTGAAATCCAATCAAAAGCCATCCTTGATATGAGGCTCCAGCGTCTTACCGGCCTGGAAAGGGATAAGATCCGTGAAGAATACGAAGAGCTTCTGAAGTTGATCGAACATCTGAAAGAAATTCTTGCCGACATTAATCTTCAGATGGGGCTTATTAAAGATGAACTGAAGATTGTGAAAGAAAAATTCGGAGATGAAAGACGTTCTCAGATCGTCCCGGCATCTGCCGATTTTAGGATTGAAGATGTGATTGCTGATGACAATGTTGTGATCACGATCTCGCACCTGGGCTATGTGAAGAGAACGCTGCTGAGCGAATATCGTCGCCAGAACAGGGGAGGGAAAGGATTCAAAGGATCCGATATCCGCGATGATGACTTCCTTGAGTACCTGTTTGTTGCCACCAACCATAATTACCTTTTGTTGTTCACGGAAAAGGGCAAATGCTTCTGGCTCAGAGTTTTCGAAATTCCGGAAGGAACCCGCGCATCGAAAGGCCGTGCCATCCAGAACCTGCTTAATTTAGAAAGTGACGATAAAGTGCGAGCCTTCATCAATGTGAAAGACCTGAAAGACGAGGATTACATCAACAATAACTATATCATTCTTGCAACGAAACGGGGAACAATTAAAAAGACATCGCTTGAAGCATATTCCCGCCCGCGTCAGAATGGTATTAATGCAATCAATATCAACGAAGGCGATCAATTGTTGGAAGCCCGTCTGACACAGGGTGAAGATGAGGTAATGATGGCGCTGAAGTCGGGCAGGGCAATCCGGTTCAACGAGAAGACTGTACGCCCGATGGGTAGAAATGCATCGGGTGTAAGAGGGATTACCCTTACATCGGGTACGGATGAAGTGATTGGTATGGTTTGCATCCCCAAGGATAAACAGTGTGAGATCATGGTTGTTTCCGAAAATGGTTACGGAAAGCGTTCATCTATTGATGAATACCGTGTCACTAACCGAGGTGGAAAAGGAGTGAAGACCATCAACATCACCGAAAAAACCGGCATGCTTATTGCTATAAAGGTGGTCACGGACACCGACGACCTGATGATCATCAACAAATCGGGTATCATTATCCGGATGGCGGTCACTGATCTCAGGGTTGTCGGGCGTGCAACACAAGGGGTACGGCTCATCAGAATCAATGAAAATGATGCGATTGCTGCTGTCACTAAAGTAGAAATGGATGTCACTGAAAACGGTGAAGGTGATGAAAATGGAATGGACGAGAATCCGGATACTGATTATGAACTACCTGAAAATGGAGAAGATGATCAGGTAAATCCTGAGCCAGACAATATTTCTGAAGAAAATTAATTATAACTTTGCATCCGGTCAAAAGAAAGCACACCTAACAATCAATAGAACAATGAAAAGAATCGCATTGATGTTGGTAATGGTTATGGCCGTTACCGCTGCAATCGGACAAAAAAACGTCCGTCAAACTGCTTCTAATTATCTTAGGAGCAATAAACTAGATAAGGCTATGGAAGCTATTAACCAGTGTATTAATGATGCAACAACGTCATCAGACCCCAAGACCTGGTTACTCCGTGGAAATATCTACATGGAGATAGCAAATACCACGAACGATGCATATAAGGCATTGGAAGCAAACCCGTTACAAGTTGCTCTCGAGTCCTATAAAAAAGCTATGGAATTCGATACCAAAGGAGAAAATTACGAAAGTATCGTTGACCGTCTGAATGCGCAGAGGACTGTATATTTCAATGCTGCTGTGGATCATTATAATAAAAGTGAGTACAAGGGCGCCATGGAAAATTTTGCAAAAGGAGCGGATGTAATTGCCATTGCAAAAGTTTCAGATACCACTTCGTTACTGAATGCTGCTTTGTGTGCAGAATTGGCTAAAGAACCCCAACTGGCAAAACAATACCTGAATGAACTCATCAAGGGAGGCTATAAGTCAGTTAATGTATATGCCAAATTATCAGACCTTTATCGGCTTGATAAAGATGAAGAAAATGCCTTCAAAGTTATCCAGGAAGGGATGCAGGTTTTCCCCAATAATATGGAACTTTTCCTGGCAGAAACAAACGCATACCTTACTTTTGGAAAAACAGACAAAGCCCTGGCGAACCTCAAGGCCACCATTGAAAAGGAAAAAAGTAATCCTTCTGTATTTTTTGCTCTTGGGACTGTATACGATCAGTTGTCAAACGATTCGGCACAAACAGCAGATTTCCGTCAGCAGTGCTTCGAAAATGCGGTGAACGCTTATAAAAATGCACTTACCCTGACACCGGGTTATTTTGATGCAGCGTTTAATCTGGGAGCTCTTTATGTAAACAAAGCAGCAACGATCAATGACGAAGCCAATAAACTTCCGTTGGATCAGGCTGACAAGTTTGACCAGATGAAAAAACAGGCAGATGGATACCTGGAGATGGCCACACCATATCTGGAAACTGCCAGTACTTTACAACCCAATGATCTCAGCACGTTGGTTTCTCTGAAACAAATCTATGCCAGAACAGGGAAGGCTGATAAGCTGAAAGAAGTGAACGAGAAGATTGCAAAGATCACTCAGTAATTATAAAGGAGAGGGCTTTTTACAGGCCCTCTTTTCTTGATATTGTTATTTAACATAATATAAATTATAAGACAAATAGATTGAAATTGTAATCAAGCAGAGGGAATATTGAAATAGCTGATTACGGTCTGATTTAGGTTATTTTTTTATCGCTGATTAATCGCTGATCCCGCAGCAAAACTACTCTGCGTTAATCTGCGTTCAAATTTTTTTATCGCTGATTCTTGCGGATTAACCGATGATTCCGCAGCAAAACTACTCTGCGTATATCTGCGTTCAAATTTTTTTATCGCTGATTCTCGCTGATTAACCGCGAATTTCGCTGACTACATTCTGCGTTAATCTGCGTTGATATTTTTTTATCGCGGATTTCGCTGATTACTCGCTGATTTTCGCTGGACATACTCTGCGTTAATCTGCGCCAACTCTTTTTATCGCTGATTCTCGCGGATTTTGCAGTAGCTATGCTTTTTGTTGACATCGTTTTATTTATACATTTGCTTTTCCAAATAACCTTTGATGAAAATAGCTGTTACCGGTGCCAATGGACATGTTGGAGTTAATCTCTGTCAAGCTCTTCTGGATCAAGGGCATGAAGTCAGAGCGCTGATCCATCACCATGCAGGAGCATTAAAGTCTTTACCTGTTACGCAGATCCGTGGAGATATTCTTGACCGCGAGTCACTTCGCTCTTTTTTGCAAGAAGTTGATGTGGTGTTTCATCTCGCAGCCAGGATCACTATCAATGGGGATCCTGGCGGGATCGTATCCGGAACGAACATTGATGGGACCCGAAATATGCTGGAGATTGCTGCTGATGCCGGAATTAAGCGTTTTATTCATTTTAGCAGCATTGATGCAATCCGGCCTGACCCGTCGGCACCAGTAATCGATGAAGACAGTATTTTGGTTGAATCGGATGGCTTTCCTTACAGCCGTTCGAAGGCAACGGGTGAAAGACTTGTGCTGGAAGCAGCCCGTGAAAAGTTGGATGCCGTCGTAGTGAGTCCCACTGCCATTATTGGTCCGGCTGATTCTGTCCCATCCCTGACCGGAAAGGCTGTCATTCAGCTGTACCAACATCAGATTCCCGGATTGGTTCCCGGAGGATATAACTGGGTAGATGTTAGAGATGTGGCTGAAGGAGCGATGGCCGCCTGTCGTCATGGCATACGGGGAGAAAAATACCTGTTGTCTGGAGCATGGTGTTCACTTTCAGATCTTTCCGGTATGATTTTCCGTCTGACAGGAGTCCGGACTCCCCAACGGGTGTTTCCGTATTGGCTGGCAAAGCTTGGATTACCTTTTATTTCCGGTTACAGCAGAATGACAGGAAATGTCCCCTTATATACCAGTGAGTCATTGAAGATCATTGCGGGAGGAAATGAACATATTTCTCATGAAAAAGCAAGTCGTACATTTGGTTATCAGCCCAGGGATCTGGAGAATACCATTAAAGACCTGCTGACGTGGTTTGTTGAAAACGGATATTTGAAAAACTATGCAAAAACTGATGTTAACTGAGCCCCTGTTCTATCAGGTTGTTTATCTCTGGATTGCGGTCGCATTGGTCATGTTCCCTTTGATCCTGAGAATTGTGGTCCCCTATGGTCGTCATACCAATAAAAATTGGGGTCCCCTCCTACCGAACAGGCTAGGGTGGATGATCATGGAAGCCCCTGCCCTGCTCGTTTTCAGCGGCTTTTTTCTCTTCAGCTCATCCTCACATCCGCCAGTGACCTGGATATTCTTTTTGCTGTTTAATTTCCATTACGTGAACCGTACGATCATTTTTCCCTTCCGGTTGCGCACCAAGGGGAAAAAGATGCCGATGATCATTGTCCTGATG
>Ga0209099_1000511_pt1 | contig 45900 bp, 29 predicted proteins | sample AD_JPNHW2_MetaG_FD_184430 | JGI IMG/M metagenome (GOLD analysis project Ga0209099, IMG submission 184430) | Active sludge microbial communities of municipal wastewater-treating anaerobic digesters from Japan - AD_JPNHW2_MetaG (SPAdes) (version 2) | ecosystem: Engineered > Bioreactor > Anaerobic...
TTGTTTCTGTATATACCCAAAATGCACCTTACACTACACCTCATTCATCCTGGTGTTATACTACTACACAATTTAATAGTTGCCGTTTAGGAAATAGTGATTATTCAAATCCTCCTACTTTGAGTTTATCTACTGCCAGACCTAATATCCAGATAAATATGACAACATCTGACCCTACCTCAGAACCTAATCCTGCCAATCTTGTCAGCCCTCTTAACGGTGCTACCAATATTCTCTTATCGCAGACACTTAATTGGTCATCCGGAGGTGGTTCTCCTACTGATTATAAGATATTTTGGGGAATCAGTGAAACCTCTTTTGAAAATGAACAATCTGGTTTAACAACAACATCTTTCAGCCCTCCAAATCTTGAATATTCAACAACTTATTACTGGAAAGTTGATCCTCATAATGATTATGGCTATGCTTCAGATATTGCTACTCTTCCTGTCTGGTCTTTCACAACTATGGCTGATCCGACAATTAATCCTCCATTTACAGAGGGCTTTGAACATAGTGGTGCTTTACCAAATGGTTGGAGCGTAACTCATGGCTCTGGTGGTTCCAAAAATTGGGAATGTGTTACAACTGATTCTCATGGAGCTTCTTCTGCACATAGTGATTCATATTTTGCTCGTCTCGATGTATATAATGCATCTACTTCTTACAATTTTTATTGCCTAATTACTCCGCCCATTGATCTCAGCTCTGGAAATATTCGCTTGAATTATTGGGTTTGGATTGGTTCTACAGGTTCATCCACGCCTTTAGATATAGAGATTTCAATTGATAATATGGCAACTTGGAATGTTTTATATCAACATACTTTAACGACAACCAATACCTGGTTCAATAATACTATTGCCTTAACTGATTACGCATCTTCCGGTGCCTATATTAGATTCAAAGGAAAAAGTAATTATGGTTCTGGTTCATGCAATATGGGCTTGGATGATATAACCTTTGAACCTATACCGACAATACCTTTCTTTAGTTACAGCCCCACTAGTTTACCATTTGGAGCTGCTTTAGTTAATAGCCCCACTGCTTATCAAAATGTTACTATTACAAATACTGGTGGTGGAGTACTTAATCTTGCTGAAGTAGATGTAAGCATAATTGGAACATATCCCTCAATGTTTTCTTTTGACCCTGTGAATCTGGGGGCAGAATTAGGTCCCAATCAATCAGTAACTATTCCTGTTCGTTATAATCCTACTGCTATAGGTGAACATTCTGCTACTCTGCAAATGGTCTATAATGCAACCAACTATGAGGTTGCATTATCAGGAAATTCATTAAGTGAGCATGCCCTTTATGAAAGCTTTGAAAGTGACACTTTCCCACCTGTGTGTTGGTCAAATCCAGGTTCCTGGAGCCGTTCCACAAGTTATGCTAAACAGGGAGTTGCTTCAGCTTATAAATACCCGTATGATACAAGCAAATATATTCTTTCCACACCTAAAGTTACTATAACCGACACCAGTACTTTAAATTTGTGGACCTTATGCTCCAGCACAAGTGGTACTATAGAAGTTATCTATTCTCCGGATAGAACTACCTGGACGCAGATTGGCAGAAATATTACACATTCTGCAACCAATACCTGGTATAATACAATTGTGGATTTAAGTTCTCTTGCCGGAAATAATTATTATCTTGGTGTAAGAACAGGTGGACAATCATATACATCCTATTATATTGATCTGGTAATTGGACCTGACATTACTCCTGAGGCACCCGGAGCTCCTACTCTTACAGCACCTTCCAATGGAGCTACTTTGGTTAGTATTTTACCTACCTTTACCTGGACAGCTCCTACTACTGGTGGAATTCCAACAGGGTATAAGGTCTATTGTGATAATAATAACCCTCCTACTTCAGAGATTGCGGATGTAACCGGTTTAACTTTTACCGCTACTGTCCCCTTGCTTAATGAAACTCAATATTATTGGACTGTGAAAGCATATAATACTGCTGGAGATACAGCTGCTACTCCTGTCAGCTTTACTACTGTAGAACAAGGTTATACTGTTATTGGAACGGGGACATCTACTCAGCGTCAGCCCTTTAGTACACTCTGGGGTTATGAACGTTCTGCTGCCTTATATACCAATGCTCAGATAGGTGGATTTGGATTATTAGATAAAGTTGCCTGGAATTGTGCTACTACATCTACTACGGCTGTTCCATATAAGATATATGTAATGCAGACAGATGGTACTGCTTTTACTGCTATGAGCTGGGATACTTTTACCGCAAGTGCAACCCTGATAGATGAGGGAACACATACCTTTTCTACTACCGGCTGGAATTTATTTGAACTTGATAATCCTTTCTCTTATGTTTTAGGAAATTTAATAGTAGCAGTAGAAACAAATTATGGTGGTAGTGGAGGTGGTTCAGGCCATACTTTCTATTATTCTACAGGTGCAGCTAGTAGCCATCAATACTGGAATCAGGACAGCACTCCTCCTACGGGAAATGGAACAGTAAATACCAATTTACCTAATATTATGCTGCATTTATCTGAGTTACCAACAAATCCTACAATTAATATTACTCCTACCAGTTGGGATTTTGGACAGGTACAGATTAACACTACTAATACTAAGGACTTTACAATTAGTAATATAGGTGGTGGAACCTTAACTATTAATCCTGCAATAGAATTAATTGGGACTAATGTAGATCAATTCCTGCTTACAGATACTAATAGCTATCCTTGTGAACTTGGATCGGGTGAAGCGATGACTGTTTCTGTTGCCTTTGCTCCTACTTCCATAGGTGAAAAGACAGTAAATCTAAAAATAGTTGATAATTTAAGTAAGACAGAGCATAATATTCCTTTAACCGGAACCGGGGCTGACTATTCTATAAGTTCCATACCTTATTTGAATGATTTCCAGAGCAATATTAACGGTTGGACTGTCTTAAATGTAAATGATGATGAGAATGAATGGGAGCGATTAACTGAAAGCGCTTCTAATATGGCAATGCAGATAAGCTATAATTCCTCCGAAGCAATGAATGACTGGTTTATTACTCCTCCAATAAATTTAACCAAGGATATTACCTACTATATTAAGTATGAATATCGGGTTGCATCAGATTATTTTCCTGAGAACCTTGGTGTATATATTGGCAACTCACCTACTCCTGCAGCTCTTACTACTCTTCTTGATGATCAAAGTCCATTAACCAACGAAGAATTTGAAATAGGAACTGCATCCTTTACTCCACCGGCAACAGGGATTTATTATATTGGTTTCTATGGTTACAGCGATGCTGATATGGATATCCTTTATGTTGATAATTTCAGGATTACCCTTGCCGGTAGTGATATTGTTAGCGGAATTACTTTCGGAGGAACTGCCAATCCTGATCCTGCTCCAATTGATAACCCGGTTACAGGAAATCCTCTGGATACTTCGTTAACTATAGAAGGAATTGCGGGAACACCAGTAATAACCGTTATTACAGAATGGGCTCCCCCAGCAGTCCAACTTCCTAATGTAGGACTCAGTTTTGTGCTTAGCGGAACAAACTTCTCCGGAACTACAATCACTATTAACCATAATCTTGGTTTCGTTCCTGAACAAATTGCCTACAGAATAGAACCTGGAACCTGGAATATACTCACTGCCGGTAGCCAAGGAGTTGATCTTTGGAATGATACCTCAGTTACTTTCAATTTACCATCTACTAAATCAGCTGGAGATTTGGGTTTTGTATTCCCTCAGCAAGAAGGTCAAACATTACCTGTAACTCTATCTAATTTCACTGCTGTAGTAACTTCCGAGAATTTTGTTAATATTGCCTGGCTGGCAGAAACCGAGACGAATCATTCCGGTTATAATATTCTCCGGAATGAAGCAAAGGATTTGGAAAATGCCATTAAAATTAATGCTCAATTAATTGACCAGGGCACAGCAGCGGGAACTCAAATCAGCTATTTCTATACTGATTTTGAGGTCTATACAAATCAGGTCTATTATTACTGGCTGGAAAGTATTGCCCTGGATGGAACAAATCAATTCTACGGTCCTTTAACCGTTACTATTGGTGATCCAACTCAGGAGCCGCTTCCTCCAGTAGTTCCGATGGTTACAAAACTCTATAATGCCTTCCCCAATCCTTTCAATCCAAATACTAATATTCGTTATTCTCTGAAAGAAGCAGGTAAGGTTAAAATTGAAATCTACAATATGAAAGGTCAGAAAATCAAGAGCTATAATCAAGAACATAGTAGTCCGGGTTACTATCAGGTTTCCTGGGATGGTCGTGATGAAAATGGCAGAAATGTTGCCAGCGGAATTTATCTGTATCGTCTAACCACAGCTAATTATACATCGGCTAAAAAAATGGTGCTGGCAAAGTAGGGAACGGTGAACGGTGAACGGTGAATGGTGAACGGTGAAAAGTGAACGGTGAAAAGTGAACGGTGAAAAGTGAACGGTGAACGGTGAAAGGTGAATAATGAAGAATTGAGAATTGAGAATTGAGAATGGAGAATTGATGAACTATGGAATGTGGATAGAAATTTGTGTAGCTGGAGACCGCCGTTCCTCCGCATCCTGATTAACCGAATTAAGTAACATAACATAAAGAAACCCCGAGTTTTTCGGGGTTTCTTCTTTATCTAACATTCATTCCATATAGTCCTTTAGGGCGGCACGAAAATAGCGATGGTGGCGAAGCTCCTCGTAAAAAAAGGTTGAGATGGTTGAGAAGGTTTAGAGGGTTGATGTTTCTTATGAACGACGAGGACGTCGTTCTTCCTGAATACAAAGCCCCGTAGGGCGACACGAAAATAGCGACGGTGGCGTAAACCCGTAATAAAAATGACAAATATCTCTCTGCTCTTCGCTCTCTGCCCTCTGCCAAAAAGCCCTTTAGGGCAGCACGAAAATAGCGACGGTGGCATAAGCCCCTCGGAAAATTGCTATTTCAACGGAGGGAGGTTTTGACTTACAATTTTCACCTGCCTTCAATGAAACCACACGCCTCACTTCTTGTTCACTTCCAAACGCTCTGCAACTGATTTCCAAACCCGAAAATTGTGAGTTAAAACAAAGGCAAAACCATCGGCAACCTGACTATTTTTTTGTTCTCAAAGAAATCCCGGAATTTTCTCTATAACCCTCCGATATGATTCTCGTATCGTTCTCGTATCGTGATATGGGATTGATACGGGAATCTCATCCGCCGTGTATCGCAATAAAGCAGGAACTGATAAATAAATATCTTGGGAAGGGAAAAAGAATTATCGCTGCTGATAGTGAGTTATCGCTTTATGGGGTTGTTGTTCTATACCTTGAAAATAGTGGGTGATTGATTGTTCGGTTGGATGGGTGTGTACTTTCTGTTTTAACTCACAATTTTTCGGTTTAGAGACCAGCTAAAGAGCGGTTGTATGTGAACTATAAATGTTGGGTGTGGTTTCATTGAGGGCAGGTGAAAATTGTAAGTCAAAACCTACCACCGCTTACTTCTTGTTTTAACTCACAATTTTTCGGTTTGGAGACCAGCTAAAGAGCGGTTGTAAGTGAAAAAAATGTGTAGGGTGTTGTTTCATTGAAGGCAGGTGAAAATTGTAAGTCAAAACCTACCACCGCCTGCTTCTTGTTTTAACTCACAATTTTTCGGTTTAGAAACCAGCTGAAGAGCGGTTGGAAGTGAACAAGAGATGTGGGGGTGTGGTTTCATTGAAGGCAGGTGAAAATTGTAAGTCAAAACCTGCCACCGCTTGCTTTTTAGATTACAAACCTGCTAATAAACAAAGCCCCGGGAATCCGGGGCTTTTATTGTTATTTTCGTAATTCAGGGTAGCGAAGGAACGGTTACCTCCATTCACACAAATATCTGGTCAATATCCTTAGCCAATCTCTTTTCCATTCTCCATTCTCCATTTTTCACTTTTCACTTTTCACCTTTCACCGTTCACCGTTCACCGTTCACCGTTCACCTTTCACCGTTCACCCTTATTTCATCATTATCATTTTTTTCGTGCTGCTATACTTTCCGGCATTCATTTTAAAGAAATACACTCCGCTGGATACAGGATGGTTATTATCATCCAGTCCTTTCCAAACGGCGGTATAATTACCGGGAGCTTTTGTTTCGTTAACCAGGGTTTTAACTTTCTGACCCTTAATGTTATAAATCTCAATATTTACAGGAATATGTTCTTTAATGCTATAGGAAATAGTGGTTTCCGGATTGAACGGATTGGGATAATTCCCTTTCAGTTCAGTTTGAACAACAGGAGCATAATTATCATTATTATCATATCCATTTACTCCGTGAATGCTTACATCATCAATAAAGAAGATGAAAGCATCGTTGGAAACACACTGAATTCCGATATAGACATTCTGATTGTCATAACTGGAAAGGTCATAATTATATTCAGTCCAAGTTACAGGTGCCTGCACATAATTTGTGCCGGAAACAATTTGGAAGTTATCAGGATTAATTTGGGTATTAGTAGAAACGCCTACTTTGAACCGTTCCAGTCCATATTGGGCAGTATAACTTCTGGCATAGAATTTTATATAGGAACCGGTGCCTAAAAATACCCGGGGACTAATCATCCAATCATTATTGGGAGGTGTCGTTGCAGCAAAGCTTGCAGGCATTTTAGAACCGCTGTGAGCAGTTAATGTTGTTAACGGAGGAGTTGTGGCAGTCGGATTGAAAATAATGTATGCCATCGCACCGGCGCTACCGGGAAAATTAACATCCGTTATTCCATAAGTAGTAGCAAGATCAACATCAACCGTAGTCCAGGGGGCAAAAGAAGTAACGAAATTAGCATAGCTTTCAAAATCATCTGTAAAGAACGCTGGAGCTGGCTGATAATTGATTGTTACGCTAACAGTAGCGGGAACTGATTCCCCGGTTGAATAAAGTGCTGTTACGCCATAATTATAAGTTCCGTTGGCAAGGGTAAGATCTGTATAGTCAGTGGTGGCAGGATTACTAATAGTAGAAATCAATGTTCCATTACGATAGACCTTATAGCCCACAAGGGAACGCTCAGCATTCTTTGGTTGTTCCTTAACAGGAGCAGGAACACCTTTTACCCGTTCAATCGTTCCGGGAACTGTAGCAACATAGGGGTAATCTTTTGCCTTAGTAGCAGTTCCAACAAATACATCGTCAACCAGGAAAATGAAGGCATCATTGGAAACGCATTGAATACCAATATAAACATTTTGTCCTACATAAGCGTTTAGGTCATAAGTATATTCCGTCCAATCAATAGGTGCCTGAATATAGCTGGCTCCACTAATAATGGTAAAGTTAGCCGGGGCTGTTCCAGTTGTGGAAACACCAACTTTGAAGCGTTCCAAACCAAATTGATTTGTATAACTTTTTGCCCAGAATTTTAAGACATTACCTGAAGTAATAGAAAGTTGAGGAGTAATCATCCAATCATTATTAGGAGGAGTAGTAGCAGCAAAACAGGCAGCCATTTTACTTCCGGTATGAGCTGCCAAATCCGTTACAGCAGGAGTTGTAGCACTCGGATTGAAAATAATATATGCTTGAGCTGCATAAGCATTTGTCCAAGATATATTTTGCATTCCATAAGTGGCACTTAAATCAACATCTACCAAAGTCCAGGGTGCAAAATTAATAGAGAAATTTGCGTAACTCTCAAAGCCATCATTAAAACCTGTAGGAGGAGGAATTACCCCGGGTGCATCCCAATCCAGGAAAACATCCGTATTATTCTGCACTGTGCCTGTTAAATTCAGAGGCGGATCAAGCGGAGCAACAATTTCTACATTTACAGGACCTGCATGAACCGATTCTCCGGTAGTATAAAAAGCAGTAACCGTATAACTGTGTGTGCCCACTTCCAAGTCCATATCGGTATAAGAAAGAGTAGCAGGATTACTAATAGTATTAATTAAATTGCCACCCCTATAGACCTTATAACCAAGAAGGTCTCTGGTGCCAAAAGTGGAAACAGGTGCCTGCCAGGTTAAATTCACATTATAGTAGTTTTGAATTGTAGCAGTAAGGTTTTGCGGAGGATTTAGCTGTTCCACTATATCCGCTACGCTGAAAGTATCCATATAGAGATAGAATCTATCGGCATCGCTATGACCGTGAAAACCGATGTAATAAGTTCCACCGGTTACTGCAGGCATAATAATTTCTGCCGTTTCATAAGCAGTATTGATGATGTTCAAATTTTCCCAAAGCAGATTTGTCATACTTGCCGCTGCAGGAGTTGTTCCCCAATAAACAGAAAGCTTTTCTGCAAAAGTGGTACTTCCGCTGCAGTAGTAGAATTTTATTTTGTAATTGTGAGTATCAGTAAAGACAAGAGGAGGTGTAATTAACCAGTCATCCATTGCCACTAAAGTATTATAACGCATGCGCATAGAATTGGGAGCCGTATTACCATTGGCATTATAGGACTGCCAAGTATAAGCATCATTATTGGCATTGATAGCTGTCCACCCCAAAGCTAAATCAGGAGGAATAATTGTATCAAAGTTTTCTACATAAGGATAGGTTGTTACTGTAGGATCTGCCAGAACAGTAAAGCTCCAAATAGGACAATTAACCGCATCGCCAAATTGATTATAGGGAACGATTTTCCAGTAATAGTTAGTGCTGTAAGTAAAATCATTAGCGGGATCATATATCGTTGCCGTTTGCGTTACTCCATTAGCTATATTGGTAGGAGGATTATCTGTGCCAAAATAAACCTTATAACCCTCAACAACTCCACCTCCGGAATTCCAGCTGAGATTTGTAGCTATGGGAACATTAATAGCCCCATTAGCAGGATGAGGATTTTGAGCTGCCAAAGGTGGTTCACCCGTTACTGGAGGTGTGAAGGTGTAAGTTAATCCATTAGCAGGAAAGACAGTTGCACTTAAAGTGCAGGTATTGTTATTAGCAGTTCCAGCTATAGTAGCAGACCAGTCGGTTGTAGTGGTCCGATTATTAAAATCACTATTGGAATTACCTCTTAAGCCAACCTGGATAGTAGCAGCAGTAGCAGAAGTTACAGCTGTAAAGGGACCATAAATAAAGACCACTTTATTACCGTTTTCCTGAAGTTGAAGTTGAAAAGTAAAATCATCATTAGCTGTAGCAGTAGGAGTTCTCCGCCAGTTTTTCCATTGAATAGTAAAAACCCGATTGGGTGCAGCGCCACTGCTTAAAGACATAAGAGTTCCCTCTGCTCTGGATTTGATATCACGGGAAAGAACCGCAATAATATTGTTTGTAGAAGTTCCAGAACTAATCGGAACAGTACTTGTTAATACAGTATCACCCATAGCGATAAAACCGTTGGAAGCGATGCTGATAGTAGTATAATCAACACCGTTATAGGTAAAAGTAAAGCCCAGTGGAATGGCTAAAAAACATTCATCATTATTAGCACTGGTTCCGTGAATTGTTCCTCCACTGATTTCAGTAAAAGTTCCTAATGCGGATGCAAAAGTATATTCGCTAACCGTAGAAAAGGCAGCAATAGCTGTTACTGAAAATATCAGTAGAAGAAGGAGTTTGTTAACTTGTGTTTTCATAGTATCTCCTTTCTTGATAATATCCTTAATTATTCATTCATAATATCCAGGGACTGTTATGATGTTACATCTGATACAGCCCTTTTATAACCTGATAAAAAAGATAGCTATACTGTCAAGCAAAACTTATTCCTGCTTCAAGAAAAGTATTTTCTCCCACTTGCTATCATTGTATCGCTCTTTGTGTTTAAAAAAAGCTCTCAACCCTTTCCAATTTTTCCTCAATTCTACTCTGGTTCCCCTGTAATATTCATTCTTCACTGAAACTTAAATGGCTGCGGTCTTCTACCCGAAAAATCCGGTATCTGGATACCTTTTTTCGTAGAAAGGGTTAGTTTCCATTCGCCCTGTTTTCCTTTTTTTTGGTTTAGGGCAAAACAAAGTTCTATAGTATCCCAAATTAGGGCAGGATTATAAACTCTTAATCCTGTTCCTTCCGTCAGCAGCACATTTTTAGAGCTGATTTGAGAGAAGTGATCGGTAGCAAAAGCGCAGTCCAGAAAAGTAAAAAGTCCGATTTTGAAGCCCCAGATTTGGTAAGGCGTGGAAGTATCTTTTTCCCAAGCGGAGCGGATAAGTTTATCACCCTGCAAATTCCAGATTCCGCGATAGCCGGTAAGAGAAGTAACATTCATCTTTTCCTGCGGATATCGTTTACTGCCGATGATTAGATTGCTGTTAAAAAAATACCTGCTGCGGAAAGCTCCCCGGCTTTGTAACGGAGAAATAAACAACGGCTCAACAGCCAGGACGCTTTGTTCCATCCCTTCTTTAGCCAGATATGTTTCCAGGGCACTGGAAAAATATAGATAGGAACCGCGGGGCAATTTATCAGCCCACGAATAATGCAAACCGGCAAAAACCCGATTATTGTATTCTCCGTCTTCATAGCCCAAGAGGTTTTCCCATAAATATCCAAGCGGTAAAACATTATTCACCATAAATAAGCTTACATTTCTAAGCGAAGTATAATCCGTTTTACTGATAACAAACGCACTTAAGGCAAAGATATTATTATGCCAGGGTTTACCGGTATTGGCATTAACTTCCGGTCTGATGCTAAACCAGTTTTTATCCAGGGCAAAAGCTGAGTATTTATATGCATTGGCGTGATTCTCTTCTTCGCCAAAGCTATGGGCATACCAGGAGCCCAAAGTCCATTTTTCCGTAGATAAAGTATCTGCTGGTGGATGAAGGTAATTTCGGGTAATTTCCAATCCTCCGGAATGTGGAGTTACCGGATAGAGGAAAGGATGGCTGAAATATAGATCCTGGTTAGAGTTTCCGGAAAGCTCTTTCCAGTAAGCATCGGCACGAAGAAAAGTGCCTTTTATATTAGCATTGCTGTAATATGTTTCCCAGCTGGTAGTTGTTAATTCCCGGGGATTGATTTGCCAAATATGTTTCAGTCCAAGCCCCAAGCCCAGAATGTTTTGTTCATTTATCTTCAAACGGTATTGGCTTTGGGAAATAATCCTGCCGCTAAGTTCCAGTGAGAATTTATCCCGCACCAGAACGAAGACATCAACGGAGCCATTCTCATTATCGCTAATCAGTAATTCCGCTTCTCTTAAATAGGGAAGTTCTTTCAAATAGGCAAGGTTACGATTCATCACTTCAGCAGAGAACAAATCTCCTTCCGCAAAAAAAAGCATACTTTCAATTATCCAGTCCCGGGTTTTATAGTGCAAAGAGTTACCTAATTTTAATGCCTGATTGTAGAAATGTGTTTCCGATTTGGCAGGAAGCAAATCAAACACATCCAGATTAACAATGTAAATTGCCTCTATTTTCTTGCCCTCATATTTCTCAAAGCCAAGATATAGTTCCTGTTCTTTTGCGCGTTCTGCTTCCACTTTGAAAATGAGCGGATACACTTTTCGGGAAAGCCAGTTTTCCATCCAGGGCTGGGGAATATATGTTTTAACGGTATCGGCAGGGGTCGTTACATCAGTTTCCACACTCCAAAGAACTGACGCATAAAGCCATAAACCAAAAACAAACAAAAAGCTGCAAAGAAACTTTTGCCTAAACAATCGTATCCAAAACAGGGAGCATTTCCGCCAGAAATGCCTCCCATCTATCTTCCTGAATAGCAATTCGTGCCAGTTGCATCAATTCTTGATAGAACCACAAACTGTGAATAGTAGTAAGCCGCATTCCCAATATTTCGTTCATTGTTATCAGATGGCGAATGTAAGCTCTGCTGAAATGAGTGCAGGTATAACAACCGCAGAGTGGGTCAATGGGCTTAAAATCATCTTTATAGCGTGCTGCCTTAATAATCATTTTGCCATATCGGGTAAAGATACTACCTTTGCGGGCATTGCGAGTTGGCATCACACAATCAAACATATCCACCCCTCTATCAATGTTATTCAGTAAATCGGCAGGGGTTCCTACTCCCATTAAATAGCGAGGTTTATCAATTGGCAGAATATCATTCAGAAAAGAAGTAATCCTAATTAGTTCTTCTTTTTCTTCCCCCACAGCAAGACCCCCGATGCCATAACCGGAAAAATCCATAGCCATCAGTTCCAGGGCAGATTTCTCCCGCAAGTCCTCATAAATTCCTCCTTGCACGATTCCGAAAAGTGCCTGATGTTCCTGATTAGTAAATGCTTTTTTCCCTCGCTCAGCCCAATTTAGAGTAGTGGAAAGTGATTTTTCCACATACTGTCGGGTGGAAGGATAGGGAGGGCATTCATCAAAGCTCATAATTATATCTGCACCAAGGGCTTCCTGAATTTCAATCACTTTTTCCGGAGTAAAAATATGAGCCGAACCATCAATATGGGACTGGAATTTAACCCCTTCTTTGCTGATTTTGCGTAAAGAAGCTAAACTCATTACCTGGAAACCACCGCTATCTGTTAAAATAGGATGATTCCAGCTGATAAATTGATGCAAACCACCTGCTTTTTGAATTAAATTATGGCCTGGACGCATATATAGATGATAGGTATTCCCCAAAATTATCTGTGCTTGCACTTCTTCCAGTTCTTTGGGACTCATTGCTTTAACCGTTCCCAAAGTTCCTACCGGCATAAAAACGGGAGTTAAAATATCCCCGTGTTCTGTTTTGATAATTCCGGCACGGGCTTTACCACAGGTTTTTTGCAATGTAAAACTGAACATCTATTGTCCTAACAGGAATTGCCGGATAAGCAGCTTGGAAATATCTGCATAGAAAGCATAAAACATCAATAACATTAACAGGGCAAAACCGATACGCTGTAAAAATGCCTGCACTTTTATCGGTACAGGTTTACCAAAAATGCCTTCCAGAAAAGCAAAGAAAATATGACCCCCATCCAGAATGGGAATTGGCAAAAGATTCATTATCATCAAAACTAAGCTGATGGACGCAAGAAAGATAATTAAAGAGCTAACTCCTCTCTGGGCAACCTGTTGACCCATTGTGGCGATCATCACCGGTCCGCCAAGATTGTTTTTCAACTGTTCCGGTTTCATAACCAGCTTGTATAAACCCACATAATTCAGAACGATAAAACTAACTGTGCTCCTTGCCCCATAACTGATTGCCTGCAAAGGATTATAGCGGGTAACGCTTTTCACCGGCATATATTGACTGATGCCAATCATTTTCTGGTCACCCATTGAAACATTTTCTTCCAAAGCAATCGTGCGAGTTAATATTTTACCTTCCCTTAAAATTGTTAGCTGAACTTCATCTTTTTTTGAGGCAACTATCCTTTCCCGCATTTCATACCAGTTGGCAACGGATACGCTATCCACAGCCAAAACTTTATCCCCCGTTTTCAATCCTGCTCTCCAGGCAGGCATTCCGGTGAAAACCTCTCCGATTGTTGTATCCACTTTCGGTTCAAGGGATTTAAGTAAAGAATCCACTGCTACAGGAGCTACTTGCAAAATGCGCTTTTCTCCTTTATGGAGGTAGGAGATAGTATTATTTTTTTTTCCCGAAAGCGCCAGCATAAATTCCTGAAACCCTTTCACCGGCTTGCCGTTAACGCTAATAATGCTATCCGCAGCGCTAAAGGACTCTGCCCAAACGCCTTTGGCATTGTGAATAATGGGCAACAGGTCTTCCTGTTTTTGAGGTAACATAAAGGCAATAACAAATAGTAACAACCCGAAAAGTAAATTGGCAAAAGGTCCGCTGAAAGCAATCAGGGCTCTTTTCCACCAGGATTTTCCCAAGAATGTTTGTTCTTCAGGAACCCCGATATTTTCCTCGGGATTTTCTCCCTGCATTTTTACATACCCGCCTAACGGCATCCATCCCAATCGGTATTGAATACCATTTTTCTCCGTTTGCCAAATTGCTTTTCCGAAACCTATAGAAAAACTTTCAATTCCTACATTAAATGCACGCGCCACTAAAAAATGCCCGAATTCATGCACAAAAATCATCAATCCGAAGGCAATAATCGTTATCAATAATGTTAACATATAATGCTGCTCAAATCCTTATCCATAATATCTATTTCCGGGCTATGCTTTTTGCCAGAGTTATGGCAATATAGCTGGCAACATCGGTGGCATAAGTTCCTGCTCCAAAACCGGCATCAAAACCAAGTTCTATTGCCAATTCATGGGAAAGGCGCGGTCCGCCGCAAATAAATAACATTTTATCCCTTAAACCTTCCGCTTCAGCAAGTTCTATGAGGCGGGTTAAATTTTTGATATGAATGTTTTTCTGGGTAACAACCTGGGAAACCAAAATCGCATCTGCATTCACTTCTCTGGCTTTGGCAAGGAGTTCTTCACAGGGAACCTGAGCACCCATATTGAGGGCATTAAAGCTATGATAGCGTTCCAAACCGTAACGATGATTATAACCTTTCATATTCATTATAGCATCAATTCCAACGGTATGGGCGTCACTTTCAATGCAAGCACCTACAACCGTTATTTTACGCCCCAAATGCTCTGCCACAAAGGCATCTGTTTCTTCCATCGTCATTACCGGTGTATCAACCACTTTCACTTTGATTTTGCTGATATCTACACTGGTGGAAGTTACAGCATAAGCAATAAAATGCGTAAAACCCTCCGTTAAATCATTCATAGCTGTTATTTCCGCTTCGTCAAAACCCATCTGTAATAATAGTTTCCGCGCCGCTTCTTTACCCAAAGCATCACAGGAAACAGGCAGCGAAAAAGAAAGCTGCATTTTGCCGTCATTTAAAGTATCACCATAAGGACGAATAATATTTTTGCTCATAGCTTAAGCTCCTGCTTCATACTTTCCATAAAGGGATTGTAATAATCACCGTCTTTCATAAAGACACCTTCCAAACCTTTTCCCCCGTTTTCGGGACGCTTAATTTCGGCAAATTCGCCTTTACTCATAGCACTAAAAAGACCTTCTTCCGCCACTCTTTCCAAAAATTCCGTCGCTTGAGCCAAGACCTCATTTGCTCTGCTATTAATAAAACTATCTTCACTTAAGCATAAATTTTGGTTCAGGTCTTTCACCGCTCTAAATATATATTGCGCATTTTCAATAGCCAAAAAGCGGTCTGCCAAATGCGGAGTATGAATTGCCTCCGTCATCATTCCCAAAAGCTGCACACCTTGTTCAGTAAGCTGACCGGCAAAATTGAACATTGCATTTAACAGATAGGTATGGAAAATATTGCCGCTGGCAAATTTCGTGGGTGGCATATATTTAACCGGGGAATCAGGAAATAGGGTTTTGGTCAAAAGTGCGTGCGCTAACTCATAACTAAAGCTGTTTTCCAGCTCGGGATTTATCTCAAAAGCATGTCCTAAACCCATTTTATCGGGCTTAATACCACTTAAAACAGCAAAACTTTCATTGATCAACTGGCTTGCGGTAACCGTATATGCCTTTTCAACAGCATCGGAAGTAGTTAAATAATTATCTTCTCCCGTTTGAATTTCAATTCCCGCATAAGCATTTATCATCCGCGCAAAATATTGATCCAGCAAGGTTCTTTTGGGATTAATATCTCTGAATAAAATGCCATACATTGCATCATTCAGCATCATATCCAAGCGTTCCATTGCCCCCATAGCAGCAATTTCTGGCATACAAAGTCCACTGGCATAGTTAGTTAAGTGAATATAACGCTTTTCTTCCCGGGAGACCTCATCCAATGCTTTACGCATAATTTTAAAATTTTCCTGCGTGGCAAAAGTGCCTCCAAAACCAACAGTCGTAGCGCCAAAAGGAACATAATCCAATAAGGATTGAGCTGTGGAACGGATAACGGCAATAGCATCAGCTCCTTCTCTGGCTGCAGCTCTGGCTTGATCTACATCCTCATAAATATTTCCTGTTGCAACAATTACATAAATAGCGGGTTTGGGACGCGGTTGGTATTCAGCCAGAAGTTCCTCGCGTTTTTGCTTTTGGGCAGTTATATGACCCAACATCTTTTCTACTATGGGATTAAGTGTATTTAGTATTTCCTCACCTGAGGCAAGAGAAATTTGGGTTAATTCCAAACCATTACAGGCAACCGCTTCCGCTACTTGCTGAGCTGTAAAACCCTTTTTTAGCATAGCATTAGCTACCCAAATCGCTGCTCCTTTCTGCAACGCAGAATTTTCCACCAATTGATCTACTACTACATTGGGCAAGGGTTTACCATCTTTAAGGGCACCGTCAATTCCCATTAGTCGTAAAACTGTTCTTTCCGTTGTTACAGTAGTGTAACCATCAAACAGCCAAAGGAAAGCATTAGTTATTTGAGAAGCAGCTTTCCGGGCTCTGGATACCATTTCTTTATTAAGGTCTAATTTTAGCATTTATCGCTCCAATATACTGAAAAGTGAAGTTGTTGCATTTCTTTTAGAACTGGTTGTTTAGTCAAGGGGATTTTGTTTTTTCCCGCTTAGGTGCTATCATCAACCACTTTTCAAAAATAAGGAAAATAAGTTTTAATATTGATAGGGCATAGATAATTTTCTGTCTGCTGTGGATTCCTTTAAAAAACAATATTCTGCCGCTTTCTACGCAATATAACTGCCCAACTGTAAAGAGAAATAAGGTTTACAGAGAAAAGGAATTGGCAAAAAAAGAATGTGCTCTACCTGTTTTTTCCTAATACCTGTTCACAACTTATAGTGTCCAAAATTAAAAATTTATTCTATTTCGCAATAAGTTAGCTTGCAATTTGCGAGAGCTTTACCTGTTTTTAGACAGACCATTTTTCCCTGCCAAGTTGAATCTTTTATGCTGCCTTAAAGTATCTTTAACGACTCTTTAGCGAAGTTAAGGAATTGTTAATGATGCGTTAAAGGAGCGTTAAAGAAATGACCAGGCAACAGATAGTTGGACTTAATCCATAATGCTATTTCGGAAAAACGACATCCTTGTCGTTTAGGGTTGATCGGTAGGTCAACCCTTCGGAAAAACGACATCCTTGTCGTTTAGGGTTGATCGGTAGGTCAACCCTTCGGAAAAACGACATCCTTGTCGTTTCACTTACAACCAAGCTATCCGGTTACAAATAACTTTTTCCGTAACTCAGGTTATCGTGGCTACCAAGTTGATGAGGACATCAACTTTCCGGAACACTTGCAACCACCCGGAAAAACGACATCCTTGTCGTTTCACATACAATCAAGCTATTTTGTTACCGATAATTTTAACGGTAACTCAGGTTATCGTTGCTAACAAGTTGATGAGGACATCAACTTTCCGGAACACTTGCAACCAACCGGAAAAACGACATCCTTGTCGTTTAGGGTTGATCGGTAGGTCAACCCTTTGGAAAAACGACATTCTTGTCGTTTCACATACAACCAAGCTATTTTGTTACCGATAGATTTTTCCGTAACTCAGGTTATCGTTGCTAACAAGTTGATGAGGACATCAACTTTCCGGAACACTGCAACCAAGCTATTTTGTTACCGATAACTTTAACAGTAACTCAGGTTTTCTTTGCTACCAAGTTGATGAGGACATCAACTTTCCGGAACACATTTATTGGCTAATATTTTTCTACTGCTTTATCCAGCTCCTGAAATGCCTGTGATGCTTTAAACTGATTGTAAAGCGCTTCTTCGTTGCGAATACTGTCCGCTAATTTTTTGTTGATATCATCTTTCGGTATTTTTAGCTGTATCCAGGTTTTGTAACGAGCACCTTCAGGTTCGGTAACTTTTCTGGTTTCCACTTTCCCCATTAAAACACCCGTAAACTTTGCTGAAGAAACAGCTTTTACCACATTTTGCGTAAGGGCTAAAACCTGAGGGTCTTTAACGCCAGCTTCTTCTTCATAATTTTTCAGCATACTGTTTACCAAAACTTCTACATATTGTGCTGCTTCTTGAAGAGCATTGGCTCTGGCGGCATCCATTGACAAATTCTCTGAAACCTTGGTTGCCTGTCCATAAGTACAAACAAAATCCGTTTCAGGTTGTGTTGCCCACCATGCGGGACGGTAAACTTCCTCTCCCTGGGGTTTAGTTGTTGGAGCTTTTTGTTTGTTGGAACTGCAGGATGCTATCATCAATAGCACAGCCAGTAACACCAACAGTAACATCATTTTGTGTAATTTCATTTTTCCTCCATTCGGGGTTAACATATTCTTTCTTCTTTTCACATTATCTTGTTAATTTAACAATCTAATCAAGCTGCAGATATGTGTCAAGTTCAAAATGCAAGACCCAAAACCCAAGGTTTTCATAATCTTCGGTCTATTGCAAGAAATGTAGTTGCTAATAAATAAAGTATCTACATAAGTAGCATATAGTTAAGTACCTATTTTTACTTTGGATAAGAGAAGTGAATGAAAAAAGCTGTTCCTCTTCTACTATCTGCTTGCAAAACGGCTAATAAATATCTGGCAATGGACCTTAGATTTCTTCGGCATCCTGACCGTAGATTTCTTTGAAGCGAATATTATCAATCTGGTCAGGAATACCTTCAAAGACCTTATGTCCTTCTTTAAGAGCTAAAACCCTGTTTCCATAACGCCGAGCCAGGGTTAAAAAGTGCAAAGAGCAAATTATACTGATTCCCTCTCTGTTTATTTCCCCTAAGTATTGCATTATGGAATCGGCTGTAGCAGGGTCTAAACTGGCTACCGGTTCATCGGCTAAAATTAGAGATGGCTTTTGCATTAAGGCACGGGCTATGCCAACTCGTTGTTGTTGCCCGCCTGAGAGGAATTTCACTTTTTTCTCCGCAAAATCCTGTAACCCTACTTTTTCCAGATTTTGTTGTGCCAGTTCATAGTCCTCTTTGCTAAAAGGTGAAAGAGGTGAATGATAGCCAAGGCGTCCGGTTAACACATTCGTAAGGACGCTTAAGTTTTTCACCAGGTTAAATTGCTGAAAGACCATTCCGATTTGCCTTCGGTAATGTCTCAGTTCTATGCCTTGAAGTTGCAGAATGTTTTCATTGCGGAAAAGGATTTGTCCGCTGCTTGGTTCTATCAGGCGATTGACACAACGCAGGAAAGTAGATTTTCCGCTGCCGGAAAGTCCTAATAAAATTACAAAGTCCCCTTCTTCCACTTTCAGAGATAAATCTTCCAATGCCCATTTTTTGCCGTCATAACTCTTGCTTAAGTTATTCACTTCAAGCAAATTACTTTTTTGGTTCATTTGAGCAGTTCGGCAGGGTCCATATTCATTGTCTTAAGGGTTGTGCGCACAATTTCGTAGTCCTCATCGGAGGCATATTCCAAGCCATCAATATCGTATAGAGTTTTCAAGACCTTTTTCCCTTCCTCACTTTGGGCATAACGATATAAGGTTTGCACAATTATGCCTTCCAGTTCGGGAGGAAGGTCTTTCCTGAAAGTTACTGTATCATTAGGAATCCAATCGGTATAATCAACAATTTTAACTTTCTCAAAAACATCGGGATAGGTCTCCAACAGTTTTTCCCGGGCATCCATTGGCTTTCCCGTTGCGTCAGGTGGCGACCAATAACTGCAACCTACATCTGCTCTTCCGCTATAAACAGCTAAAATAGCTTGCGGATGACCTCCGGCAAAGAAATAATCCTTAGGCGTAATACCCCTTTGTTTTAAGATTGCGGAAGGATAAATATAACCGGAAGTGGAGGCAGCATCCGTATAGGCAATTATTTTGCCTTCAATATCCTGTAAGGAATTAATTTTACCATCGCTGCGGGCTACAAACTGTCCCCGGTATTTGGTTAAGCCATTGCGGACGGTCATAAGCCGCACTTGGGCATCGTATTTTTGTTTAGCTAAAATGTAAGCATAAGTTGGCAACCAGGCAACATCTGCCTGATAAGTTCCCAAGGCCTCAATAACAGCCGCATAGCTGGTAGGAACCGCTACTTTGAAATGCAAGTTGGTTTCTTTTTCCAGAAAGCTGGCAATTGCCTCGCCGCTGGAAACCACTTTACCCGCTTCCAAAGAAGGGACAAAAAACATTTTAATAGGATTCTGTTTGGAACCGAGTTTTCTATTGGCTTTTTCCAGACGACTTTCCTTTGTTCCGCAACCGAATATTAAAAGTGCTACTAAGGCAAGCCAGATACACTTTTTGCACATTGGCATCAACTCCTTTTAAGGTATATAATACCTTCTTTTCCTGTAGAGCCAAACTTGGTCAAGCAAAAACTACAGGTAATCCCAGTCCTCAAAAAACTGGTCAATCAACAAAACAGGATTTTTCCAGGTTTCCTGAAATGTAAGCCGATTAAATCCATCCAGGGTTTCACCGTCAAAATTAAAAATACAGGAAGGCAGTATAATTATCTCATCATTTTCAGGCGCAAGCTGTCTCTTCAAATCGGAATAAGTTAGCAAACCGGAAACGGTGATATCGGGACCGAAAAAATCATTGCGGATAACTTGAACGCGAATAACCTGATTTTCCAATCGTTTATTCAGGTCATCGGCAATTTTGGAGATAACTTCTTTGGCACACACCGAACTAATCATCAAATAGTTGAGCGGTTTTTTTCTCAGCTCTTTCAGTAATGCTCTTTTTCTTTGTTTATAGGTTTGAATAGTTAAACGCAACATTCCGATTCCGTTTTCCAGCTGAGGATAATCGGCATAAAATTCGTCCGGGGGAATTTCGCGTTGTGCCATCACATAAAATTCATCAGCAGGGTAAATGATGGAGCTCTGAAAAGTGTTTCTTGCCTCGTTCAGCAAATCCAGCATTTCGGCAGCGCTTTGTTCATTGAAGGTTTTCAGGTTACACAGGTTTTTACGGTATTTAGTTAAACCCACGGGAACAATGCCAATGGAAAGACAGTTAAAATCGGGTTGAAGAAGGTTATTTAAGGTCTGTTTTAATGCCTCATTATCATTGTAACCGGGAACGCAAACAATTTGAATATGGAACTGGATTCCGTATTGGCTGAAATATTTTAACACAGATAAAACATCTATTTCCTTTGAGGGACGCATCATCTTATTGCGTAGGGCATTATCCGTTGTATGCAAAGAGATATACAAGGGAGTTATCCTTTGCGTAACAATGCGTTCAATATCCTCTTCCCGCAGATTGGTTAGCGTGATGTAATTGCCAAACACATAAGAATATAAATAGTCATCATCTTTAGTATATAAAGTGGGTCTTAAAGAAGGGGGCATCTGATCTATAAAACAAAAAATGCAGGAATTTTCACAATGGCGCACCTTATATGGCTCCGGTTCAATTCCCAGAAAGCTTTTCTCCTCTCGTTGGATAGTTACTTTCAAGGGTATTCCTTCAGCAGAGATAAGTTCCAGTTCAAATTCGTAATCGGAGGTATAAAATTCCAAATCCAGAAAGTCCCTTACTTCCTGTCCGTTTACTGCCAGCAACATATCACCGCTCTTAATACCGCTTTTTTCTGCCAAGCTTTTGGGTAAAACACTCTGAATAAGGATAGCCATTTATCTAATCCAGCTTTTAGGTGTTTCTAATTCTATCGTAACGAAACTTAAAACGCTTAATACCTTCAAAAATCGTGCGTGCCAGGCGTTCCTGATACTCTTCGTTTACCAGTAGCTGTTCTTCCTCGGCATTACTGATAAAGCCCATTTCAATTAAAATAGAAGGCATAAAAGCACCTCGCAGAACATAGAAATTTGCCTGTTTAACTCCTCTGTCAATACTTTGGGTTCCGGCAATAATGTTTTGCTGCACACTGGTAGCCATAATATTGCTGTTTTCCAGATGTTCCGTTTGGTTAAGGTCACTCAGGATAAAAGAAAGGTCGTCGTATTTCTTTTTTGCCTCGCTGCCACCCTCAAAGCGTTCTACAACGGCATTTTCCATTGCTTCCACAGCTCTGGCATCGGAAGTTTGGGCTGTGGAAAGATAATATGTTTCAATGCCTTGCGAAGCAGTTGCTTTACTGGAATTGGAATGCAAGCTGATAAATAGGTCTGCCTTTTTATCATTGGCAAAACGAGTTCTATCCTGCAGAGAAACAAAACGATCGGTATCACGGGTTAGTAAAACAGTAATTCCCAGCTCGGTTTCAATCAGTTTTTTCAGTTTGAGGGCAACAGCAAGATTAACATCTTTTTCATTCGCTTTCAGTTTTTTACCGATAGCACCAGGATCTTTTCCTCCGTGACCGGGGTCTAAAACTATTGTTTTTACGCAGTTATCAATCGGTTTGGAAATTTGGAAGGTATTGCCTTTGCGTTGAATGGCAGAAGGAAAATGCGTCTTCAGGTGCTCGGTGATAAAAATGGAGGGCAGGTAAAGATGCTCTCCTTTGCGTAAAAGAGGATATTGCATATTGTAAGAAACGGTCTTCAATGTATAATAAGCCGAATTTTCCAGAAAGATAAACTGCTCATCATAGAGGTTCAAATACAATCTGTTGTCGCTTCTATCCTGTTTATTGATAGCTTTAAAGATGGTGCTGAAATCCTCCAAATCCACATAATTAATGGAAGATAATGTTGTTTCTTTCAGGGTTTGGGGCTTTGCCTCTCCTTTAATCTGAATAGTGAGATTGGCAAAAAGCATCCCTAAACAGGATATCAGCATAAGAAAGGTAACTAATTTCTTTGTCATTGTGTTTGCTCCGCTTGGGGGTTAAATTCCGAAGCAGGATTTATTTCCTGCGGCGAAGAAGAAAAATCGGGAGTCCAAATATCCGAACTGGTAATATCCTGAGTGAAAAGATGCGTAAAACCAAGCTCTAAAGCTGTATCCACTACTTCAGAGTATTCGGTTTCCGAAATTCCTCTTGCCAGTTCCTTATAGTTTTTTGCTTTTCCGGTAGGGTAATATTGTCCCATCAGAGATAGAGTAATATCTGTTCCCAATTCATCTGCCAAAGTGCGTAGATTTTCTTTGCACCCGGCTAAATTATGGGGCAAAACCAGCATCCTAATCAGCAATCCTTTTTTGGCAATTCCTTTTTCATCAATTGTTAAAAGCCCTACCTGAGAATACATTTCTTTTATCGCAGCAATGGCTACGGTAGGATAATCCCGGGCAGAAGAATACTTTTGGGCATAAACTTGATGGGCATACTTGAAATCGGGCATATAGATATCTATCAATCCGTTCAGTGTTTGCAGAGTTTCCACTTTTTCATAAGCGGAGGAATTCCAAAGAACAGGAATAGTTAATCCCTTTTCTTTAGCTTGAATAATGGCATCCCTAATCTGAAGGGTAAAAGGAGTAGGAGTAACCAGATTTATATTATGAGCTCCTTCGTCTGCCAACTTTAACATTAAGCGGATAAGTTCTTCACCCGAAATATCTTTTCCCCAGCATAAAGTAGAGATTTCATAATTTTGACAGAAAACGCAGCGTAAATTACAGCCCGCAAAGAAAATAGTCCCACTTCCGCAAGTTCCGCTGAAACAGGGCTCTTCGCCAAAATGACGAGTAGCCAAATTTATTCTCAGTTTATCCGTAACCCCACAAAAGCCCTTTTGCTTTGTTCTATCAATGCCGCAATTGCGTGGGCAAATATTACAGGAAAGCATTTGGGGATGGGACATTTAACTTCTCTTCAAAGTGAAAGCAGAGGGAAACAATTCTTTGATCATAGTTTTCTGAATATCATTACGGTTTGCATATATTACCTGAAGCTCAGGTGCAAATTCATAAATAACTTGCCGGCAAGCACCACAAGGGGGAAAACTTTCGTCACTATCTACATAAACGGCTATTTCTGAAAAAGCTCTGTATCCTTCGCTGACTGCTTTGAAAATAGCATTGCGTTCTGCACAGATAGTTAAAGAATAAGAGGCATTTTCTACATTGCAGCCGGTGAAAATATGTCCGTCAACAGTTTTCACGGCACAGCCAACTTTATAATGAGAATATGGAGAATAAGAATTTTCGGCTGCCTTTTGGGCTGCTTTCAGCAATTCTTTTTCTTCGGAATTTAATGCTACCATCGCTATCCTCTCTTTAAGCTAAAAGTGCTAAAATTAAGCCACCGGCAATAACAGAACCGATTTGACCACCTACATTTACGCTAACTGCAGGCATCAACAAAAAGTTGAACGGGTCTTCTTTCAGCCCCATTTGATGAATAACTCTGGCACTCATGGGAAAGGCAGAAATGCCACAAGCTCCAATCATCGGGTTTATCTTTTCTTTTTTAAATACATTCAGCAGCTTGGCAAAAAGAACACCTCCCGCGGTGTCAAAAATGAAAGCTACAAGGCCTAAAGCCAATATCAAAAGTGTCTGCGGAACTAAAAAAAGTTCTCCCTGCATTTTAGAGGCAATTGTTATCCCCAAAAGGATTGTAACCAAATTGCCAAGTTCGTTTTGAGCGGTTTTGCTAAGCCCTTCCAACACACCCGATTCCCGAATTAAATTGCCGAACATCAAAAAACCAATAAGCGCTAAGGCAGCAGGAACAAAAATGCCGGCAATAATGGTGATTGCAACAGGAAAGATTACTTTAACAATGCGGGGAACATCACCACTATGATAATCCATCCTTATGCGACGCTCTTTTCGGGAAGTAAGCAAACGAATTACCGGGGGTTGAATAATCGGCACCAAAGCCATATAGGAATAGGCAGCTACGGAAATTGCCCCTAAAAGATTGGGAGCAAAACGATTGGCTACATAAATGGAAGTAGGTCCATCGGCAGCTCCAATGATCCCGATGCTGGCAGCTTCCTTAATGTCAAAACCCAAACCTGCGGCAATTACAATTGTAACGAAAATACCTAATTGAGCAGCTGCTCCGAAAAGCAACATAAAAGGATTTTTTAACAAAGGAGTGAAATCTATCATTGCCCCAATAGCAATGAAGATTAACAGGGGAAATAATTCCGTATCTATACCCGCCTTAAAAAGAACTCCCAGAGGAGAATGTTCTCCCACTGCAGCAGAAAAAGGTATATTGGCTAAAATAGTTCCAAAACCAATAGGCAATAATAATGTCGGTTCATAATTATGTTTTATCGCCAGCCAAATCAATACCAGTCCAATGATAATCATTATAACCTGTTTCAGTTGAAAGCTCAGCAAGCCGGAAAACAGTGCTTCCATCAGCAAAACTCCTATGTCTTATTGGTCTTGCCAATATCCTGACGAGGCAATGTTTGTCAAGTGTTAACGCTAAAAAAGGGAAGTTCCCGCAGATTACGAAAAAATAGCTCACGCAAATTACGCCGATTTCGCAGATAAAAAATTTAGCTCACAGATTGCACGGATTACACAGATAAAATTTAGCTCACAGATTACACGGATTACACAGATTAACTATGATAATTAGATACTTATGAACTATGTTGTTCAGTTATTGGGGTTCTGTTTATTTCTAACCTCTCGCCCCCAAGACCTCTCGACCTCAAGACCTCTCGCCCCCAAGACCTCAAGACCTAAATTTTGATTGACACAATCTCAAATATCTTTTTTATGAACTTATGAGAAATATCGTTTTAGTTCTGCTGGTTACACTTTTACTAAGCGGATGTGATTTATTCCAGGTGCGGGAGTCAGAACCACCTGCAGCACAGATTCCGTGGATAGATTTCACTACGGAATGTGATTCTGTGCTGGTAAATTTGGAATACTGCTATGAATATACCCAAAATGCAGTCCATTATTCAGGGATTTTCACTTCCGATTATGTATTTCATTTTGCCCCGCAGGATGTAAGCGATTATTCCATAGAACAAACCTGGACAAGAGTTCAGGAACAGGATATGATTCAGGTTTTGCACAATCGCTATAAAGATATGCAGGTAACTTTGGAAAAAACGGATGCCCAGGATCAGATAGAATCCACGCAGGCAAAAGTTTACCGTCAATACCAGATAACGGGCATTTCTCGCAATCAAGGCAAAGAAAGGTTAGCGTTGGCGACAGGAAATATGGAACTGCACCTAATAAAGGAAAATGGCTACTGGTTCATATCAAAATGGTATGATTACCGCAGCGGCAGTGTTCCCACTTGGGGGAAACTGAAATATGAGAACCATTAGCATAATTCTGTTATTTCTGGTTCTTCTGCTGAGCAGTTGCACCAATCCTTTCTGTCCCGTGCTCTACGATCGTTCCAATGCTGAAATACAAAATAGAACGCCGGAAGAGCTTTTGCAAAATTTGGAGCGTGCTTATATGGAAAAGAACATCAATATCTATAAATCGCTTCTGGATGCTAATTTCCGGTTTGAACTTTTGGCAAGCGAGGTAAGCTTAATTGGAATTGATATGAATAATGACGGAATGCGTGATTACTGGTGGGGCTATGATCAGGAAGTGGAATATACCGATAGAATGTTTAACAAGGGCTCCAGTGACGGCACTTATCCTCCTCCGGATGATATTAAACTGCGTTTGCAGGTTCCTCCTTCAGAAAGATGGCAGAAAGACCCGGAAATTGGCCATGAGGGCTGGATAATTATTCCCTGTAACTTTGATTTGATACTTTGCTATAATGATAGCAATTCTTCTATCACAGCCAATGGAATAGCCAGGTTTTATTTAAAGCCCGTAGAAAATGGCTGGAAAATTGCCATTTGGAGGGATGAATCCAATATATGAATGAAAAGGGACGCATTCTTGCCTTGGATTACGGAGAAAAAAACATTGGCTTTGCCCTAAGCGATCCCTGCCGTATTTTTGCCAAACCCTTGTTCGTAATAGCTAATGAGGGTTTTGATAAACTGGTAACCAAATTGCAAGAGATGATTGCCGAGCACCAGATTTCCTTGCTGATAGTTGGAATTCCTTATGCCATTGATGGTTCCGTTACGCCTAAAACCGAAGAATGCCAACAACTTCTAAATAACTTAAAAGCGATCTTAACCATCCCCGTGGAGGGTTTTGATGAACGCTATTCCACCTGGGAAGCCAATACGGAACTGAAAAAAATGGGATATAACTGGCAGCAGGCAAAAAGCCATATAGATGCTATGGCAGCAGCAATGTTTCTGAAAGAGTATTTAGCCAAGTGAAGATTAAGAAAACTATCCTCACCGGCTTGGCAATTCTGGCTGGATTACTTATCCTTTACCTTGCCTATATGGTTTTTGTTCCTTTGCATAGCGAAGAACGCATCGTAAGGATTAAACCGGGCGATAATGCAAGAATAATAGGCAATAAACTTTCTGAAGCGGGAATAATTCGCAGTAAAACAATATTTATATTGCTTACCAAATTTCGGAAGGCAGACAGGGATTTAAAACCCGGAAGTTACATTTTCGGAGGGAATACCTACCTTTGGCAAACGGTTAGCCGTTTAAGCAAAGGATATAGTGAAAACATTACTATAACCTTTCCGGAAGGGCTTTCTCTACATCAAACCCTGCAAAAAATTGATACCAGTGGCTTGGCAACTTATGAGGAACTTGCAAATTCTGCTACCAATCCCTCACTGGTAAAAAATATTACCGGCTTTGAAGCTATGACTTTGGAGGGCTTTCTCTATCCGGAGACCTACCGTTTTCCTATTGAAATTTCGGCAGATTCCCTTCTGGCAATTCCTGCAGCAGAGTTCTTTCGCCGATTAAGGAAAGAAGGTATTGACCCTGTAGCCATCCCGAATTTCTATGCTAAACTAATTCTTGCCTCCATCGTTGAAAAAGAAGCAGGCACAGAAAGCGAAAAAGATATTATTGCCGGACTTTTTATGAATAGAATGGCACGCGGTATGGCACTGCAGTCATGTGCTACGGTAAATTATCTGCTTGATCTCAAAGGTATTAAACGCAGCGTGTTAACTTATGCCGATACGCAAATTAATTCGCCTTATAATACTTATCTTCATCAGGGTTTGCCTCCTACGCCAATTTGCAATCCTTCAATTTCTACTATTAAAGCTGTGCTTAATCCAAAACCAAGTTCCTATCTCTATTTCTTTTCTGATCGGCAAGGGAAAAATGTCTTTTCCAGAACTTATGAAGAGCATTTGGCGAAACAAAGAAAGATGTTGTAGGGGGGAGAAGTCGAGAAGTCAAGAGGTCGAGAGGTCAAGGGGGCGAGAGGTCGAGAGGGCGAGAGGTCGAGAAGTCGAGAGGTCAAGAGGGCGAGAGGTCAAGAGGTCAAGGGGTCGAGAGGTTAGAAAATAAATAGAACCCAACTAATAGGCATTCTATATTGAAAACACATAAAAAAATGTGCATTTAACTTTATGCCATTCTTATGGATACCTCTCTTTTTAGCAAATACATTTCTGGCAATACACCAGAAATTACCTTGTGGACTTTGTTTAACTTCTTGTTGGCTGGTCATTTCTTTAATGACTCTTTAACGGTTCTTTAACAATACATTAACTTCGTTAAAGAATCGTTAAAGAAGGTTTATAGAACCATAAAGGATTCAACTTGGCAGGAATCCGCTTCAGCCAGAACAATATTTATGCATTCTCAAAATGAAAACTATATAACTGGACTACATAGTTCAACAGAATCTAATTATTATAGTTAATCTGTGTAATCCGTATAATCTGTGAGCTAAATTCTAATCTGTGTAATCCGTATAATCAGTGAGCTAAATTTTATCTGGGTAATCCGTGTAATCTTTGAGCTAAATTCTAATCTGTGTAATCCGTGTAATCTGTGAGCTAAATTCTAATCTGTGTAATCCGTGTAATCTGTGAGCTAAATTCTAATCTGTGTAATCCGTGTAATCTGTGAGCTAAATTCTAATCTGTGTAATCCGTGTAATCTGTGAGCTAAATTTTTTTCTGCGAAATCTGCGAGAACCTAACCTGCTATCTGGTATATGCAATTGTGCAATTTAGAAGAAAAAGGAAGCCCTGAATTTCTTCGGGGCTTCCTAATTTATCACTTATTAACCAGCTAACCAGTTCACCTGTTAACCAATTAACCTGTTCACCTGTTAACCAATTAACCTGTTAACCAATTAACCTGTTAACCAGTTAACCTACTTTGCCAGCAGCATTTTGCGGGTTATTGTTTTACCGGCATTATTTACACGGTAGAAATAAATTCCGCTGGCTACTGTTTGGTGACTATCATCCGTGCCGTTCCAAACAACTTTCTGATAACCGGCATTCATATTTTCGTTTACCAGGTTACGAACCAGCTGTCCTTTCAGGTTATAAACCTTCACGCTGGTTGGTCCGCTAACAGGTATGCTGAAGCTGATAGTCGTTTCAGGATTGAAGGGATTAGGATAGTTATTCGCATCCAGAACGATAGGTGGAAGGGAAGGATCATTGATATCAACTCCACCTTCTACTATGGCATGGACAAGAATTTCACCTGTTTGGACAAGTTCCCAGGAACCACTCACATTTTTGTAGCTGTAACCATTGGAGCTGGTATCCAATCCTATTTGCGAGGCATTAGTTGTCTCCAGAATTGCAACATAGAATTGTTGATCGTTCATTTGCGGTGGATTAGGCAAAGTAATATAGTTCCAACCGGCAACTACTGAACTTGCGGGATACTGATATTGAGGCATAACTTGAGCTCCAGGCATTCCATCTGTTCCGTTGGCATCATAAACACGAACAACAATACCTGCTGTTCCTTGAGTGTGAACATATACTTTTACATAATTCAAATTAAACTGGCCGCCATGGCTGAATTTAACTGCCATAAGCTTGGTGGGTCCTACACTAAATCCTTCTTCCGCAGTTCCGTCATCGTGATTAAGCTCATAATGTGATGCTGGTAACACAAAAACATTCACTGTATTGGAAGCACCGGATTCGTTGGTACCATACATTGCGGTAGCATAGTAGCTATGAGGTCCGCCGGGAACATTGGTATCACTGTAAGTTAATGAAGTTCCTGCTACATCAGCAAGAAAAGCACCATCCCGATAAATCTTATAGGAGGAAACATTTCTGGTGGGAGGAAGTTCAGTATGGGAAACACCAAAACTGCCTTCAGCAAAGGAATTGTTCATTGGCAGTTCACCTAAAACATATTCTTTGCCATTAGCGTCAGCTACATACACTTGAATAGTCCAATTATAAGTAAGAGTAGCGCTTTCAGCCGTAAGAGTATGCCAATTATTGTTCATATAAATCATATTGCCGTAGCCCTCAACTTGAGGTCCGGCATCACAACCGGCAGGATAACCACCTGTAGCATTACAACGATAACCAACCATAATTGTGGTAGCTTCGGGAATAGTATAAGGTGTATTTAATACTACTTCATTCCAGGCATCAGCTGTAATAGTATTAACTGGTTGATCGTAAACCATAACTCCAGCAGCTCCTGTCCAAATGCGAACGGCATAAGTACAAAGAGTAGTGGGCTCTGAAGGAACGAATTTTATTTTGGTAATATTCATTCCCACATAAGGATAGATACTGTTTGTTTCGCCTAAAGCATCCCATTTGGCAGCTACGTTAAAATCAGCGACACCATTTGTTCCTATGGAATTTCCAGCTGGTTCACCACAATAATAAATCCAGCCCTCTTCACCACCGCCACCTCCACTGCCAGGTTCATCCCAGGTAAGAACAACAGTGCTTCCATTCACGGTAGCTGCTAAATTTTCGGGAGCAGCAATAAAGACATCATTGTAGATCTTGAAATCATCAATACGGATACCTGTTCCACTTGGAGTATCAGCATCGGATTGGAAAAACCAGCGGAAAATTGCCGTTTGACCATGATAATTGGTGATAAATCCATCCAGAGTATAGCTTTCAGTCATTGAAGCCCAAGAACTTGGAGCATCGCTATAAACATAGTTATTCCCATTAGGATCGTCATAAGGATTACTCATATAGTGCCAGGAAACACCATTATTTACAGAAAATTCCCAACCAAAATAATCACAATCGGGGAAGGCATCGGGGTCTGTAAAACTACCTGTTATCATAAAATCCACACGTATATCACCGCTTGCCGGTAATTCAATTGGAGGGCTTACAAGATAATCCAACATACTAACATTATAAGTTCCGGAAGCATTTTGGCAAATCATACAATTAGTTGGTGAAGGAGCTGTTGCATCTGTCCCCAAATGCCAAATGTCTCCACCAAGTGGAACCATAGAAGTCCAAGTCATTTGACCGTCATCCGTTCCGTTATTACTGTATCCACCAAAACTGATATCATCTACCATCATTCCAAACATTGCAGGTGCATCTCCTGTACTGTAAGCAGGGTCGGAAGCAAAAGCAAAACGGATTTTTACACTTTGACCTACATAAGAGCTGAGGTCAAAAGTGGCATTAGTCCATTCCCGCACTCCACCCCAACCGGGAATTCCTGTTCCTTCGCCATGCTCATAACCGAAAGAATAAGCAGATGAAAAATCATAAGCTGGATTGCCGGTTATGGGAGTCCAGGTGGTTCCGCCATTAGTGGAAATCCTTACATTGCAGGCATCCCAACCATCATAGGGAGGGTTGGCAGAAGGGGTTTCTACATTATGACGCAGTTTGAAAGTTAAAGTGGCATTAGCAGTAGTTAATGTTCTTGCCGGGGTATCCAAAACAAGATACTGATGGTTATAATAACCGCCAATATTTGTTCCCTGAGCTAAAGCCGGGTCACCCATCCACCAGACATTTCCCTGAGTTCCGCCAAAATTGTAAATATGCCAATTATTGGGAGAAAAAGAGCCGTCAGAATGAGTCCAGCCAGTAGCTCCGGATTCAAAATCTTCGCTATAAGCAACGATTTCATAGCGGCTGCCATTAGCAAAGATCGCAGTTACGATTGTAAGGGCTAAGATTATCAGCCAATACTTTTTCATTGATCCTCCTTATAGATCAAGTAATGTTTCTTTTTTTATTGTTGCAACGGAAGGTTGATGTCCTTGTTCCACCTGCCTGCGTTTTCGTTACCGCATAAATCGTAATAACAAAAAACCGTGGTTGCCAGGGGAACGACAGGAATGTCGTTCTTCCGTTCCCGGAAGGTTGACCTCCCGGTCAACCAAACCTGAAAGGTTGATGTCCTTGTTCCACCTGCCTGCGTTTTCGTTACCGCATAAATCGTAATAACGAAAAACCGTGGTTGCCAGGGGAACGACAAGGATGTCGTTCTTCCGTTAGCGGTAATTCGTAATAACGAAAAACCGTGGTTGCCAGGGGAACGACAGGAATGTCGTTCTTCCAAATAACACTCTATATACAGGAAATACAAAATCTCTTAACGCCAAATTCTATTTCCCTATAATAATAACATATTTCAAACCTGCAAATCTGTCAATCACTTTTTACATATTAAGTGTATTGCAGACGGTATAAGTCATAATATAAGCCGTGTTTATCCAAAAGTTCAAAATGCGAACCCTCTTCAACAATTTCTCCTTTGTGCAGCACTAAAATCCTGTCCACATTTTGGATAGTAGAAAGGCGATGGGCTATAATAATAGAAGTTCTATTCTCTATAACTTTGTTTAAAGCATCTTGAATAAGGAGTTCGGTTTCGGTATCTATATTGGAGGTTGCCTCATCCAGAATAAAAATGGAAGGATTATAAGCCAGCACTCTGGCAAAGGCAATAAGTTGCCTCTGTCCTGTAGAAAGAGTAGCTCCTCGTTCCATAACCTGTTCGTTATAACCTTGAGGTAGTTTTTGGATGAATTTATCGGCATTAACATATTTTGCCATCCGAATTATTTCTTCATCGGTAAGGTCTTTTTTATTGAGAGCGATATTATCTTTTATGTTTCCCGAAAAGAGAAAAACATCCTGTTGCACGATTCCTACATTCCTGCGTAAGTCAGCTATAGAATAACTATGAATATCTTTACCGTCTAAAAGAATTCTGCCTTTCTGATAGGGATACATTCCCAAAATAAGATTTACGATAGATGTTTTACCGCTACCTGTATGACCAACGAGGGCAATTTTTTCTCCGGGAGCAACTTTAAAGCTAATATCTTTCAGAATCCAATCTTCTTCATTATAGGCAAGCCACACATTTTGGAATTCAATTTCACCTTGCAGTTTAATGTTTTTATGCTTTTCCTCTCTGTAATCATCAGGGGTAAGTGCCATCAAATTAAATATTCTTTCTGCACTTGCCATGGCACCTTGAAGGATGTTGAATTTTTCTGAAAAGTCATTGATGGGCTCAAATAATTTATTAATATATTGGGTAAAAGCCATCAGCAATCCGATGGTAATTACATTTTGAAGAATCTGACCCCCACCATACCAAATAATTAAAGCCACAGCTATCTGAGAAGAAACATGGATAATAGGACGGAAAAAGGCAAATAACCTAATCTGCCGGATAGAGGCAAGATAATATTTTTGATTGATGGAGGCAAATTCCTGCCGCTTATGAAAGTATTGATTGAAGAGACGGATGATTTTCTGTCCTTCAATGTGTTCAGCCAAAGTTGCGTTTAGAACTGCAAGATGCTTACGCACTTCCCGATAGATAACTCTGGTTTTTTTTCTGAAAATAACAATTACCCAAATTACCAATGGCAAAATGCTGAAACTGACTAATGCCAGACGCCAGTTCAAAGCTAACATCAAAACTACAATCGTAATTATTAATATAACATCTTGAATGAGAGTTATGACTCCTGAAGCCAGCATTTCATCAATAGCACTAATATCGTTAGTAACGCGGGTAACTAAACGTCCTACCGGATTGGTATCAAAGAACTTCGTCGGCATTTTTTGCAGATGGGCAAAAACATCATGGCGTAAATCAGCCATCGCCTTTTGGGAAAAATAGGAAGTGCTTACAATTTGAAAATAACTGGCAACAAAGCGCATAGCTATAATAGCTAAAAAGATTAGTGCTAAGATTAATAACTTATGCACTGCTTCATTGCGAATATTCAAGCGTTCTATTTTGGGAAGCTTATTCAGTTCTATTTTGGGAAGGGCAATTGTTTCCGAATCTATTCTAAACCATCCGGAAAGATTTGCGCTATCAGGATTTAGATTTTCCGGCAGATACTTCTTTAGAATTTGAACATTCTTTTCATTTGCGCCTCCCAGAAAAACCGTTTCATTTTTTAGAATCCCCTTTGCCTTCAATGCCATCAGATCGGTGCCGTTTATTTTGTTCCGGTCTTTGGAATTGATTACGATAAAGGACTTATTACCGTATTGATATTCTTTAAATCCCAGTTTTTGATAGCGGTTTATAAACTCGCGGTATTCTTTGTCTCCGGAAAAAACAGCAATGGACTTGTCGGATACGATATAATCATCAATCGCCGATCGCTGAATTAAGGGAATTATCACTTCCGCTCCGGAAATCAGCATCAAGAACAGAAACGAAATAATTACCCATTTGAGGTAGGGTTTCAAGTAACGAATCATATTGCCGAAAAGCCGTTTGTCATATATTTTGGTTTTCAGCTCATCTTCATAATAGGTACCTCTTCCTGCAGTTCCGCTACCTCCACCACCGTGCATTATTCTTCTTCTCCTTCCAACCGGGCTCTAATTCTTTGCTTTTCATAGAGGTCTTTGTAAAGCCCGCCTTTAGCTAAAAGAGTTTGATGAGTTCCCTGTTCATAAATGATTCCTTCATTGATAACGATTATCAAATCGGAATGCTGCAGGGAAGAAATACGATGGGCAATAATCAGAGTCGTTTTCCCTTTTCTAATTTCAATTAACCGTTCCAGAATTTTACGCTCAGTTTTGGTATCTACAGCGGAAAGGGCATCATCCAGAATCAGGATTTGAGGATTGGTAAGCAAAGCCCTGGCAATTGCTACCCGCTGTTTTTGACCTCCGGATAAAGTTACACCTCTTTCACCTACAATGGTCTCAAATTTGTGTTCAAATTCCATTATTTCATCATAGACCTGTGCTGTCTTAGCTGCCTCAAAGACCTCTTCATCCGAAGCATCAGGTTTTCCCAAACGAATGTTATCAGCAATGGATTCAGAAAACAGAAAAATATCCTGCGGAACTAAAACAATATCTCTTCGCAAAACATTCAACGGAATAGTATAGAGTTCATAATCATCTATATATATACTGTTCCGGGGAGGGTTATAAATCCTGACCAAAAGTTCAATTAAAGTCGTTTTCCCGCAGCCGGTAGGACCAACGATTGCCAGTGTTTTTCCAGCTTCAATGCCTGCCGTAATATTGTTAAAAACTAAAGGTAGATGTTCTGCATATCTGAAAGATAAATTCTGGAACAGGATTTTACCTTCCAAAAGCATAATCTTCTCATCCGCCAATTTATCATCAATTTCCGGTTTAACTTCAAATATATCGTTCAACCGTTTTAAGGAAGCAGTTCCTCTTTGATACATATTCACAATTTGACCAATGGCAATCATAGGCCAAACAAGCATTCCGAGATATTGGAAGAAAGCTATAAAACCGCCTACGCTGATATCTCCTCTAATTGCAGATTTGCCTCCAAAATAGATAGTAATTATCATACTGATGCTTACTATAAAACCCATAAAGGGATGAAATACGCCTGCAATTTTAGCCAGGGACATATTTTGATGGACAAAATTCTGCGAGACCTCGTCTATTTTATCCAGCTCTGTTTTTTCCTGACAGAATGCTTTCACTATTCTGATGCCGGATATGGTTTCCTGAACTCTTCCGCTTAAAGTAGCAAAACTTTCCTGAACTGCTTTGAAGCGAATATGCACTTTCTTGCCAAAATACATCACGGTTAACGAAATAATCGGCATAGGAAGGACTGCTAATAATGTCAACTTGGGATTTATAGAAACCATAAAAGCAAAAGAAGCAATGGTCATTAAAACAATATCCATTGCCGAGATTAAACCCATTCCAAACAGCATCCGCACCGCATTTAAATCATTTGTGGCATAAGCCATCAAGTCACCTGTTTTGCTTTTATTAAAGAAATTCTGGGATAACCTGAGTAAATGATCGTAAAAATCCTGGCGTAAACTCTTTTCAATGCTATAGGAATTGCCTATTATTAAAATTCTCCAGAAAAACCTTAAAACCATCACCGCTATTGCAAAGGCAAAAATAATTAAAGCAATCCAAAGCAGACCCCGTTGGTCTATAGTCCTTTCCTGAATATGATCTATTGCATATTGCATTACTTTCGGAACCGCAAGCTGCACCAGATCCACCAGAATTAACATTATCATTCCACCCAAAATTCGGGTGTAGCTCTTCTTCAAATAAGGAAGAACAGCATCAAAAGTTCGCATTTTACTTCCATTATAAAATTTAGTTCAGGAAAACAGTTAGACCTTACTTTTTGCTTATACCCAAAAAGCGCAAAGTCCATTGTCAAGCTTTCAAAGCTGCTATCAACCTTTCTATCGCATTGCTGCTTTCAGGTCTATGATAGCTTTTGTAGGACAAACAGTAGCACAGGTTCCGCAATCGGTACATTTACTGTAATCAATTCGGGCAATATTATTCTCTACTGTAATTGCCTGAGCCGGACACTTTTTAGCACACAACCCGCAACCAATGCAGGGCTTATCGGCTCCGCAATTTTGTTTGGGTAAAGGATTTTTATCCTTAGAACTGCAGGCAATAAACACATTCTTGCTTTCCGGAATAAGCATTATCAATTTCCGCGGGCAGGCAGTTACACAGGCACCGCAACCGGTACATTTTTCTCTATCAATAATCCGCAATCCGTTTTCATCAACGCTGAGAGCATCAAATTTACAGGCAGCTACACAATCATTAAAACCAACACAACCCCAGGAGCAAAGATTTGGTCCGTCAGCAATATTTACAGCTGAAAGGCAGCTTTCAATACCCTGATAGGCATACTTCCATTTAGTGTTGTTTTTCCCACCACTACTGCAATGGATAAAGGCAATTTTTCGTTCTTGGGCAGTTGCTTTTTTGCCCATAATGTTAGCGATTTTTTCTACTACTTCAGCGCCCCCGGGAGCGCATAAATTCAATTCTTTTCCTTCATTAACAATAGCAGTAGCATATCCTGAACATCCGGGTTGACCACAAGCACCGCAATTAGCTCCAGGCAGAACTTCCGTAATTTGCTCAATGCGTTCATCTACAGTAACGGGAAAGACCTTGGAAGCAAAAGCAAGAATAAGCCCGAAAATCAAACCCAGCGAACCCATTATAACAACCGGAAGCACTATGGCAGATGTTCCGGCTGCAGCCAAAGGCACAACAATTAGATTAAGCATATATTACCTTTCCTTTAAAACTTCATTCCCATAAAACCGTAAAAAGCCAAAGCCATTGTTCCGGCAAGAATTAAACCGCTTGGCATTCCCCGCATACTTTTGGGCATTTCTATCATTTCCAGTCGTTCTCTAATTCCCGCCATTGCCAAAAGCACAAAAGTAAAACCAACCCCGGAAAGAAAACCGTTTAACACAGCCCAGATAAAATTATATCGCGTTCCATCCGCCAAGGGAGTAATATTCAGAATTGCCACGCCTAAAACAGCGCAGTTAGTTGTAATTAAAGGAAGATAAACGCCCAGGGATTTATACAGGGCAGGAGAATTCTTCTTAATAAACATTTCTACAAACTGCACCAAAGCAGCAATCGTTAAAATGAAAGCCAGGGTCTGCAGATATTCCAGTTTATAGGGAACCAGCAAATACTGATATATCAAATAGCAGAAAGCAGAAGCCAGGGTCATTACAAAGATAACAGCCATCCCCATACCGAAAGCGGAATCCATTTTTTTGGATACCCCAAGATAGGGACATAACCCTAAGAAACGGGAAAGCACAAAGTTCTGAATGAGAATGGCAGAAATCGCCATCGTAAAAAGTTGTCCGAGGAATCCCATTATTTCTTCTCCTTCAGCATATTCATCAATGCCATCAAAAGTCCTAAGGTAATAAAGGCACCGGGAGCCAGCAAAGTAATCAGCATTGGATCATAGGTCTGGGGCATAACTCTTATATTCAACCAGGTGCCGTTACCTAAAATTTCACGGATTGTAGCCACTACGGACAGGGAAAGGGTAAAACCAAGCCCCATTCCAATACCGTCGGCAATAGAATTGATTACATTATTTTTATTCGCATAAGCTTCCGCTCTGCCCATTATGATGCAATTCACTACAATTAAAGGAATAAACAGACCTAAGGATTTATGCAAAGCCGGTAAATAAGCAGCCATACTCATATCCACTATGGAAACGAAAGCAGCTATTACAATTACATATACCGGAATACGAATTTTATCGGGAGTTATGTTCTTAATCAGCGAAATAAAGATATTGGAACAAATCAGCACAAAAGTTGCCGCCAAACCCATTCCAATAGCATTATTTACAGATGTGGAAGTTGCCAGCGTAGGACACATCCCCAAAACAATCACGAAGGTAGGATTTTCCTTGATGATGCCTTTGGTTAATTCTTTCATAAAGCTCATTTGTTCACCTCTTCTTCTGCCTGTGTTTTTTCAGTAAGAGCTGTCCGGGCTAAGACCTGTTTTTTTAGTGTTTCAATTGATACCTTCAAAGAATTTGTTACGGCACGGGTAGTGATAGTAGCACCGGTTATGGCTTTAATGCAATTGGGAGGAACGCCACCGTCTTTATCTACAATTAATTGTTCACTTGTTTTACCTTTAAACTGGTCGGTAAATTTGGGCTGCGTGGAATTTGTTCCCAAGCCGGGTGTTTCCGTTTGCTCAATCACTTTAATCGCAATTATCTGAAAGTCCTTATTTAAGGCAGCCATAGTTTTTACTGTCCCGTTATAGCCATTTTTTTGGGCTGTAAAAACATAGCCCTTCACTTCGCCTGTTTTATTGTCTTTGGCAATATAGTAAGTAATTTCTCCGTTCACTTCCTCAAAATCAGAATCAGGAATTAGTTCCCGGCGGGTTGCTTCCGCCTCTAAGGTTTTAATTTTCTGAATTTGAGGACTGGTTAATGTATTTACATAAGCCAAGAGTGCAGTTGCCACAACGCAGAAGGCAAGCAATATTAAGCCAAGCTGTAAATATATTTTCATTTTTTTACCCTCCCAAATGCTTTGGGCATAGTAAATTTATCAATTAGAGGGGTTAACACATTCATAAACAGAATACCGTAGCTTACGCCTTCAGGATAGCCACCATACAAACGAATTACTACTGTTAAAATTCCGCAGCCGATAGCAAAAATTATTCTCCCGCTTTTGGTTATCGGGGTTGTTGTATAATCCGTCGCCATAAAAAATGCGCCTAACATCAAGCCGCCGGAAAAAATATGGAAGAATGGCAACATAGGACTAAAACCTGAACCTTTCAGAGGAGCCAAAAAGAAAGAGAGCACAAAAACTGTTCCAATATAGAAAAGGGGAATTCGCCATTCAATTATGTTTTTATAAAGCAAATAGGCAGCGCCTAAAAGTAACGCAAAAACACTAACTTCACCAATGCAACCACCGATATTTCCCCAGAAAAGATTTTTTAAGGTAGATAAATCGGTTAAGTTTGTAAATATCCGATTAGCCAAATCAACACCTTGACCCGTATTGGCACTTAGCGAAGAGACAAAACTGCTATCTCTTAAGGTTTGAGCTACTTTTAAAGGAGTAGCGCCGGTTACCAGATCATAAGCTTTGGGCGATAAACTATTCAGGTTTACGGCTATCACATTAGGATCGGTTATTCCGCTTAAAACTCCACCTTTGGGTTTTGCCCATCCGGCTGTCATCAGGGTAGGCCAGGAAGCCATTAAAAAAGCCCTTCCCAAAAGAGCAGGATTAACAGGATTATTACCTAAACCGCCAAATACCTGTTTGCCAATTGCAATTGCAAAAGCAGCACCCAAAACAGGAATCCACCAGGGTGCTCCAGCATTTATATTATAGGCAAGCAACATACCGGTTAAAAAAGCACTGCCATCGGAAACGGTAATCGGAACTTTTCGTAATTTTTGAATCAGTGCTTCCGTAACCATTGCTGAAACAGCACCTAAAAGAGTAAGCAGCAGGGATTTTATACCCCAGTAGTAAACAGCGAATATTAGAGCCGGAATTAACGCCAGCACCACATTCCACATCACATTTTTGGTTGTGGTCTGATCATGAAAATGAGGAGCTGGAGAAACAATATATTTATCTTGCATTTTCTTCACCTACTTTTTGGCTTCAGCATAACGAATTTTGCCGTTATCAATATATTGCACCAAACGAATTTGCGCAGGACACACATAAGCACAGGCACCACATTTCATACAATCATTCAGTCCGGAACTCACTGCCAGTTTCTGATTATCATATTTTACGGCAGAAACAATCATACAGGGAACCAAATTCAGCGGGCAAACATCTACGCAGCGAGCACAACGCAAACAATTTCCTTCTTCATTTAACCGGGCTGATTCTTTATTCAGTAAAACCAATCCCCCACTTCCTTTTCCCATTGTTGCCTCTAAAGAAGGAAGCGCAAAACCCATCATCGGTCCGCCGCAAATAACCTTGCCGATTTCTTCTTTTGTTCCACCGCAAAAATCCACCAGTTCAGAAAACGGAGTTCCAATGCGGGCTAAAAGATTTTGGGGCTTAACTACAGGAGAACCGGTTACCGTTATAATCCTTTGAATTAGCGGTTTTTTGTAACGAATTGCTTCATAAACGGCAAAAGCAGTTCCTACATTTTGTACCACTACCCCAATTTCCAGGGGAAGACCTCCAGCAGGAACTTTTCTTTTGGTAGCCGCATAAATAAGCTGTTTTTCCGCACCTTGAGGATAACGCAGTTTTAGAGTAACTACTTCAATATTGGGTTCATTTTTTGTCAGCTCTTGCATTTTTTCTATGGCATCGGGCTTATTGGCTTCAATTCCAATCATTCCCTTTTTGGCTGATAAAATCTTCATAATCAGTTTTAAACCCTGCAGAATTTCTTCACCTTTTTCCAGCATCAAACGATGGTCACTGGTTAAATAAGGTTCGCATTCTACTCCGTTTAAAATAACCGTATCTATAGCTTTATCGGCAGGAGGAGAAAGTTTTACAAAAGTAGGAAAACCGGCACCGCCCATTCCACAGATTCCGGCATCACCAATTCTTTTTTTCATTTCCTCAATCGGTAAATCCATAAATTTTTGTTCATCTACAAGCTCTATCCATTTGTCAGCACCATCTCCGGTAATTTGAATTGCCAGGGAACTGGAACCCGTAGCATTGGGAAAACGGTCTATGGCAGTAACTTTTCCGGAAATTGAGGAATGTTGACTAAGCGAGACGAAACCTGTTGCTTCCGCAATTTTTTGTCCCGTTAAAACCTCATCGCCCACAGCAACAATTGGCTTTGAGGGAGAACCAATATGCTGGGATAGATGGATAGATACTTTTTGGGGTATTGGAGCTTCAGTTATAGGCACAGAGGCACTATACTTCTTTTCATCCGGAGGATGAACACCTCCAGGAAATGTTTTTAAGCGCATTAACACTCCCTTTGGCTTGAGTTCCTCAAGTCGTGATTATCAAATTTTGGGAGCATATTTATAGTTGCTCATTTATAGGCAAGTAAAATTTTTTAAGGGAGTGAAATATCACTTGATAGCAAGATAGAAAGATGGCAAGAAAGCAGAATATAGAGATAGCAAGATAGCAAAATAGAGAGATGGCAAAATAGAGAGATAGCAAGAAAGCAAAATAGAGAGATGGCAAGAGAGCAAGATAGAAAGTTGGCAAGAAAGCAAAATAGAGAGATAGCAAGATAGCAGGATGTTTGCACTTACATATATTCCATATTGAAAAGACATAAAAGGAAAATAAGGTTTAGAAGGTTGAGAAGGTTGAGAGGGTTGAGAGGGTTGAGAAGGTTGAGAAGGTTGAGAAGGTTTAGAGGGTTGAGAGGGTTGAAACGGTTTAGAAGATTGAGAAGGTTGAGAAGGTTGAGAAGGTTTAGAGGGTTGAGATACCTTAAAGCTCCTTAGGGCGACATCGGAAGGTTGACGTCCTCGTCAACCACCCCTTACGCTTTTTCCCCCTTACCGAAAGGTAATTGGTAACGAAAAAAACCTGGTTTCTTATGAACGACGAGGACGTCGTTCTTCCTGAAAAAAAAGCCCTTTAGGACGACACAATTATAGCGATGGCGGCGTATTCCAGGTTCTTTTCCTGGATTGGTATTTTAGGAGCACATGGTAGCTCCTTTTTTTGGTACCGGCGGACGCCGTTCCGCCGAAAGCCGTTAATCAGTATTTGGCTAAAAACGGCGTGTACAAGTAGCTCTTTTTTGGTACCGGCGGACGCCATTTTTATTCGGCGCTACAGCGAGCGCCGGTACAAAGAACGGCGGAACAGCGTCCGCCGGTACAAGGAAAGATTATTTAATAATCCCTAAAATCTATCCAATCCTGTTCATCCCAGGCCTATTCAATCCCTTTAATCCATACAATCCTGTTCATCCCAGACCTATTCAATCCCTTTAATCCATTCAATCCTCTAAATCCTGAAATCTTTAAATCCTCGTTTCTAAAATCCTTGTCCTGAAATCCTCGTTTCTGAAATCCTTGTCCTGAAATCCTTGTTTCCGCCTCTTGCAATATATTCCTAATATCCCCGTTCACTTCAAATCGTTTTTTCCTCTATATAGTTAGTCAACCGGGAAAGGCAATTGACATAAGAGCCGAGTTCGTTATCATACCAACCGAAGATTTTGGCATGCGTAACCGGCAATTCCAATGCCTTATCCGTTTCCATCCCTTGAGCAGCCAAAGTTGAAACAGGAATTGTGACAAAGCCGGTTCTGGTATGTGTTTCATGTGCTTCAATAACAACAGCAGCCATAGTTCCAATCATATCTGCCGAAACATTTTGCCTCTCACTGAATATCAGCAGGTCTTTTAGTGAACCCTCCGATGCTTTTTGGTAAACATCATTAATCAGTTTACGGCTTACCAACGGTTCTCCCAATTCATCCAATTCCGTATGGAAAGTAACATTTAAGTTTATAAGTGAGACGGTTGTTGTAGGAATGCGAACGCTATCTGCCATAAAACCGATATGTTTAATTTCGGGCATCACTTGTTCCAGAGCTTTAGTAACTCCTGTAGTAGAAAGAATAATATTATTCAGGACGCTTCTGGATTTCCTCAAATCCGTAGCATCGGTTTTAGGAACGCTATCTAAAATGGATTGAGTATTAGTAGCGGAATGAATGGTGCTCATAGAAGCAGTCAATATTCTGGAGGTTGCCTGATTTTCCATAAGCGGTTTAAGCATATAAGCCAAGCCGGTTGTAGTGCAGGAAGCAGCAGAAATGATGTTATGTTCACGAGGGTTAAATTCCAGGTGATTGATGCCGTAAATTATTGTCTTAGCATAATCCGGCATAGAATTTCCGGATTTAATTTTGAAAGGTGCGCTGCAGATAACTTTTAATGCTCCTGCATCCAAATGACCGTGTAAACAGGGTTTTCCGGAATCTGAGCGCAAAGCGGGGTCTAAAAAATTGCCCGTGCAATCAACTACAATTCGCACTCCTTCGTTCAGCCAGTTAATATCTTTTGGGTCGCGAGCCGTTCTTAATATTTTAATCGGGATGCCCTCAATTTCCAAAAGAGGTATATCCTCATCAAGGATTTTAATTTCGGCTTTTTTACCTACCACTCCATAGAGAAACTTGTGGATAGAACCGTAAGTGCTATCCATTTCAATAACCTGAATAAGGTCATCCAGATTTTTGCCTACCACCCTGCCACAGTTTACTACGATTCCATCAAAATGCCTAAGATGTATCTGGTTCCATAACAATAGTTTGCCAATTCTGCCCAAACCATTGATACCCAGCAGTTTTTTGTTTCCTAAGCTCAGTTCCATTTTGATTTCTCCTTATATTTTTTATTTTATAAACAATGCATGCTAACTAAAGGATAATGCCCTGAATAAATAGCTCCGCTGGTAGCATCCAAAGCTACTTTATCGCCTGCCTGTAAATAGGTTTTCCCAATTCTGCACTTTGCCTCGGTATCTAACACAACCAAATCTTTACAGTTTACAATTCCAATTATGCCCAAACGAGTAGCTGTAACTGCAGCGTGGGAAGTTACTCCCCCTCGGGAAGTTAACAATCCCTGGCACTCAAAAAGCAGTTCCATATCATCCGGAACGGTATCGGGACGCACTAAAATCAGCGCTTCTCCGCAAGGGGCAAATTTTTCAATATCTTCTTTGCCGAAAACGATTATGCCGTTCACAGCTCCTTTACCGATACCGATGCCAAAGGCAAGTTTTTTCTGATCACCTTTGGTAGTATCAAAGACCTGATAATCAGGAGCTTTTTGGATAACCTGATCCCGGGTTTGTAAAATATATAATTGCTCAGGAGAAGGACCCTCAAAGGTAAATTCCATTTCCTGATGGGGATAGTTTTTATCTTCAATCAGCTGTCTGGCATAGCGTAATAGAGCATTGTAAATTGCCGGAAAGGTATTTTCCAGGGAATTGTTATTGGCTGTTTTACTGTGCAAACATTGAATTTCCGATATAGGCAAAGTATGCACCAAACCGGCTACAACATCTTCTCCCTGGCTGCAAAGGGTAAAATCGCCATTCAAACAAATTCCGCTCTCTTCGCTAAAGTCATAATGAGTAAACAAAACTCCCGTTCCCGATTCCAGAGAAATATTACCTAAAACCATTTTCTGGATAATAACTGCAGTGCCCCATTCATCGGCAATATGTAATTTTTGTCTGTATAACCGGGCTCTATCCGTGTTCCAGCTATCCAGCACACGCGAAATTGCCTTGTATAGTTGCATAAAGGGTTCCTGTTCCAGTTCTATATTATGCAGAGTGAGCACTTTTTTATAGTCCTGCACCATCTCCTGCATTTGAGCACCCGAAAATTGTGTTTTCAACTCTATGTTGAACCTTTTTTTATAGTTAATCATCACTGCATCAAATTCATCCCGGGGAATGCCATAAGCCATACCCCAGCTTTGAATCAGGCGTCGGTAACAATCCCAGGCAGTCCATCCATAGTTTGGACGCAAAGAAAGTTTATAGGTAACTTCGTCCGTTAAACCGATATTTAAAAAGGTATCCATTGCCCCCGGTAAACTCATTGGAGCTCCGGAACGGACAGAAAGCAATAAGGGTTTTTCCGGATTGCCTAAAACAAGGTCTGTATTCTTTTCCAGAATATTCAAATTTTGCCGGATCAAGGCATCCAGTTCATCTGAAATATCAGGATGAGTATTGATAATTTCCCGATGGCGAAAAAGGTCTGTAGTAATAACAAATCCAGGTGGAACAGGAAATTCATATTGGAGCATCCTTTTCAGGAAATATGCTTTAGAGCCCAACAGCACCTGATTTTCAATACGCGAGTTTTTCCTGTTCAGATGAAAAAAGAGTTTATCGGGATCGTAATTCATCACTTTGGGAATATCATCCGGCTTAAAAAGATGTTTCATTTGAGCAAGGGATTCCAGGATTTGGGTAATAAAATTATCCAAGCCCTGCACCAGAAAGGATTTGGAAAGCAGATTGCGGTAAAATTCTTCCGCAAAAATCTCGGTTTCCTTTGAGCTCCGCTGCCCTTTTCCTTTTACCTTGGCTACCATTCGTAATCCAATTTGCCTCAACTGCGTTTCATAAAACCGGTAATAATACTCGTTGATTATTTCCACTACGCTATCCTTCAGCAGCTTGAAAATATCCAGATATTGGTCTATAGAAAGGTTGCTGAGATATTGAGACGATTTTAACATATTTAAAGCCGAACCATAGGCATCGCTGGTAACCAGAATTTGTTTCATTGCATAGTCATAGAGCTCCAGAATGCGAATAATTCTGCGCAATGTTTTACCTGTGATGTAACTCAGGTTCAGCTGTTGCACATTACGCTCAAAAAGGCGCCTGACAACATTTTCAATCCTAAAAATCATTCCCATCGCTTCCAGTTTGGGCTCGCGATACATTCCATACATTGAAGGAATACCTGCCGCAATATGTCTTTTGTAATAGATATTTTCCCAGGCGGTTGTAGTTTGAGGGTCTAAGATAACGCTGTTCATTTTTCCGATGTAGGAAAGCAGCTGCCTAATCGTGCTGTCATAGTCCTTTCGGTCAAAACTATGGGCAAGACGATTTTGTTCATTAGCATCAAACCAACTGT
>Ga0209099_1000512_pt1 | contig 45889 bp, 33 predicted proteins | sample AD_JPNHW2_MetaG_FD_184430 | JGI IMG/M metagenome (GOLD analysis project Ga0209099, IMG submission 184430) | Active sludge microbial communities of municipal wastewater-treating anaerobic digesters from Japan - AD_JPNHW2_MetaG (SPAdes) (version 2) | ecosystem: Engineered > Bioreactor > Anaerobic...
AAAAACATTACGGTCGCGCCAGTCTTTTTCCAGGGCGGAATAACGCGCCGCAACAAATCCCCGGAAACTGGGAATATACACAATGCAGGGGTTTTCACTCCCTTCCATCAGCATGAAAGTGCCGCGGTTATCCATGGTAACATCGCCGACATAATATGTGCGGGTGCATTTTTCATGGGGGAAGAGCTTTACCTTATCAAAAAGGTCGATACGATATACCTGCTGGTAGATCTCAATTTTAACCGATTTGGCTGCCAACAGTTTGATGACGGTGTTGCGGGCGGCTTTGGCAACCGGCATCTTTACCGTAATGTTGAGCAACGTCTTCAGCATCCCGTCCTTCGTTTCATTCATCACAGGGTATTTCCCGTTTAGCATCCACGTTCCGTTAGCTTCACGGTGAAGGTTACAGGTGTTGTTGTCCTTATCAGCAAGGAAAATCCTGGTGATGTTCGAGGTGTCGCTTACGGCAAAATTTGTATCCTTACCGCGCAACGTAGAATTGGAGTGGTTGATGATAAGCAACGCGGCGATAATCGCCATAAAAACAGTGATGATAACGGCCTTGCGGTTTCTTTTCATGGATGGATAATGATAGAGAATGCTTTTTCTGAAGAACTATTTGTTACGATACCACGTATCCGGAATTTTAAAACGGACGGGTATATTTGTACCTGCGGACAAAATGCTGAATAACGCCGAAAGCCAGGATAATCAGCACAGGCAGAAGAACATTGATCAGTTGCCATTTTACTTTTTCAGCATTGATTTTTTCGCCATCCAGCAGCCTCAGTTTTAATTCTTTGGAACGGACAGAGAGTAATCCGGAATCATCGCACAGATAATTCATGGCATTCATGATAAAATCCTTGTTGCCGAAAGTCTCACGGCTGTACCTGTCGTAACCCAATGGTAACGGCGACGGTCCCGTGGGTGATGACTGCAATTGGTTTTTAACAATGTCGCCGTCGCTCACCACGATCATAGCCGTAGGTTTGCTATGATCTATAAATTGAATTTCAGGGGCGCCGGCAAGCTCCGGGGGAATACGGTTGAGAAAGAGTGAAGGAAAATTCCCTTCCAGGAGCAAGGCAATAGTCCTGTATGGATTATTATACCTGGCCATATCGGGCTGCTGTCTCATCACTTCCGTGGTGATAAGAGCCGGCGAATTCAGCAGTCTCGAGTATCTCGAAGTGGACAGGAGTATCGTTTTCCTGATGTTTGGCGCTGTGATGGTATCGATACTGCTGACAAACTCTGTTTTCAAGGCATTCAGGTTCCTGACGATCGGATGGGTAGAAGTTGCAAATACCACCGGGAAATAATACCAGGGCAGCATCTCCATTTTAGGCTGATCGCCCATCTGCCCGGTAACCATTGGGATCCGCATAGCATTCAGGTCCATAATCAGGTCGGGATTCAGCCGGCATCCGTAGTTGAAGAATAAATCATCAAGATTCAGGTTCATGCCGATTCCAATTGTCTGATCCTGATTCTGAAGGCTGTCCATACTGGCGAAAACAGGATCTACAAGCCACAATATCTTACCGCCGCGCATCACATATTGATCAATGATGAACTTGTCCTTTTCCGGGAAGGCGGAATCGGGCTTTGCGATAATAATGGCTTTGTATTTGTTTTTCACAATATAATCCGTCGAATCTTTTCCTTTCGGCACACGGCGGGTGAGGCTTGAAAGCATGCCGTTGATTTTTACGCGCTCCACTTTGTAATATTCGCTGAGTGAATTTTGCGCATCGGCGGTCAGCAATTCAGGCAGTTCGCCATGCCCTTCGATAAAGGCAACCGATGGCCTGTCGCTGCTGCTTAATTTGCTGATAGCGTTGGCCAGGGTATATTCAAGTGATTGAACTGAATTATTCAACACCTCTTCAGGCGGGGTTCCAAGCTGGGAATGCAGCAATTCAAGCGGGAATTCCTTGTTTTTATAGGACACCAATGCACCGGGAAAAATTATCTGTTCCGACATGCCCCCTTCCTGGCGGACCTGAAGGTTAGTCGGGTTCAGGCCGGACTCAACCAGCCGCTGGTAGGTATTTTCACGTTCGCTTTGGCTGGAACTGGCTGAAGGATTAATGAATTCGAACTGGATATTATCGCTGTAAGCCCTGAATTCGCCTAACATTTCACGTGTTTCGTTACGCAACCGCTTGAAACCGGCAGGGAAGTCTCCTTCGAGGTACACTTTGAAATACACGACATCGTCCAGGTTTTTGAGCATTTTCTTGGTAGCCGGCGATAACGAATAGCGTTTCTCGCTGGTAAGGTCAAAACGGTAAAAGAGGTAGGATCCAATGATGTTTAACAGCACAATGAAAACCAATCCCAGTAATAACTGGCTGATGCTGTTGCGCCGGATATTCCTGCGCGATGAACTTATGCCCGTTGGCTTAAAAAATTTTACCATTTTCTGCGTTCGAGGTTAAAACGGGTCAGCATAAGGAAAACTGCGATAAGACTGAGGAAGTAAATCACATCGCGGGTATCGATCACTCCACGGCTCATCGAGGCATAATGGGCGCTGATACCCAACTGCTGTATAAACAGGTCAATCCTGCCGAAAAGCGATAATCCGTATATAAATTCAAAACCAATGTAAACGAATCCGCACAGAAAAACAGCGATGAGGAATGAAACGATCTGGTTCCCGGAAACGGAAGATGCAAAAATGCCGATGGCTACAAAACCGGCGCCAAGAAACAGCAAGCCGAGGTACGACCCCCATGTTCCGCCCATATCGACATTACCTACAGGCTGGCCTAAAAGGTACACCGAGATAAAATAGATCAGCGTGGGAAGCACCGAGAAGAATACCAGCACAACCCCAGCGAGGTACTTTGCCAGAATTATCTCCATGTCGGTGAGCGGTTTGGTAAGCAGCAATTCCATGGTTCCGCTGCGCTGCTCTTCAGCGAATGACCGCATTGTGATGGCGGGAATCAGGAACAGGAACACCCAGGGCGCCAGCAGGAACAGGTTATCGATGCCTGCAAAGCCATACTCAAGGATGTTGAATTGCATCGGGAAAATCCAGAGGAAGAGTCCGTTGATAAGCAGGAACACGATGATTACCGCGTACCCGATAAGTGAATTAAGGAAGCTGCTAACCTCTTTTCGCAGTAATGTATACATGCTGTTAACGTTGCGTTTTGACGCGCAAAAATAACTATTTTGTTAAAGCGGTATGGCATTCTTTATAAGATGATACGCCAACCTACCGGCAGAAGACACATTAATCTTCCTGAATAACGGACAACCTGCCGGCTTCAGCCCGAATCAAACTTTCATCACGGCCATCCTGATCCGGTCGTGAACCTGAAACAGCACATCGCGTCAATAACATGGTTGCCCGGAAAATAACTTTTTAGTTTTTGATTTGCCATTTTTATTGCGTCCCTGCCAGGATTTGATCAGGCGCCGCTTCCTGTTGCGGAAGCAGGCTCATCTATGGTATTAACCCGGCACCGGCAAACAAATTTAAAATCCGGCTGAGCGGCGTCAGGAACGAAATAATCGTTTCAACAAACAACAACCATTCTGAACCCGAACAACAACAATATAAAATTATGGGGATGGGTCATCCGATTTTTGAACCAAATGCCTTTATATTCCCGACCCGGCAACAGCCTGATTGTTACCCCGGCGTCTGTATCTTACTTCACCACCACGTTTACCGGGTAATCAATCGTCAGGCCGAGCAGCGAAGCCGCCTTTCCGCGGTTAATGGCAATCTGCAGCAATCCGTTTGACGAAAACAGGGCGCACATTTCGCCTTCCGGCACATCGCCGTATGCTTTTACCAGGGTGTTGATTGAGTATGAATTTCTGCGGAAACTGATGCTGAAAGGACGGTTTTGTACCGATTCGCGGAATAGTTTTTCGGTGATATTGATAAAAACATTGTTGTACGAATCAATATACATTACCCGGCCCAGAATATTATTACCCTCCTTTACCGGTTGGTACAACGATTTGGGCACCAGTGCGCTGACCGGTTCTCCCAGTTCATCGATGCTTTTTCCTTCGGCGATATGACCGGCGACCTTTGCAAAACGGTCACGCGAAGGGAAGGTATAATAGCCGGTATCCTGCAAAATATTGAGCGAAATGATCTTCTGCGGCGGGTTATCAAGGATCAGGGAAAAGATGCCGTTGTCGGCGCCGATAAAATAGTAACCTTCGGCATAAACAACCAGGTGCTGATGATTCTTCGATTCGATGGAATCGATCCCGATGATATGAATGGTGCCTTCGGGAAACTGCCTGAAGGAGTTGCGGAGCACAAACGATGCATGTTTAATATCGAAATGCCGTATTTCATGCGATATATCCACAATAGTAACACCAGGCACACGCCGGAGTATGGCCCCTTTTACAGACGCCACATAATGATCGGTAAGCCCCCAGTCGCTGGTTAATGTAATGATTGGCATGAAACTGGATACCCTGTTCGGAATAGCTGTATTTTTGCATATCAAAAGTAGAAATTATTATGGAGCCCAAAACCATAAAGGATCAAAACTCAGCATAGAATTAGTTAATTCCTTAAAAATCTAATTTTTAAAAACACTCAAACCCTGCAACGCCGAAACCCTGCCCTCCTTACCCTCAACCTCGCCCAGTCAGGCAAGCCTGAAACCCTGCAACTCTGAAACCCTGAAACTTTGAAACTCTGTAACCCTGAAACTCTGAAACCCTGCCCCCTACCACAGCCTTGCGCTAGGCAGGCAGGTCTGAAACCCTGAAACCCTGAAACCCTGCCCCCTCCCACAGCCTTGCGCTAGGCAGGCAAGTCTGAAACCCTGAAACTCTGAAACCCTGCCCCTTACCACAGCCTTGCGCTAGGCAGGCAGGCCTGCCACCTCACACACAGCCTTCCCAGGCAGGCAGGTCTGAAACACTGCAACTCTGAAACTCTTAAACGCCCATCCCCTGTGACCGAAAAAACCATCAGCCTTGAATCCTACAGCCCTCTGGAAGTATACGGCGTTAACGACCGTAACATCAACCTGTTACATAACCTCTTCCCGAAATTGCGGATTATCGCCCGAAGCGATCTTTTGAAAATTCAGGGCGAAGACCAGGAAATTGAACAGTTTGAACAGGTTTTCACCTCCATGCTGATGTACCTCGACAACTTCGGCAAACTGGACGAAGAGGATGTCCGCCGCCTGGCGTCGAACGGAAATGCAACCGAAGAATCGGTCAACTTCAGGGAAGTGAATGCCGATGTCCTCGTCCACGGACGAAACGGTATGATGATCCGGGCACGCACCCCGAACCAGCAAAAAATGGTTGAAAGCATCTCCCGGAATGATATGATCATCGCCATAGGGCCTGCCGGAACCGGAAAAACCTATACCGCCGTTGCGCTTGCCGTCAGGGCGCTGAAAAACAAGGAAGTCAGGCGCATCATACTTACCCGTCCGGCCGTGGAAGCCGGCGAAAACCTGGGATTCCTTCCCGGCGACCTCAAGGATAAGCTCGACCCCTACCTTCAGCCGTTGTACGATGCCCTGCGGGATATGATCCCCACCCAAAAACTCGTTTCTTACCTCGAGGACGGGACCATCGAAATTGCACCGCTGGCCTTTATGCGCGGGCGCACCCTCGAAGGCGCCTTCGCCATCCTCGACGAAGCCCAGAACGCCACCGAAGGGCAGTTAAAAATGTTCCTCACCCGCATGGGCAAATCCTCAAAATTCGTGATCACCGGCGACATCACCCAAATTGACCTGCCCCGCAACCAAAACTCCGGGCTGGTCCAGGCAATGCGCATTCTCAACGATGTTAAGGGAATTGATATCATCATGCTCGACGACCGCGACATCGTCAGGCATAAACTGGTGACGAACATCATCAATGCCTATGAAAAAGAAAAAGATCAAAAGAACGATAAGAAATAAACGACTTGCCCTATTTTTGAGGCGTTAAATTTTTTCTCTGCCGGACAAGCACAGCGTCGTGAATTTCAAAGCAGTAACTTCAAATCCTAAACCATAATTTACCGTTATGCAAAACGCCATCAGCCGCACGAACTTCAGTTTCCCGGGCCAAAAAGACCTTTATATCGGAAAAGTCCGCGATGTGTATAACATCAATGATGAACTGCTGATCATGGTCACCAGCGACCGTATCTCTGCTTTCGACGTGGTGCTGCCACGCGCCATCCCTTACAAAGGGCAGGTGCTGAACCAGATAGCCGCCCGATTCCTCGACGATACCGCCGACATCGTTCCCAACTGGAAGATTGCCGTTCCTGACCCTATGGTAACAGTGGGAAGGCGCTGCGAGCCCTTCAAGGTGGAAATGGTCATCCGCGGTTATCTGTCCGGGCATGCCTGGCGTGAATATAAAGACGGGAAACGCTCCCTATGCGGCATTCCGATGCCCGACGGCATGAAAGAAAATGACCGGTTCCCTGAACCTATCATCACCCCTACCACAAAAGCTGCCATTGGGCACGACGAGGACATCTCGAAAGAGGAAATCCTGAACCTCGGACTGGTGGAAAAGGAAGACTACGAAAAACTGGAAAATTACACCCGGGCGATTTTCCGGCGGGGCACGGAGATCGCTGCAAAGATGGGGCTTATCCTGGTTGATACAAAATATGAATTCGGGAAGGCAAACGACCGGATTTATCTCATCGATGAAATCCATACTCCCGATTCATCCCGATATTTCTACAAGGAAGGCTATGAAGAACGCCAGTCCAAAGGCGAACCACAAAAGCAGCTTTCGAAGGAATTCGTACGCGAATGGCTCATGGAAAACGGTTTCCAGGGCAAGGAAGGCCAGCAGGTTCCGGCGATGACCGACGAATTTGTAAACTCCGTCACGGAGAGATATATCGAACTCTTTGAGAGTATCACAGGCCAGAAATTCGAAAGGGCCGACCTGACCGATGTTCCGTCACGGGTTGAGGGAAATATCAACAGGTTCCTACAGGCATATTACAGGTAAAAGTTTACCAGGCGGGAGCAGAGAACGGAGAACGGAAAACGGAGAACTTTACCTGCCAGTGTATGGCCTTGTGTGAGAGGCAGGCAGGTCTGTCTGCCTGGCGCGAGCCTAAGGGTGGCAGGCAGGGGAGAATGAAAAACTCAAAACACAGAACTCAAAACTCAAAAATTTAAGAGCCAAAAGTTTACCTGCCTAGGCAAGGGTGTGGGCAAGACGGCAGGCTAATGGCTAAAAGCCAACAGCTAAGAGCCAACGGCCTGCCTGCCTGGGCTGGCTGTGCGCAAGATGGCAGGTCTACCTGCCTGGGCGAGGTTGTTGGTAATACGGCAGGCCAAAAGGCAAAAGTTTGCCTTATTAATATTGTAAAATCTTCTTCAGCGCTTTCAGATCGGATGCTTTTTCGCTATCGCCCTGTTTATCATACATCATCTTCAGGTCGTCGAGCAACCGTGTAATGATCTGCTTGCTTGAGCAGGGAATGAAAAATTTTTCCTCCGGACCAATGCCCGCTTGTTTGAGGTACAATTCCACATCACTGCGCGAAAACACAGCCCCCCGGGCAGACGGGTTGATATAAAACAGTATTCCCGGCATTTCCCCGGGCAATTCAGGACTCCTCATATAGGAAGCAACGAAATGGCCCGGCAGATCAACGCCACGAACCGGGAGGTTAAGTTTCTCAGCCAGCAGGACATATAAAACGCCCAAAGATAATGAGTTACCGCGGCGGCTTTCGAGCAGGTTATTCAGGAAATAACAGCCCGAATCCTGTATTTTTCCTGATTCCGTTTTTTGACTAAACTCATGAACTTCGAAAAAAATATGATTGAAAACCTTAACGATTTCCAATGCCGTGAGACGGTCGTTGAGTTCAAGCCAGACGTCGCGCCTGATCTTTTCCACCTGGTCACGTAGTTTTACTTCATCAACATCGGGATACTGAAACCGGGTAATGATACAATACCCGTCTAGCAGATCATTTTCTTCGCGTGATGACCATTCTGAAAGCTTTTTACGGATATCTTCAAACTGGATATGGTGAACTATCTGTTCAATGCGGCTTTGAACCAGTTCGTCGAAGGAGTGTTCCCAAACATCTTCAAGCACATGAACCGCAGGCGGACCTAAGTCGAAGATCCTTTTACTGACACTGTTGTAAGCAACCGGGTCAGGATCGTCGAGCAGGCTGATCAGCGCCTGAAATTCCATACTATCGTCGGACAGGATCATATTACAAATATAATCCCGGTTTCACCGTGTAAAGGGTATCGTTTGCCTGATTTTTCAACAAGGGAACGTTGAAAGTCAAGGGCCCGAAAATGAACAGGATCAGGCAACTAAACGACTCAGTACCTGCTGAATAAGTTTTTCGATGTCTTTTTTATAATCGGGAGCATAGGTTTTGGCCACCCGGTTGGCAACGATTGAACAAATGGTAAGCGTTTCGTGCCCTAACAACCTTCCCAGCCCATATAAGGCCGAAGTCTCCATCTCGAAATTCACAATGCGGTTTCCCTGGTATTCAAAAGATTCGACCAGGTGATTCAGTTGGGGGAATGCAGTTTTGAGCCGCACTTCCCGGCCCTGGGGACCATAAAAGCCGGGCGCCGTGAGCGTAATACCCTGCTTTAATCCTTTGCCCAACGTAGAAAGCAATTCTTGTGATGCCGGGACGGCATAAATACCCGGAAGGTTTTTATCCCATCCTGTATGTTTCACAAATGCATTTGCCATGTCGGCATCCGTCACTTTACCATTGTCGGCGTAAAAATAAAGCAATCCGTCAAGGCCTATGCCATGAGTGGAAGCGACCGCTTCGCCAGGGGCAATATCAGCCTGCAAAGAGCCTGAAGTACCCAGCCTGATTATATTCAGTGTTGTATGTTCCTGTCTTGGTTCGCGCCTTTCAAGGTCAATATTTACGACAGCATCCAGCTCATTCATCACAATATCGAGATTGTCGGTCCCCATGCCTGTAGAAAGTACGCTCAACTGCCGGCGGCCGATATAACCGGTATGGGTAACCATTTCCCGGTTTTGAACTTTAAAATTGATGCGGTCGAAATGCTTGGAAATTTCAGGGACCCTTCCGGGATCGCCAACGACAATTACAGTACCGGCAAGGTTTTCAGGCTTCAGGTGAAGATGATACACACTGCCATCGCCATTAAGAATGAGTTCTGATTCAGGAATACGAAACATATCTGTAACTTTGTCTCAAAAGTACGAAAGAACCGCCATCTGCGGAAAAAATAACAACAGCGTTGCGCAAAGCCGCAGTCAGCATGCAGCAAACTGCGGTCAGTGCAATAAGCATGAAGGAGAGTTGCCGGGAACCGGTATTGACCGTGATGAGAGCAAATTTTACCTCTCGCTGTAAAACACGATTCATAATAATACGCCTCACCATCAATCCTCCCGCCCGCATCCGCTGATGGCTGAAACCTTACGCACCATTACCTAAACCCTGATACTCAATGACTGCCGAAATCATTACCATTGGCGACGAGCTGCTCATCGGGCAGGTTGTTGACACCAACAGCGCCTGGATGGCCGAAAAACTGAACGAATTTGGCATCCTTGTCCGGCAGATCACCAGCATCTCCGACGATCGCGAACATATTCTCAATACACTGCGCGAAGCATCGCAACGCGCTGAGGTCATTCTCATTACCGGCGGGCTGGGTCCCACTAAAGACGATATCACCAAAACGACGCTATGTGAATATTTCGGTTCAACCATGGTTTTCAGCGAAACGGCTTACGAAGACGTCCGCCACCTTTTCAGGTCGCGCGGGCTTCCTGTTACCGGTCTTAACCGCGGTCAGGCCATGGTCCCCGAATGTTGCACGGTGATACCGAATCACAATGGCACAGCCCCGGGGATGTGGTTTGAAAAGAATAGCGTGATTTATGTTTCCATGCCGGGCGTTCCTTTCGAAATGAAAGCCCTTATGACCGGAGAAATCCTTCCCCGGCTCGAAAGCAAAAGTGAAAACGCTATCATGCACCGCACCCTTCTCACCGAAGGCATCGGTGAATCATTTCTGGCTGATCGCATCGAATCATGGGAAAACCAACTCCCTTCTCATATAAAACTGGCTTACCTTCCTCAACCCGGCATCGTTCGTCTGCGCTTGTCAGCCCGCGGCACAGATAAGAAAAAACTCGGCGACGAACTTCAGAAAGCCGTGGACGGTCTTTTGCCCCTTGCCGGAGAATTCATTTTCGGCGAAGGTGATGACACCCTGGAAGAAGTAGTGGGTAAATTGCTTCGCGAAAAAGGCTGTACGCTGGCGACGGCCGAAAGCTGCACAGGCGGGTACATAGCTCACCTTATCACAAGCATAGCCGGCAGCAGCGATTATTTCAAAGGCTCGGTAGTGGCTTATGCCAATGAAATAAAGGAAAAATTGCTGGGTGTGAAGCCCCGAACGCTGGCACAACACGGCGCCGTAAGCAGTGAAACTGTAAAGGAAATGGCCGAAGGAGCCAGGGAACGCTTCACCGTGGATTATGCCATTGCCACCAGCGGAGTAGCCGGCCCGTCCGGCGGAACGCCTGAAAAACCAGTAGGAACGACATGGATAGCCGTGGCTTCGCCTCTTGGAACCGTTACCCGGAAATTCATCCTGGGCGAACACCGCGGCAGGAATATCCAGCGGGCTGCAATATCGGCCCTCAGCATGCTCAGGAAAATAATGATTGAACAATCACGGAAATAGAGTCCGTCAGGAACCGTCATCCAACACAAAACAAGCCCGACTCCTCAAATCGCGACGCAACCGCAATCTGGATTCCGTTTGCATGTGTGCCGAACAATTCATACACCAGTTCAGGCCTGTTGTTTTCCTTCGACAGATGCGACAATATCAGGTGCGTCATAAACGCGGGCCGGTGATGCCGGAACAGTTCCAGGGCCTGACGGTTCGACAGGTGGCCGACATCGCTGCTGATACGCTTTTTCAGGTAGTAGGGGTATCTTCCCTCATCAAGCATCCTTTCGTCATAATTGGCTTCGAGAAATACGGCATGGCACCGGCTGAAATGTTGTACCACATGCTCACACGGGCTGCCTATGTCGGTCATAACCCCGACCGTAACGCCATCATGACTTATGGTGAAGCTATGCGGATCGGATGCATCGTGACGCTTCGGGAAAGCGCATATATCAAGGCAACCTATCTTTAAGGGCGACAGAGCGTCGAAATGCTTCAACAATGCCGGATCGAGTTTCAGGTAGCTGTTCTGGTATGTAGGAGCCGAAATATAAACCGGGAGATGATGTTTGCGCGAAAGCACTTCCACGCCTCGCGTATGATCGGTGTGCTCGTGCGAAATAAAAACAGCCCTCACTTTTTCCAGGGACAATCCGAGCCGTTTCATCCGCCGCTCGGTTTCACGGCACGATATCCCGGCATCAATAAGCACGGCATCACGCTCATTGCCGATATAATAGCAGTTGCCGTTACTGCCCGAATTAAGAGAGGAAATGTGGAGAGGCATGATCCTGCAAAGAAAATTAAAAATTCTCTCAGGAAATAGGATGTTGAAAACTAGCTGAAGATAAATTACCAGGAGGCCGGCAGTATTCTCTTCTGAATTTGTCCGGCAGATTAATATATTTCCCGGACCGGGCTGAAATTTCTCAATGTAAAAAGCCGTACAGGAGTTCATCCTATCCGGCTTTACTTTCCATCCGACACTTATAAATTATATGGAATTCTAACAGGTTACCAGTTCAGCTTCCGCCATGCAGGCCTGGTATTCCATTTTTAGTGTTTGCATCAGTTCCTTAACAGAAATAATTTCGTTTGTCCGCCATACATTGCTTCCGCAGAAGGCGTAACCCCTGCGAAAGTTCCCGCGCAACGCCGAAGTGAGCGAAGCCATGATGCAATAAGGAGCAGTGCGAATATCGCAGGTGCGGATGCAATTCACGGGGCAGGTCTTCGGCTGGCGTTTTCCGGCCTCCACTTCTTCCAGGAAAGGCGAACGGATGGCCCTTCCCGGCATTCCCACCGGGCTCCTGATAATGCGGACATCATCTTCCGCTGCATTAAGGTAAGCTTGTTTGAATGCATCGGAGGCATCACACTCGTTCGTTGTAACGAAGCGCGTCCCCATCTGTACACCCGAAGCCCCCAGGCTGAAAATTTCTGCAATGTCTGATCCATAATAAATCCCGCCGGCCGCTATCACGGGAATAGACTTTCCTTCACGAGTGGAAATCATATTTATAGTATCGGCAACTTCGGGAATAAGTCTTTCAAGTTGAAAATTTTCATCAAAAATCTGATCCGGTTTAAAGCCAAGATGCCCTCCGGCCTTCGGGCCTTCAACGATGACCGCATCGGGCAGATAGCTGTAATTAGTGAGCCATTTGTCGCAGATCAGTTTTGCAGCCCTTGCAGATGAAACAATCGGCACCAGGCGTGTTTTGCAACCGGGAGTAAGGTATTTTGGTAGATCAAGCGGCAGCCCTGCCCCCGAAATAATCATGTCAATCCCTTCCTCGATGGAAGTGCGCACCATATCGTCATAATTGCTGAGCGCCACCATAATGTTTACGCCCAGAACGCCTTTTGTTTTTGCGCGGGCTTTCCTGATCTCCTCCCTCAATCCGATCACGCAATTATTGAGGAAGTTATCCGATCTGTCGCGGTATATCATTCCCAACCCCGCAGCCGAAATCACGCCAACTCCGCCTTCGTTTGCCACTGCAGAGGCAAGCCCCGAAAGTGAGATGCCCACTCCCATACCCCCCTGGATTATAGGGACAGGAATTACCAGTCCACCCATATTTAGTTTTTTCATTGAGATCATTAACAGAATAATTTACGATTGTTAAACCCCTTATCCGGAATGGAGTAAGTGCGCTGTCCTAAAGCGCCATGTCGTGCCGTGACCGAATGAACCACAAAAGTAGACCTGAAAAATCAGTCCTTTTGAAAAAAGGGCTGTACTGCTATTATAGGGCGGAATCGCTGCAATGAGGGATGAAATGCAGGTCGGTCAGGGATGAAATGCGTCATGTTTCGAGGCAAAACAACCTTCTTTTTAAGAAGCCGGTAACTAAACCTTAAAATTTACTTACCGGAATGGATGCTCTTTATTTTGAAGAAACCAATTTCCTGAATTCGGCGACATTCTGCCGCGAAACGGGAATGCGGAAATCAAGACCTTCGGCTTCGAGCGTGTAATTCGGGGAAATGCCGGTCAGTTTTAATACCTGGCCGGAATTCACCAGACAGCGCCGGTGACACTTCCTGATACAGGGAAAAGCCGATAGCTTCAACTCAACAGCGGTCAATGTTTGCCTTAACAGTTGCTTTCGAACCACACCGCCATCGCGGTAAAAAATTTCAATATAATTGCTGGCTGATTGGATTAAAACAATATTTCTCACTTCCCCTTCGAAAAACTCCTTCCCGCTCTCAGACTCAATGCGTACACGATCAGTAATAGCCTGAAGCGGCGATTTTCGTTCTTCAGCCAACCAATGGCGGCCTGAATCTATTGCATGGACTAATTTTTCTTTCAGAGAACGGTTATAGTTGATCAGGTTGAAAAGCACAAGGGGCAACAGCGCCAGCGCTCCGGAACGGAAAAGTGTCATCGATTTCAGTCCGGAAATCCGGAATAAAAGAGCCGATACTGAAAATCCCACGGCCAGCACGACGATCATCCCTGTATTCCAAATCAATTCTTTACGTATTGTCCACCGGTCCGGATTGAATAGTTTCGGAAACAGGCCCGGAAAAATCATGGTACTTAAGAAGAATGTAGCCGCACTGACAAGCCCCATCACCAGGACAAAATAACCATCCCTGGCTGAAGCAAGAAAATTTATACCAAACGGCTGAAAATACAGCACGATCAGTACAAAACCCATGCTTACAAAACTTATTGTGCGCAGGTTATGTTTGAAGTTATTATTGAAAGGATAAGGCTGGTTCAGATTTTCAAACATACAGTGTAATTCAGGGGCAAATGTACGATTATAAACAAGATCCTGAATCTCAACCGGCAACATGCTCCAGGCTGAAGGCTGCTGACCGATAGGAATGATTCTCTTACCGATAGGGTCAGGCAAGGAAGTAAGAATATCTAAAAGCTATCAGTTAATTGAATAATCTTACCGGGATTTCGGTATCTGTATTCGTTTCTATATCTTAGCAAAGAAAATATCCTGCATGTTATTCTTTTTCTAACTGCCGTTCTTCTGTAATTTACATAGCTCATAATGAATGCTTTAATTTACCGGCCATGAAAACAAAATTGCTGACAGCTTTTACCATACTCCTCCTACTCACAACATTCGGCCTTCAACTCTCCGGGCAGGAGGCCTTATCTGAAAAAGATGCCCGGATGGCATGGTGGCGTGAAGCCCGTTTCGGGATGTTCATCCACTGGGGGCTCTATTCCATCCCTGCCGGTGAGTGGAAAGGCGACTCGGGACATGCCGAATGGATCCGGACCACTGCCCGGATTCCTTTAGAAGAATATGACAAATTTGTTCAGCAGTTTAACCCGGTGAAATTCAACGCCGAAGAATGGGTGAAGGCTGCAAAGGATGCCGGCATGAAATACATCGTACTGACCTCGAAACACCATGACGGTTTCTGCCTCTGGGATTCGGACCAGACCGATTTCGATGTGATGTCGACGCCGTTCAAACGCGATATCCTGAAGGAACTCGCCGATGCCTGCCGCAAATACGATATGCGCATCTGCTGGTATCATTCCATCATGGACTGGCACCACCCCGATTACCTGCCTCGCCGCGACTGGGAGAAAGACCGCAGCGCCGAAGGCGCCGACTTCGACCGGTATGTTCAATATCTTAAGAACCAAATCCATGAAATTCTGACGAAATACGGCGACATTTCCATCCTGTGGTTCGACGGCGAATGGGAAAGCACCTGGAACCACGACCGCGCCCTTGACCTATACAATTATATCTGTTCATTCAATAAAAACATCATTATCAACAACCGCATCGACGTATTCCGCGAAGGAATGGCGGGTCTGAGCAGTAACGAAAAGGCGCTGGGCGATTACGGCACCCCGGAACAGGAAATTCCCGATACAGGTTTACCGGGCGTCGACTGGGAATCGTGCATGACCATGAATGACCATTGGGGATACAACGCCAACGACCATAACTGGAAATCGGCCGGGCAACTCATTTATAATCTCGTGGATATCGCCTCAAAAGGCGGCAATTATCTGCTGAATGTAGGGCCCACCTCCGAAGGCGTATTCCCGCCCGAAAGCATTGAAAGGCTGAAGACTATCGGCAAATGGATGAAAATAAACGGCGCTTCCATCTACGGTACACAGGCAGGGCCTTTTAAAAACCCGGCCTGGGGCAAATGCACGCAAAAGGAAACCGAAGGCGGAACCCGTCTGTTCCTGCACATTTTCGGCAATCCGCAAGCAGGAAAAATCAACCTGCCCGGTCTGATGAATGAAACCGTAAAGGCTTTCCTGCTCTCCGACAAATCGGAAACGCCGCTGACCATTACCCGCAAAAACGGCAGCGTCGAAATTACCCTGCCGCAATCAGGGCTGGATGAAATTTGTACTGTTGTAGTCCTCGACATGAAAGGGAAACCGGAAATTATCGACAAGCCTGAATTCTCTTTCCGCTACGATGCCGCTTCCGACAAGGTCGAGATCAGCCTCGTTTCAGCTTCCACAAAACCCGATCTTAATGTTTATTACTCCACCGACGGAACCTTGCCGACCGATAACATGTCCGTTTTTACCAAACCGGTCATGCTGAAACTACCGGTAACACTGAAAGCTGTTAGCTATATCGGGAAAAAACGCGTTGGGAACGTCGCTGAGGTATCTCTTCCGGTTTCATTCGGTAAAACCGTTACCTTGGATAACCTGCCGTCCGAAAAATACAGCGCCGGAGGCCCTGCATCCCTGACCGACGGCATCCGCGGATCGAAAAAATTTGCCGACGGCCGCTGGCTCGGATTTGAAGGCAGCGATGCTGTTGCCTGCATCGACCTCGGAAAAAAAACAGCCATTCGATCTATAAACCTGGGATATCTGGTCAACACAGGTTCCTGGATCTTTGAACCGGTTGAAATCACAGTCGAAACCTCGGTAAACGGGGAAAAATACACAACCGCTCTCACCCGGAAATATAATGCAGCCTTATGGAAACAGGCTGACGGCATCAGGGAGTTCGCTGATGTTTTTCCTGAAGTGAATGCCCGCTATGTAAAAGTAACGGTAAAGAACCGGGGCGTATGTCCCGCAACGCATCCGGGTAACGGCGGCAAAGCATGGATTTTTCTGGACGAAATAAGCGTGGAGTGATATTTTTCAATCTAACAGACAATTTTTACCGGCGCTGCCGGAATTTCCATTAAAAGCCATTTAAAAACAAGTAACCAATTCATAATCTGATTCTAAAATCATTTGCTAATTCTTTCACTATGAAAAATCTGTTAACAAAATCATTATCTGTTGTTTTTCTGGCATTCCTGCTAGCCTCCTGCGACGATTCCGGTAAAAAGTATGTCGGCCTGGAACCGGAGCAGATCAAGGAGAAAAACTTCAATGGCGAAAAAAAAATATATACGCCGGAAGGGAAACTCAGGACCATCGCTGAATATAAAAACGGGAAAGTTGACGGAAGAGTCCGGAAATTTTTTGATGATGGTAAAATCTACATGGATGCAACGTATCAAAACGGGTTAAAAAACGGGAAATGCACCTATTATTATACCAACGGGAAGCCTTACACCGTGACGGATTATGTTAACGGATACAAGGAAGGCGTTGAAAAAACATACTACCAGGAAGGCGGATTAATGGCGGTGGCTAATTTCAGGAAAAACATAATCCAGCCGGGGTTACAGGAATATAAAAAAGACGGAAAGCCTATTCCCGTCAATACAACCATTATCATCAGCGAAGTGAACCACGTCAGATTGGACGGAACCTTCCGTGTACAGATGCGCCTTTCGGATAAGAGCGTCACTCCCAAATTTTATATCATGGAACAATCGGCCCCTGATAAAAGACAAAAAGTAAATATGTCAAACGGCACGGGCACACTGGTGTTGAATTTCAACGCTTCAAGTTTCGTGATGAAAAAACTGATCATCGAAGCCGAGTATAAAACCTACAGGGGTAATCTCATGAAGATTCGAAAACCATACAACCTGGCTATTGACCTGTAGCGCATTTTACTTGTCAATTTGTTTGAGCTTAGCTGTAAGCATCCAGTTTCCGGGAGAATACACCAGGCCTTTGTTTATAACGCGTCGTGCTTTTGTCATATTCCCTTTCCTGAAATAACAGGATGCAGCATCGCCATATGCCTCTGCAGGATCACAAAACACCAGTTCCTGTTGCGACAATGCCTCTGCATCGGACTCAAACATGGTCAGATATTTTTCGCCGGTGGCTATCTGGTTTTCATCAAAAGCCTTGGAAGCCAGCGATATGGTCAGATAGCATCTTCTTGCCCTGTAATAATCCAGTTCTCTGATCCCGGGGTATTCCGAAGCAAGGCTGTCCAATACTTCAAAGTTCCGTTTATCGGTATAACTCGTTGAAGTGTAAAATTCGACCAGTTTCGATAATATTACCTTCACCTGCATGCTATTTGCAACCTGCCTGTATGCATCATATACTATGCGGAAAGCTTTATCTGTTTCTTCATTCATTAAAAGGTAGGATGTGTAATTGACATAATACAATTCCTTAAGTTTTGACTGTACCAGGGTATCCTGGATTCCGTCGACGAGAGCATTGTAAATCGTATGCAGGGAATCAGGAGTAGGAAAAGAACCGAACAAACACTGATTGATCATCAACGAGAATTCCCCGATAACCTGATCCTCCTTATTCTGGTTTTTGGTATGGTTGTAATATTCCACAACATACCTGGCCCTTTCGGCGGATTTCAAACTCATTTCAGCAATCGAAGCCCTAAGCAGTTGTTCTTTCATTATCAATAATTCATCCAGGGGGGTAAGGACTATAGCTTTATTCAGCGCCTGATAAGCTTCCAGGGAATGTTGCTTCATCGAAGCCTGGACCATAGCATTAATATATTGATAGCCGACCAGACCGCGAAGATTGGTAGTATTAAGTTTCAGGTAATACCGGTCAAATATGTTTCCTACCGGCTGATTTTCAATATTATCGGACTGTATGAATTTGAATAGCCGCAGACTCTGCAAAGTACTGGTGAGTACAGCATCGTTAAGCTGCATGAAACCATGTTCAGGATCGGTAGTCTCGAACAGGTAAGGCGTTTCCCCGCCATAAGCAATGAGATAGACATGTCCGGGCAACACTTTTGGGGTGTTCCTGTAGCCCAGTTCGTCCAGAATCAGGCTGTATAGTATGGTGGCAGTAAGGCAGTTATAATAACCCGTCTTAAACATTTTAGAGAATCCGGCATCAAGATCATAATGCTTAAGGAAACTGGTCTGTACATGGCTGAAGATAATCTGAAGGGCCTTCACTGGCTTTTTGATTTTTTCCGTTTTCATCTTCAGTATATCTGTTTCATTTTTAATCATTTGCCTGATATCGGCCAGATCGCTTTCAGTCGATTCCGGATCAACGGCTACCGACATCAGCAGGTAATCAGGCTTTTTTGAACAAAATGATTCAAAGCCTGTTGATTCCAGCTTTGTAGAAAACACCAATCCGGAGCACGAATCGGCAACGATTTCCTGTGCAACTATTCGACCGGACATAAAAACCAACAGGAATGGAATGGATAGAATGACAAGACGTAGGTTCATATTTATGAGATATGTTATTGAAACAACGGTTATAAAGCAATAGGGATGCAAATAATTTCAATCCAAATATAGTCTTTTTAACAAGGCACGCAGGTTTTCTTCTTTTAAAAGTTGAAATGAGTACTTTTGCTGCTGGAAGCAACGCGTCGGGATGAAAATATATTTTCACCGAACTATTGGATAATCAAATTTTATTACGACCTTTGCACTCCATTTTTGAAAACCCCATTGCCATGTCACGAGTTTGCGAAATTACCGGAAAGAAAGCTCTTGTAGGGAACAACGTTTCCCATTCAAATATCAGGACAAAACGTAAGTTTTATCCGAACCTTCAGACGAAACGTTTCTACATTCCTGAAGAAGACGAATGGATTACCTTAAAGGTTTCGGCTGCTGCCATCCGCACCATTAACAAAAAAGGCATCAGCGCCGTGTTAAAAAAAGTCAGCGAAAAAGGCTACCTGTAGCCTCAACGATATTCATTGCGCAAAGCTGCTCCCCCTCCCGGGAGCAGCTTTTTTTATTTACGCCGGAACAACCGGCTAACCCTCAGCAGGTTACGCGGCATCACCATCCTATTTACTATTCGGCGGACACGATTTCACCCGGCCATGTTCAAACTTTTTCCTTATTCGCTAAATCTCAGTTCCGTGACTATTTTCATTAAACGACATTTAAATTATCTTTGCAGTCAATGAACAGGAAATATGCTTTTATAATTGCGCTGTTGATGGCAACTGCCTGCGCTCAGGCACAACACCGCGATGACGGCCTGGTGCAGTTCTCTGGTGTCATTGTAACAGCCGACAGTTTACGGCCTGTTCCATTTACCCATATTCTGGTCGAAAAAACAAACAGGGGAACCACATCCGATTACTTTGGCTTTTTCTCCATCGTCGTTCATAAAAAAGATATTATTCATTTTTCGGCTGTTGGTTTCAAGAAGGTAGAATTCCGTATCCCCGACACCCTCAGCGAAAACCGCTATTCCCTTATCCAGGTTATGACCAGCGACACCATTATGCTGGCCGAAACCGTCATCTATCCCTGGCCGACCAAAGAACAATTCCGCCAGGCATTCATTAAACTTGACGTTCCGGACGACGACCTTGAAATCATGCGCAAAAATCTTGCTTACCTTGAGCTGCGCGACCGGAGAGATAAAAATTACAATCCCGACCTGTACGGGATGGATGCTGCCATGAACTACCGCAACTATGTTGACAATTATACCAACAAAATGTATTATGCCGGTCAGGCAATGCCAAACAGCCTGTTGGATCCGCTTGCCTGGTTAAAATTCATTAAAGCCTGGAAGCGGGGCGACTTTAAGAAAAAATACTGATTCCATATGCTACGGTAACATACGATATTCCGGTAACTACCGTTAATAAAGGTAATCCAACCAGCACCAACCCTATAACTGACTCATTACATTGGACCGGGAACATTTTCATCAGAACCGTTGCTACTTCTCACCCCTCCTGCTGATTCTTTTCCTGGGGTTTTATCTGCCCGGGCAATCCCAAACGTTTGCCAAAATTTACGGCAAAGTAACCGATGAAAGAAATAATGCCATTGAAATGGCAAATATTGCTGTATCAGGATATCCGGGAGGAGTTACATCGGGGAAAGACGGCGCTTACGAACTTCGCGTTCCTGCCATGAAACCGCTTATCATTATATACTCATTCGTGGGCTATGAAAGCGACACATTACGCATTACCCTGGATGCCAATATAAATTTCCGGGCCAACAAGGTTCTGAAACAGACCGCCATGCTTCTGCCCTACCTGGTTGTTGAAGACAAAGCCTTGCGAAATACAAACCTGAGCCGCATCGATCCGCACACAGCAGCCATGATCCCTTCGGCATCAGCCGGCATTGAATCGCTCGTAAAAACGATGCCCGGTGTGGTGTCGAACAATGAGTTGAGCTCGCAGTACTCTGTCCGCGGCGGTAATTACGATGAAAACCTGGTATATGTCAATGATATAGAAATTTACCGCCCTTTCCTGATGCGGTCGGGACAGCAGGAAGGATTGAGTTTCCTGAACAGTGACCTGGTTTCATCGGTGCTGTTTTCAGCCGGCGGCTTCGACGCTAAATACGGCGATAAAATGTCAAGTGTTCTTGATATCCGGTACAGGAAACCCTCGGAATTTGCAGGCTCGGCCTCGGCCAGCTTGCTGGGCGCCACCGGGCATATCGAAGGCGTTTCGAAAAACAACCGGTTCACCTACCTGGCTGGCGTCCGTTACAAATCCAACCAGTATCTGCTTAACTCGCTTGAGACTAAAGGAGATTACAAGCCCAGGTATTTCGATATTCAGAGCCTCCTGACTTACAATGTCAGCCGCAAGGTCGAAGTATCCTTCCTGGGATATATTGCCCGCAACGATTACACGCTGATACCGCAATCACGGGAAACAAATTTCGGGACCATGTACGACGCGCTGAGGCTGAAGGTTTATTTCGACGGACGCGAAGCCGATAACTACCGCAGTTATTTGGGAGCGACAACCGTTACCTACAAACCTACAGAGCATCTGAATATAAAATGGATAGTATCCGGTTACCGGTCGCAGGAAAATGAATCATTTGACATCTTAGGGCAATATTGGATCCAGTTGCTCGAAAACGCCCCCGACTCTATCGAAGTGGTTGAAAATAAAGGTGTCGGATCATATCTTACCCATGCCCGCAATGAATTGAATATGGATGTGTTTAACATTGAGAACCGTTATACATTGATCCATGACAACAGCAATACCCAGTGGGGCGTAAAATACCAGCATGAAATCATCCAGGACCAAATCGACGAGTGGATGCTCGTCGATTCTGCAGGATTTTCAACCCCCTATTCTCCGGGTATACCCGGAATGGCGGGCAACCTGACTGACCTCCGGTTATATTCCTGCCTGAAGACCTCGGCCGATATCACTTCGAACAGGTATACGGGATTTATCCAGAACACCCGGGACCTCGACGGCGATTCCACGAAGCTGACACTTACAACAGGCCTGCGGTTCAGCTATTGGGACTATAACAGGCAATTTCTGGTCAGCCCGCGGGCGACAATTTCCTTTAAGCCTAACTGGCAACGCGATATACTTTTCAGGTTTTCGACCGGATACTATTTCCAGCCGCCTTTTTATCGCGAATTGCGAAACCTGGAGGGACAGGTTAATCCGGAAGTCCGGGCACAGAAATCAATCCATCTCGTTCTCGGCAGCGACCTCAATTTCCAGGCCTGGGACCGCCCTTTCAAATTTGTTACCGAGGTATATTATAAAATCCTGAAAGACCTCATCCCCTACGAAGTTGAAAATGTGAGGATTCGATATCTCGGTTACAACGATTCGAAAGGATATGCAGCGGGCATCGATATGAAGGTAAACGGCGAATTTGTGAAAGGGGTTGAATCCTGGGCCAGCCTTTCCATCATGCGCACCGAAGAAGACCTTTACGACGATTATTATTACGAATATTACAACCAATCCGGGGAGAAAATAATTGCCGGTATAACCACGGACCAAACGGTTACCGATTCCGTGAAGGTTGAACCGGGATATATCCCCCGTCCTACTGATCAACGGGTTACATTCGGGCTGTTTTTCCAGGATTTTCTGCCGATGAATCCTACCTATAAAATGAATCTCGGGCTTTACTTCGGGACAGGGCTTACTACCGGCGCGCCGAATACGCCGCTGTACAAGCATGTTTTCCGCATGCCTGCCTACCGCCGTGTTGATATCGGTTTCGCCAAACAGATCATCGGTCGTGAAGCCGGCCAATCATCCCGCAAATTTTTCGGAAACATTAAAAACATGTGGGTGACCGCAGAGATTCTTAACCTGCTGCAAATCAACAATACCATTTCCTATATGTGGGTGCGCGATTTCGACGGAAATCAGTATGGCGTACCCAATTACCTGACTTCAAGGCAGATAAACATCAAGCTCTCCGTGGAATTTTAACGGCCCGGCTGTCTGAACGTGAATATCCGGCGGCAGCCTGTCTGAATGCCCTTAACCGGAAAGCAGACAAATTTCTGATTTTTTATCTTTTTCATCCAACCGGGCGAACTATTTCGTCCGGAAAATGTTATTTATATTAAAACTTAATAACACCATTACCATGATATATCAATTCCCAGAATTACCATACGCATATGATGCCCTGGAACCATACATCGACAGGATGACCATGGAAATACACCATACGAAGCATCATAAAGCCTATTTCGACAAATTTCTTGCCGCTGTAAAAGACACCGGATTTGACGGAAAGCCTCTGGAAGAGATCATCCGCAACGCCGGGAAGGCGCCTGCCGCTGTCCGCAACAACGGGGGCGGGTTTTATAATCATTCCCTGTTCTGGGAAGTGCTGTCGCCAACAGGTGGCGGAAATCCTGCAGGCAAACTTGCCGACAGTCTTAGAAAGCATTTTGGCACGTTTGATGAATTCAAAGCCCGTTTCTCCGACGCCGCCATCAACAGGTTTGGCAGCGGATGGGCCTGGCTCAGCGTGAAATCCGACGGCAGCCTTTGCGTTTGCTCAAGTCCCAACCAGGATAATCCCATGATGGATATTTCTGAGTGTAACGGGATCCCGATTCTTGCGCTTGACGTCTGGGAACATGCCTATTACCTCAGATATCAGAACCGCCGCCCGGAATATGTTTCAGCATTCTGGAATATCGTAAACTGGCAAAAGGTGAATGAAAACTACGAGAAGGTTTTGCTTACTCTATAAAACACGGATTTGTGTTTGTTTGGTTGGTTGCTATGGGAGATGCCGCCGCTGCGGCATCTCCCGGTTTTTAATAGCTGATGGATCATAATAAACCATGTCAGCAGGTATTTACCATTTCCCGCACAACAATGAAGTTCAAAATTTATTCCTAACTTCAAACCTAAAACTAAAGATCCCATGAAAACGCAGATAACCTTTCTCAGCCTTTCGTTCCTTCTGTGCATTTCGGCTTCAGCCCAGTACAATTACGGCAACCAGGCAGGAATGCTTACAACTGGAGATTTAAAAATATATGCCCAGGATGCCGCCGGGCATCAAACCGGCTTCCGGTTTCCGGCCCTGCCCTATACCTATAACGGGCTGCAGCCTGCTATCGACAGCCTTACGGTAGCCATTCATTACAACAGGCACCACCGGGGATATTATGAAAACTTTGTCGCCACCATAAAGGGAACGCCACTCGAAACCATGCCCATCGGAGAAATTTTCGCAGAGATCAGCAGGCAACCGGTTGCCGTCAGGAACAATGCCGGCGGTTATTACAACCATTTCCTCTATTGGGAAAACATGCAGATTACAACCGGAAATATGCCGTCCGGCGACCTGGAAGCCGCCATCATCAGAAAATTCGGATCGGTCGGCGCATTCAGGGAACAATTCGGAAACGCCGCCAAAGCAATCTTCGGCAGCGGCTGGGCCTGGCTCATCCTGAATAAGGATAAAGAACCCGAAATCACAACCACGTCCAACCAGGATAATCCGCTGATGGATATTGCGCCGGTTCAGGGAATCCCTTTACTGGCGCTTGATGTATGGGAACATGCCTATTATCTCAGCTACCAGAACCGGCGGGCTGATTATGTAAATGCTTTCTGGAACCATATCAACTGGGACGAAGTAGAGAGGCGCTTTTCTGAAGCGATGAAAAAGTAGAAGGCAATAACAGCGCTCCCGGGGAATCGGGTTATTTTATCATTGCCACGGCGTATGCCGACACGCCTTCGCCCCTGCCTTCAAAACCCATTTTCTCAGTGGTAGTTGCCTTTACCGAGACATCAGCCACCGGAATGCCAAGGATGTCGGCAATGATACGGCGCATGGTGTCAATGTAAGGCGCAACCTTTGGCGCCTGGAGTGCAATTGTGGAATCAATATTTACAACACTGTAACCACAGGAATTCAGCATATCCGAAACTCTCCGGAGCAAAATTTTACTGTCAATATCTTTGAGCGACGGATCGGTATCGGGAAAATGTTTCCCGATATCTCCCAATGCGGCCGCCCCCAACAGGGCGTCGCAAACGGCATGCAACAGCACATCGGCATCCGAATGTCCATCAGCGCCTGTTTCAGACGGTATCCTGACTCCTCCGAGCCAAAATTCACGTCCGGCTACCAGCCGGTGAACGTCGTAGCCAAAACCTATCCGCTGGTTCATAGTCCTGTGATTTTCTGCAAATATAAGGTTTCCGCCATTTTCTGACAGGGCAAAAAAAATCCGGGTAGAATGCCCGGATCAGATTTCTTTGAGAAGGTTATTTCTTTCCCCCGCCACTGACAGCTTCAAAATTCAGCAGCAATGAAAAACGGAGGGTATTTTCCAGGGGATTATCCGTTGCCAGGGGTACCAGATAGGAAACATCGAGCCCGAAAACATTGTACCTGAGGCCTGCGCCAAGGGTCACATAGGTACGGTCGCCTTTGGTAGGATCTTCATAAAAGAACCCGCCGCGAACGGCGAATTGCTGGTTATACCAATATTCAACCCCGGTTGAAATATTTATTTCACGCAACTCTTCACTGAAGCCGTCGGGGGCATCATAGAACGAATGCAGCATCCCTACGGCTGTTGAAACATCCGGATCCATACCCCTGACAATTACCGTTGAATTGGTATCGCTGTACTCCGGGGTGGTAGGTACCAGCAACTTGTTAAAATCGAGCATGAACGACATGCGGTTGTACTCGTCGAGGTCAAGGGTCAGCGATGACCCGATGCGCAGGTTGGTAGGAATAAAATCCTTCCGTATATTATCGTTGCTGTATGAAATCTTGGCCCCGATGTTTGAAATATTCACGCCCCAGGCAAACAGTCCTTCCGTGCTGCTAAACTGCAATGGAAGTTGCTGGTATACCGAAACATCGGCAGCTACCGAATTTCCGGGTTTTGTTGACTGGCTCCCGACATCCTGCCTGAGGGTGAGGTTTGAATGGATAAAGCGGGCAGCGACAGATCCTGAAAGGGTTTTTGTGAATTTTCTGGAGTATGCGAAGTCAAGGGCGAATTCGTTGGGTTTGTAATCGCCGAGAGGTTCTCCGAACTGACTGGTAAACTGGATATTCCCTAATGAGAAATAGCGAAGCGAGGCAGCTATCGTCTGGTTTTTATCAAGCCTCGAATAGCCTGAAAGATATGCCAGGCTGATATCGGGAACCAGGTTGTGAAGCCATGGACTATAATTAACAGCAACCCCCATTTGTTTATCAATGAATGCATATTTGGCGGGATTCCAGTGCATGGAATTTTCGTCGGGGGTTGAGGCAACACCGGCATCACCGAGCGATCCGGAACGGGCATCGGGAGATACCATCAGAAACGGAACGGCTGATTGAACAGTATTAAGCCCCTGCGCCATCGACATAGTTGCGGAGATCATCGCCGCCAGCAATGTAAAGAAGAACACACACTTTTTATTCAACATGTCTTAAAGATTAAGAAAAGAATGCAAATTTAAACTTTTTGATTTAACGGATGTAAAACGACACTCCCGGTAAGTTATTGCATCCGCAGACAAATTTGGCCCCTACATTTTCGGATTGGAGGCCTTGATCACTTTCACCGTTTCAACGCCGGTACTTCCGTTTTGATCAGTTGCCCTGACGCGCAACAGGTACATACCGCCGTTTACTTTACGTCCCGATTCGTTGCAACCATTCCACTTCACAGGGCCAGCCTTGTTTCCCGATGAAACAAGCGTAACCGCCGGTAAGGAACGGACCAGATGCCCGTCAACCGAGATGACATCCAGGATCACATCAAGGGATGAATCGAAATGGTTATGTTCAAATTCAACATTCACCTCGTCGGTGAAAGGGTTCGGATAAGCCTTGATATCGGATATACTCACAGCCATATCTTTCTTAACGGTGAACGTGATGGTTGCTTCCGACGAATTGTTGAATACATCCCAGGCTTTTAGCTTCAGGGTATGAAGTCCTTCATCGAGTTTGAAGTACTGGTACACAACTTTCCCGCTCTGATAGCTGTCGATATCGGACTGGTAATATTCGTTAAGCACAGTCGATTCATCAGCATTTTCATCCATCACAGCCACAATATCGTGGCCTATGCCATTGCCCACCGTGTTAATCCCGCTTTCATCGCTCAACATAGCGATGAGTTTCGGGTTTTCGCCAACAACGACACCGTCGGCAAATTCCATGCTGTTCATGTACAACTTTATTACCGGGCCTTCGGTATCCGCCATCTGGCCGTCTTCGGAACCGCCGATGATGACCTTATCAAAATACCCGTTGGCATCAGTACTTTCACTTTGGGCGTAATAGGAAATTTTTCCATTCCCGAAGCTGTAATTGATATCCTTCGGCATTACAAACGTCAGTGAAAATTTGCCATTCGTAACAGTAGCCTTGCCCTGGTACAGAACATTATCCTGTACTTCGAAATAACGCGGCTGGCTTTCCGGACTATTTCCCAGCGTCATGCACCAATGCGCTTTATCATATACTTTCACATGGACCTCACCGTTGAAGGAGGGTAAAAGATTGCCCTGGGCATCGGCAACTATGCCTTCCAGCTCAACTTTCGACATTGCCCTGGCAGTATCGGCTTCGGCCGAAACCGGTTGTTTGTTAAATCCTGTGGTGAGCACCTGGTATTTTGGATAAGCCAGCCTGAGCGCCGGGTCTCCAATCAGGATAAAGTTGCGGATGGCCCCGGGGGTATTATTTTCATTTTTTGCATAGGCAAGAACATCACCCAGACGGGGGTATACTTTATCGACCGATGAAAAAATGGTATCGAACAAGTCCATGTTCAACTGGATATTATAACCGGAGTTGGCCAGACGCGTTGTTGTTATCAGGGCGATCCCTCCCCCTGAAGTATGCAGGAACACCTGTTCCCCTGCCGAAACCCTTCCCGGGTCATCGAAACGGCTGAATTCGCAGGTCGCCGTGACGAATAACGGCATGTTTTCATAATTGGTCCAGCTTGCAATATCCTGTAAGGTAAGAACCCCTTCATGCGCCAGTCCCAGTTCGCCCCCGTGCCCGGTATAATTTATGATAAGCGCCCCTTTTTCCATCTGTGCATTGATGGCCTGGTTTACATCGGGGTACAACTCGCCCGTAGGTGTCGATACCATTTTATAAGCGTCGAGGTATATCTTGTTTATATTATAAACCGGGTAATTGTTTTTAACGATCGGAAACAGATTGTCTTCAGCCTGCCGGATATGCATATTGTTGTCCTTGTCATCAGCGATCAGGCACAGTTGATTGCGCCAGTCGCCGAAAACATCAGGCGTTTTCGAAGAATAATAGATTACCTTATCGACGGCCGATTTTGCCTGGGCTTCGTCATCAACCGGAAAACGCCCGATCCCGATATCAAGAAGGCCTGCGGCATCCTGTCCCTCGGTATCATCCAGCAACCCGTAATAATCATCGCAGGAGTAAGAGTCAGTAGTAATCAGCGATTCGCGCGTCTGGAAGGTCGGTACGAAGTTGGTATTATTGGCAATCCTGTTTTTGTTGTCATAGGAACCATCGCCGAATAACAGGAGGTATTTCAGTTTTACCGACGCACCGGCATCCTTATAAATATACCGGCAAAAATCACGTAATGCAGACGCATCCGGCGCTCCCGAGGAAAACTCATTGTAAATTTCATTCAACGGAACCACCACTGTCTGCATTCCGTCGAAACTGCGGTGATGATCTGCCAGCCGTTCGGCTTCGGACAGGAAAACATCCGGCGCCACAATCAGCATTTCAACGCCCGAGATGCCGTGAAGATTCTGGTTGGCAACTTTCTCAACAAACTCCGCTTTCAGGAATTTTGTCTTATCCAGGGCTACAAATTTCCTGAGAGAATCCACCGGCGTTGTAAAATGGGTAAGCCCGCCGGTAAACGTGGCAAGCATACGGTGAACATTCACGGGGTTTGTAACATCCCATACCTCCACATCGGCATTTGTGCCTTCTATCCTGAACTGGGCAATTTTATTCTTTCCTGCGCTTTCCGGATCCGTGAACAGGAATTGCCCGTCCCTGAATACAAGTCTGCGCGATATGTTCAGTTCCACCCAGTCGAGCCATCCCTGAGCCGTACTGTTAGGAGGTTGATAGGTAAAATTGACATTGAGCTGCGGCGATTTTAAATAAAAGCTCTTTGCCTCGGTCGTTGTTTTGGCAAACTCACGGTCGTTGTTCAATCCGCTGTCAACACTGTTTGAAACCACCTGACCATTGACCGACACTTTATAACTGGAAAAAACAGTACACCTGGTTACCCGCCTGAAACGTATCCACGACTGGCTGGTGGAATCAAAATCGGGAAATGTATAGGCAGGAAGGTTGACCTGGTTAGAACTCATATCCATCCGTTCCCCTACCCAATACCTTCCTGATTTTATCAGATTATAAAGATCGTTTTCATAAAACATGAAATCCGTATACCTGGTGACGATTTCCGAAGGCGGCAGGGTAGTCTGGGCTATGTCATCGATCCGTTTTCCATTTCCGCCGAACGTCAGAAAATAGCAGGAGTAATCGCTATAGTCGTTTTTCTCATGGTCGAAGCGCTTGGTAAGCTGATCATAGTTAACCTTATCGGGCCCGGTTGCAAAAAAGCAGATATAATCGCCCGATTTAAAAGTGCCCGGTTGAGAAGTCACTACCTGAATAGCATTTTCGAGAAGATCGGATGCACGCGGCTTGTTATTTCTTTCAGGAAGCATACCTCCTCCATTGCCGAAAAGCCTGATATTATCCGGCGTAACTTCAGCCATATTCACGCCCATGGCCTTTATTTCATCATAGGTAAGAGAGTATACGCCTGTTTTATCCAGCCGGATTTTATACCAGTTGCCCGTGGCAAGCACCGAATTTATCGAACCGGCTGAACTTTTCACTAACGCGGTTTCCGTTACGGGTTCCGTTTCGATTATCAGGTCGAATGAGACCAGTTTCTCAGGAGCGGAGCCTTGAAGCCGCAAAGTGCTGACTGACACTGTCATCACAGGCTTTTCGCGTTCCGTCCAGAAATTATATTCCAGACTAATGGAATCGGAAACATCCGGCTGGAACGTCAACTGTTTCAGTTCGGACGGCTCGACCCGTTCATATACCGTGTTTTCGATGGACACCCGTACCGGGACTTCATCATTATTAAACCTGAACACTTTAAAGAAGAAGGGAGCATACCCTTTGCCGGCAAGGTTTGCAGCATCGTCGAAATATAAAACATTCAAGGGTTCGGAAGATTCGTTCCCGATGTTGGTGACCGCTTGCCATTGCAGCCTGACAGCATGTCGCGTGACATTTGCCCCTGCTAAAAGCGGTAGAAGAAACATGAATACTAAAATACAGGCAGATCTGTTCATAATGGTTAACTGTTAAAATTTATCTGGTGTAAATCAATTTTCCTGATGTTTTTGCCGAAAGACCGTCCGACGTTACTGATACAATTTGATACACATAAACCCCGCATGCGGCCAGGTTGCCCGAGGATGTCCGCCCATCCCACCGGACAGGAACAGCCCGTGAGCCGAAATCCTGGCCCTGCTGATGCAAGGTAACTACCGGCACCCCGGTCAAGGTAAAAATTGTAACGGTTGACGAGAGCATTTTCCCCTGCTGGTTATGACTAAAGGTAATATCGGTGTAATTGCTGAAAGGGTTCGGGAAATTAACGGCATTTTCCATAATAAAATTGTCCGACGAAGCCACAACAAATTCGGTCTGACCTTCCGACGAATTATTATAAACGTCCCAGGCCCTTACGGTCAACGTATGCAGCCCTTCGGACAGCCCGACGAACGGAAACTGCGCCATCCCTGATTTATAGGTATTAACTTCCGACTCGTAGTAATCATTCAGCACATACGGATTGTCGTAATCATCATCAAGAATAGCGATCAGATCGTGTCCGATGCCTGTACCCACCGTGTTGATACCGCTTTCGTCGCTGATATAAGCCAGCAACAAAGGGTTTTCATCGGTAGTGCCGCCTCTGACAAAATACCGGTCATTCATATACAACCTGATAGCGGGGCCTTCATCATCCGTTTGCGCATCCTCGCCATCGCCGCCGACCACCAGGTTAGCATAACACCCGGCTGCATCTTTGTCGTCACTCCGGGCGTAGTAACTTATCTTCCCGTATCCGTAACGATAAGAAATGTCGCGCGGAACGATAAACGTAAACGAAAACTCCCCGTCGTGCACTTCTACATGTCCTTTATAAAGAAGGTTCTTCTGCAGGCTGAAGGTAAATGGCGTTCCTCCGTCGTTTGCAAGCGTCGTCACCTCTGTAGCCTTGTCAAAAACCGAAGAAGTGAGTACCCCGTTGAAATCCGTTGCTTTCACATTATAAGCATCGGTTATAATTCCCGAAACCGTGACCGCGGAAAGAGCGCTGATTGTATCCGGGACCTCACTGATTGCCTTCCCATTGATCTGTGTGGTTACCACCTTCAATTCGGGATTGGCGATACGAAGAGCCGGGTCGCCAAGAAGCACGAACTTTCTGCCGTTTTCATCGGAACCGCCTTCGCGTTTAGCCTCCCTGATAATGTCTCCCATCCTCAACGTAGCTGCCGGCTGGGACTGCAGGGCATACTTATAAATACTTTTATTAATTGCGAGGTTGGGCGTTCCGAAAGTTGGCCGCGATGTGGTGAATAGGGCGATTCCACCGCCCAGCGGGTTCAGGAAAACCTGTTCTCCCGCCGAGGTCCTTTCCGGGTCATCGTAACGGCTGAATTCACATGTGGCGGTTACAAAAACAGGCATTTTGTCATAATTATGCCATGAGTTGATATCGCTTATTTGCAGTACTTCTTCGTGGGCCCAGCCTGTTTCGCCTCCATGCCCGGTGTAGTTGATAATCAGGGTCCCTTTTTCAATGCGCTGGGTTATGGCGACGTTGACGTCGGGATAACGGTTGCCGCTTGGCGTCGCCGACTGCTGGTAGGAATCAAGGTAAATTTTATCGATGTTATAATTTGCGTAGTTATGGCCAATGTAACTTGCCAGTTGATCGGCTTGTAACATATGTTCATTGTCTTCTTCATCGTCGGCAACAAAGGTGATCACGTTTCGCCAGTCACCCTGCACCGTGCCTCCCTGCATGGAATAATGTATGATTTTATCAACGGCCGACGTTGCTTCAGCCAGCGATTTGACAGGAAGCCTTCCTATCCCGGCATCAACCATATCGAATGCGCCGCAGCCTTCCGCATCATCAAGAAATCCGAAATAATCGTCGTAGGTGTAAGAGTGCACCGGGTCGTAGGATTCAGGCGACTGAAACGTCAGTATATAATTGGTATTCTCTTTATGAAAATCCTTGAAATCGTATGATCCGTCGCCAAATAGCAACAGATAAGGGACAGTCCCTGACGATTGGTTACGATCGTAAAACATTTTCATGAAATCCCGGATGGCGCTGACATCGGGCGATCCTGAAGAAAACTCATTGTAGATGGTTTCCGGCGTGACGATAGAAACTGAGAGATCATCAGATGATTCATGATGCCGGGCAAGCCTGACAGCCTGTTCCATGAAGACAGGCGGAGATATGATGACCAGGCCGGGAGACTGCATGGCATGGAGATCCTGATTGGGAATCTGCTTATGACTGACCGGATGGATAAAGGCGTTGCCGTCAAAGGCAACAAACTCACGGATTGTATCGGCCGCAAGTCGAAATTCCATGACTGTACCGGTCAGAAGTGCATGAACGTTGCGAACATTAACCGGATTAGTAACATCCCAAACGGAAACCGCTTTCGATACGTTTCCGAGCTGATACTGCGCAACATTCCCCGTACCGGAAGCCTGTGCTTTCCTGAAGGCCAGTTGCCCCCCCGGAAAGTCAAGCACACGCGTGGCATTAACCTCAACAAAATCAAGCCAGGCTTTGGCTGAACTTACCGGTTTATTGTAGGCAATCGCAAACGTTACCTGGTCGGTAGTAGCCGGTACATTTTTAAAGCTGTTTACCTGTGAGGCATAAGCACTGTTATAATAGGTAGAAACAGGCGATGCTGATGCCGGCCATGAATTACCGGCAGCCGAAAAGGAAAAGGAGCTTGAAGAAGTGCTCCGGGCTGCTGCCTGAACATTGAAAGTCAATTCGGAACCTTCAGCGATACCGGGAAAATTAAAATCGAATGAATATTGTGTTGTCAGGTCAAAAATTTCGCCAAACCACAGCCTTCCCGATCCGATCAGGTTAACATGGTCGGTTTCGTGGAGCAGGTAATCGTCGAATGTATTCACCCGGACGGTTTCATCCAGTTGGGTGCTGTATTCTTCCCCGATACGTTTACCGGCGGCGGCTCCGGCAGTAAGAAAATAAAAGGCCGTGTCAGAATAAATGTTGGTGACATGCTCCCAGGCGCCGTGCTGGGCATTATAATTCCACTTTGTCTGCGGCGCGACATAGAAAAGGACACAGTCGCCCGCATCGAAACTCCCGTCCGATTCGCCCCTTACCGTGATGGCGTTCTCAACCAGATCGTCATATCTTGCCACGAGGTTGCTTTCAGGAAGCATGCCTCCGCCGTTTCCGTAGATACGGATATTCCGGGGATCCACAGAGCCCGGATCCATCCCTATAGAAACCAGGTCATCATAAGATAATTTGCATACGCCCGTAGCGGTAAAGGCCAGCTTAAACCATACGCCCGAGGCAAGAACCGAATGACCGGCATAGGTATGTTTCAAATCCTTTACCTCCTGATCGCGATAAGGCGCCGGAGAAATGCTAACCGAAAAACCGGAAATTTTTTCTACATTTCCTGTAGAGGAATTTACCCTGAAGGGCAGCAAACTTAAAACGGCGAATTTTTCCCGTCTTGCCGAAGAAACCCGGAAATTATAAAGGGCTGAATCGGTCAGATGAATGCCGTCCGCTTCAACAATACCATACTCTTCAGCCGCCAGCGGGATATATTTGATATCCGAAACGATCAACCCGATGTTCCCGGCACCGGCAGGCAGGCTGAAGTGTTCAATGAGGACAGGCAGGCTCCATGCAGGATCAACTCCCATATGATCGAAATCAAAGTATCTGCCGTCAGAACCATCTTCATACTGTACTGTGTATGGATTATGCCAGTTCACTGTCACCCTGTACGTCTTCTGCCCGTAAATAAATACGGGGGCCAGGCACAGGCTCAGCACACCAATTAATTCAATAATCCTTTTCAACATGCAGTTACTTTTTACGGATTCGATGATAAAATAATAAAAATGAATACCCTGCGTTCTTTGAATACGTTAGTAAAACAAATGTCGTGCGTGTAAGTTCAACGTAGCGGGGAACATAACACTAAACGGAGAATGGGCCGTTTTATTACCAGGAAGGTATTTTTTCACTTGCATTTATACCTTTCAAAGAAATTTCTTCGTAATATTGACGCCCTTGAATATGCGAACAAAGTTAGCATTTCTGACAACGCTGGTTATTTTGCCCTCAGTTTTCCTCTGGGGACAGGATCATGTTTTCTCGCAGTTTTACGCCAGTCCCCTCTATCTGAACCCGGCTCTTGCCGGTTCCAAAATATGCCCCCGCCTAACGCTGAACTACCGGAATCAATGGCCCGGCCTGGGGAAAGGGTTCGTTAGTTACAGCGCGTCCTGGGACCAGCAGATTGATAAGATATCAGGAGGCCTGGGCGTTATTGCCGATGCTGACGTGAGTGGCGGCGGAGCATTAAATACTTACAGCGGAAGCGCCATGTACTCTTACAGGTTGCAAGCCTCGCCCAAAATTGTCCTAAATCTTGCCTTACAGGCCGGTTACCTTCAATACAGCCTGAATTGGGATAAACTGCTCTTTGAGGACCAGATAGTTCCCGGCACCGGCGAAATCATCGCATCCTCGGAACAAAGGCCGCCTGACCTGAGTATCGGGACCATCGATTTTGCAACAGGCATCCTTGCCGGATACAACCAACGGCTTTATATAGGCGCTGCCATGCATCACATCACCATGCCCGATATGGCTTTTTACACCGATGACCTGAACAAGCTGGACGTACGATATACAATCCATGCAGGTGCAATTTTCGACATAAAGGAAGGAATAAACGGCGGCGATGTTGAAGATTTATCCTTCTCACCAAACATTGTTTACATACAACAAGGCGACTTCAGGCAAATAAATGCAGGATTGTATGTAAATTTGTACCCGTTTGTTGCCGGAGCCTGGTACCGGCATACGATCGATAATCCTGATGCAGCCATCGTACTCGTTGGCTTTCAGCATGAAAAATTCAAAATCGGATACAGTTTCGATTTCACTGTATCAAGGTTAAGCATAAAATCCGGGGGGGCACATGAAGTATCTTTTTCATGGCAATTCCCTTGCCCGGTAAAAGAATTCAAGTACAAGGCAATAAAATGCCCGCGTTTTTAGTTATAACGATCAATAAACCATAAACTGCAATGGCAAAACACAGTAAAGTCGTAGCAAATTTAATGTTTGCAGCAACGATAGCTCTGCTGGCTTCCTGCTCAAAACCACAATCGCATACTACCGGTTGGGATTACAATAATCCGAAAAACGGCGGATTTGAGGTTGTACCTTACGAAGAACCGACAACAGGGCCCGGTCTTGTATTTATTGAAGGCGGTACTTTCACCATGGGCCGCGTGAGCGATGATCCTATGTATGAATGGAACAATATTGCGCGCAGGGTTACCATCACCAGTTTTTATATGGATGAAACTGAAGTGTCGAACCTCGATTACGTTGAATACCTCTATTGGCTGAGCCGTGTCTTCGGCACCGATTATCCCGAAGTATGCCGCAAAGCATTGCCCGACACGCTCGTATGGCGTGAAAAACTGGCCTTCAATGAGCCTCTGATCGAAACCTACCTGCGCCATCCTGCCTACCGTGATTACCCGGTTGTAGGCGTAAGCTGGGTTCAGGCCAATGACTACTGCCTCTGGCGTACCGACAGGGTTAACGAAATGCTGCTCGTCCGCGAAGGTATCCTTTCATTTGACCCCGATCAGAAAAACGAGAATAACTTCAACACTGAAGCGTACCTCGCTGGACAATATGAGGGCTTAGTGAACCACGCAATACCTGATCTTAATCCCAATGGCACCGGCGAACGCCGCGTAAGAATGGAAGACGGGATCATGTTGCCCAAGTACCGCCTCCCGACCGAAGCCGAATGGGAATTTGCCGCCTACGGCCTCATTGGCAACACACATTTCGAACGTATTGTTGAGCGCCGTGTGTATCCCTGGAACGGGACCGTCATGCGTACCGATGATAAAAAATATTACGGCAGTTTTGTCACCAACTTCAAACGCGGACGAGGCGACTACATGGGCGTTGCCGGAAACCTGAACGACGGCGCCGAAATTCCTGCCGAAGTGGGTTCCTACTGGCCTAACGATTACGGGCTGTACAACATGGCAGGCAATGTTTCGGAATGGGTGCTCGACGTTTATCGTCCGCTGAGTTTCGAAGATGTCAATGACTATAATCCTTTCCGTGGAAACGTCTTTAAAACCAAAGTCACCGATCCTGAAGGATACCTCGTTCCGAAAGACAGCCTTGGCCGCATTAAATATCGTGAAGTCACCGAAGAAGAAGCCATGGGCCGCTATAACTACCGTACTGCCAACAATATCAACTATCTTGACGGTGATTACCAGTCACAGGTAGGCGTTGACTGGGCTCAGAAAAGCGACGATGCGAACATCACCAACAAGATGTATGAATATGGCGTTTCGTCGCTCATTACCGATAAAAGCCGCGTTTATAAAGGCGGTTCCTGGCGCGACGGGGCATTTTACCAGAGCCCTTCGGCCCGCCGGTTCCTCGAAGAGGATATGTCGACCAATTATATCGGCTTCCGCTGCGCCATGGGCCGGGTAGGAAGCGCTTCGATGCAATCGGGCAAACGAAGTAAATAATTAAACCATTCTTTTTATAAAACCCGTTAGCATCGCATAACGGTTTTTTTTTTGCCGTCCGTTCCTTATTTGTACCTTGTTACTCGTTTATAATGCCGTATTCATGCGCATCTCACTCACGGATCTTTACCGGATTTATTCAGAACATCCCGTCATCATTACCGATTCGAGAAAAGTCATACCCGGATGTCTTTTCTTTGCCCTCAAAGGGGAAAACTTTGATGGAAACAACTTTGCAGAACAATCCCTGCAGCAGGGAGCAGCCTTCGCCATTACCGATAATCAGGCTAAAACCGGAGAAAAAATACTGGTAGTTGAAGATGTCCTGACAACCTTACAGCAACTTGCATCTGTTCATCGCGACACCCTGGCAATCCCTGTAATCGGGATTACCGGAACCAACGGTAAAACCACGACAAAAGAGCTCGCCAACGCGGTTTTGTCATCCCATTTTACCACGCACGCCACTTCCGGCAATTTCAATAACCATCTCGGCGTTCCTTTAACCATATTATCTGCGCCTCCGGCAACAGAGGTGCTTATAGTGGAGATGGGCGCCAATCATCCCGGGGAGATCACCTTTTTATGCAGCCTGGCTAAACCCACCCATGGGCTGATCACCAATATCGGCAAAGCGCACCTCGAAGGATTCGGGGGATTTGAGGGAGTCATCAAAGCTAAAAACGAACTCTACCAATACCTTTTCTCTCATCAGAAGCATGCTTTTGTAAACGCAGACAATGAATTGCTGATGGAACTATCCGCAAACCTGGACAGGACGCTTTACGGAACCACTCCGGGTTGTTCAGCAAGGGGCAGTGTCATATCTTCCGATCCTTTCCTTTCGGTAAATATCCAGGGCAATTCAGGCAATGCAGATATCCGTACCCGCCTGGTCGGCCGGTATAATTTCGAAAATGTAATGGCAGCTTGCTGTGTCGGACAATCGTTTGGAGTGCCTGCAGAAAAAATGGTAAAGGCTGTTGAAGCGTATCAGCCCGGCAACAGCCGTTCACAAGCCATTGACACCTTAAGAAATCACATCATTGTTGATTCATACAACGCCAATCCCAGCAGCATGAAAGCCGCGCTTGAAAACTTCAGCAGGCTGAGTGCCGGAAGGAAAATGGTAATTCTCGGCGACATGTTTGAATTAGGGACTGAAAGCGATGCTGAACACCAGGCTATCGTTGGTCTGGTCGAAGAACTTGGATTCGACCAGGTTATCTTTGCCGGCAAAGAATTCATGAAAGCAGCCACCGGCTCTTCTTTCACCTGCTTTCCCGATTCATCCGATGCTTTCAGGTGGCTGAAATCAAATCCGCCTGCCGGTTTCACTATCCTGATAAAAGGATCCCGCGGAAGCAGGATGGAAAATGTTCTGGAGGCGTTGTAACCGGAAAACAAATGCGTTTTCAGTATGGCAAAAAACAGATCAGCAAAAGAGCCTTTTCATGTTATCGGGGTAATGTCGGGAACTTCGCTTGATGGCGTAGACCTTGCGTATTGTTCGTTCACATCCGGATACCAGCGTCTTGAGTTCAGGATACATGCCTGCGAGACGGTGCCTTATGCCGATTTCTGGAAAGAGCGGCTGATAAATCTGCCTTCCCGTGATGCTTTAACCTATGCTCAAACGCATGTGGAATACGGGCATTACCTCGGCCGGTTAGTCAGATCGTTCATCGAAAGGAACAAGCTGCATGCCGGATTTGTCGCCAGTCACGGACATACCATATTTCATCAGCCGGGCAAGGGGTTCACGTCACAGATCGGCGATGGCGCGGCACTGGCTGCGGAGTGCGGTTTACCGGTGATTTGCGATTTTCGATCCACCGATGTGGCCTTCGGCGGACAGGGGGCTCCATTGGTACCCATCGGCGATGAACTGCTTTTCGGAGATTTTGATTACTGCCTTAACCTGGGCGGATTCGGGAATATATCCTTTAAAAAAGACGGTCAACGGATTGCCTTTGACATTTGCCCGGTAAACATAATCCTGAACAGGCTCGCAGGAATGAAAGGGCAGGCGTACGACCAGAACGGCAATCTTGCGGCTGGTGGAAAAATAATTCCCGGCCTCCTGCATGAACTGAACAATCTTCCCTATTATCGCCAGCAACCGCCAAAATCCCTGGGGAGGGAATGGCTTGAAAAAGAGTTACTTCCTCTATTTTCAGGCGCCGGAGTTCAGACCACCGATATGCTCCGGACAGCAACTGAACATATCGCAATGCAGATAAGCGGTTGTTTGCCTTCTGCCGGTGGAAGGATGATAATAACCGGCGGAGGCGCTTTCAACAAATTTCTGATTTCCCGTATCTCTGATCTTTGCCCGGTTGAAATCATTATACCGGATGAAAAGATTATCAATTATAAAGAAGCTCTCATTTTTGCGCTCCTGGGAACGCTCAGGATGCAGAAAAAGCCGAATTGCCTTCCATCGGTTACGGGCGCCCTTAAGGCAGCAATCGGAGGCGCCGTTTACCTGCCCTGAGCAAGCACAGAGAACCTTGAATTTTCTTTAGACAGGAATTGCAAGTATGGATAAATCTGTACCTTTGACGCAAAATCAGGTGTAAGGAAGGTTAAAATCTTGTCATTCTATTTAATTGTTTTGCAAGTATTTAAATGACAAATTTTAAATTTCAGGGCACAAACTGTCGACGACAAATTCCTCATGAAACAACTAAAGTAACCTTTATGAAAAAATCTACCTTGTTGCGTATTGCCGGGCTGTCAGCCTTACTTGTCCTGGCGCCTGTGATGACGTTTGCAGCCACCACCGCCACCATGCCGATGGTATTTGGCATCCGGATTGAATTCATACTCTTTGCCCTGACCCTTGTCGGCGTTGCCGTTTTCCATCATAAAACCATGTATGTGGCGCTCATCGGGCTTGCCGCCATCCTGATCACGAAATACATATTCATGCCTGGTGAATTTTCACTTATTGACCATATCATAGGCACTCCTGGGAAAGAGGGAGAATGGCGCATTTTATTGAACCTGCTCGGATTACTGCTCGGATTTGCCATTCTGGCCAAATACTTCGAGGAATCGGGCGTTCCCGACTGGCTGCCAAGAGTGCTTCCCAATGACTGGAAGGGGGGGCTGGTATTGCTGTTCGCCATAATGTTCATCTCGTCGTTTCTCGATAATATCGCCGCTGCCATGATTGGCGGGGCCATCGCCATGGTTGTCTTCAAAGGCAAAGTGCATATCGGTTACCTTGCCGCCATCGTGGCAGCCAGTAATGCAGGCGGCGCCGGGTCGGTTGTCGGCGACACTACCACAACCCTGATGTGGATTGACGGCGTCAACCCGCTGGATGTAACACACGCTTTTATTGCATCAATCGTGGCATTCTGTATTTTCGGGACCATTGGTTCCATTCAGCAGGACCGCTATCAGCACATCCAGAAAGACGAGTCGAAAGGATACCATATTGACTGGGGAAAACTCGGCATCGTTCTGTTGATCCTGGTTTGTGCCATCTTAACAAACTGGCTGCTTGATTTCCCGGCCGCCGGCGTTTGGATTGCCATCCTGATCGGAACTTTTATCCGGAGAGCCCCCTGGAATGAAATCCCCAAATCCATCCAGGGAACGATATTTCTGATGGCCCTGGTTACCTGTGCATCGTTGATGCCGGTAGACCAGTTACCTGCCGCTTCCTGGCAAACTGCCTTCTCGCTGGGCTTTGTTTCGGCTGTATTTGATAATATTCCTCTCACAAAGCTTTGTCTCGATCAGGGCGGGTACGACTGGGGTATTCTGGCCTATACGGTAGGCTTTGGTGGTTCCATGATCTGGTTCGGGTCCTCGGCCGGCGTTGCCCTGTCGAATATGTACCCTGAAGCCAAATCGGTAATAAAATACGTCAAACACGGCTGGCACGTCTCGCTTGCCTATATCATCAGTTTCTTTGTTATGCTGGGCATTGTTGGATGGCATCCCCACGCCCCCCATCGCAAAGAACACCAGTTACAGCAACAGGAATTGGCAAACCCACCGGCCGCTGCGACTGTAAATGATACAACAGCACAGGTCAACTAAACGGGCTTTTGGTTCGTTGGCGCAATGCTTGTCCTTTTTTAACGGAATCATGCCGCGATAAAATAATTTTCCTTCTGACGAGTTATTATTAACAGCCCGATGTTTACAATTAACACCGGGCTGTTAGTACCTGTTACTCATTGTTATCTAATTTTAAGGATTAAAATCAGCAATATGATACCCGGAGTCATCCTTCAGATCGTTCAAGGCACACAAACATTGGCCGATACCGTTGTTCAGGCGGTGAATACGCTTCCTCAGGTGCATCAACCCACCGAAATAAAGCTTTCAATCTGGGACCTGGCCATCAAAGGAGGACCGGTGATGATACCCATTGCCCTGCTCTCCGTCATTGCCATTTATATTTTCGTCGAACGGTATTTCGTCATCGGTAAGGCCTCGAAGGAGGATGCCAATTTTATGAATAATATCCGCGATTTCATGCTGAACGGGCGTCTCGATTCAGCCTTGTCGCTATGCCGCAATAACCAGACGCCTATCGCCCGCATGATTGAAAAGGGTTTACTGCGACTTGGACGTCCACTGGGAGATATCAATGCCGCTATCGAAAACGTTGGAAGTCTTGAAGTTGCCAAACTCGAAAAGAACCTTTCCTTGCTGGCCACTTGCGCCGGAGCGGCTCCCATGCTGGGATTTTTAGGAACCGTTACCGGTATGGTAAGCGCATTTTACGATATGTCGATGGCCGGCAATAACATCGATATCCAATTGCTTTCGAGCGGTATTTATGAAGCCATGGTTACTACCGTTGCCGGTCTGATTGTTGGAATTCTGGCATATTTCTGTTATAACTTACTGGCTGCCAGGGTCCAAAAAATCGTATTCCTGCTCGAAGCCCGCGCTACCGAATTCATGGACCTGTTGCACGAACCGGCAAAATAAGCCTTCTGTCCCGGGTCGCACGGCAGTAAGTCCGACAATTATCGTTTGCAGTAAATCAGAGCATCAAACCCAAGATCAATGGCAATAAAATCGCACAATAAAGTAAGCCTGGAATTCAGCTCATCCACCATGTCGGACCTGGTGTTCCTGTTGCTGATCTTCTTCATGCTTACCAGCACGCTCGTGAGCCCTAATGCCATAAAGTTATTATTGCCTTCGAGCACCAGTAAAACAATGGCCAGGCAAACGGCCACCGTTTATATCAACGAACAGAATCAGTATTTTGTAAATGAAACGCCATCCACAATCGAGAACCTGCAAATGTCGATAGCAGGCGTTTTAGCGGGACAGTCAGAAGCAACCATAGTATTGCGAAGCGACCGGACGGTGCCTATTCAGTACGTTGTGAATGTGATTGACGCCGTAAATCAGTTGAACGAGAGTATGAAGACAAAATACAAAGTAATACTGGCGACAAAACCCGTTGATAAACAGCAAATAACTTCTGTGCCTTAAAGGTTCTGATTGAATGATACCCTCTGAGCCCTATACTGAAAACCGCAATGAAAGCAAAGGCCGTATGATCGCGCTTATCGGCACGATTGTGTTTCATGCCGTTGTCTTACTAATGCTCGTTTTCTTTGCCCTGCGTACGCCCCTGCCTTTACCGGGAGAAGAAGGCCTGGAAGTGAATTTGGGCAACAGTGATCAGGGAATGGGCGATATTCAGCCGGAAGAAGCGGCTATGGCGGCAAATGCTTCCCCTGCGCAGAATATGCCGAATTCCGACGAAGAAGCTGTTACCGAAAATACCGACGAGACTCCCGCTATTGAGAAAATCAGTAAAAAGACCAAACAAACAGCGGTTACCATAAATAAACCTGTGACAAAGCCCACTCTCGAGGCAGCCAAAGAGCCGGTTGTCAATTCAAAAGCGCTTTACCCGGGCAAAGGCAGTAAGACCGCCAAAGGCGGCAATCAGGGAATTACAGGACAACCCGGCGACCAGGGGAAACCCAACGGCTCTCCGGGAGCCACCAACTACGACGGACTTGGAGGAAAAGGGAGCAGCGGGATCGGATATGATCTTGGCGGCCGCAGTGCAAAAAATCTTCCAAAACCCAAATACACTTCCGATGAACAGGGAGACATCGTGGTTGAGATCAAAGTTGACCGCAACGGCCAGGTAATCTATGCCCGCGCCGGTGCACGAGGCACTACAATCCCTGATCAGTCCATGCAGCGCCAGGCCGAAGCAGCCGCCCGCAGCTCCATATTTGCCCGCGATCCATCGGCACCCGAAGAACAAAGGGGAACCATTACTTATAAGTTCCGTAAGATGAAGTAAGGCGCCACCGGATCAGTCCTCTCCCTTAAATATCTTTCATTCGCCTAAAAATCCCCGCAAGAATCATATATGCCTGTACCTGCTTTCATGGTACCTTTGCGCAATATTCCGGCAACCATATTGTTTATACCATGACTACATTTTACCGATATATCAAAGGCCTTTTCATTGCATTACCGGTTCTTTTTGCCGGCATCTCCTTTGCCCAGAAAGAGAATGAAAGCTATATCATCTCATCAGGGTGTGATTCCCTGAAACCAGGAGCCTTATCTGCCGGGCTGGTCAACAACAATTTCGTGAAAAACAACGAATATTTCGGAAAATTCACAAAAGGAATAACCTATATCGGGTCCATAATCCAGCCTGAAATCACCTATGCCTTTTCCGGGAAAGCCGGCCTCACCGTTGGGTGGTATGCCAGGTATTTCTATGGCCTTGAAAAAATAAACCAGTCGCTGCCGGTTATCCGTTTCGACTACCGTTTTATAAAAGGAGGCAGGATGATATTCGGGCAACTGCAGGGGCAGTTCAACCACCGGCTCATTGAACCGCTCTATTCTTCGGATAACTATTTCGAAAAAAATCCGGAGAACGGGCTTCAGCTAATAATTGATAAATCCGGAATTAACGCGGACATCTGGCTGGACTGGGAACACTTCCTGCTTCCCGGAGATTCGAACCAGGAGCAAATTACTGCCGGTTTGAACCTTTCCTATAAGCTGATAAACAAGGAGCCGGTTTCGGTAAAAACCTGCCTTCAATCCGTTATACATCATCACGGCGGACAGGTGGATGTCATGGATACACCACTGCAGACCCGGCTAAACATTGCGCCGGGGCTGATAGTTGGTTATTCTCCTGACAGCAGGTTCGTCACCGGTGCATCTCTTTCGGCCTGGCTTGTTCAGGCGCTCGACCAGTCGCCCACTCCCACCCTTCGATATCTCCGCGGTTACGGAATTTACACTGCCGCGACTGCTGAAAACCCCTGGGCCACTGTTATGGCAGCCTGGTGGCATGGAAAAGACTACTTTTCACCACTGGGCGATTACCTGTTCCAGTCGGTTTCGGAACTGGATCCGTTTTACCATCGTAATACCCGCGACCTGCTTAACATGAAATTATTGCTTAACCGCGAAATCGCCCGCGGCGTGAAAGCCGGTTTCAGGTTTGAAACATACCACGACCTTCGAAAAAACCAGATAGACTTTTGTTATGGCCTGAACATTCTTGCCCAAGCCGGCTGGGGATGTAAAAGCAAAAAGAAATAATCCTTCATGAATTACAGCGAAGCCCTTCACTACCTTTTTGAACAATTGCCCATGTTTCACCGCGTAGGAGCGGCTGCTTATAAGAATAATCTCGATAATACGCTGGCCATTTGCAGGTTGCTGGGCAACCCTGAAAATAAATTCAGGTCGGTTCATGTGGCAGGCACCAACGGTAAAGGGAGCGTATCGCACATGCTGGCTTCCATCTTTCAGGAAGCAGGTTATAAAACCGGGCTGTTTACATCGCCCCATCTGAAAGACTTCCGGGAACGCATCCGCATCAACGGGAAAATGATTCCCAGGTCTGAAGTTATCCGCTTCATTCAAGAACACCGGAAAGATTTTGAAGCCATTCAGCCATCGTTTTTCGAATGGACCTGGGGACTGGCATCCCAATATTTTGCTAAGCAACAGGTTGATATTGCCATCCTGGAAACCGGTATGGGCGGGCGCCTTGATTCAACCAATGTGGTGATTCCGGAGCTTTCGGTGATCACCAATATCAGTTTCGACCACATGCAATTCCTTGGAGATACGCTGGCTAAAATTGCAGCCGAAAAAGCCGGAATAATGAAACCGGGAATTCCGGCGGTCATTGGCGAAACGCATCCTGAAACGCAACCGGTTTTCAGGCAGAAAGCCCTGGAAACTGATACCACTGTTTGTTTTGCAGATGAAACCTTTGCCATAACCGGTTATTGCCATACAAAGCATCAGACCCCGATGCTCAGGGCTGATGTTTTTAACCGGGAAACCCGGAATACCAAGCAATTCATAACCCCTTTGGCAGGCATTTACCAATTGAAAAACATCATTACGGTATTGCAGGCCGTTGACCTTTTACGTGATAAAGGATTCAACATCAGCGAACAAAATATTTCCGGAGGCATCAGAAATGTGCTGAAGAATACCCATTTGCAGGGGCGCTGGCAGGTGATCGGCCATAAACCCCTCACCGTGGCCGACATCGGGCACAATAAAGACGGTATTACCAAGGTTTTGGAACAGGTAAGCCTTACCCGTTTCCAAAAATTGCATATTGTGACAGGCGTGGTCAGCGATAAAGATGTAGATGCCATGTTGTCGCTGTTGCCCCGACAGGCTGCTTATTATTTCTGCAAAGCCGATATACCGCGCGGACTTGATGCCGGAATGCTGAAAGAAAAAGCCGGCTCAAAAGGATTGGCCGGAAATACTTATACATCCGTAAAAAAAGCGCTTGAGGCAGCCCGAAACGCCGCCGGGGCTGAAGACCTGGTCCTGGTTACAGGAAGCGCCTTTGTAGTGGCGGAAGTAGTATAAAAGCCTGAGTCAGTGTTTCCAGGCTCCGGATCGCGGTTTGAGGATTTGATTCCGGATTTCTGTTTCCGGTAGCTTTTTGTTTATGGGCTGTTGGCTGTTGGCCTTTGGCTTTTAGCGGTCAGTTAATATGTTTACTTTCTCTGTAGCAGAAGAAAAAGGAACCACTAAGGGGCACTGAGATTCACTGAGAAAATCCGCAACTCTCTGCGTTTCGTATTCTTCGTGGCTCCGCGGTAAAAATTCCTTAGTGCGTCTATGTGTTCTGAGTGTCT
>Ga0209099_1000517_pt1 | contig 45579 bp, 45 predicted proteins | sample AD_JPNHW2_MetaG_FD_184430 | JGI IMG/M metagenome (GOLD analysis project Ga0209099, IMG submission 184430) | Active sludge microbial communities of municipal wastewater-treating anaerobic digesters from Japan - AD_JPNHW2_MetaG (SPAdes) (version 2) | ecosystem: Engineered > Bioreactor > Anaerobic...
TTGTGAGGAATGAAGTCATACTTACATTCAGAGCAGCGCCTTTTCCCACTACTCATTTTGTATAACTTTTTTGAATTGCATTTTGGGCATGCAATTTTTACCATTTTTCACTCCGTAAATCCTTCTAGGATTTAGGGGCTGAAATAGTACATTACCCAAAAAGAATACCCCGCTTTTTACAGCATTTTGGGCAACATGGACTATAATACAACAACAAGACACATAGTATGCAGTTAAATCCCATCACAGCAACAGGATGATTCTGCAACAGCTGGGAACAAAGCCCCAAAAGGGTCAGAAAATTTTTACAATTTTCTCAATAGGGTTAAGAAACTAATCATTCACCGTTGCGGGGTGAATACATCGATATTAATGCTCCCCATCTTCCCATCACGGTGAATATAATAATCAAAGAGCCGGTTTTCATTATCATAGAATGAAAACCAGTAACTGAGTTTGTAGGTTTGTTTATCATATCCAGTTATGGAGGGATAGCTTTCAGTATCGTGGGTAATGATCACACCAGGATGTTTTTCAGTCAGGGTAGTTTCATCCTCTATCCGGCCATAGAATACGATCTTATTCCACCCATCACCCCGGTAATACCAAGGTAACGGCCAGTAATCCTTTGAAGCAATTACAACGCAATCAGAAGCATCCATCAGGTTCATGACGGTTCTCATATCTTCGGAATTCTGAACCTGGATAATAGGCTCGTTTATATCTGTTGGAATAAAGGCAACATGCCATGTCATCAGGAGCAGGAAGAGACACCCGATCAAGGCAAATACAACCTTCTGCCAGTTCAGGTTATATGTCGCAACAAAGCACATGGGAAGGAGCTGGTGGATTAAAAGCCAGGGAACTTTTTCGCCAACATATGCATAAAATGCCATTGTCAGGATCATCCAGTAAATGCAAAACTGGAAGAAGAATTCTGATTTCCCCGGCGTTGCTGCAGGAGTCCTGATCTGGTTGAGACTTGTTGCGGCAAGATCTGCTGTAGAAAGTTCAAAGCGGCGGGTTTTCAGCCAGTTTTTTATCCGCTTGCCCAAAAGGGAGAAACTAGTCCCTTTGAAAAGGAACTGGACTGTACCAAGAATTGCAAGGAGAAATATTGGCACTTCATACAGGAGATATAAAGGCACATAATAATACCACGGGCCTCCAAGACGCTGCTGTTCGTGCATGGCCATCCAGTGTTCAACTGCCTGATACCAGCCGGTAGTATTGATCTGGAAGTTTTGTCCGATCAGGGTCTCCGGATGCATACCAAATGCCGTGTACAGGGTAACCAGAAGACCCATCAAGATAAACAACGCAATCAGCAGATCGTTTTTCCACTGTGGCGGGAGCGTGATTCGTTTTTTCCAGAGTGCAAAACCAAAGAACGTGAAAAATATCAGGAGGATAATCGGCATCTCTTCTTTACAGGAAAGTGCACCGGCAGTTGCTATCGCTGCGATAACAATAAAACGGGTCTGCTTCCGGTCAATATAATAGAGGATAGCAACCAGAAGTAGAAGGGTAAAGAAGAGCATGAAAATATCATGCCGGAGGAACCGGGAGAAATAAACCATATCCGGAGATATGGCAAGGAACAATGCAACAAACAGTGTCTGTGCTTTGGTGATATACCCCAAGCGATAGATACAGTAAACCAGTGGTATAAGAAGAACACCAAACAATGCCGGAAGCAGACGGGCTACAAGATCCGAATCGCCAAAGATCGAAAACATCCCGGCGGTAACGTAATAGAGAAATGGCCCGTGGTAACTGGGATCATATACCCATGTCCCTTTTGTCAGGAGATCAAACGAGAACCAGGCGTGAATTGCCTCATCGTGATGGAATAATTTGAGATCCAACTGGGTAAATCTCAGAATAATTGACAGAATGAGAATTAATATAAAAATACGTTCAAAAGTAAAAATTTGTTTTATCTTATCGGAAAAAGATGCGGCTTTTTCCACGTACCGCACCTTCAACTCTCTAAGACAATTTCAATGCCGATATCTTTTGGCACCTGAATCCGCATCAGCTGGCGGAGTGCCCGCTCATCTGCATCGATATCAATGAGCCTTTTGTGGACACGCATCTGCCAGCGATCAAATGTTGCGGTTCCTTCCCCATCAGGGCTTTTGCGGATCGGTACAACAAGTCTCTTTGTCGGGAGTGGGATGGGTCCAGCCAGATTCACCCCTGTGCGTTCGGCAATCTCGCGGATCCTGTCACAGACCGTCTCTACTTTATTGAAATCTGTCCCTGTCAGGCGAATTCTGGCTTTTTGCATATTGATCACACACCAAAAATTTATTTAATCATCTGTTTTGGTTGGATCGCGATACACATACCGGCTGCGATGGTTGAACCCATATCACGGACTGCAAACCTGCCCAGCTGCGGGAGTTCCTTGACATTCTCAATGACCATCGGCTTTGTCGGTTTGATCTGGACAATAGCCGCATCACCGGTCTTTAAGAAAGTCGGGTTCTCTTCCTTGGTCTGGCCAGTGCGCGGGTCGAGCTTCTTCTTGAGCTCGATAAACGTGCATGCAGTCTGGGTTGTGTGGCAGTGGAAGACCGGAGTATAACCAACGGTGATTGCACTGGGGTGCTGGAGCACAACAACCTGTGCGGTAAATTCATCCGCTACAGTCGGGGGCTGCTCGGCAGGTCCACAGACATCGCCACGGCGGATATCACCCTTTGCAATACCACGGACGTTAAACCCGACGTTGTCTCCGGGAACTGCCTGTGGGATTTCTTCGTGGTGCATCTCGATTGACTTGATTTCTCCATCCTTGTTTGCCGGCATAAAGGAAACTTTCATTCCTTTCTTCATGATACCGGTTTCAACACGGCCAACCGGCACGGTTCCGATACCGCTGATACTGTATACATCCTGGATCGGGAGCCGGAGCGGCTTGTCGGTCGGTTTTACCGGTTCCTTAAATAAATCCAGTGCCGCAAGCAGTGACGGACCTTTGTACCACGGGGTTTCAGGGCTTATGGTCTTGATGTTTACACCCTGCAGGGAGCTGATCGGGATGAAAAGTGTCTCTTCAGGCTTGTACCCTACCATCTTAATAAGATCGGAGAGTTGCTTCTTGACTTCGTTGAAACGCTTTTCGTCATACTTCACGGCATCCATCTTATTAATTGCAATAACAATCTGCGTGATACCGAGAGTTCTTGCAAGGAACACATGCTCCTTGGTCTGTTCCATTACACCATCAGGAGCTGCCACAACAAGGACTGCAGCATCTGCCTGTGATGCACCGGTAATCATGTTCTTGACGAAATCCCTGTGCCCGGGACAATCGACGACTGTATAGTAAAATTTCGGGGTGTCGAAACGCTTGTGGGCAATATCGATCGTGATACCTCTCTCACGCTCTTCCTTGAGGCTATCCATGACCCATGCAAATTCAAAAGTTCCCTTACCCTTCGATTCAGCCTCCTTGCGGTAGGCTTCAATGATGTGTGCAGGTACTGCACCTGTCTCGAACATCATCCGGCCGACGGTTGTTGACTTTCCGTGGTCGATGTGTCCGATAACAGCCAGATTCATGTGTGGCTTCTCAGCTGCCATAAAATGTTCCTCCCATGTTGTAAATTGACCGCATACCGTCTGTCTATGCGAGTATTACATATATGAGACGCATCTATTTAAAGTGTTTCGATTCCACACCCCTTTTTTCAGGGGAAAATCCATACCGATATTCTCATATCTTTTGTTTGAATACTCTCTTCTGTATGAAGACATTACCGTTCCAGCGGGACGCAACCAAAAACCGGGTGACAGTTGATTGTGCCGGGCGCAATGTATCGGTATATAGTTCATGCGCGTACTGCAGGCATTGCCAGGGAATCCGTGTTGGAACACGTCTTAATCCATCTCCCCAGGTAAAAGCGCTCAATGAAATACGCAAGCGGGGGGCTGCGGATGAAACACTTATGAGCGCCGCAATGCTGTTTAATACGCTTGTAAAAGATGGATCGGCTGTCGAATGCGATGATGACAAAAACGAAGGTTTTCAAAAATTATACTAAAAAAATTACTTCTGAACAGACATATTAATAATATCGTTTTTAATATTTTCCTTAAACCCTTCGAATTGGAGATCGTTCATCTGGTCAGACAATAATCTTCCGCTCCATGCCCTGCGATATACCCAGTCAACAATCTTTTCTATGACCCTGACAACAGCCTCTTCATCCGGTACGGTAATAAGTTCCCGGCCGACATGAGGGTGCCTTCCCCGTCTACCCCCGACAACAATCAGGAAATGACGGTCTTCGGCCTTTAAAAGATCAAACGGACAGGACTGAATGCACACTCCGCACTGGACACATTTGCTTTCATCAAGTTCGGATACGCCGTTCCGTATAATGATGGCATTTTCCTTACAATATTGAACACAGGTTCCACAACCAGTGCACTGACCCTTAATGCGGAGGGGGCGCACCCGACCAAGAATCCCAATCTCGTTGAGCCATGGACTTGTACAGGCGTTCGGGCAGCCGGATATCGCAATACGCATTTTCACCGGCATCACTTTACCAAACAATTTTTGATCAATTTTTTTTGCAAGCCCTGTCGTGTCAATATTGGCAAACTTACACCGTTCAGTGCCCGGGCAGGCAATGATATTAACTATCTCGTCACGTTCAGATCCGATAGGGGTGCCATTTTTTAGTAGCGCTTTTTCAAGTGCTTTGAGTTTTTTTGGATCGATATGGGGAATTTCCACGGTTTGCCGTGCAGTACAGTGAACAAAACCTTTTCCATATCGTTTTGCGATAGTGGCAATCCCCCGCATCTGCTCTACTGAAAACATTCCGGCTGGCAGACGTATACGGACAGTACAATACTGTGTGTCCCGTTCAGTGATGACGCCACCTTTCATGTGTACGCCCAAATCCTTGTACATCGGTGAAAAGTGAGATCAGGATAAATATTAATGATGTTGTTGGGGCATGGAAAACAGAACGGGTTTTTAGGTAAGTGCCAGTGCAACAATAACAACTGCCCGGGTGATCTCGTTTGCTGCCCCGACCACATCACCGTTTATTCCGCCGAACAACCTCTCAGATACCTTGAGAAGAATAAGTGGACACAGGATCATCGTTATTGCTGTAGTAACAAGCTGGAACGGCGTAACCGGAAGGAAAATGAGAGGGATACAGAGAAGAATTGACAGGAACGGGAAATATGGCCGCGCGAATTTATTGAGGTAACTGTGCATACCGTCTTTAAACGGTCTCCCGTACGCTGTAAGAAAAGCCATGGAAAATTTTGCACAGACCTCACCGATAATGAGTGCAGAAATAACCGATGTCGCTGCATGGAACCCGGCAAAAAGCAGAAGGGTAACTACCAGACCTGCCGCAATTCCACCGGCGCCAACATACCTGTCGGTGAGTGCCCGGATTCTTTTCTCACGGTCCCCCTGCGCCATCAGTCCGTCGCCAAAATCCAGAAGGCCGTCAAAGTGGTGGGCTCCTGAAAGCAGGATTACACCTGCAACAGCAACGGCGGCTGCAAGCACCTTGTCTGTAATAAAAAATACCGGGATTGCAACAAGAATTGCAATTACATATCCTGCAACCGGATAAAGCCACGAATAACGTGCAAAATGATCAAATTCCTGAGGTTTTCCCATAGGAAGAATGGTTGTGAACTGTAAGAGGGACAGGAAGGGTTTCATACGCATTCACTATACAAGCGGGATGTGCATCCTGCAATGAGTCCGGCCACAGCATCGTCAAGAAATGGTCCAAGGGTGGCGAGAATACCGGGTTTTTTCTGGTCATACCGTGTAAATTCAAACCGGGCATATGTGCCGCCAATGCATTCTGCGATTGCCATCCCGATAATCTCATCACTCAGTAAAAATACCGGGTCGTCTGCAATTTCAGAATTTTTGCGTTTTTCATATAGTTCTTCTTCAAGAAGCACTGCTCCAAGAAGCAGTGAGGAAACGTTTGGATCCTTAAAAAATTTCTGAATCTTTATTTTGATATACTTGGAAGTCTGCTCTCTAGGCATTCCGTGGGAGACGTAGAGCACCATGGCTGCATCAACTATTGCATCAATAGTGATTCCTTTTTTCTCCAGCCTCTCTTCAATCTCAAACATTTCAGAAAAGTAATGGATTACTCCTCTATTATAGGGTTATGACACGATTTCCCGATATGTTCATGCCTGATGGGAAAATAAACATACGGTGATTACAATGCCGTTTCTTTCCGGATCTCCACAAATTACGTATAAAAAACCAATTTTTTGTGTAATTCTTGGCAATACGATGATCTCCACAATTCCCGGCCTGTCCGGAGCAGGCCCGACACCGGAAAAAACCCTCCTGACACCCAACCTTGATGCCGAACTCGTAACGTGCGGTCGTATCACAAGTCTTCCACTCAAACCCAATACCCCGACGGGATGCCCGACACCTGCATCCATTACACGTTCAATGATAGAACTGACAGGAGTTCCCCCGCTCTTTATCAATGCAGGTCTGAAATATCCACTGACTGTACCCTATATTGATGCCCTCGGTCAAATGGGAGAAGATCCACGGAAATGCAATGCCGTGCCTGATGCAAAAAAACTTTTTTCTCACGGGCAGGAGATCGGAAAGATACTTTCATGGTCAGGTGACCTTCTTGTCCTTGGGGAATGCGTGCCGGGCGGGACAACAACGGCCCTCTGCGTTCTCCGCGCCCTCGGGTATCCGGCCACGGTCAGCAGCAGTTTTGTCAGGAACCCGGTGAACCAAAAAGAGGCACTCTGCAAGGAAGTAGTGGCAAAAATCACTGTGGAGAAAATCACAGATCCCCTTGAAATAATAAGATGCGCCGGCGATCCGATGCTGGCGGTTGCAGCAGGAATTGCCAGCACATACAAGGGCACTCTTATTCTTGCAGGAGGGACACAGATGCTTGCAGTCTGCGGGATAATAAAGGCTATGAACGGCAAACTTCCCATGTTAGTAACAACAGCATATGTCCGGAATGATAAAACCGCAAATGTGCAGGAACTTGCAGATATGATCGGGGTATCTGTTTACTATATAGATCCCGGATTTGGTGAACTTGGGCATGATGGTCTTGCCCGGTACTGCAACGGCGAAGTCAAGGAAGGGACCGGCGCCGGAGGGGCGATGTTTTTGGCCAATATAATGGGATATACACCAGAAGAGATCCGAAAAAAAATCTTTGAAACGGTCCAGGCGTTCAGCTGATCAGCCTTAATACCCGTTTTATCATAAATATACAATAGACAATGCTTCCCATCTGCGTAGTTAACAACTATGGGCAGTTCAACCACCTGATACACCGGACCTTACGGGATCTCGATATTGAAGTGGAACTGGTTCCAAACACAACACCAAAAGAAGAAATCAAATCAAAATACCGCGGGATAATCCTTGGCGGGGGCCCTGCTATTGAACGTGCAGGAAACTGTGCGGAATATCTCGATCTGGGACTTCCTGTTCTGGGTATTTGTCTTGGTCTCCATATCATCGCAAAAAAATTTGGCGGTGACGTCCGTCCCGGAAAATCTGGCGGATACGGATCTGTAGAAGTCAGAATCAGCGACAATGATGAAATTCTGGAAGGTTACCCGAAAAAAATTCCGGTCTGGGCATCCCATGCTGATGAAGTCTGTATGATTCCGGAAGGATTCATATTGCTTGCGAGTTCGGATATCTGCGATGTCGAAGCCATTGCCTGTCCCCAAAAAAAGATTTACGGGCTCCAGTGGCACCCCGAAGTGAGCCATTCTCATGACGGGGGACGGGTATACGAGAATTTTAACAGGATCTGCCGGGACTAAACCATAATATATCCATCACTCTTTTTGCTGCACAATCCCTCCCGGTATTCAGGCTGAAAAAAATTTACCTGTTGGTTTTTGTAATACGCACTGTGGTTCCTGTTGCAGGGTGTCACCATTCAAATCCACTGTTACAGTTACGGTTTTTCTGTGGATTACTGGTCACAGGTATCGTTCCAGTAAAATTCAATAAAGAAGGGTAACCCCCCCTCCCTAAAAAATCCGGGACCCCCCTACCCCCCAGTTGCTTTTCCAGAGAAAAGTTAGTGACCCCCTCCTGTCCCGACAAAAGGAGGGGGTCACCCAAAAAATTCCAATCATAAAACCGGTACTTCGTGTGGAGCCTTTCGTCCTGAACACGGTGCCACCCCCTCCCAATTGTTCATAAGGTGGGGGTCACCTTTCATACCATAATGAGGGGGTGACCCTCAGGGTAATGTGGATCAAGGGTGCCACCCCCTACCCCCCTCTTTGTATTCTGAAGCAAAACCGGACACCCCCTCCACGATCAGCCTTGGGTGGGGGTGGCCTGTCAGGAAAATAATATCACATAAGATCATGCTCTGTTGAAACGGACATGAATGTGTCCGGTTAACATCAACAGAATCGTAAAAACATGCATATCCAAAAGACTATACAATCCCGGACTTCGGATGGGATTTCCCACTGCCTAAAAAAGGGGATTCCAGGTTTTTAGGAAAAATTTCCGGGACAACATATTTTTAACAAAAAGACAGATTGGATGACCATGACACATGAAATAACAAGACCTTGTTTGGTCATCGGTATGATTTTGTTGTCACTGATGGCCGTGCCAGTGACCGCGGGATATACCCAAATCACTCAGGGGGGCACCGTCTTCATTGGAGAGGAAGGACTAGATGTCACTGCCGCCATGGGCGGCGATTCTGCTATAGGCTGGTGGGGGCCGGGCGATGCCATTGCCACGACCTCTCCTAGGGCGCAGGTTGTAGTCGATTCACTCACCAGTTTTGATATCACCCCCATGATGTTCAGCTCCAATACCGGGACATGGTACCGGCTTAATGCGCAAGGGAAAGCGGATGGGCAGGCATTTACCGTGACTGATCCATACCTGAACCTCCGGGTTCTGGATACTACGGTATCGGTGGATGTAACGAATAATAAATGGGTATACCGGGGAGATCAGGTATCGTTCCGGATTGAAACAAACATGAATCCGATATTCTCGCGGGCACCGGGGGGCGCCTCAGATGGAATTACCATAAAGGTCCAGGCACCAGACGGGGGCACATACTCTGCGCTGATTGACAGCTCCGGGACTGCACATCCCATCGAAAATCTGGCAGTCACATCCTCCTCATACGAAACCGGTCCGATATGGGATACCGGTAATTCCCTCTACCCATCCGGCAGATATTCCATCTGGGCAGAATGCAACGTAAACCGTATGAAAGATAATTATGAGGTCACCGGAAAGACGGTAAGCTCGCAGATAAGCATGCTCGACCAGGAACAGAACCCATCAATATCCGTAAGTGTTCCAACAACGAGTATTCCAACCACGACGATTACTAAAACGGTAACCACGCAAAAAACCACAACAACAAAGACTGTAATTACAACAATTCCGGCAACAACTCATATTACCACGTCTCCCACTGTTCCTGCAACCACCTTACCTGTTCAAACGGTTGCCACTTCAGTTCCACCTGTAGAAACAACCCCGACAAAATCTGCCGGTTTTGGAACAGTCCTCGCACTGGTATCAGTTTGTGTCCTTGTTGCAGTAATTGTCCTGAAAAAACAGTAATACCCTTTTTTTTCAGACGTTCATAACCTTTTTATCAGTTGTTTCTCTATATCCAATCTATGAATGTTGTTACCGCGGTTATCAAGGGACGACACAGTGTAAGGAAATTTAAACCGGAACCTGTGGAAGACACCGTTATCCATGATGCTATAGAATGCGCAGTCCACGCACCCACCGCCATGAACCTCCAGCCGTGGCTGATCGGTGTTGTTCGTTCCAAAGAAAAACTCCAGAAAATTGCGGATTTAACCGATCACGGAAAATTTATTTCAGAGGCAGCGGTCTGTTTTACGATTTTCGGGGAACTCAATGCAAAATATTACCTTGAAGACTGCTGTGCGGCGACAGAAAACCTGATCCTCGGGCTTCACGCCCATGGAGTAAGCTCCTGCTGGGTTGCCGGTGCGAAAAAAGAATATGCAGAAGAAGTCCGTAAGATTCTGGGCGTTCCTGAAAAGTATACCCTTGTCTCACTGGTTCCCGCAGGACTCCCACAGGAAATTTCCATTGCTTCAAAGAAGGATCCAAAGAAACTGGTATTTTTTGATAAGTTTGTGCAGGAATAAACCCGGAAAAATTCATTTTTACAGGCATTTTTTCAATTGTCTTTCTTTTAAAAGGGCACAGGATCCCTTGTCTCGCAATTATTAAACACTCCCTGCAACCCATCTGTATTTATGAAAAAGATTGTCCTGCAGGTTGCACTGGATCTTCTCGAACTTAACCGGGCAGTGCAAATCGCAAAAGAAGCCCTCGCCGGTGGAGCGGACTGGATTGAAGCCGGTACACCGCTTATAAAAAGCGAGGGCATGCAGGCTGTCCGTACCTTACGCGAGCAGTTCCCGGATGCTGTTATTGTCGCGGATATGAAAATCGCGGATACTGGTACCATAGAAGTCGAGATGGCGGCAAAAGCCGGTGCCAGTATCATCTGTATTCTTGCCGATGCCGATGACAGCGTCATTGCAGAAGCCGTTCGGGCAAGCCGGTTATACGGCACCCGGCTGATGGCAGACCTCATCAACGTCAAAGAGCCCCTCCCACGTGCCCAGGTTCTTGAATCACTTGGAGTCGATATTATCGCTGCTCACGTTGGCATTGACCAGCAGATGATTGGAAAAGACTCTCTTGATTTATTAAAAACCATTCAGGGCTCAGTTCACATTCCGGTAGCAGTTGCCGGCGGACTTGATGCAGTAACTGCCGGAGAGGCCGCAAAACATGGTGCTGATATCGTTATTGTCGGAGGTGGAATTGCACGTTCAGCAGATGTTACAGGATCGACTAAGTTGATCCGCCAGTCTGTTGATTCACCGTCCAATACGGCACCGGAAAAAAAGAGCCTTGACGAGGAGATCCATTCGCTTTTCATGCAGGTGTCCACGCCAAACATCAGCGATGCGATGCACAGGAAAGGTGCGCTGCCAGGACTTGTCTCTGTCTGCGGGAATATAAAAATGGCCGGGAAAGCGGTAACGGTGCATACCATCGCCGGCGACTGGGCAAAACCCGTAGAAGCAATTGACAGTGCAAAACCCGGCGATGTCCTTGTGATCAATAACGATGGTTGTACTCATATTGCGCCATGGGGGGAACTGGCAACCCTCAGCAGTATGAAAAAAGGGCTTTCAGGAATTGTTATTGACGGAGCAGTCCGCGATATCGATGACATTCGCGCAATGAAATTTCCCGTCTTTGCCAAGGCAATTGTTCCAAACGCCGGAGAACCCAAAGGATTCGGGGAGATTAATGCAGAGATAACGTGTTGCGGCCAGTATATCAATCCGGGTGACTGGATTGTAGGGGATGAAAGCGGAGTCGTGGTAATCCCACAAAAAAGGGCATATGAAGTTGCACGCAGGGCTCTTGAAGTGAAAAAAACCGAGTCCAGGATCCGAGAAGAGATACGCCGGGGCAGTACGCTATCAGAAGTATCCGAACTGCTCAAATGGGAAAAAAAGTAAATTAACAAAAATTAGTGGAAGACCGTGTGTTCGAGTAAGGTCGCACCGGATTCTGAAATTTTTTCGATTGCTTCATCAACCTGGTCGACACGCAGGATAAGTACCGCAGCTTTTTTCCCGGAATACGCATAGGAATATTCGATGTTTATACCGGCATCCCCAAGGACTTTTGCAATCTCATACAATCCTCCGGGTTTGTCTTTCATCTGGACAGCAATAACGTCGGTAAAGGCAACGTTGTATCCAAGCGATGATAATTTCTTGTGTGCTTTTTCCGGCTGATCAACCAGTGCACGGATTACACCAAACCCGCTTGCTTCGGCAATACTGAATGCAAGGATGTTGACCTTCTCTTCACCCAGCGCTTTTGCAACCGATGCCAGCCTGCCGGGCCTGTTCTCCGAGAAGACCGAGATCTGTTTTATGACATACTTTTTTGTGTCCATATTATAACGACCTCTTATCGATCACTTTCTTGGATTTACCTTCAAACCGTGGTAATGATCCCGGCTCGACCAGTTCAACGTTCACGGCGACGTTCAATGCGTTCCTGAGCCGGTGTTCTACCATCTGTCGAATCTTCATTAAATCTGTAATCTTGTCGCTGAAAGATTCCTTTGTCAGTTCAACCCGCACGAGCATATCATCAAGTGCACCGGTCCTTTCAACAACAATCTGGAAATGCTGACCAACCTCAGGAATTGTCATTAAGGTATACTCAACCTGGGATGGGAATACATTGATTCCCCGGATAATCAGCATATCGTCTACACGACCCTGGATCCGGTTGATCCTGGGGCTTGTTCTGCCGCACGGGCAGACTTCCTCACTGATCGAAGATATATCACCGATACGATAACGGATCATCGGGAGCGCTTCTTTCTGGAGCATCGTTATTGTGAGTTCTCCCTTCTCTCCGGCTTCGAGAGGTTCTTCGGTTTTGGGATCGATAACCTCTACAAGGGCAAGGTCAGACCAGACATGGAAACCGTTCTGTTCTGCGCATTCGGTAAACATCGGGCCGGAGAGTTCGCTGGTTCCGTAAATATCGTATGCTTTAATTCCCAGCCAGTTTTCAATCCGCGTACGCATATTTTCGGTCCATGGTTCGGCACCGAGAATACCTGTTCGAAGGAGGGTATCTTTTTTGATATTCACTCCCATTTTCTCTGCAACTTCTCCGATGTGGAGCAGGTATGACGGGGTGCATGCGATGGCGGTTACATCGAGATCCTGCATTAATTCAATCTGGCGTTCGGTATTTCCGACACTTGTCGGAAGAACGGTAGCCCCGATGCGTTCAGCGCCGTAATGGAGGCCAAGTCCCCCGGTAAATAAACCATAGCCGTAACTGACCTGGATGACATCACCTCTCCCAAGTCCCATTGAGGAAAGTCCCCGTGCAACAGAAGTGCTCCAGTTGTCAACATCATTCTGGGTATACCCTACGACCGTCGGCTTTCCGGTGGTTCCAGAGGATACATGATAACGGACAAGCTCTTCCGGTGTGGCCGTGAATATTTTATTGGGGTAACTGTCGCGAAGGTCTTTTTTGAACATAAAGGGGAGTTTATGGACATCCGATAACTCCCGGATATCATCCGGATGGACCTTCTGCTTTTTCATGCGGTCGTGATAAAACGGCGAAAAACTGTAAAGCCGGCATACCAGGCTTTTGAGTAACCGGTACTGCATCTTCTGCAGATCCTCTTTTGGTGTCGCTTCAATTCGCGGATCCCAGTACTGCATCACATGCCCTCCCTTCTGTCGATAACCCGTTTGGCTTTCCCTTCGAATCTCGGCAGTGAACCCGGTTCAACCAGTTTTACAGTTGTCCGCAGTTCAAGGGTATCGTGCAGCTCTTTAACGACTTTTTTCTGAATTTTCGAAAGATCTGCAAGTTCCCCGGAAAAATGGCTCCTGTTGATCTCGACTTCCACGGTCATCTCATCCAGATGATTGATTCTGTCAATATAGACCATAAACTGATTGCCAACTTCCGGGATCTTAAGAAGCACATGCTCGATCTGGGACGGGAAGACATTGATACCCCGGATAATCAGCATATCGTCGCTTCTCCCGCTCAGTCGTGTGAGCTTTTTCCCGCGTCCGCACAGACAGCCATCTTCCATTTGCATGGTGATATCTCCGGTCCGGTAACGGACAAGCGGCATGGCCTCCTTGACAAGCGGCGTTACAACAAGCTCCCCCCGCTCCCCATCAGAAAGACGTTCTCCGGTCTTTGGGTTGATGATTTCGACAAGGTAACTATCGTGCCAGATATGGAGCCCGTCACGTTCAGGACATTCGAATGCAACACCCGGACCATACAGCTCGCTCATGCCGTACGAATCGTATGCGGTAACCCCAAGCCGGCTCTCAAGCGTGTGTCTCATGGTATCCGACCAGGGTTCGGCACCAAAAATTCCGGTCTTCAGGCTTTCGAGGGGTTCGTTCATTTCTTCAGCGACTTCTGAAAGATGCATCGCATAACTGGGAGTGCAGTGAATGGTGGTTACGCCAAAATCGCGGATCATTTCGATCTGGCGTTTTGTATTTCCTGTCGCGCTCGGGATTACAGTCATCCCGATTTTTTCTGCCCCATAATGGAACCCAAGTCCCCCGGTGAACATCCCGTAATTGACCATATTCTGGAATATATCATCAGGACCGATCCCAATCATGGTCATATTACGGGCAATGAGGTTTGCCCAGGTATCCAGGTCCTTTTTTGTATATCCAACAACCGTTGGTTTTCCGGTCGTACCGGACGTTGTATGGATACGCACAATATCCCGCATCGGAACCGCAAAAAATCCGAACGGATAACCATCACGGAGATCCTGTTTTTTCGTGAACGGAAATTTCTGGATATCGTCAAGCGTTTTGATATCGGATACCTTTACTCCGGCTTCGTCAAACTGCTTCCGGTAAAATTCGATCGATTGTACCGAACGGAGGGTTTTTTTCAGACGCTTTAGCTGAAGTGCTTCAAGATCCGCAGGTTTCAGCGTTTCCATTTTTTTGTCCCAGAACATCGGCATCATCTGTTATGCTATTGCATGACACTGTATATATGACACCTCTGATCCTTTATATCACATCGTTCGTAACCTGCGCGTCAGGGAGTTACATATCCTTTTGAACGTCCCGTTCTTTTTTAAAATAGTACCGGAATCATCAGGAATCCCCGGTTAAAACGATGCTTTAATCAGGATATGGAAGGCACTAATTAGATTAAAAACCATTTTGTGTGGACTTTATGTCAGGTTCAATCCCCTGGTTGGCAGTGTATGGGTTTGGAGCTCATATCAGGTCAACACAAAAAAAACTCACTATTCTCAATAAAGGAACTCTCGAAGAGTACCCGCTTGAACAAGTCAAAAATCTCCTTATCGTAGGAGGCCATTCGCTGAATACAGCAACAATTACCCACCTTTTAAAAAACAATTCATGTATCTCATTTTTTGAACCGGATGGCAATCCTGTTGGAATTATCAGGCCTTACGGGAATTGCACGGATAAAGAAATCCTGCGCCTCCAGGAGAACCTGCCGCGCCACAGGTACGCAACCATAATTGCACAGGCCACTCTTAAATCCCGGCTTATTGCAATAGAGCGCCTTCAGGAACTGCGGGGATCAAAAATTCTTTATGAAGGGGAGCTTCAGGTCCTGCACAACGCCCTCGATGAGATAGAATACCTGGTAAAACTGGATGAAATCCGCCGGTTGTCAAACCTGACTACGGATATGTATTATGAGATACTCTCGCGGGATATTCCGGATTGTTTTAATTTCAGGAGGAGGACCGTACGCCCGCAGTGCGATCCGATCAATGCCATGCTCTCTTTTGGCTATGCAATGCTCTATGGGAACTGCTGCGTATCCGTAATCGGCGCACGACTGGATCCTGACATTGGTGTTTTACATGAGGGGCAGGGTGCACTTGTACGGGATCTTATCGGACCCTTTAAGGCTGTAATGATTGATCCGCTCGTGTGCAGCATTGCACGGGAATCACTTAAACCGGAGGATTTTGAGTTGACCCAGACCCGGTGCATGCTTTCAGACGCACTTGTAAAAAAACTAATCAGCACTTTTAAAAAATCCATCGATAACGAGAAAATCGATCACCAGGTCAATAAATTTTTAAAAGCAATACAAAAATCGGAAGACTTTACAGTGACGTACTGATTCTGCTGTCGGTTTTAATTATAGAGAAATCAGCATACGATCTGACTAAAATTTCCTTCGTTTTAACATCCCGGATTACAGCCCGTGGACAACCATACAGCATTGAAATATATTTTTCAAGAATTATCGGTTCGGCGGTCGCAACGATTTGTACTTTGCCGTCAGGGAGGTTCATGACTGTACCGGTTACGTTCAAATCCAGGGCTATTTTTCGTGCACAAGCCCGGAATCCTACTTTTTGTACTCTCCCGGTGATAATAATCTCAAGGGTTTTCAATCCTGCCCCCCCTGCATTACCCTGATCGCAAGCCCCAGTTCATCAAAGACATCATCTCTAAGAGCAGAGTGGCGGATATTTGTTGCTGCATCTATTGCAGAGTCAAGGATATCCTGTGCAATATCCTCATAGCCGGCAGCGTACATCTTCATTGCCATATCGCACTGGACATAGGCCCGTTTTGAAAGTGGCCGGATGATGTCGGATTCTTTTGTTGCATTGTTTAACATCCGCGTTGCGCTTTTCTGATCGCCTTTATCCCAGAAGAGGATGGACATTTTAGAGAATACTATTGCCCTTTTTCTTCGTTCGGTTAAGGATCTGACTGCTCGTTCAAGTGCAACAATCTGGGCCGGCTGGCATCCTTCGTTAAGAATCCTTGTCGAGATTGCGGCTATTTTTGCATAGGCTGCACCCTTTTCGGGGGTGTCGCTATAGCCTATCCGGGACAATCGGTACTGCCGTAATTCGTCATCATCGATCTGGTAGAGGACTTCAACAGCTTTTTTCAGGTATGGTGATTTTTCCTCTCCATGGGAAAGATCAACGAATGTTTTTGCTATTTCGTCGCGGATAGTATCCGCAATATGCTCTATGTTTATGTTTTTTAACAGGGTATCTGCCTTTTTTAACAGACGCACGGGCATATCTTCGTCACAGTCCTGCGCCATGAGCGGTACGACCTTTAAAATAAGCAACACCTGATCGTAGGACGATTCGATCTTTTCAATTGTCTCAAAAATGTGTTGGAGGGCAGTTTTACACCATTCTTTGTCTTCATGGACGATGGGATATGCATACACCAGTGCTTTGACATACTCCCGGGGGTCTGTTATACCTGCGATTACTTCAGATACAAGGGATACCCGTTTGTTTTCCGGCAGGATGCCTTTTGAATTTACAATAGCATCCACGATTTGGCGACGCACAACTGCGTTTTTATCTTTCTCAACAGATTTCAGCCGGTTCAGCCCTGAAATAAGGCATTGTTCTGCTTTTTTTGGATCGATCTGTCGATACCCCATTGTTAAATCAACAAGGACCAGGATCTTCTGGTATTCTGCGGGTAATTTTGGAATGTCCAGAAAAACCTCATCAAGGATTGCACGGGCTCGTGCCGGATCATCAGAAAGTATTGCTGAATCGGCAAGATTACAGAGGGCTTTTTGACGGATAAACGGATCGCGTGTAAGATTAAGGAGCCGGTAGACCAGACCAATAATTTCCGGTGATACCCGTTTGTGGTAGTGTGCCTGGAGGATGTATGCCAGCACTTCATAGGGATCGGCAGAGTCCGGGTGCACGATGTCCTCATTGAGATTTGCAACAATACGGGACATCATGGCATCGCGTTCCAGCGGATTCTCAATCTCGAGAGAATACAATACCAGAGGTATTATGTAATCCGTCCCTGTGCCTTTTTTTGACGACAACAAAATGATATCGATCATCCCGGCAATTTTCAGGGAGATCTGAGGAGTTTTAATTTCAGTTTTTAATAACTGCAGGCCTTTCTCAAAGGACTTTAAAGGTGTGTTTTGAGATAATCGGTTGTTCCCGGCGGCTGCATCATGAATAAGATTACACCCGATCCTGACAAAAGACTCGGCAATACGTTCACATAACTGCATCCGTAATGAAGGGTCGTCAATTTCCTGTGCAATTTTATAGGCTTCATCCAGTGCGTCAGGAGCTTGTCTTCCGGTTGCATATTTTACGACGCCTTCAATAATATTTGTCATCGCATAAGCCATGAGTCCGGGGTCCTGAAGGGAACTGGTCCAGATTCGCATGCGTAACAGGAGATCCAGGTCCCCCTGCGATGCTGCAAGGCGGGCCGCGTCATCGATAATGCTGCTCAATGTCGCCGATCGTGTAGCCTGTCCCTCGATAAGACATGCTATACCCACCGATTGCTGGAGAAGGTCACGGTTCCCGCTCCGTACCCCGATTTCAGCAAGCTTTACGACAACAGATGATATTGCCTGCTCCCGTATGGATAAGTCAGTAATTGATTTTCCCAGATCGACAAGGAACGATGAGTCACAGGAATCAAGGAACCCCCGGTTTATCAAAACGTTAATTGTAGTGAGGATGCGGGTAGCGGAACCTGAATCCAGCATCAGGATTTGTTTGAACGAGCCACTGTGTTTTACAATATCCGCAAACGGTGCATTATGACTTATCTGGTGAACGGTCTGGTTTATTGCATCACAGGAAACTGCCGGATCGGATTTTCCAAGGATCTCTTTAAACCGGGAAGCCGTTTGATCGTGAAAAACACCCACTGCAATAAGTTTTGTCAGGCAATTCGTGTATTGGGATATACCTTCTGCAGGCACCGTAATCCGGCCAAACAGTGTTGCGGCATTTTCAAAATCACCCAACGACAAAAGGATCTGTGAAAACTGGAGATAAACCCGGGGTATTTCTCCTGAATCACATGTTTTTTCAATAAAGGGCATCAGGTTTAAAAGAACTCCAGGGGAATGCGAATGCCAGGCAATGGCGACACCCGAACGAACAATATCCCGGATCGGGTAATTTCCTTTGGATGGCAGATAGTGAAGAAAATCTATTGCATTGGAAAGATACCAGACATCACCGGATTTGCCAGCCTTATAGAGAAGATTCTGTATAACAAGTTCACTGCAAAATGGCATGTTTTTACAGAGAAAATTCAGGTTATCATTAACCAGCTCTTTGTTTTTTACATGATCAAGAAGTTGTTTTGTCAGGGCACTGATAATTTCGCCCTTTACTTCCTCCGGCAGGGTTTTCAAGTGAAGAGAAAATGTACGGATATCCTGCAATTCTTTTCCAAATGTTGATTTTACACCGGAATTAATAATTGCAGTGAGGCACTCTTTCCGTCGGAGTTTTTGGTGAATTGTTGCTGCAAAATGAATACTTTCAAGGAAAAGATTCAGGTCTTTTTTATGAATCGCTATAGTCGCAAAAGCCTGTGCCGCTTCCGCATGCAGTACTGCACGTTTTGATACATCATTTATTTCTCCGATAAGGTCACTTGCACGGTGCAGGAGGGGCAGATTATCACGGGTAACCGTCCATTTCGTAAGATCCGGAATGCATTCAATAAGGGAATCCGACCGGTATTTCCTGAAGGTTATGTTGTTCAATACCGCTAATCCCTGCTCTATATACGCCACCTCTCCCTGAGATATGCCCGTTGAAATGAGGGTCTGTGCGATAGATGAAATCATCTGCGACTGTTCACTTTTTTTCCCCATTTTCCGGGGGAGCGTATTAAGTGCGGTAAACCACCGGGAATCTTTGGTGGATATATAATGCTTTAAAACAAGAGAGATTAGATCATCCGCACCTGCCTGGGGAATACTATGAAGTGCGGATAGCAATTCCGGATTATTCTTCTGAAATGCACACTTTACGATGAGAGAATTCACGTTGCGCTGCATCAGGAGACGGTCATGCTTTCCCTTGAACAGGGGGGTATCGGATACAATACTATTAAGTACATCCACATCGTCCGTTGCAAGTGCCAGTTTTATTTTATCGTTATCTGGTGCAGACAAAACCATTCTTATACCACATATATGCAGATATGATTGGCAAAATCAATTTAATCAAAATAATATATATAGTTTTTGTTTTTTGAAAGTGCTTAATTTGAGAGATTTTTAAAATTTTAAAAGATATTTGCGAAATATGATTTTTACGCAGGTATTCAGGACCTTTTGCTTCAGTAACCGGAATAATGAATGGTATTTTGTTTACCTGATGAAAAATTATAGTTGAGTTATATCGTGAATTTAATAACATTTGGCCCCTGTTAATACCCTCAAAAACATAAGAAACACTCTTTGGGACGTCACTCCCGGGATATTGACCATTAAAATTACCGGGGGTGTGCTATCTCACAACTAAATCATTAACAGTCCTGATATCCGGATTAAAACCAGATACCCCTTTGTCACCATATGTGGGATAAAAAAATCAGCTGTGAAAACAAAGACTCCATAAAATGTCAAGCTGCATAAAAGCAATATTCCGTGCCGCCCTATTTATTCATATATCCTGGTGATTTTCATTTCTCTTGTTCCAGTCCCGTACCGCATTGCCGCCCTTACCCAAGAAGAACATGCCCTTTTTGAATATCCGATAGAACGCCTTGTCGGGATAATCAAAGACGTGGGCTTCCGGTGTAATGCCTGTGCGAAGTGCTGCACCCGGGCGTTCAATGGTCACGTCTTTCTGCTCGATCGTGATGTAACCACCGTCTGCGGGATCGACCCTTTGGCACTCGAACCGGCACCAAATCCCGAGTTCTGTGACCAGAATGGCATATTCTATGTCTCCGGTTATGCCATCAGGGTAAAAGACGATAAAAACTGGTCGTGCTGGTTTCTTGAAAATGGCAGGTGCCGGATCTATGACCGTCGGTTTGCTATCTGCCGCATCTACCCGTATATGCTTCACCGTGAACCCGATGACAGGGGCAAAGTGGACTGGCGTCAGATATCCGGCCTTGACCAGCATGGCGAATACGATGCAAAGATTACAGATGAGGAATGTCTTGCCATCGCCCGCGAAACCATGGAATACGAACATGCATTCCTTGCTCACCAGATTGCATTTCTCGAATGCATACAGGAAGAATTTACCCGGAAAAATCTCCGGCATGTCCAGAAAATTTACGATGACCGTATGAGGCAATACAGGAAAGGGGAGCCCATCACGGTGATGGTGTATACAGAAGGGCAACTAAAGAAGTACAGGCTCCAGAATGGCGAGGTACTCATGTAAGTGTACCGGGCAAAACGAATTTTTCAGGTTGTTCTTTTAAGATCCGACGATTTGACCGGCAGATAACGATATTATGCCAAAACCCGTTGCAGGTCACAATATTACAGAACAAAAAATGTTGGTTTTACACTGCCCGAAGAATCATGAGGGTGATGTCATCATGCTGCGGCCGGTCACCGGCAAATGCATATATACCGTCAAGGATTTTTTCCATGATTTCATTTGCCGGAAGTGCCCGGTTCTCGGTGATGAGACGAAGAAGCCGTTCTTCGCCGAACTCTTCTTCCCGGTCATTTATTGCCTCGGTCACTCCATCAGTATACAATACAAGGATGTCACCGGGGCGAAGGTCAACCCGGACCGACTGGAGATCGACATCATCGGTTACTCCAAGTGCAATGCCCTTTGCCTTTAAAAGAACGACATCTGATGACGTCCCTTTCAGGAGCAGGGGCGGATTATGCCCGGCGTTTACATAATCAAGCGTCATCTCTTTTGAATCGAGAATCGCATAAAAGAGCGTGACAAACATGCTCGTTTTGGAATCCTCGCAAATCAACTGGTTTGCGTGCCCGATCGCGGAAGCCGGGTCTGCATTTGCCAGGGTGCTTGCCCGGATCAGCGTGCGTGAGAGTGCCATAAAGAGTGCTGCCGGTACACCCTTTCCGGATACATCGGCGATCACAAGACCCCACTTATCTTTACCAATCGGGATGAAATCGTAAAAATCGCCACCGACTTCAAGTGCGGGAATATTCTTTGCAACTATCTCGACGCCACTTATTTTCGGGGCTGCATCGGGGAGGAAACTCTGCTGGATCCCTTTTGCGATCTCAAGTTCTTTTGCAAAACGTTCTTTTTCGGCAGTCGTCCGCTGGAGTTCGTCTATATGATTCTTGAGATCGGCTGCCATCGTATTGAATGAATGAGCGAGATCCTCGAATTCATCACCGGTATGAATCTGCACCCGGTACCCAAGATCTCCGGCACCTATTGCTTCAGAGCCGTTCTTAAGCGCCTCAACCGGGCGGGTGATCACACGGGAGAACAGGATCGAGAGCACAGTTACAATAATAAAGAGCAGGATGAAAAGCGCAACAAACAAGCTCTTTGCCGCATCCATTTTCTGGTTCAGCTGGATTGCAGTTTCACCGGTAGCACTGACTATCTGCACCCGTGTCTTTTCGGCCGGTGCAATTACGTCATCAACCGGGACAACGATAGCAACGCTCCAGTTAACACTTTCGAGGGGTGCAAACGCGATATACTTCTCGCCGTCGCCTAATGGGACCCGGGCTGTTCCGCTCTTACCGTCAACCATGTCCCGGGCGACAGCAGCAAGAGCAGAATTGTTGCTTAAAAGAAGGTTCTCTGCCTCAAACGATTCGTCCCATTCCTTTTCGCCGGCAGTAACACCCGGACGTGCAACGACGTTGCCATTATGGTCAATGAGAAGCGCATATCCCCGGTCACCGATCTGTGTATTGATGATTTGATTATTGATTGTCGAAAGGGTAACATCGGACCCGACAACCCAGGTTTTCCCGTCCCCTTTTCCAGATACGGATCGGGAGCAGGTCACCATGAGCCCCTTACCGCTGGCATCGATATAAGGGTCAGACCAGGACACCCCCTTGGTCTTTGTGGCTTTTTCATACCAGTCCCGGGTTCGGGGATCATACGAAGAGGGGATCCCATTGACCCAGGGGTGAACGTAGAGAATGCCACTGCCGGTGCCAATATACACCTGCGTGATTCGCGGATCTGATGCGAGCAGGGGGCGCATCACATCATCGAGAGTTGCAAGGGAGTATAATTCATCCTGCACGTCCTGAAGACTGACACCCGGGGCCAGAAGATAAACTGATGATTTGCCAGGATCATTCGGGCGTTTTGACTGGGAATACAAAGGGTGAGAGGATACCGGCCCGGATTGGGTCTGCAACGCTGAGGCATATCCGGCGAGTGTATTCATCTCGCTTTCTACCTGCAAAAATACCACATTGCTGATATCCGCCTGGTCTGTCGCCAGCCGTAACAGTGATTGTTCAGCATTGGATTCAAGGGCGGTCGTACTGTCAAGGACTGCACGATCTCCCAGCTGCCCGCTGCTTGCAAGAGCAAAGGCCCCCATATCGCTCATGGTTGAGAACGCGGCATACCCTACAATACCGAGCGCCACCATGGATAGCGACAGAAACACCACCAGAATCTTGGCCTGGACCGTCATCTTCATCCACGGGTGCTGCCTGTTCATCATAACCTGATTTGTTAAGATTCAGGGAAAATAATTGTTATTTTTAACAGATTGTCAGATTGCAGGCAGATCCTGATAAAATACCAGACAACAAAAAAACAAATCTATAACATCCCGGGTGCAAAGCAGCGGGAAGGACACCTGAAAAAACAGAAAAATTTTTGTTCAGATTTTTGTTCAGATATTGCCCGGGCCAAACTGCTGCTGCTTCTGCGGGGCAAACGCACCTTCGATAACACCGGGTGTGAAGATTTTTGGCGCTGCACCGGTCTTTGCATAAGTATAAAGGGCCACTGTGAAGATCCCCTGCATGGCAGAGGAGAAGATGGCAAGGACTGCAAGCAGCACAATAAAAAGTGCGAGCGCAACGATAAAGAGCGTCATATTGCCGGTAAAAAGCGTGGCAAGCATAAGAAGGAATCCAACAATCCCGACCGCTGTAAAAATAAGTGAGATCGAGATCGTCCCGACAACACTTTCTCCCCAGGTTTTCTTAAAAAGTACTGCAGATTCCTTTATCGCAGAAAACACGCCCTTATTCTCGAACGCAAGCACCGGGACAACAAAAAGGGTTACAAGGCTCCAGACCCCACCGACAACCGCGACAGCAATCTGGCCAAGGAATCCTACCCGGTCCTCTATCATGCGCAGGATCAGGCCGACAGTCGCAGCAACAACGGTCCAGGCAAGGATGGAACTTATGTGACTGACTGCGGCAGAGATCCCCTCACCAACCGTAATGCTCTTGCCGTTCATTTTTGCCTGGACACAGCTGATCAAACCCACATTGAAAAAGATCACGACAAAATAACTGACCAGGTAAAACAGGAATAATAAAATTATGCCTGATACTGCATTTGTTGCAAGCGAATACGCACCGTTTGATAATATCAATGGCAGGACAAATGTTGCTATCACAAGCAGTGTGACGATACCAGACAGGATCGGGAATACAAGGAGTTTTTTGTCATCCATCAGGATCCGCCAGCTCTCTTTCACAAGCTCGAAACTACGCATAATCCGTTCGAACATGGAGTTATATTGGCAGTATCAGAGTATGAACATTTTTTATAAACCAAAAAAAGAGAGAACTCCCACATGATGGGGGGAGGGAGTCGTCCTTTTTGAGATTTGAGTGGGGTCCTATACCCCCCACCTCTTTTTTTTCCGGAGGGGGGTATCCCCCCACCCACTTGCCGGGCAAACAGGGGGGCACCCCCCTCCCCCTTCAGTCCCGGTAAGACCATCCGAGGTATTTACAAAATCCTGTAAAAACTGTGCTTCACGCCGGATATTCCACAGGAAATACCGGTGTTGGCCCTGCAAAAATACGGGTGGGGGCCTCTCTCTTTGGAGTTTGAGGGGGGCCCTACCCCCCCACCTCTTTTTTTCCGGAGGGGGGTATCCCCCCACCCACTTGCCGGGCAAACAGGGGGGCACCCCCCTCCCCCTTCAGTCCCGGTAAGACCATCCGAGGTATTTACAAAATCCTGTAAAAACTGTGCTTCACGCCGGATATTCCACACGAAATACCGGTGTTGGCCTTGCAAAAATACGGGTGGGGGCCACTCTCTTTGGAGTTTGGTGGGGTCCTACCCCCTTCTCTTTTTTTTCTGGAGGGGGGTATCCCCCCACCCTGCTGCCGGGCAGGCAGGGGGTCACACCTGCTCGATACTACCTGTCAAAGGTTTCCTGGATAAACGTACCGATATGAGCGACAGCGGCGCGGGCTTCGGGTACCTGCTTTCCAAAGATCTGCCACGAATGGAACATACCTTCCCAAATCTCAAACCTGACCGGAATACCTGCCCATTTTGCCTTCTTTGCAAATGCAGAAATATCGTCATACATTAGTTCACCGGTCCCGGTCTGGATGTAGAGCATGGGCAGCCCCGACAGGTCTGCATGGATTGGCGAGGCCACCGGATCTTCAGGTTGCCGGTTACCGAGATACCTCGTGCGGATTGCTATGAGCAGGGCGAAAGTCAGCCAGTCGTTGTCCCTGTTTACGGTAACGGATTTTCCTCCAAACGTCAGGTCCACAAATGGCGACATGCAGACAGTTGCCGGGGGCATCATCTGGTGCTGATCACGAAGCGAAAGCAGCAGTTCGAGAACGATTGTTCCTCCCGCAGATATCCCCACCGGGATAATCCGATGCGCTGGGAAACCATGGCCGGCAAGGTACCGGTACGCGGCAAGCGCATCGTCGATCTGCGCCGGCAGGGTATATTCCGGGGCAAGCCGGTAATCGACCGAAAATACCGAGGACTTTGCAGCGCGGGCAAGTACTGCACAGAATCCAAGATAATCCGCCGCTGATCCCATGGAGAACCCGCCCCCGTGGAAAAAGAGGAGGACACGATCCGGCACTGACTCTGGCACCGTACACAACGCCCCCCGAAGATCATCCCGTATCGCTACCTCTTCCACTGCAGGCAGCTCATCAGACTGGAACTCTGCTAAAAATTCCGAAAATTCCTGTCGGGCGGTCCCGACCGGTTTTTGCAGATCGGGAATATAGGATTTGAGAATATCCAGGAACTCCTGCGGCGTTTCACGGATCATGATGTGTGGTTATGATGCGCCGGAAAGATAAAATGTGGTGCCGGTACTGACCCGGAGGGTTCCTCCTGTGCAGTTTCGTGGAGTCGGTACATCCCTTTTGGTACATGTATTTCAAAACGGGCACCTTTTCCTGCCTGACCAGTCTCATGTATTATCATGCCAGTTATCGAGAGAATTTCCCGGGCCAGAAACAGGCTGTGGCAGTGGCCGGACGATTTCCCGAATTCCTTACCAAAGATTTGTTCCTTGTATTCCTGCGCAATGCCAACCCCATTATCTTCAATAGTTATTTTAAGTCCTGACGGAATTTCATTTGCATTGCACCGGATTTTCGTAAGCGTCGTACCGTGACAAAGCGCATTGTCCATCAGAGTATAAAACACCCTTTCTATCAACGGATCGGAAAAGATTTCGTACCGTTCCGCATCGGAATATACAGCAACAGACCGGGTGTTCAACAGGCTACAGGTTTTGGAAACAAGCAGGTCTACCCTGTACCATTCCGGAGACAGAATCCCAAGGTTCCGGTAGATCCGGGCAAATTCAACCTGCACGGATATGGCGGCAACCAGTTCATTTATTTTTTCCGAATATATCGAGAAATACGGTTCATCCGGGTACCTTCCAAAAAGGTTCAGGTACCCGGAAAGCACCGTGAGTTTGTTTTTAATGTCGTGATGGGTAAGATCGGTGAGCAGGCCAAGTTTTTGGTTTGCTTCACAATGCGTCTGTTCAACCATTTTCTTGTCTGTTATATCCCGTGCAATAGCAAATATCCGGTTACTGCCGGATAAAAACGCCTGCCATTCGAGCCACCGGACAGATCCATCTGGTCGCAGGATCCGGTTGAAAAAAGTGACAGTCTTTTTCCCACCCCATAAATGCCTGAGAACGGATCGGGTGGCGGTAAGGTCTTCAGGAAAAACGAGATCATAAAGGGACTGTCCTACCGGCCCGAAAGAATTGCAGCCAAGCAGGGATTCACCGGCAGGATTGACTCGTAAAAATTTTCCCTCGGTATCGATAACGCATACCAGGTCAGGATCGGCCTTAAAAAACCGGTCGAGATCGCTGTTTTTCTCTTCCAGGGTCTCCCGGATCGCATAAAGATCTGAAATGTTGTGGAATATCGCGATCCGGAACTTTCGGTCACCTGAAAAAAACAGTTTCGTGCTTACGAGTACAGGAATCTGATTACCGTCCCGGTCAACGATCGTATCTTCAAAAACCTCCGATTCAGGAAGGCTATGCCACAAGAATATTTTCCCCCCGGGCTTTTTTTCACCCGCAGGGTAAAGTGCTGTTACGTGCAATGTACAGATTTCCGGAGGTGGCCGTTTCACAAGCGCAAACGCGTTCTGGTTTGCATCAATAATCATTCCCGACTCTTCATCGATCACAAATATCGCGTCACCAATCGCGTCAAGCACAGGACGGGATACAGGTTTTTCCAAAGAGCAGGCATTTACAGGATTTGATATACTGGTGACCTCCTGGCCAATACCATAGAATCCGGTAAATATATTATTCCGTGAAAATACCGGATTACCTGTAATCCTGATCATCCCCTCACTCCCATCCTTTCGTATTATGCGCAACAACAGCGAATGGAATGCCTCCCGTTTTTCGAGAACTTCGACAAGTTCAGACGTTGACCTGCCTGAACTATCCGGCGCCATAAAATCCGCAAACGTTTTTCCAGAAAGTTCGGCCGCGCTATAACCAAGGATCTCTTTAACAGGGTCTGTTGAACTGGTAAAACGACCATCTGCGGCAGTCTCCCATATCCAGTTCTCAGTTACCTCTGAAAGCATCCGGTAACGTTCCTGTAACTCCGCTATTACATAATCGCTTTTTCTTAGTTCGTCAAACTGCTGGCGAAGTCCGTCTTCAGTTTCGACAAGCTTCCGGAACGCCGATTTCAGTTGCTGTTCAGAACGCCGCCGTTCGCTGATATCCCGGATGAACGCAAATATCAGCGCATCTGCTTCCCGTTCATTATAGTTGAGCACTATTTCAACCGGGAGAAAAGAACCATCTTTTTTCCTGAGTATATCCTCTATAGTGGCACTTCTCCGGGTATCATTTAAGATCCAGCCTGCTTCAGATGAGGCAGCCGAAAACCCGTTCCTGATATCACCAACACAAAGACCAGAGAATTCCAGGGGAGTGTAGCCAAGCATTATGCATATGGCATCGTTGTTGTAGACAATCTCACCATTTGACCGCATCCAGATAATGCCTTCTGAAGCATGATCTACTGAAAATTTCATCAGCTGCAGTTCATTCTCAGCTTTTCTCCGCCGAACAACCTGCCGGACAAGGTTTGATAGTTCCTTGAACTGGGCCCGGGGATCTCCGCCTTTCTGGACATAAGAATCCGCGCCACGGTTTATCGCCTCAATAACCACTTCTTCCCGCCCCCTGCCGGTAAATAAAATAAACGGAATATCGGGGGAATGCAAACGCACATGGCAAAGAAACGCAAGACCGTCAGTACCTGGCATCTGGTAGTCTGAAATTATTGCATCAAACTTACTTTCTTTCATAAGAGAGAGTGCGTCGCTGACACAACCCACCGTTACGACAGAGATGTCTCCTTCCTGCTCAAGAAAACGCCGGCACAAATCCAGGAGCGCCGGCTCGTCATCGACATAGAGCAGGGAAATCATTATCGATTGTTCGATGTTTATCACATTTAAGATTTTATTCATGTACGCGCAGATTTGCCGTTTTTTGAAAATCCCGCGGATTAAATCAATTATTTTTATAAAATTTCACTTATGACTGTTGCAGATCCCGGTAAGACCGGGATCCATTTTGAGAGGGAAAAAGTTCCCTGATAATATATGCCTACAATATTGATCTGTCGCTATGTTGCGTCAGTGATAAATCAGCATCCAGCCCGTCCCAGAACCGGGCCAGTACCTGCCAAATCCTGTCACGCAACATCATCACCTGATCTTCTGACACTTCAAAAGATTGCGAGGGGATGTTGCATTTTTCATAAAGCGCACGGTTCACCTCAATCTGTATCCAGGGGGTACCTTTCCGCCAGAAATGGGCGTTAGAGATAAAACCTCCGGCAAACGGTGTGTTGAGTGCCACTGCGCCGGCACCATCAAATTCTTTTCTGAACTCTGCTGCGAGGCAAACGATCCAGTCAGCAGGACAGGTCGTGATGGTTCCGGGCTTTGCCTGGCCATTTTCATCACCATTGTTGCCAAGACAGATCAGCGGCCGGGGCTGTCCGGCATCGATCTGTTCAGCTGATCCACAGGGTAGCATGGAATGGCAGTCAAAGGCTATACCCACGGGATGCTTGTCGATAAGTTCATCGATGCGCTGGTGATAGGGAAAATACCACTTCATCATCAATTTCTGGATGAGCGGTAGATCCGGAAACTGTCCGGGGATGTAAACAGACCGTCCATCAACCGTTTTTACTTTGATAATTCCATCCGGATCTTTTGGAGGAAGCGGGAGAGGGGGCCGGTTTAAGTCAATAACCATCCGGGATACCGGTGTATCGATCTTTGCCTCAACAGACTGGCCGAAATCATAGAGCACCCGGGTTGCAGGATCGCAATACCATAAAATTTCATTCTCTGACAAGGCCAGCCGGCCGGTAATTTCAGCCGGTACTTCAACACCGCCATGGGGAATGGATATAAGAAAAGGATATTTCACAAGGATCCAGCGCTCCGGTAACAGAACCTGTGCTGGCAGTTTTTGTTAATGTTTGGATTGGGAATGGCTGTGTAATGTGTCACAAAGAATATCCGAATTCGTGTTATGAGGAGTAATGGTGAACGGGTTTTCATATTTGGGCGAGGAATCGACCCGTCTTTTAATCAGTGCTGCCTGGCAATGCCATTTTCCTTGATATCCAATAAAATCCATTGTGTTTTTCTAACTAAGATTGAGATTTACAAAATGGATTATATGATCTGTATTGCCATGCAGATCCTGATTTCGACTCTATTTAAATAAGCGCGAATTCAGGCTTTATAAAAAAATAAGATGCAATTTGACAAATCTCCAGTGGAAACAAAGGGGTATAAAAGGATGATCTATTTGCCGGATTACAATTTTGTACCATATACTAAAATAAAATAGAAAATAAGACCTGTATAAGGGCAGTTATATTGACTACAATAATAATATTATGCCATGCATATATGCCAGATTAGCTTAATTCTCATAACATTTCCTAAAGGTCCATCTCATCTCAAAAGAATAGTTTACAAAAACAGGGCTTCATTGAAGAGTCCCTGTGTAAATTACCGGAATAACTCTTTCTCTCCGGCACTTCCTGCCATCACCGCAGGAGAGTACCAAAAAAAAGTCCGGTTCAATCATGCACGCTCTGATAAAACAATTTTTACTAGGAGGTCACCCCCCAATGCTGTTGATGGAGGGGGTATCCTGTTTTTAATCAAAAAACGAGGAGGGGGGCAGGGGGGCACCCTTGATCCGCATTGCCCTGATGATCACCCCTTCCTTATGACATGAAAAGAGACCCCCACCTTATGAATGATTGTGAGGGGGCGGCACTATGTTCAGGATGGTGGTTCCATGCGAAACACCGTTTTGAAACTGGAATTTTGGGGGTGGCCCCCTCCTTTTGTTGACACAGGTGGGGGTCACCTTCAATACTTTAAAAAAACAGGTGGGGGTAGAGGAGTCCCGGATTTTTTAGGGGGGGGATACCCCGATTTGAAAGACATGTGGCACAGATGATCTGCGAATTTAAAAAAAATAATGAAACGAGAATTTCTACAAAACCTGTTGGACTACAATAAGTTACACGATATCCGGAACCGGACCTGCATCAAATGTGTATATCAGAAGCATTTTTTTTAACCGGGTAAAAACCAGGTCCGGGAAATCCTCCCGGACACTATCAGGATCCTACAAGATAATATCTATTCTACTATTACCGTCATCACAAAAGCGGTCTCATTACCGGTAACCTGTTCCCATGGCCTCTTATATACAGCGCTGATTGCCTGTTTTCCGGTAGCAGCGGCCTTTATGTCCCATGTATGGGTACCCCCGGATCCAACCAGTTTCCCGCTCGTATCTGAGGGAATATAAGTGTCGCTGGTGACAATCAGGCCCGGCGTCACGGTAAGGTTCCATGAGTACCCGGTTGTCGGGTTTTCCTCAAGTTTGAGCGTGATATCCGAACTCCGGTTTACGTATATCGTCGCACCATTCTGGCGGTCATTAACAACAACATGCCCGACCTGCACAGGTGTTTCTGCAGGTTTCGGGGCCGACCCTCCGGGATTCTGCGATCCAGTACCAGCACATCCTGCGACAACCAGTACGGCAATGCACAGGATACCTAATCCGATAAATGTGAACGGGAAATTCATACTATTCCTTCCTGACGAATGACTGTGTGATTGTGAGACCTGGAATTATTTAGGTTTTTATTTGACTACAGGAATTTTTGAAGTCATTATAAACCCGGTTTCACGCTGGAAATAACCGTCACATGATAACTTATAGAATAAAGATCATTTCCCATCAGGGAATTCACGGGGCTGACAGCACCTGCGAACGGCAATCTTTAGAAAACCAGACTCAACAAGGATTTACACTTTGTCGTTGATATGATGAGTACACTAACTGGAGACACCAGATGAGCGACGACATTATATTTGACCAGCAACCGCTGGGGCCGGTTACCTTTGCAGAAAATCCTGAACCACGGTGCCCCTGCCTCCTGCTGCTGGATACTTCAGGTTCCATGGCGGGAAAGCCAATTGCAGAGCTCAACGCTGGTCTGCGATCTTTTTACGAAGAACTTCAGGGAGACTCACTCGCGGTAAAAAGGGTTGAGGTGGCGCTTGTCACCTTTGGCCCGGTAAGGGTTATTTCCGAATTCAATACCGCAGATTTTTTCCTCGATCCCACACTTGAGGCCGAAGGCGATACTCCCCTTGGAGATGCAATACTCCAGGGAATCGATATGATAAGAAAACGCAAAGACCAGTACCGTTCAAACGGGATCTCATTCTACCGGCCCTGGATATTTTTAATTACTGACGGTTCACCAACTGATGAATGGCAGCGTGCCGCCATGATGGTCCGGGAAGGTGAAAGTTCGAAATCTTTTGCGTTCTTTGCTGTCGGCGTTCAGAATGCAGATATGTCAGTCCTCCGGCAAATCACGGTGCGACAGCCGCTCAAGCTTCAGGGTCTCAAGTTCCGTGAATTCTTCCAGTGGCTCTCAAATTCCATGAAATCTGCCTCTCGCAGCAACCCGGGGGACAGGATCCTGCTCGCTCCACCCTCAGGGTGGAGTGAAATATGACCTGGAAACACCTCTCTTTGTCGGTTACAGGAAAATCACATATTGACAGGAACGAACCGGGCCAGGACTACTACCGCACAGGTGTCCTCCGGTTATCGGACCGTGATTTTTTTGTAGGTCTTGTCGCCGATGGAGCGGGAAGTACCACCCATGGAGGCGTCGGTGCGGAAATCGCCTGCGAAACATTGTATAACCAGATCCTGTCCGGGATCCGTTCAAAAGACTCAATCTCATCGGTAAGTGACGATGATATCCGGGAGTGGATCTCTGTTTCACGGCAAGCAATTGCCACCCGGGCAGAGGGTGATGGCCAGCGGATAAAAGACTATGCCTGCACCATTATCGGAGTTGTTGCCACAAACGATCACGCAATCTATTTCCAAATCGGAGACGGATGCATAGTGTCCAGAAATGGTGCCGGGTATCGCGCGATCTTCTGGCCGGAACAGGGTGAATACGCGAATACCACCTATTTTGTTTCTGATGACACATTCAGAGAGCACCTGAAGATCGAACGCAACGATGCTGCACCGGAAGAAATTGCACTCTTCACTGACGGTCTCCAGAACCTGGTGCTTTCGTTTTCCTCGCGGACTGTGCACGAGGGGTTCTTTTCTCCCCTGTTTAATGCACTTAAAAGAAATCCGAATAACGGGTTTGCAGATTTATCCGGGCACCTGAATGCTTTACTTACACGGGATGACGTAAATGCACGAAGCGATGACGACAAAACCCTGGTTCTTGCAGTAAATGTGCCGGTGAGTTGAGCACCCCATGAGCCAGCCAGCGCACCACAACCTGTTTGACAGTCACGGCAACCACATTATACTTGGGAAAAAAGTAGGAAGTGGCGGCGAAGGGGATGTTTACGAGATCGCACCCCACAGTCCGGATGTGCTTGCAAAGATCTATCACAAGCCGATCACAAGTGAGCACCAAGATAAACTCCGGCTGATGGTAAACGGTTGTAACGACGATTTAAAGGAATTTGCAGCATGGCCGCTCGACCTGCTTCATTCCGGTAAATCAGGTCCGGTCTGTGGTTTTGTTATGCCGAGGATCACGGACTGCGAACCGATCCACAAAGTATACGGGCCTTCGCACCGGAAAGAATCGTTCCCGAACGCTGACTGGAAGTTCCTTGTAAGGACGGCAAAGAACCTGGCTGCTGCGGTTTACATCATCCATAAGTATGGCTACGTTATCGGAGATGTCAATGAAGGGAACATTCTTGTCACAAAAAAAGCATGCGTGCGGCTGATAGACTGTGACTCGTTCCAGGTGCAAACCAGCGACAAGATCTACCACTGCGAAGTGGGAGTCGCCCAGTTCACCCCGCCCGAACTCCAGAAGTTAAAAGACTTCAAAATGCAGCAGCGTTCGCAGAACCACGACAATTTCGGTCTTGCAATCCTTATCTTTCTGCTCCTCTTTATGGGGAGACATCCCTTCTCCGGGGTCTATAAGGGGCCCGAGGATATGCCCATCGAACGGGCAATAGCAGAGTACCGGTTCGCATTTGGCAGGAATGCTGCAATAAAAGCGATGTCCCCACCCCCGAATTCCGTCGGACTCTCCATTGTTCCCGGTGAAGTTGCAAGCCTTTTCGAGCAGGCATTTTCCGAATCCGGAATCCAGCCACTGGGGCGCCCGACTGCAAACGACTGGTGGAATGTTCTTGACGGTTTTGAAAAACGGCTCAGGAAGTGTACATCAGAATCCGTGCACACCTATTATTCCGGTCTTGCAGCCTGCCCGTGGTGTACTCTAGAAAACAAATCAGGCATCCTGCTCTTTTTGAGTTCTGACAATATCACACGGATTGATGTAGCCCAGGAATGGCAGAAAGTACTTGTAATTAAACCACCCGGACCGATTCCAACCATCAACCCGAAGATTTACAAGTGCCAGCCGGTCCCGCTCCCACAGGATATCTCACGTGCGCTCACGTTCAGGAGAATAACCCAGACTGCGGCAGCTTTGCTTCTTGTCATAAGTGCCGGACTTCTCCTGTGGCCCATTTGGGTCGGAACGTTTAATACCGGTGATCTTGTCGGACTTGCCCCGGCAGTAATTGCCGCACTCCTCGTGATACTCCCGGGAAAGGATACCGCGGAGAAGGATCGCAGGAAAAAAGCGTTTGAAGATGCCCGGTACAGCTGGCGACTCTGGGAGAAAAAATGGAAGGAGGAGGCCGGGGATGCGGAATTTATCACCCAGCTTAAGGCGCTTACGTCCCTTAAAGGCAGGTATGAGGCAATTGAACGGGAATACAAAAATGCGCTTGTTCAGCTCCAGCATACGTCAAGGGAACGCCAGCAAAAGAAATTTTTAGAGAATTGTTTTATCGATACACTCGTCACCCCGCCGTTAACCGAGAACCAGAAGGCTGCACTCAGGTCATTTGGTATCGAGACTGCGGCAGATATCACACAAAACAAGATTATGAGTATTCCCGGCTTTGACAAAACACTTGCCCAGGAATTAATGAAATGGAAAAAACAGCAGGCTAGCCGGTTTGTCTACGATGAGAAAATGGGCGTTTCAACTGTTGATGTCCAGGTTCTGGTTCACACGTTCCAGCCTAAGATCCGGCCGATAGAACGCGAACTGTTGCTTGGCATTGAAAAACTGCATGACATACAGCAGAAGGTCCTGAAAAACCGTATAAAGTACCAGCTCTTTATCGAGAAAAATGCGAGGGACCTTGCCCAGGCTCACGCAAACCTCTCGGTCTTTACATTTGTAAACAAACGGTTCTAAAAATTTTTCGCGTGGAATAGCACTGATCAAAAAAATACCGGGAAACATGATACCCATACAGGGGTGGCGGGACACCGATCCTGATCGGGGGATTTGGGATTCCTGCCTCCGGGTCTTTTGAGATACTGATAAAATACCCGTGAGATAATAAGTACGACCATGAAGTATACGTCACGGCACATAAAAAAATTCATCGAAGACGGGAAGATCGATCCCGATCTCTGGATGATTCATTTCCCCCATCTTCTCCCGTCCCATGTTCCCGAATGCAGCGAATGCGAGGACATGAAAAACAATCTCTGCCAGGGCGGTAAAAACCCGGTGGACTGTTTCCTTGGCATCTATGCTGAAGAAGAGGCAAAAAAACTGGAAGAATCCGGTAAAAAAACCCATAAAGATAAAAAATCAAAAGAGTTCTTCTTGGGCTCCAAAGGAAAGAAGACAAAAGCCCCGGCGGGGGCTAATATTACCTTCGACCAGTCCAAGATGTAACTGAATATCCCCCAGACATTTTTTCGGGTTATTTTCGTCCCTTTTAATTATCCATGGAAAACCAATTTTTTGCAGGACCATTTCGTTCACATAAACATTACAAAAAAGCAGTCAGATATTTTTTTAAAAGGACCGGATTTTCTGCCAATCCCGGGCGAGCCATAGGACTCTGCTGATTTGCAGGTTATACAAAAACCAGGATTTCTTTCAAGGCCGTAAATATATATCTAACAAAAATATTAGCCAGATTTTTTAAAAATCTGGCAAATCTGGCTTGGATTGAAAACAATAAGCATATATAGTATTATGAGATAGCATCAAACAAACCACAAAGGAGGTGAGGTAATGTTCGACTGGGTTTGGTTCCTTAATCTGGTAATTGCAATCCTCCAGACCATTGTTCAGAACCTGCCGGCCGCAGTATAAGCGGCTGATTTCGCAGGAGACTTCCAAAAACACCTGATTTTTACTGTTTTAGCAACTAAAAATTTCTGTAAAAGGTTTTTGTTGATCCGCTTGCTTCATTCCATTTCCTGAAATAATCGTAAAGATCCTGATCCGGTTATTCATTGAATTTTTTGTACAAACGGTTCAGGTGAAGGATACGTTTAAAGATCATCCTGACGACCACGGCCAAAAAACCTGCCTTTTGATATACAAGATACAAAACTCCGGAAAATCAAAACGCATATGTTTATACCGCACGGGGTAGATTTTCCTCGTGCCGTATAAATATTTCAGGGAGTAATTGTATGTCAGTCAGGTCTGCGGTGTTTATCCTCGTTATATCCGCTTTCTGTATTTCTTTTGCCTGTGCCCCGGTGACTGCGATTTATACGATCTCAGATCTTTCAGGAGGGTCAATAGTCCGGGGTCACCAGTTTACTATCGATATTACAGGAAAACCTAATACAGCATACTACATCTGGCTTCCCCGCACATGGCCGCTGTCGGGGGAAGCATATGATCAGCCACCGATAGTTATCCCGAATCAGGTAAATGTTGAACAGGACCCTGAAACCGGGCCATATACAATCGGTTCATACCAGTACTATAACGGCAACGGGCGCACAATCCTTGACGATGTCGCACCGTCATCGTCGCTTCTGCCAAATACCAGTTATTATGCGTTAGTCACAACTGATTCCAAAGGGCATGCAGTCTTGGCATTCGGAACTTCGGTTAACACAGCCGTACGTTCATATTCAGTCCGGGTCGAGAATCCTTCACTGGTCAACACCGATACGTCACTTGTACAGCGAGGTGACACAAAGGTAAGCAGGGGTCAGGTGTCAATAGAAGCCATTGTCACACGGCCGACAAGACCGGTAACCACACCAACAACCACCGAAATCATTACACCGATCCCCACACTCATCCTGACGGAAACGACAAGTGTTCCAGTACCGGTTACCTCCGCTGCCACAACCCCGGCAGTACCGGTGGATACCATCCTTGTAATTATCGCTGTGGGCACTGCGCTTTGTGCAGTACGGCACCGGTGAGTCTTCGCATATAACAACGTGGCGAACTGCAAAACAGGTGTGCGGTCACCGGCTTACTTTTTAGATCGACCGTGATCTGCTTTCTTTGCAATCTTTCCGGGCCGTGGCCGGTCATCATGAGTGCCGTGGTCAATGTCTAATTCCTTCAATTCCGGCCCGGTGTGTGGAGTATGGCGTGGCGGAAGAACTTCTTTTTTCTGGGGATGGTGCGGGGCGTGGACAGCGGGAACGGAATCCGGATGGTGTACATGGTTTTCGGCGTGAACGCTCTTGTAAATGTTTGAAGGCCGGACTTTCCCGGAGGGGATTTCAGGTTTGCGTCTTGGAGACATAGCCAAGGGTTCATTGTTTGCAAATAATAAAACAATTTCGATAATATTTACTGATCCAGATGATTCGAAGTCTGTATGCCGGACCAATCCGCTTTTTGACGTAATTCATTCCATCTCTTTTTTTAGACCCGATTCCCACAGGAAAATACGATTACTACCGTTCTTGTCCCCTCCCGTCCCATTCTGGACGACCAAAACACCGGATCACCATTTTAATGACCGGAACCGCCAAACACATCATTCAGTTCTTATGCCTGAAGACCCGGACAAGAAGAATGACATAAAACTCCCGGCCATCCACCCGGGCGACCGCATCCAGAAATTTTTCATCCGGCCGTTCTTTCTTACGGTGACAATCGGCATCCCGTTCTGTATTTTTAAGGGGCTTTTTGGTCTTGCCGCAATCCGGGTCGGTACACTGTCCAATCCGTTTATTACGGCTGTTGGGTGGTGCATCGTTCTCTGGGCGTCCGTTGACTTTATCATGAACGCTATACGTGCAGCAGGCGATGCTCTGCATTTTTCGACTCCATTTGAGTACTGCATGCTTGCCGAACTTGGACGGCTGGTACACCGCCCGCTGGTCTTTCTTGCGCTGGATACCCTGCTTGCATTTTCCATTATCTGTATCATACTCTGGTCGGGCTGGATTACCCGGTTGACACAGGCTGAACAGTACCTGTGGTACGTGGCAACGACACTGAACCTGATCAGCGTCTCGGTTGTATCACTCTATAACGAGGCAAAAAGAGCAGTATGATTATTTTCTTTCTCACCGGGTGGACGGAGTGATCAGGTGGTCCACTATCCGTTCCACAATTTCCGGCGCCCGGGGCAACCGGATATGGCAGTACTGGGCCGCATCCCCCTCAAGTTTTGCGGGATCGGCAGGCAGGATCTCAAGAGCTGCACCGGGGAGGACAGAATCGGAGAGAGGTACGATCCCATCCCCGGCGTATGTCATACCCCAGTTCCTGTCAGGCTGTAGTTCACAGGTCTGCCCATCAAAGCTGGGGAAAAATGAGGGTGTCTTTACGATATTTTCTGCACAGAGAAGCCGGTACCTGATATCAGGACGAATACCTGCTGCCCGAAGGGCCGCCATCGTAGTGCTCTTTGGCCGGCATTCCTGAACGATGACATCAGCTGCCGGGTCAAAATTTTGGGGAACAAACGTACCGCACAACTTTTCAGTGATTCCGGGGCCGATCACCGGATCGCAGAAGAGTTCCGCAAGAGAAGAACCGTTGTTGGGCGGACCGATTGCGATGAACCGGCGCACCTGTTCATGACGGGCGCTGCCATCCATTACTTCAAGCAGGTACCGGGTGATACAGGATCCAATCGAATGGCATACCACATCGACACTGCCGTTATATCCCTGCACTTCCCTTTGTGTTGCGATATAGTCCCGCAGGGCTCCTGCAATCACTTCCATGGAAGCATCGTTTAAAGAAGTGTAATCAAAGTTCCAGAAGGAAATGTCCTCCTCTTTCAGGCGGGGGGTAAGCCGGTTCCAGATACCGGGATGACTTTTCCAGCCATGAACAAGGACGACAGGGATATGATTGTCAGGCATTTTGCTAAGAAATGTAAGGGGCAATGAAGCATATTTTTTGTGGGACGTGGCCCACTATCACCGGAAAAATACCCCTCTGCTCCCGACTATCAACGACACGAGCAGGGAAACAGATAGGAAAGTTCGCCTGCTTCCCGGGACAAGATCCATTTATAGAACGAAAAATGAGAGTTTTTAGCAGATTACGAAGGGGAATCTTCCCCAAGCGATTCACGGCTCCGCATCTGGTAGAGCACCATCGGATCCATCTCTTTATACTCGTCAGGAGATATCCGCATGATCACGTTTGTTATGCCGCTGTTGACGATCATTTTTGAGCATAAAAAGCACGGCCAGATCTGCGTGAGTTCTCCCGTTGCAACTTCAAATCCCGCAAGGTATAACGTGCAGCCCCGTGCGAGTTTTCCTGCCTGGAGCATTGCGTTCATCTCCGCATGTACGCTCCGGCACCGTTCATAATTGGAACCCGAAGGGATATTGTGCTCCTGTCTCCAGCAGCGGTTGAGTTCCGTGCAGTCCATCTGCTTGCGTGGAGCGCCGGTATAGCCGGTGGATACAATGGTATTGTATTCATCCACGATTATCGCGCCGAAATTCCGCCTCAGGCAGGTGCCCTGGTTGGCGCACCGCTGTGCAAGATCAAGAAAATACTGGTGCCTGTTAGTCCGCATCAAAGAATTATGGAAAAGCCCGGGTATTAAAGGGGAATGGTTCCGCTTTCCCGGTACTTTTCGTTTTTAAAAAATAATGCGGGATATGGTGTCTGCAATGTAAAGGATCCCTGCAACATGCAGGGCAAGAATGCACGGAACAAGCCAGAATTTAATTTTCTGTGTCTTGTGCCGGAACAGGTGCATCGCGCTGAATGCTCCAAAGGGTCCAAAGAGCGCTGTAACAAGGAGAATACGCTCGGGAATACGCCACGCACCGGTGCGGGCAGTATGCTTGTCGTATCCATACAGCATAAATACGGCGATATTGACAAGAACATAGAGTGCAATAAAAAACAACACATCAGAAACCGGGATCATTTCAATATCCCGTTAGATTTGTCTGCATTTAGGTTTTGATAATAAAAGTGAACCTGCCTAAAGAAAAAGAGATTTTGCACGAGGTATATTGTATGAATATGAAACACAGTCCGGAAATCCGTTTGTATGCGGGTATGCTGATTGTTGTCCTGGCTCTTTTCGGAGTTTCCGGATGTATCCACATTGAGGAAAGACCCCCCGGGATGCCGCAGGCTGGCGAATATGCATTTCTTGACCACCGGGTATACTATGGAGGGACGCTTGTCAGCGGGAACTGTCCGCATTCCTCGATTAACGTAACTGCCTATCACGTCGATGAGGAAAATAAAACTCTTACAGGCATTGTGTCTTTTAACACAAACGAATCGCTTGTGCTTATCCATGGAGAGAGTACCAGTCTTTACGGAGCATACGGGAACGGTGGATTTGGGCGGCTCTCCGGAGCCTATGCCCTGCCATATACCTCAGGGAACATTACCGTTAACGGGTTTACATCGGACGGGACGATGTACCTGATGTACAATAACCAGACAATTGCACTTGAGCCGGGAACCCGCTGGATGGACATTTCAACCGGGATCGAAACGACAACGGCGTGTACTATCAATAGGACTGTGACGGATACTATTACCTACTACGGCAATTTCCCACAATCGTCTATAAAAAAGGTCATGATAGTCTGATTTGGATTGCCCCTGACGGCACGTACTATTTTCCTTTTTTTTAGTAAGCCGTTTGTTCACTTTCCCACCGCACTCCCAAACTCTTTAATATCACGCGGGGATGTGTCCATGAAGCATGATCCTCGGGAAAGGCGCATACTTAAAGGAACTCACCGCTGCGACGATGCAGATGAAATCGGTGGAGGTAGGTAAGGAGATGACCGGCAGTTCTCCCCCATCAGTCTTTATCGGCAGCTGGAATTATCCGGATATCTATGCCGGGCCAATGATTGCCCCAGTCCATGGAGATACCGCCATCATGGACCGGCCCGAAGAGTGGATTTCCGGCAGCCGTTCACAGGAGGAGATCATCGGGTACCGGATGAACCTTGTCCGGGGGAAACGGATTACCAATGCTTACGATCTCGATAACGGGTTTGTCGACAAACTCCAGGAGATCGTCCTTGCCAAGGGATCTATAGAAAGCGAGGCTGCGTTTGAAAGCGCTCCCGCAGGCCTTTCCTTTTCAGAAGAACATACCCCTTTTGGGCCAAGCGCACCGCTTGAACGTTTTGATATCGAGACAAAACGCTGGGACCATTCTCTTGAAAAGGTCTTTTATGACACAGACCAGACTGCCAGAAACGCAGTACTTGACCTGTATTATGACGGGCTTTTGTTCTCAACCATCCAGAAAGCATTCTCTGTCGGGACAATGGGACGTGGGGGAAACCGCCGGCTCGTTCCCACCCGGTGGTCGATCACTGCCTGCGACACAATGATTGGGGACCGGCTCCTGTCCGAAGTAAAAAAGTGCCCGGTGATCGATACATGGCGGCTCCATGAATTTTCGAGCCTTCATAACCGGTACGCGGTCCTCCTGATGCCAACCGGATGGCAGTACGAGTGGACAGAAGCATTCCTGCATGTTCTTGGAAACGAAGAACTGGTCTTCTCGGACCATGAAGGATTCCGGGGGAAAACCGGCTACTCGCCTCTTGGAGGGTGCTATTATTCCTGCAAGATGGCGGTCCTTGAAGCGCTCGCACAGGAACACCGGCAGGCCGGCGCTATTATCCTCCGCGAAGCGTTGCCCGGTTACGTGCCCATGGGAGTATTCAATGTGAGGGAGAATGTCAGGAGCGCGATGCAACAACCGGCAACCGAGTTTGAGGACATCAAATCTGCACTCGCACATATATCGGGACGGTTTACCCTCCCGGTGCAGCGGTTCATCACCGAGACAACGTTACTGAAAGAGAGTATCAGGCAGCGGCAGTGCACCTTAAGCGACTTTGCCGTAACCGCAGGTTAAACACCAGCCGGCACCACTACGCTAGAGGGTTACAAGGCTTGCCGTGAACGGGAATGACTCTTTTATGGTAAACGAAGGAAAGATCGCATCGCCCCGGATTATCCTGCATGCGGATATGGATTGTTTCTATGCGGCAGTCGAGATGCACGATCATCCGGAATATACCGGCAAACCGGTTGTTGTCGGTGCTGACCCGCAGGGAGGAACCGGCCGGGGGGTTGTGTCCACCTGCTCATACGAGGCTCGTGCCTTTGGCATCCGGTCAGCGATGCCGATATCGCAGGCCTACCGGCTCTGCCCGTATGCCATTTTTGTTCGCCCGGATATGTCACGATACGTGCAGGTATCAGAAGATATCATGGAGACCCTCCGGTCGTCGGGTTACCGGTTCCAGCAGGTGAGTATTGATGAAGCGTTTTTGGATCTTAGTCCGATGGGTAATTTTGGTGCGGCGAGGATTTTGGCTGAAGACCTGAAACGGCAGATCCTTTCGCGTTGCGGAGTTACCTGTTCGCTTGGGATTGCCCCGACAAAGATTGTCGCAAAAATCGCATCGGATTTCCACAAACCGGATGGTCTTACCGTGGTTAAACCGGATGATGTGCCGGCATTTCTTGCACCGCTCCCGGTCAGAAGGATCCCGGGAATTGGTAACAAAACAGAGATCGAACTGCATGCAATAGGGATACAGACGATTGGCGACCTTGCCGCATTTGACGTGCAGCGCCTGATCGGACGTTTCGGGCGTTCTGCCGTTATCCTGCACGATGCAGCGTCGGGTATTGACGGAAGCGAAGTTGTCGAAAGGGAGGGGATAAAATCCATCTCAAAAGAAATGACATTCGGGCAGGATACAAGTGATGCAGGTGAGATTGTCGCCACGATGGAAGACCTCGCCGGTGAAGTATTCCGGTCTCTTATCGCGGATAACCTCTATTTTAAAACCGTTACCGTCAGGGTCCGTTATGAGGGCTTTGTCTCAAAGACAAAGGCAAAATCTTTTCCTCATTACCATAATGATGAGGCTGCAATCCACACCTGCGCACAGGCCCTGCTCCGGGAACTTTATGATGGCAGGAAGGTTCGGCGGCTCGGCCTCCGGATTTCCGGGCTGAAAAAATCAGACACCAGCCAGCAGGTACTTTTCAGGTAAGGCAATTAAGAGAGCCGGACCTCAAAAATTGAGGGACGTCATTTATCCCCCGTAATATACTCTTTTGGTGATTACGGCTGTCCTGCATTTACAGAATCAGGCCGGGCTGAACCGGGTACTGATTTGAGGGCCCCAAGGACTATCAGGGCTAACCCGGCAGAGACAAACGTCCCGATGACAGAAAGGTACGGGTTACCGGCAAAGAACGTTTCCCGTATGGGATAGAGCATGAATGCAAGGGCAAAAAGGACCATCCCGGCAAGATCCAGCAGGTAATCAGGAACCGAGTGATTGACTCCCGTGATGATAAGCGAACCGCAGGCAAAGAAAAACAGCAGGATTGTCAGCGCCTTATCGGTAAAGCCACTCGTCATAAGAATTGCAAGTGGTACAAGAAGTACAAGGACAAGTATTGTAAGCAGGATCCGTCCCCGACCCTGTTTTCTCGGGTATATTCGGTTGTAAGCTGAAGCCATGAACAGGATCGCAGCGACAAAACCCATGTCGATCAGGCTCGGGAATGTAAAAGTGCCAGCCCCGAAAAAGACAGTGGCATACCATGCTGCATCCGCAATCCCAAAGAGAGCAAATGCCCAGGCAGCATAGAGCAGGCCGGTTCCGCGCCCGTACCGGAAATAGAGACAAAGGAATGCGGCAGCCCCGGCAAACGCGGTGAGTATCTGGAGGTAATTACTAAACGACAGGTACTGGCCGGCAGGAGTGATAGTGCATGCAAGGGCAAGAACGGCGGCTATGCCGAAAAAGCCCCAAAAAATCCCGGAAAGGACAGATAGTATTGTATCACGACCGGGCATGGATTGTGGTGCCATAACAGTTTATCGACGGATTAGCAAAAAAAATACACGGAATATTCCTTTAAATGCGCCCCGGATAAAATCCGGAAAAATAATTTCGCCGGGTACCGACGTCACTTATTGAGGGATATGTTAATGTTGCCGGACATTCCTTATATATTGGGAGTTGTTTGCATAACTGATAAAAACCAAAAAAACGGCGATGACGAGACTGATTTTAATCAGATAGGACCTGACGGGACACCGGTTGTGCGTGTCAGGCTGCCCAAAAAATGGAATCATGAAATGTTTGCTTCTGCCGACCTGATGATGGGGGCAAACCACATCCGCGTGCGCTGTTTTGACGGGGTTACCCGGATTGGGCGGATCAAAGGAAAAATCAAAAAGCGGGTCTGGATCCGGGAAGGGGATACCCTGATCGTTGTCCCGTGGGATTTCCAGGACGATAAGTGCGATATCATCTACCGGTACCTGCCGCCCCAGGTGGACTGGCTGCGGAAAAACCGGTATCTCTGATTCCCCGCTGTTTTTTTAGTATCGGTTTTTAGTATCTGACCGGTAAGTTGTGCCGGCAAACCATTGCTTCATCGTCTCGTACGGCAGAGTATAATCTCATCCATGCTGACAAATGACAAGAAGATCCGTTTGATCCGCGACCGGTTGACCAGAATTGGAATCGGCGAGCGGACTATGAGCGATGAGATGATTCTCGCATCATACAGTATCAATAATACCGGCCAGCTCTGCAGTGCCCGGAAACCCCGGTCGCCACAGAACTGAACAGTCACGCGGATTTTGGCTGTAAAAAAATATCCGTTTGGGAATGACCCGAGCAATCCCTGCGCTCAAATTTACAGATTTTCCTGTTGTAGCATACAGAGTTACTTAAGCCGGGACAGCATGTTAACTTCCACAGTTCTTTGACTGTATGTGAAAACTATGTATGGATCATCCAATTTTGGCGGTCGCGGTCCCAGAGACTCCGGCCCACGTGAAATGACAAAGGTCACCTGTTCCGATTGTGGAAAAGAGTGCGAAGTACCGTTTAAGCCAACCGAAGGAAGGCCAGTGTATTGTCAGGAATGCCTGCCAAAACACAGAAAACCCCGGTTCTGAGTACATAACCCTATAATTATTCCCTTTTTTTTTAAGAAACGCCAGGTTTCGTTTACCCGTGCCCTGATGCCTTGAGTTTTTAGTGCTCCGCGATCTTGAATACCTTAAGGTCTGGCCCGGGTTTGGATCGTATCCGCACGTTACACCAGAAATCCGTTGAGCAGCCATATTTGTGCATTGAGTACTGCGGCAAAACAGCACCACGCAAGGTAGGGGACGAGCAGCCATGCGGCTGGCACCGAGATGCGCCGGAAGACGAGCGCGGTCGCCGCGATAAAACCTACGAGAAGCATGAGCACCACAAAGGCGGCTGCAATCATATGCCATGAAAAAAAGACAATCGACCAGAGAAGGTTGAGTGCCAGTTGGATGGAAAAGATGATAATTCCCTGTCGTACAGGGGCATGTCTGGTACCTTCCCGGACAACAAGCCAGAGCGAGAATCCCATCAGGATGTAGAGGGCCGTCCAGACCGGTGCAAAGACCCATGCCGGCGGGTTGATGGCGGGTTTATTGAGACCGGCATACCACCCGGGTATACTTCCCGAGGTGAAATATGAGCCGATAATTCCGACCAGGAGAGGAATTGCGAGGCAGAGTACAAACAGGAGACCTGTACGGAGCTTGCGGGATTCCATAGGTGTACCCTTGCGTCCCGGTAACATCAAGGTGTCTGAGGGAAATGGCCGGAAAATGCCAGAGTGTAATAGCACACCGGCTGACCCGTGTCGGGCAGACCAGCGGGGCTTGACTATTTTCATTTTTTAGGACCGGATCGCACATGGGGGTGGGGGGGTGG